>Ga0302046_10001872_pt1 | contig 19650 bp, 22 predicted proteins | sample RVTome_11_FD_200261 | JGI IMG/M metagenome (GOLD analysis project Ga0302046, IMG submission 200261) | Soil microbial communities from uranium-contaminated site in the Upper Colorado River Basin, Wyoming, United States - RVT147D111 (version 2) ...
GGTGTTCGGGAATGGGGCCAGCGCGAGGCGCACGCGGGTGATCGAGGCGCGACCCGGCTGCGCCGGGGCGCGCCGAGCGTGTGGGGGTTTGGGGGCCATATCGGGGCCCCCATGTGATTAGATTTTCAGAAGCCCCGAGCCATGAACGAGGCGACGAAGACGATCACGACCACCAGCGCCAGCTCGACGTGATTGAGGTGGTAGAGGGCCCGCGCCCCCGAGGTGTCGGGCAGAGTCCCTCGCCTCACGGCGGTGCGCCAGCGGATGAAGGTGACCATCGGCCGGATCTCGAGCGCAACGACCACGAGGAACAGCCCCATCTTGAGCCAGAAGAGCGACGAGGCCATGTAGAACGTCGTGCCCTTCTCGAGGCCGCCGAAGGCGCGCAGCAGCCCGGTGACGAGCCAGAGCGCCGCGGCGACGCCCCAGACGGCATCGGCGGCGAAGAGGCGCCGGAGCCCGTCCCGGTCGAGCGGTCCCGCGAGCGCCCGCCCGCGCAGGAACACGCCGGGCAGGCCCAGCGCCAGCGCGAGCACGTGGAGCGCGGACACGACCGCGGAGAGCATCGAGCGCCGACGATAGCACGCCGACACCGGAGCGGCGAGAGTACAGCCAGGGTCGCATGGCGGCGGGCACGCTGACGGTGAGGTGCTGCATCGCCGGCGGAGGCCCCGCCGGCATGATGCTCGGGCTCCTGCTGGCCCGGGCCGGCGTCGACGTCCTCGTCCTGGAAAAGCACGCCGACTTCCTGCGCGATTTCCGTGGCGACACCATCCACCCGTCGACGCTGGAGATCGTGCACGAGCTGGGCGCGCTCGACGAGCTCCTGGCGCTGCCGCACCAGCACGTGGCCGAGCTGACGGCGCAGATCGGCGACGTCACGCTGCCGATCGCGGACTTCCGGCGCCTGCCGGTGCGCTGCGGCTTCATCGCCTTCATGCCCCAGTGGGACTTCCTCGACTTCCTGGCGCGGCAGGGCCGGCGCCATCCGGGGTTCGACCTGCGGATGCGGGCCGAGGTCACCGGCCTGCTCGAACGCGACGGGCGGGTGACCGGCGTGCGGGCGACGACGCCCGCGGGCCCGCTCGACGTGCAGGCCGACCTCGTGGTCGCCGCCGACGGCCGTCACTCCCTGGTGCGTGACCGGGCGGGGTTGCCCGTCGAGACGTTCGGCGCGCCGATGGACGTGCTCTGGTTCCGGCTGCCGCGGGCGGCCGGCGACCCGGCCGCCACCATGGGCCGCTTCGACACCGGCCGGATCTTCATCATGCTGAACCGCGGCGACGCCTGGCAGTGCGGGTTCGTGATCGCCAAGGGCACGCTCGACGCGCTGCGGGCGCGGGGACTCGACGCGTTCCGCCGCGAGGTGGCGCGGCTGGCGCCCTTCGCCGCCGGCCGCGTCGGCGAGGTGCGCGGGTGGGACGACGTGAAGCTCCTGACGGTGCGGGTCGACCGGTTGCGCCGCTGGCACCGGCCCGGGCTGCTCTGTATCGGTGACGCCGCCCACGCCATGTCACCCGTCGGCGGGGTGGGCATCAACCTGGCGATCCAGGACGCGGTCGCCGCGGCCAATCTCCTGGCGGTCCCGCTGGCCGAGCGGCGCCTCACGCCGGACGACCTGCATCGCGTCCAGCGGCGGCGCGAGTGGCCGACCCGTGTCACGCAGCGCGTCCAGATCCTCGTCCAGCGGCGCGTGATCGCGGCGGTGCTCGGCGGCCGGCAGCCTCTACGGCCGCCCCGGCTGCTGCGGCTCCTGGGCGCCTTCCCGCTCCTGCGCCGGCTCGCCGGCCGGTTGGTCGGCCTCGGTGTCCGGCCCGAGCACGTGCGCTCGCCCGCGCGGAGTCCGTGAACGCATCGCGTGATCGAGGCGCACGATCGCCTCGACGGGGTCGGTCGGGCACTGAGTGCAACCGCGCCGCGCGCGCGGCCGGAGCTACGTGGCGACGCCGTTCGTCCGGTCGCGGTAGTAGGCGCGCGCCCGCGCGGACAGCTCCGAGGCGATGTGGCCGGAGAGATTGCCGAGCGTGAGCATCGTGGCGTGAGCCCTGGACATCGGGGGCAACTCGGCGCCGAAGACCTCCGCGTAGGCGCGGTCGACGGCGTGCTCCAACCGCTCCGGGTGCTCGGCCGGCAGCAGGCGTGAGTGGCACTGGGTCACCTGGCGCAGGAGCCCTTGCACGGGGCGCTCGAGCGGGTCCAGCCGGTAGGCGCAGAGGAGCGAGAGGCGCCGGTCCGTGAGCACCTCGTTCCACAGCGCCTCCAGGCGGAGGGTGGCGCCCACGTCGCGCTGGCAGAGCAGGTCCACCATCTCGCCATAGAGCCGGACGGCCGGGTAGCCGGCCGCGCGCACCCGTCCGAGGGCGGCGCCGACGATCTCCACGAACGCCCCCCGGTCCGGCGCGCCGTCGACCATGAACCGGGGAGTCCCTGGGCGACGAAGTCGGCGACGACCCGCGCGAGGAACGCGTCGTCGCTGTACGCCTGGATGAGGTGCTCGCAGGGATGCGGGGTCATGCCGTTCGTCCGTCTCTCACCCACCATCCGGCTGTGAAATTGTTTTCCCAGGCGCGAGACCCCGGCCGCGGGGCTCAGGCCAGCGCTTTCCGCACCTCGGCGAGGCGAGCCAGCGACGCGAGCACGCGCGGCTGGTCGTCGGTGACGTGGCGCACGATGTCGGCGCGCGACTCGGCGACGTACACGTCGCGGCGGACGGCGACGGCGCTCGGGGTGCGGCCGTGGGCGGCGCACCGCTCGAGGTAGTGCGTCACCTTGGCGCGTGCCTGCGCGGGCGTGCCGCCGGGCGCGGCCAGGAAGCCGTCGCCGAGGCGGGCCGCGCGGTCGATGGCGGGCGGCGCGCTGGCGCCGATCCACACCTCCACCGGCTCGGCCGGCCGCAGGGCGACCCTCGCCTCGCGGAAGGCGAAGCGCCCGCTGGCGCTCACCACCTCGCCGGCCAGCAGCCGGCGCACGGCGTCGAGCGACTGCTCGAAGGCGGACACCCGCGTGCGCAGCGTCGTCCCCATCGCGGCGAACTGGGTCTCGTCGTCGCCGAGGCCGGCCTGAAGGATGAAGCGCCCGCCGGCGATGGCCGCCAGCGTGCCGACCTGCTCGGCCACCAGCACGGGGTTCCACAGCGGCAGCAGGAACAGGCAGCCGGCCGGCGCGTCGCCCCACTCGGCCAGCATGCGGGCGGTGATCGGCACGTTCTGGTAGTACGGCCCCGGGGTCGCGTGATGGTCGCCGACGAACAGCGAGTCGAGGCCGGCCCGGCGGGCCGCCGCCGCGCGCTCGACCATCCAGCGCGCCCCCTCGCGCGGGTCGCGGACCGTGCGGGCGCTGGCCTCCGAGATGCCGACGCGGATCATGAGAGCAGCTTCAACAGCGGCTCGAGGTTCCGGGGGTCCGGCTTCAGCGCGCCGACCGCGTGGCGGCGGTAGACATCCACGACCGCCTCGTTCACCGGCGTGGCGACGCCGGCCGTGCGGCCCTCGGCGACGACGAAGCCGTTGAGGTACTCGATCTCCGTGCGCCGCCCGCGCATGACGTCCTGCAGGAGCGAGGGCCGGCCGCCGGCGCGGGATTGGGCGTCGCGGGCGATGTCGGCCTCGATCTCGGCCATGCCCCGGCCGGCGGCGGCGTCGAGGAAACGCCGGGCGGCGATGCCCCAGAGCGGCTCCACCTCGAACCCGCGGGCACGGCCCACGCTGATCGCCTCGGCGGCGAGGACCACGGCGAGCCGGCGGGGGCCGGGCTCGGTGCGGACCTCGGTGGTGCCGAGGCCGCTCAAACCCGCCACCGGATTGACCATGCAGTTGAGCGCGAGCTTGGACCACCGCTCGCCCCAGAGATTCGTCGTCACCGTGGTGGGCGCCACCAGGCTCATCACCTCGGCCAGCGCGCGGGCGCGGGGCGTGTCGCGGCCGTCGTGCTCGCCGATCTTGAAGCCGGCGCTGCCGGCGTCCGTGCGGACGGCGTGGCCCGCCTCGTACATGCCGGCGGCGATGAGGATCACGCATCCCAGCGTGCGGTCCACCCCCGCCACCGCCGCCACCCGCGCGTCGTTGATGCCGTTCTGGAAGTCGACGACCACGCCGTGCGGGCGGGCGAGGTACGCGCAGCCGAGCGCCGTCGCCCACTCGGTGTCGTAGGATTTCACCGCCACGAACACGGCGTCGAACGGCGTGGTGATCTGCTGCACCTCGTGCAGGTGCAGTGCCCGCACGGGGATCACGTGCTCGCCGATCGTTCCCGACAGCCGCAGGCCGTCGCGCTTCAGCGTCTCCACGTGCTCGGGCCACTGGTCGATCAGCGTCACGTCGTGCCCGGCGCGCGTGAGCATCCCGCCCACCACGCACCCGATCGCCCCCGCCCCCACGATCCCGATCCGCAGGCTCATGGTGCGGCAGCCTACCGCACCGCCCCGGCCAGGGCAACGGCCGGCCGGCTCGCCGGCGCTACTCGAAGACGTGGTCGGCGCGGGCCAGGACGGCGGTCGGGATGTCCAGGCCGAGCAGCAATTCCGTCCGCCGGTTGACGACCAGCTCGAACGTCGAGGGCTGCTCGATCGGGAGTTCGGCCGGGCTGGCGCCCCGCAGGATGCGGTCCACGTACGTCGCCGACCGCCGGAAGAGATCCGGCAGGCTCGGACCGTACGCGATCAGCCCGCCCGCCTCGACGAATTCTCGCGAGGGAAACATCGCCGGCAGGCGGGCTTGGGTCGCCAGATCGATGATCCTGGCCCGGTTCACGAACGTGAAGGCGTCGCCGAGCGCGACCAGGGCGCCGTCCTGACCTCCACGGATCTGCGCGAAGCCCGCCTCCAGGTCGGCCGGCCGCCGCACCTCCACGATCTGCAGCTGCAGGCGCATGGTCCTGGCGGCGAGCTCCAGCGAGCGGATCTCCGCCGTGCGCTCGGGGCTCTCGGGATTGGAGAGCAGCGCCACCCGGGCCAGGCCCGGCACGATCTGCTTGAGCAGTTCCAGTCGTTTGCCGCCGAGCTCCGGCGAGATGCTCGACAGCCCGGTCACGTTCGCCCCCGGGCGGCCATAGCTGGCCACGAACCCGGCGGCCACCGGGTCGCCGCTGACCGCCATCACGATGGGAATGCGGCTCGTCGCCTCGCGGGCGGCCTGGATGGCGGGGCTCCCGGCGGCGACGATGACGTCCACCTTCAGGGTCACGAGCTCGCGGGCGAACGCACGCAGCCGCGCCTCGTCTCCGTCGGCCAGCCGGGTCTCGACGACGATGGAGCGCCCTTCGACGTAGCCGAGATCGTGCAGTCCGCGGCGGAACGCTTCGCCGACGAGCGACGCGCCGGGCTTGCCGAGGCCGAGGTAGCCGATTCTGGGCACTCGGTGAGTCTGGGCGCCGGCCTCGGACGCGAGGGCGAGCACCAGGAACTGGAGCAGAACGATCACACCTCGTGCTCTCACTCTTGCCTCCCGACCCGGCTCAGCCGCCGGCCAACCGACACTAGCCCCCTGGTGCGAAGGGGTCAAGCCGCGTGGCGTGCGCTCTCGCGGCGATGTGCGCGGTCGCGACGATTGACAAGGCGCGACCCGCGGCCTAGATTCGCGGCGGCGTCTTCACCGTCGAGGAGGAACGTCATGATCGGGGCGCCGAGCTGATGCCCTCGCGCTGGCGCGGTCTCATCGTGGTGGCGCTGGTGGCCGCCTGGGCGGGACCCGCCGTGGCCGGCCCGCCGACCGACCAGCTGCGTGGCCACGGCACCCGCGAGGGCCTCGTGGTGGCCCCATCTCGGTGCGACCCGCCACGCTCGTCGCGCCCCGGCGGCCCTGACTTGGGCCCATTCCTGCCGGGCGGCGCGAGTCGTGGCACTATAGGGCCGGCATGATCGACTGGTCGGGGATCTTCCACATTCTGGCCACCCCGTTCACCGACGACGGGGCGCTCGACGTCGAGGGGTTGCCGCGCCTGGTGGAGGCCGTGCTGGCGACGGGCGTGAGCGGGCTCACGATCCTGGGCATTGCCGGCGAGGCCCACCGGCTCAACGACGAGGAGCGCCGCCGGGTCGTGGACGCCGTGGTGAAGGCGGTGGGCGGCTACGTGCCGGTCGTGGTGGGCGTGTCGGCGCCGGGCACGCACCTGGCGGCCGGCTTCGCCGCGATGGCGCGTGAGCACGGCGCCGACGCGATGATGGTCGCGCCGCCCAACGGCGCCCGCAACCTCGACGCGGTGGCCGAGTACTACCAGGCGGTCGCGCAGGCGGCGCAGCGGCCGCTCGTGCTGCAGGACGAGCCGGTCACCACCGGCGTCGTCATGCCGGCCCACTTCCTGGCCCGCCTGCTCGACGAGGTGCCCGCGGCGGAGGCGGTGAAGCTCGAGGAGGCGCCCACGCCGCCCAAGCTCACGCGCCTGCGCACGCTGGCCCCGCGCGCGGTGGCCGTCTTCGGCGGGCTGGGCGGCGTCTACTTCTTCGAGGAGCTGTCGCGCGGCGCCGACGGCGCGATGACGGGCTTTCCGTATCCCGAGGCGCTGCGCGCCATCCGCGAGCACTTCGTCGCCGGCCGGCGGGCCGAGGCGCGCAGCCTCTTCTACCGCTGGTTGCCGCTCATCCGCTTCGAGAGCCAGCCCGGCTCCGTGCCCGGCACGTCGCTGGCGATCCGCAAGGAGATCCTGCGCCGGCGCGGATGGATCCGCTCGGCCTGCGTGCGCCACCCCGGGGCCGCGCCCGACGCGGCGACGCTCGAGGAGCTGACCGAGGTCCAGGCCGCCGTCGTCCCCGGCTAGCGTGGCCACCGGCGCCACCCGCCTCGTCGATGCCCTCGCCGCCGGCGGCGTCCGCCGGCTCTTCACGCTGTCCGGCAACCAGATCCTGTCTGTCTACGACGCCACGATCGGGCGGAACGTCGCCCTCGTCCACACGCGCCACGAGGCGGCGGCGGTCCACATGGCCGACGCCTGGGGCCGCCTCACCGGGCAGCCCGGCGTGGCGCTGGTGACCGCGGGCCCGGGGCACCTGAACGCGATCTCCGCGCTCTACGGCGCGCGCATGGCGGAGTCGCCGGTGCTCCTGCTGAGCGGGGCCAGCCCCCGCGGCCAGCGCGGGCGCGGCGCGTTCCAGGAGCTCGACCAGGTCGCGGCCGCCCGGCCGGTGGTGAAAGCGGCGTGGTCGCTGGACGATCCGGCGCGGATCGGTGACGACGTGGTCCGGGCGCTGGCGCTGGCGACGTCGGGCCGTCCCGGCCCCGTGCACCTGAGCCTGCCCGGCGACGTCCTCGAGGGCCCGGCGCCGGACGCGGCAGCGCCCGCGCCGCCGCCCCCGGCCCCGGCGATCGTCGGCGAGCGCGAGGCGCTGGCCATCGTCGCGCTGCTCGCCGAGGCCAAGCGCCCGCTCGTCCTCACCGGGCCGGCGCTCGGCCGAGCCCCGCGCCGCGCCGCCGTGGAGCGCCTGGCCGGGATCACCGGCGCGCCGGTGCTGCCCATCGAGAGCCCGCGGGGCCTCAACGATCCCTGGCTGCGCGGCGCCGCCGGCGTGTTCGGCGAGGCCGATTTCGTCCTGCTCCTCGGCAAGCCGCTCGACTTCTCGCTTCGCTTCGGCCAGGGCTTCGGGCGCGGCTGCCGCGTGGTGTCGCTGGACCCCGAGCCCGCCACGGCGGGCGTGACGCTGGCAGTGAGCGCAGACCCGACCGCGTCGGCGGAGCGGCTCGCCGCGGTCGCCGCCACGCGAGCGTGGCCGCGCTCGTCGTGGCGCGACGAGGTCGACGCGGCCCGCCGCGCGTCGCCGCCGGGCTGGGAGGCGCTGCGCCGCTCCGACCGCGCGCCGATCCACCCGCTGCGGGTGTGCGCGGCGCTGGCGCCGCACGTCGAGGCCGGCGCCGTGCTGGTGAGCGACGGGGGCGAGTTCGGCCAGTGGGTGCAGGCGGGCCTGGAGCCGCGCGAGCGGCTCATCAACGGCCTTGCCGGATCGATCGGCAGCGCGCTGCCGATGGCGCTCGCCGCCCGCCTGGCCTGTCCCGGCCGGCCGGTGCTGGCGGCGATGGGCGACGGGACCTTCGGCTTCCACGCCTTCGAGCTGGACACGGCGCTGCGCCACGATCTGCCGATCGTGGCGGTCGTCGGCAACGACGCGCGCTGGAACGCCGAGCACACGCTGCAGGTCCGCCACTACGGCGCCGAGCGCGCGCTCGGCTGCGCGCTGCTGCCGACGCGCTACGACCGCGTGGCCGAGGCGCTCGGCGGCCACGGCGAGCTGGTCGAGCACGCCGAAGACCTCGAGCCCGCGGTGGCGCGCGCGCTCGCCGCCGGCCGGCCGGCGTGCGTCAACGTCTTCATCGAGGGACTGCCGGCGCCGGTCTTCGGCGGCGCCGGCGCCCACTGAGCGACCGGTGACGGCCGCGGTTTCCTTCGATGCCGGCGCCGCCGCCTACGAGTGGTTCATGGGGCGCTGGTCACGCCTCTGGGTTGCCGCGCTCCTCGAGGCCGCGCGGATCGGGCCCGGCGACGTGGTGCTCGACATGGCGGCCGGCACCGGGGTGGCGACCGGCCCCGCCGCGGCCCGCGTCGGGCCCGCCGGCTCCGTCCTCGCCACCGATACGTCGCTGCCGATGCTGGCGGCGGCTCGCCGGCCGCGCCGACAGCCCGCCGGGTCGCCGATGGCGTTCATCGCGATGGACGGGCAGGAGCTGGCGCTTCGCGAAGCCAGCGTGGATGCGGTCATCTGCCTGCTCGGGCTGATGTTCCTGCGCGATCCGGTCGCCGGGTTACGGGAGGCCAGACGCGCGCTGCGGCCGGGTCGATGGCTGGCCGCGATCGTGTGGTCACGACCCGAGCGCGTGCGGTTCTTCTCGATCGCGATGGAGGCGCTCGCCCGCCGGCGGCCGGACCAGCGCGAGGCCTTGATGGTGACGTTCTCGCTCGCCGACGCCGGCCGCCTCGTCACCGCGTTCGAGGGCGCCGGGCTGCGCGAGGTCCGCGTGATCCCCGAGCGCCGGAACGTCACGTTCGAGTCGTTCGACGACTATCTCGATCCCATCGCCGCCGGTGGCGCCCGGGCCGGCCAGCTCTACCAGAGCCTCGGGCCGGCCGCCCGGCGCGCCGTGGACGACGAGATGCGTCGGGCGCTGGCGCCGTACGAGCGGGATGGGCGGCTGGTGCTGGAGACCGAGGCGCTGCTCGTGGCCGGGCGGCGATAGGCGCCCCACATGATCGAGCTCACGTTCCGCCTGCGGCGGCTGCCGCCCCCGAGCCGCGAGGAGTTCCAGCGCGCGCCGCTGGGGGTCGCCGAGGAGCACGCCGTCGTATGAGCCGTTTGGCCCGGCCGCTGCGGCTGTCGCGCCGCGACCGGAAGCTCGCCGGGGTCTGCGGCGGGCTGGCGGAATGGCTCGGCTGGGACCCGACCGTCGTGCGTGTCCTCTATCTTCTGGTCTCGGTCGTCTCCGCGGCGTTCCCGGGGATCCTGGTCTACCTGGTCCTGTGGGCCGTCGTCCCGCGGGCGCCGCGAGAGGACGCCTGACGTGCGCGCGCTCGCGGCGGCCCTGACCGTCAGCGTGGTCGCGGGAGTCGCGCCGGCGGCGGCGCTCACCGGGGCCGAGTGGCAGCGCCTGCCGTCACCGGCGCGCGCCGCCTACGTGAGTGGCGTCGTCGACGCGTGGGTGGGGCTCGTCACGGTGCAGGAGTCGCTCGGCACCCGCGACGGCGGCATCACGGTCTTCGCCGAGGTGGTCGCCTGCCTGCGCGACCGGCTCGTCGGCCCCGATCGCATCGTCGGCGCCGTCGAGCGCTACGTGGCCGACGCGCCCGGGCTGCGCACCAAGGACATGCCCGACATCGTCTTCGTCGCCGTTCGTCCACTCTGTCACTAGGAGGATCGACCGATGAGCCTGACCAGCCGCTTCCTGTTCTCGGCCGCCATGGACGTCACCGCCGACCACGAGAAGCTCTTTCACGAGGTCTACGACACCGAGCACGTGCCGCTGATCCTCACCGTGCCCGGGGTCGTCTCGGCCGCCCGCTTCGAGACCCGGCCGCTCACCATGATGCTGGGCGGCGAGCGCAAGACGATGGATCCCCAGGGGGCTCCCCGCTTCCACGCCCTCTACGAGCTGGACAGCCCCGACGTCCTGCTGACCGAGGCGTGGGCCAGGGCGGTCGAGCAGGGCCGCTGGCCCGCCCAGGTGAGGCCCCACACGAGCAACCGCCGCCATTTGCTCATGCGGCGGATCGAGTCGTAGCCGCCACGGCCGGCGCAGCCGCTCCTCGGCTGGACTACAATACGCGGTGCCGTGGGCCCGGACGACCGGGCCGATGAGGGGAGGAGTCCCAGCGTGCGAGCCAACAGACTACGGGAGATCTGGGCGAAGGGCGAGGCGGCGGTGAACGGATGGCTCGCCATCCCGAGCGCGTTCTCGGCCGAGGTGATGGCCCATCAGGGCTTCGACTCGTTGACGATCGACATGCAGCACGGCGTCGTCGACTACCAGGTGGCGGTGACGATGCTGCAGGGCATCTCGACGACGGGCGTCGTCCCGCTCGCGCGCGTGCCCTGGAACGATCCGGCCCGGATCATGAAGATCCTCGACGCCGGCGCCTACGGCGTCGTCTGCCCGATGATCAACACGCGCCCGCAGGCGGAGGCGCTGGTGGCGGCCAGCAAGTACTACCCGCGCGGGTACCGCTCGTGGGGGCCGGTCCGCGCCTCGATCTACGCCGGCAGCGACTACACCGCCGCCCGGGCCAACGACGAGCTGGTCGTGATGCCGATGATCGAGACGGCCGAGGCCGTGAAGAACATCGACGACATCCTGAGCGTCCCCGGCATCGACGCCGTCTACGTCGGCCCCGCCGATCTGTCGCTGACCCTCGGATGCACGCCCAGGCTGGATCAGACCGAGGCGCCGGTCGTCGAGGCCCAGCAGCAGATCGCCGAGGCGTGCAAGCGCCACAACGTGGTGGCCGGCATCCACTGCGGCGGCGCCCCCTATGCGCTGAAGATGATCGCGGCCGGCTACCGGTTCGTCACCCTCGCCAGCGACGGCCGATTCCTGGCCGCCCGCGCCGCCGACGAGGTGGCGGCCGTGCGCAAGAGCGCCGCGGGCATGGGCAAGCTGCCTGCGTACTGAGAGCGTGCTTCGCCGCCCTCGGCAGCCACGTTGGGGGCCAGGTCGGAGGCCTCGCGGGAGGACGAGGGGCGTCCCGGCTGAGCCGGGGCGTCCCGAGCGTCGGGGGGTGTGGGGGCCATGTCGGGGCCCCCAATGAGATTCAACGACGCGTTGCGCGCCCGGGCGCGCGCGCACCTGGCCGGCTTCGCGCGCCGCACGCACCCGCCGGCCGAGCGGCGCCCGGCGGCGGTGGCGCTGGTGCTGCTGCCGGATGCCGAGGGCCGCGCCTGCTTTCTGCTGACGCGGCGGGCGGAGCGCCTGCGCGCGCACGCGCGACAGTGGGCGCTGCCGGGCGGCCGCCTCGAGCCGGGCGAGAGCGCGGAGGCGGCCGCGCTGCGCGAGCTGGAGGAGGAAGTCGGGCTCACGCTGAAGGCCGACACCGTGCTCGGCGTGCTGGACGACTATCCGACGCGCTCGGGGTTCGTGATCACCCCGGTCGTGGTGTGGTGCGAGGCCGCCGCCGAGCTGACCCCGAATCCGGAGGAGGTCAGGCGCGTGTACCACGTGCCGCTGGACGATCTCGAGGGGCCGGAGGTCCCGCTCCTGATCTCGATCCCGGAGAGCGACCGGCCGGTGATCCAGCTGCCGATCCTGTCGACGCTCATTCACGCGCCCACGGCGGCGGTGATCTACCAGATGCGCGAGGTGGTCGTGCACGGCCGCGCCACCCGGGTCGACCACTTCGAACAGCCGGTGTGGGCATGGCAGTGAGCGCCGGAGCGGCCCGGCCGCCGGGGCGAGCCCGTGAACGAGAGAAGTGAGCGCCGGAGCGGCCGCGCCGCCGGGGCGAGCCGGTCAACGATACAGGGGAGGGGCGTCATGCGCGTGCTGGACGGACAGGTCGCGGTCGTGACGGGCGGGGGCTCGGGGATCGGCGAGTCGGCGGCCCACATGCTGGCCGCCGAGGGCGCGCAGGTCGTGATCTGCGGCCGGCGTCAGGCGCCGATCGACACGGTGGCGCGGGCGATCGAGAAGGCGGGTGGCCGCTGCGCCGCGCGGGCGGTGGACCTGGAGGATCCCGACGCCGCCGCCGCCTTCGTGGCGTGGACGCTCGAGCGGTGGGGCCGCGTGGACGTCCTCGTCAACAACGCCGGCCACAGCAGCCACGCGCGGTCGATCCGCTGGGTGGGCCGCAAGGAGTGGGACAGCGTGATGGCCGTCAATCTCACGGCCGTCTACGTGCTCACCCAGGCGGTGCTGCCGGGCATGCTCGAGCGGGGCGGCGGCACGATCGTCACGGTCGGCTCGCTGGCCGCGCTCAAGGCGGGGCTGATCGGCGGCGCCGTCTACGGCGCGGCCAAGGCGGCCGTGCGCAACCTCATGGCCCACGTGCACAACACGCTGCGCAACCGGGGCATCCGCGCGACCATCATCATGCCGGCCGAGGTCGACACGCCGATCCTCGACAAGCGCCCGCTGAACCCGGATGCCGCCGCCCGGGCCACGATGATGCAGGCCGAGGACGTCGCCCGCGCCATCCTGCTGGCGGTCACGCTGCCGCCGCGGACGGTGATCGAGGAGATCGTCATGAGCCCCACCATCCTGCGCGATCAGAGCCGGGATCTCGCGGTCGCCGCGCTGGCCGGCGCCCCCGCGGGGGCGGTGTGATGGAGACGGTCACGGTCCTCGACGCCGGGCGGGCGGCTCCGGTGCGGGCGCGCGTGATCGGTGAGCGGGTGCTCCTGGAGCCCGCCTCCCTCCGGGACGCGCTCGGCTGGGAGGTTCACGACGGGCTGCTGTGCAACGACGCGATGTGCATCCCGCTGGCGGACGAAGGGATGCTGGTTCGCGAGGGCGGCGTCGACCTCGAGGGCCTCGCCCGGGCGCTCGATCGCCCGCTGGCGGTCGACGTGGACGAGCGCGCGGCGTTCCTGGGCGGCTCCGCCCGCGACCGTGCGCTGGCCCTGCGCGCCCAGCAGGCGCCCGACTTCACGCTGCCCGATCTGGCCGGCCGCTCGCATTCGCTGTCCCAGCACCGAGGCGGGAAGGTCCTGCTCGTCGCCTGGGCCTCGTGGTGAGGGTGCCGCCTCGACCTGCCGGTCTGGCAGGAGCTGTACGAGGAGCTGCGGGGGAGCGGATTCACGGTCATCACGGTCGCGCTCGACAAGGCGCCCGACGACGCCCGGCCGTGGATCGAGAAGGCCGGGCCCACCCACCCGGCGCTGATCGACACCCGCCACGTGCTGGCCGACCTCTACAACGTCGTCAACGTCCCGACGATCCTGTGGATCGACGAGCGCGGCCGCATCGTGCGGCCCAACGACGTGGCCTTCGGCACCGATACGTTCAAGCACATCACCGGGCTGGAGTCGGCGCGGCACCTCGGCGCGCTGCGGGCCTGGGTGCGCGGTGAGGGCGGGGCGCTGACGGCCGAGGAGGTGGGCCGCCACCAGCCGCTGCCGACCGAGGCCGACCAGCAGGCGCGGGCCGAGTTCGGTCTGGGCCAGTGGCTGTGGGCGCAGGGGCGCACGGCCGCGGCCGAGCGCCATTTCGTCCGCGGCGGCGAGCTGGCGCCGCACGACTTCACGATCCGCCGCGGCACGATGCCGATGCGCGGCATCGACCCGATGGGGCCGCAGTTCCGCGAAATGCTCCAGTCCTGGGTCGCCGCCGGGCAGCCGTACTACCGGCCGCTACCCGACACTGGCGGCAGGGCGAGTGGCCCTGCGAGCTGAGGGCGCCCGGCGGCCGAGGCGAGCCTGTGCATCCGGGATAGCCGTGGAACCAGGCAGGGGGAAGTGGCGGGGCGAGTGACAGCCCCGTATTCCAACATGGGGGAGGCACTGAACGCATGGGCATGCTCGACGGCAAGACCGCGCTGGTGACCGGGGCCGGGCGGGGAATCGGACGCGGCATCGCGATCGCGCTGGCGGAGGCCGGCGCCAGAGTCGTCGTCAACGACCTCGGCGCCACCCTCGAGGGCGGCGGCGGCGAGCAGGGGCCGGCCGACCAGGTCGTCGCCGAGATCCGCAGGCTCGGCGGCACCGCCGAGGCCAACTACGGCTCGGTGGCCGATTTCGCCCAGAGCACCGCGATGGTCGAGCAGGTCGTCAGGGCGTGGGGACGCGTCGACATCCTGGTGCACGTGGCGGGTATCCTGCGCGACCGGATGATCTTCAACATGGCCGAGGCCGAGTGGGACGCCGTCATCGCCGTGCACCTCAAGGGCGCCTTCAACACGATCCGGGCCGCCTCCATTCGCATGCGCGAGCAGAAGGCCGGGCGGATCATCAGCATGTCGTCGGTGTCGGCGCTGGGCGCGCCCGGGCAGCCCAACTACGCCGCCGCCAAGGCCGGCATCGTCGGTCTGACGTGGTCGACGGCCAACGCGATGGCCAAGTACGGCGTGACCTGCAACGCGATCATGCCGAGCGGCGCCACCCGCATGATCGACTCCACGCCGCGCGGCCGCGAGGTGTTCGAGGCGACCGGCAAGTGGCCGAGCGAGCAGGCCGTCGGCACCGAGCGCGACCCCGACAACGTGGCGCCGCTCGTCGTGTTCCTGTCGAGCGACGGCGCCGCCGACGTCAACGGCCAGGTCTTCCACTCGTTCGGCTACGGCTACACGCTGCTGTCCCACCCGCAGGCGGTGCGCCGCCTGGAGGGCAATCGCCGGCTCACCCCCGAGGAGGTCGCGCGTCACTTCAAGGGCACCCTGGGGGCCAGCCTCACGCCGCCCGTCGGCACCGGGTTCGGGCGGACGCTGGGCGAGCGGCCGGCGGTCGAGTGGAAGGACCTCGAGCGCGGCGTCCGGGCCTGGACGGCGCCGGCGGAGGGCGCGTGACGGGCGTCCTCCTCGTCTGCCACGCCAACACCTGCCGGAGCGTGATGGCGCACGTGCTGCTGGAGCGCATGCTGGCCGACCGCGGGCTCGGCGACGTCCGGGTGCGCTCGGCCGGCGTCGCCCGCTTCGCGCGCGACGGGATGCTGGCCTCGCTCGATGCCCGGCTGGTGCTGCGCGAGGTCGGCATCCACTTGGCCGAGGACGCGATGACCTCCACCGACCTCAAGCGCCATCTCGAACTGCTCGAGGAGGCGGCCGTGGTGGTGACGATGACGGCCGATCAGAAGCAGGTCGTCGCCGAGCTGGGGGCCGGGCCCCGGCCGGTCCTCACGCTGCGCGAGCTGGCGGGTGAACACGGCGACATCGGTGATCCGGTCGGCCAGGGCGAGGAGGTCTATCGCGCCTGCCGGGACGAGATCGCCCGCTGCCTCGACAAGGGGCTCGAGCGGCTGCTCGCGCTGCGGAACGGGGCGTGAGGGCGCCTCCCCTCGCGCTCGCGCTCCTGCTGCTCCTCGCCGCGCCCGCCCTCGCCCAGCCGCGCGCCCGGGCGCCGCGGGTGGGGGTGCTGCTGTCCACGACGCCGGCGGCCACGCAGCACATCTCCACCGCGTTCGCCCAGGGGCTTCGCGGCGTCCACGTCGAGCATCGCTGGGCGGAGGGTCGGCTGGACCGGTTTCCGGCGCTGGCCGCCGAGCTGGTGCGCCTGCCCGTCGACGTCATCGTCGCCTCCGGCCTGTCGGCGACCGAGGCGGCGGCCCGGGCGACGCGGACGATCCCGATCGTGATGGTCAACGTGCCCGATCCCGTGGGGGCCGGCCTCGTCGACAGTCTGGTGCGTCCCCGCGGCAACATCACCGGGCTGGCCAGCCAGCTGACGCCGGAGATCCGCGCCAAGCAGCTCCAGCTCCTCAAGGAAGCGTTGCCGCAGCTCGGCCAGGTCACGATCCTGAGGAACGCGGCGGTGGCCGACGCGGCGGTGTGGCGCGAGTACGAGGTGGCGGCCCGCGCGGCCGGCGTCCGGGTGCGGTTCGTGGACGTCAAGGGCCCGGCCGAGCTGGACGCGGCCTTCGCCGGCGTGGCGCGCGACAGGGGCGCCGCCTTCGTGCCCGGCGGCGATCTCGTCTTCTTCATGAACCGCGAGCCGCTGGTGGCGAGCGCGCTCACCCACCGGGTGCCCACGATGTTCTCGGCGCGCGAGTTCGCCGACGCCGGGGGGCTCATGTCGTACTCGGCTCGCCTCACCGACCAGTTCGCGCGGGCCGCCGCCTACGTCGATCGGATCCTCAAGGGTGCCCGCCCCGGCGACCTCCCGGTGGAGCAGCCCACCCGGTTCGAGCTGGTCCTCAACCTCAAGACCGCGCGCGCGCTCGGCCTGACCCTGCCTCCCGCCCTGCTGGCGCGGGCCGACGAGATCCTCGAGTGACCGTTCCGATGTCAGACGACCGGGGCTGACGACGTGAGCGACCTGCGCATCGTGGCCGTCGAGCCCGTCGTCGTGGAGGTGCCGCTGCGCCGGCCGGCCCGGGGCGTGCACGGGGTCACCGTCGTCCAGCGGAGTCTGCTCGTGCGCGTGGGCGCCGGCGAGGGCGTCGAGGGATGGGGCGACGTGGACCCCACGCCCGGCTACTCGCGGCTGTCGGTGGACGACCTCCACGAGGCCGTCACGAAGCTGGCGCCCGTCCTGGTCGGTCTCGACCCGTTCGACATCCGCCGGGCGTTGACGGTCATGGACGCGCGCGTCGAGGGGCGGCTGGAGGCCAAGGCGGCCGTCGAGATGGCCCTCTGGGACCTCGAGGCCCGGGCGCTCGGCGTGCCCGTGCACTCGCTCTTCGGCGGGTGCATCAAGGAGCGGATCACGCTCAATGCCTGGATCGGCACGGTGCCGCCGGCCCAGGCCGCCACCGAGGCCCGGGAGTGGGGGGCGCGCGGCTTCGCCTCGGCCAAGATCAAGCTGGAGGGGGCCGATCCCGAGGGGCTCGCCCGGGTGGCGGCGGTGCGCGAGGCGGTCGGCGACACCCTGGCCCTGCGCGTGGACTTCAACGAGAGCCTGCCCCTGGCCGGCGCGGTGGAGTTCATCCGCAGGCTCGAGCCCTTCGGGCTCACCCTCGTCGAGCAGCCGGTGCCGCGCGAGCAGATCGCGGCGCTGGCGGAGATCCGGCGCCACATCGGCATCCCGCTGATGGCCGACGAGAGCGTGACCGGGCCGGCCTCGCTGGTCGAGATCATCCGTCGCGAGGCCGCCGACATCGTCAAGGTGAAGGTCATGAAGCAGGGCGGGCTCGTCCGCACGCTGGCGATGGTCGAGACGGCCGCCGCCGCCGGGCTCGGCGTGGTGGTCGGCCACGGCTTCGGCCTGACGCTGTCCACGCTGGCCGAGGCCACCGTGGCCGCGCTGAGCCCGGCCGTCCTCGACGGGTGCGAGGCGGTGGGCCCGCTCAAGATGGCCGGCGACGTCGTGACCGCGCCCGCCGTCCTCGACCACGGCGTGCTCACGCTCCCGGCCACGCCGGGCTTCGGCGTGGACATCGATCGCGAGGCGCTGGCCCGCTATCGCCGCTGAGAGGTGATCCCCGCCCGGGCGGTTCGGCGTAGAATTGGCCCCACCATGAGGCGTCGCGGCCGCCTCGCCCGCAAGTACGCGTTCATCCTGGTGGCGCTGGTCACCGGTGCGCTGGTGGTCAGCGGCGCCATCGAGATCTACTCGTCCTACAACGAGAACAAGGCGGCGCTGGTCGCGCTGCAGCGCGAGAAGGCCGTCGGCGCCGCCGTCCGGATCGAGACCTACGTGCGGGAGATCGAGCGCCAGCTGGTGTGGACGACCCAGCCCCTGCTGGTCTCCTCGGGGGCCGCGCTCGAGCAGCGCCGCATCGACGCCGTGCGCCTGCAGCGGCAGGTGCTCGCCATCACCGAGGTCAGCCACCTCGACCCGAGCGGCCGCGAGCAGCTGCGCGTGTCCCGCCTGGCCATGGACGTGATCGGCAGCCAGACCGACTACTCGAACGATCCGAAGTTCACGGTGGCCCGGAGCGGGCGCACGTACTTCGGGCCCGTGTACTTCCGCAAGGAATCCGAGCCATACATGACGATCGCCATGCCGCAGGTCGGCGGCGGCGTCACCGTGGCCGAGGTCAACCTCAAGTTCATCTGGGACGTCGTCTCGCAGATCAAGGTCGGCAAGGCGGGCCTCGCCTACACGGTCGACGGCGGCGGCGCGCTGATCGCCCACCCGGACATCAGCCTGGTGCTGCAGAAGACGAGCCTGGCCGAGCTCGCCCAGGTCAAGGCGGCGCTGGCCGAGGCGCCCGGCGGCCAGGAAGTCACGATCGCCAAGGATCTCAAGGGCCATGACGTTCTCACCGCCCACTCCGTCATCACGCCGCTGGGCTGGGTGGTGCTCGTGGAGCAACCGCTGGAGGAGGCGTTCGAGACGATCCGGGCGTCGGCCACCCGCACCGCGCTGTTCGTCGTTCTCGGCATCGCGCTGGCGGTGGTGGCCAGCGCCGTCCTCGCCCGCCGCCTGGCCCGGCCGATCCAGATGCTGCAGGAGAGCGCGGCCAAGATCGGCGCCGGTGAGCTGGATCACCAGATCGTGATCCGCACCGGCGACGAGCTGGAGGCGCTGGCCGACGAGTTCACCCGGATGACCGCCCGGTTGCGGGAGTCGTACGCCACCCTGGAGCAGAAGGTGGAGGACCGCACGCAGGAGCTGAGCGAGTCGCTCGAGCAGCAGACGGCGACCGCCGAGATCCTCCGGGTGATCTCGTCGTCGCCGACCGACGTTCAGCCGGTGATGGACGCGGTGGCCGAACGCGCGGCCCGTCTGTGCGAGGCCACCGATGCCCTGATCTTCCGCGTGGACGGTGACGTGCTGCGCCGGGTGGCCGTCTATGGAGCGTTGCCGCGCGGGCGTGAGGTGATTCCCATCACCCGGGCCTCGGTCGCCGGCCGCGTGGCCGCCGATCGCCGGGCGCTTCATCTCACCGACCTCGGCCCCGCGTTCCAGGCGGAGTTCCCCGGATCGGTGATGGCGTCACTCGGGATGCGCGCCGCGCTCTGCACGCCGCTCCTCCGCGAGGACGCGGTGATCGGCGTCGTCCTCATCCGGCGCCGCGAGGCGCGACCGTTCACCGACAAGCAGATCGCGCTGCTGCAGACCTTCGCCGACCAGGCGGTGATCGCCATCGAGAACGTGCGGCTGTTCAAGGCGCTGGAGGAGAAGAACCGGGTCGTCACCGAGGCGCTCGACCAGCAGACGGCCACCAGCGAGGTCCTGCGCGTCATCTCGTCGTCGCCGACCGACGTGCAGCCCGTGTTCCAGACGATCGTGGAAAGCGCCTGCCGCCTGTGCAACGGCACCTTCAGCGGCCTCGGCAGCTTCGACGGCGAGCTCGTCCACCTGGAGGCCCAGCACAACCTCACGCCGGCCGTCCTGGGCACGGCCCAACGCATCTTCCCGCTCGCCCCCACCCGGCGCCTCGGAGTGGGGCGGGCCGTCCTCGACGGCGCCGTCGTCCATATCCCCGACATCTCCAAGGATCCGGAGTATGGCTACACGCAGTTCTCGAGCACCGTGGGCTACCAGAGCGGGTTGTGGGTGCCCATGCGCCGCGAGGGCCAGAGCATCGGCGTGATCGGCGTCCTCCGGGCGGAGCCCGGCCCGTTCACCGAGGAGCAGATCGCCCTGCTCGAGACCTTCGCCGACCAGGCGGTCATCGCCATCGAGAACGTGCGCCTGGTCCAGGCGCT
>Ga0302046_10001873_pt1 | contig 19650 bp, 17 predicted proteins | sample RVTome_11_FD_200261 | JGI IMG/M metagenome (GOLD analysis project Ga0302046, IMG submission 200261) | Soil microbial communities from uranium-contaminated site in the Upper Colorado River Basin, Wyoming, United States - RVT147D111 (version 2) ...
ATCAATCAGGGGTCGAGATGGTTGCAGCAGTACGGTCAGCAACTCCGTGACATCAATCGTGAGATTTTCATGAGCGAGCGGGACCTGAGTTTGCCGGACGGGTTGCCGCGACGCGAATGGTTCCGCCACAGTATCTACGCCCCCGGATTTTATACGGGGTACGGTGTGAAGACGATGCCCGGCATCCGAGAAGCGGTGGAGCAGGGCGATGCCAATGAAGCAGTCTCTCAAGCGGCTGACGTCGCGGTGGCAATCGACCGCATGGCGCAGCGGGTCGAAGCGGTTGTGCGAAGCTTGAATCTCCTTACGAACTGAAAAATGAAAACGAAACTCCGGAAGATCTATTGGCCCCTGTTGGCACCTATTGCCCTCTTCGCGTGTGCCGGTGACCCGAGCGGTGCTGCGCTCGCACACATCGACACCGAAGGGTTGGGGGCCCATATCGCGACGCTGGCGTCCGACGAGTTCGAGGGTCGTGCGCCGTCTTCGCCGGGAGAAGAACAGACGGTCACGTACCTCAGGAACGAGTTCCAACGGCTCGGCCTTGAACCAGGCAACGGTGAAAGCTGGTATCAAGACGTGCCCCTCGTTGCCATTACCGTCCAGAACGCCCCTGCGTTGACCATCCGCGCCGGTGGCAGATCCTTCGACTACGGCTATGGCTCCGGCCATGTGTCATGGACGAAGCGAGTTGTCGAACGGTCACAGCTCTCGGCGTCCGAGATGGTATTTGTCGGATACGGTATCGTAGCACCCGAGTACGATTGGAACGACTACGAGGGCGTTGATGCTTCCGGGAAGACGGTTGTGATGCTCGTCAACGATCCGGGGTTTGCCACTCAGGACAGCGCGTTATTCAACGGCAACACCATGACCTACTATGGCCGCTGGACGTACAAGTTCGAAGAAGCCGCACGCCAAGGTGCGGCTGGCGCCATCATCATTCACGAGACAGGGGCCGCGGGCTACCCGTGGGATGTGGTCCGTGGAAGCTGGACGGGTCCGCAGTTCGATCTCGTGTCCGAGAATGACAACATGGGACGAGTCGCCGTGGAGGGATGGCTGACGAGCGCGGCCGCCCGGGAGGTGCTCAACGCGGTCGGCCAGGATCTCGATGTACTCGCCGCCGCCGCGGCGCAGCCCGGGTTCCGGGCTGTCGAGTTGGGAGGGCTGACCGCGACAGTGAGTTTGCAAAATGGTCTGGAGCGGTCAGAGTCGAGGAACGTCATTGGCGTGGTTCCCGGTACCAGCCGCTCCGACGAATATGTCTTCTACATGGCGCACTGGGACCACTTCGGACGCGACACGAATCTTGCCGGAGACCAGATCTACAACGGCGCCTTTGACAACGCGACGGGTACCGCCGGGCTCATCGAGTTGGCGGAGGCGTTTGCCAGTCTGGATCCCGCGCCAGCCCGTTCGGTAGTATTCCTAGCCGTCACTGCCGAGGAGCAGGGATTGTTAGGCTCCGCGTACTACGCGACGAATCCGGTGTATCCGACCAGTCAGACCGTTGCCGCCATCAACATGGATGGCTTGAACATCCATGGCCCCATGCGGGACATCACGGTGGTCGGATTGGGTAACTCGGAATTGGACGACTACCTGCGCCGTGCCGCGGACGAAGCCGGCCGTATCATTCGGCCAGACCCGGAACCGGAGAAGGGATTCTACTATCGGTCTGATCACTTCAGCTTTGCGAAGGTCGGCATTCCCGCGCTCTATCCCGACGCCGGGATCGATCATGTGGAACACGGGGAAGCCTGGACAATGGAGCAACGCGCGGACTATACGACCAATGACTACCACAAGCCAAGTGACGAATATGACCCCAACTGGGATTTGCGCGGTGCGGTTGATGATTTGCAACTGATGTTCCGCGTTGGATACGAGATCGCCATATCGGCCGGGTTCCCGAACTGGACTGAAGGGACGGAGTTCAAGGCGATACGGGACGCGGATCTGACCAGGTGATTCGAGGTTTCAGCCGGCACCCATCAGCCGTCAGCCCGCAGCCGGCAGCCTTCAGCATGCACCAGTCGGCAACCGCGTCGCCGGACTCCCGCCTTGTCTGGATCTGATGCCGGCTGATGGGTGTCGTCTGCCGGCTGTCGGCTGTAGGCTGTAGGCTGCCGGCTGACGGCCGCCGGCTGTCGGCTGTCCGCTGAAATCTCAGATCTCAATGATAACCGACCTCCCCACGCCCTTCCCCTCACGATACGGCCTTCCGATCATCCACCGTGTCGACACGTCGATATTTGAGAAGCGTTATGCAACGTTCTGCCTGGCCTGCAAATTCTGCAATGACATGTGTTGCAGTTACGGTGTTGATGTCGACCTTTGGCACCGGGATGCCATCATGAAACATGCGGATGCCCTGGAGGCTTACTCCGGCGTGGATCGTGCAATGTGGTTCGAGTCCAATATGATCCACGATGATGAGATGCCCGGTGGTGGGTCGGTGCGCACGCAGGTAAAGGGACGCGGGTGCGTCTTCCTCGAACCGAATGGTCGAGGGTGCCAGATCCACTCGTTTTGCGACGCGATGGGGCTCGACTATCACGACCTCAAGTCGATCGTGGACTGTCTGTTCCCCCTGACGGTGACGGATGGTGTTCTTTGCCCCGCCGACGAGGTGGATGACCTGACGCTCGTTTGTGTCGGAGCAGGACCAACGCTCTTTGAAGGCCTGCGCGGGGAGCTGGAGTACTACTTTGGCGAAGGGGTGACCGATATGCTCGCCAGAATGGCGACCGCCCTCTGATCGCCTACGTCTGACGACCAGCTTGCGGCGTTCCTGATGCGTCAACTGGTCTCAGAGAAGACCGCTTTCCATGTCCTCTGCACGATCAGTCTCATGCTTCGCATGACGCGCTGCCTCCAGTAGAGCAGGACCGCGAGTGTACCGGCTATCAGGAGCACGAGATCCGGGCGGTCGAACAAACCATTGATGAAACCTTCCCATGAGGCTGGAATCGCCGCGTTGGCGATTGCCGGGACAAGATGATAGGCGCGCGACGCGGCCTCGAGCAGGAACGGCGCATCTTCAGCGGGAGTGGAGATTGCGGCATTGAAGCTCGGAAAGAAACCGGCAAAGCTCGGCAGCCTGTCGGATCCATCCGCCAATCGAAAGTACACGGAGAGTGAGGCGGCAAGGATCGTGATCCCTACAAACACGTGGTAGAAGATGACCCGCATGCGGACCAGTCGCCCGTAGCGCCCCCGTGCGGCGATTCGCTGATCCCTTGTCGCTGCAAGCCGTTCGGCGAACGCCTGTGCCACCGGTTGCAGGTGCGATTCCGTCGTGACGATATCGAAGTCGATGGGAAGCACCCCCGGCGCATATGATTCGACCGACCGCTCGATGCGCTGGAGCGCGGAAACGTGTACCTTCGGTTTGCCCAGACAGTATGTCCTGCACGTCTCTTCGATCGCGCGGGGACGGTATCTGAAATACGCCGCCATCCCGGCCCGTGAGTCGTACAACCTGGCGTGCACGTCCGCTTCGTTGCGTGCCTGCTGGCGATCATACGCGGTGAACCGCAGGCCGTGGTCCTCCGCGTCCGGCTCGGCGTGCTCGGCCATCTCCATCATCCAATCCAGCGTGAGGGCTGACATTCCTTGTCGGGGGTAACCGCCGCCGACGTTCGAGTGGACGCCCGCGAACCAGGCCTGCTGGATGATCTGGTTGGGTGTGGCCTTGTGTTCGTCCCACATGACCGGATCGAACGTGCGTCGTTCATCGTCGACGGCAATGGCGTGATAGCCATACACCATGTCGTGGTTGATATCGTGATCGTGCGGCCGGCGGACATGACGGGCCACGGCATAGATCAGGGTGCGCATCCAGTCGAACGGAACACCGATGGCATCCACCGTGTCCCAGACACCGACGAATTGGATGGGGACCCTTCCGTCGGGAGTGAGCGTCGGGTGTTGCACGGCGTACTTCGCGCGAAATTCTGCACTCCGTTCCGGGGCTTTCCGGTAGCAGCGATACGCCTGGGCTACTCTGTCCTCGAGAAGATCCTCACCGAGTTGGTTGCGATCTGCGATGCCGCACCTCGAGATCATTCCCGCCAGCGATCGAATGGTGAATGCCCCACGACTGAAACCGAAGAGGTACAGCTTGTCACCCGGGCGGTAGCAGCTCGCGAGGGCCGTGTAGAGATCACGGATGTTTCTGCCAAGCCCCCATCCGACCAATCCACCCAACATCTTGAAGACCTTGAAGTCAGAGGTTCCCACGCCATCGTCGTGAAACGCAATCTGCTCCGGTCCGCCGGCGGGCGTCCTCTCATGGCCCCGCCGGTCGAGGGCCTTGTAGATCTTCCACACATTGGTGCCACGCCCCTTGCCCCCGATATTACCGGTGCCGTCCGAACAGAGGATGATGCGTTTCATGGTTGCTGTCGCCGTCTGTGTACGGCGTCGATTCTAGCGGCGCAAGGAGCCGGTCGCCAGTTGATGAGCCTGCGGCCGTCAGCCCGCAGCGGGCAGCGGGTTCCTGGTCGCCGCCCGCGTTTCCTGTTGATTGCATTTCCCGCTTTTTCTGCCTTCCTCCTTCGTTTTTCGATTCACCGACCCGTCTTTCTGGTTACTCGGAAGGACCGTCTTCCCCGTATTCTCTCCTCACATCAAGCTTGCGAGATTATACGTGCTGGCTCGGGTCTTATCGGCTGCGGTACTGGGTATCGATGCCTATCTGGTTCACGTGGAGACCGACATCGCCAACGGATTACCGTCCTTTGCAACGGTGGGGTTGCCGCAGGGAGCGGTGAAAGAAGGGCGTGAGCGCGTCGCGGCGGCCATCGTCAACTCCGGCTTTGACTTCCCGTTGAAGCGGATAACGGTGAACCTGGCGCCCGCGGATACGAGAAAGCAGGGATCCGCTTTCGATCTTCCAATTGCCCTTGGGGTGCTGAGCGCTGCCGGGCATGTCTTTCCTGACAACGGGCGTGACCCACCGGCACTGGCGGACTATGTCGTGGTGGGTGAGCTGGGCCTCGAGGGTGACGTGCGGCCGGTCAGGGGTTCCCTGTGCATTGCGGCCGGCGCGCGGGCCGCCGGGATCAGGGGGCTCATCGTACCGGAGGCCAACGTCGCGGAGGCCGGTGTGGTTGACGGGCTCGAAGTGCGAGGAGCCCGGACGTTGAACGACGTCGTCGATTTCTTTTCCGGGAAGAGCGAACTCTCACACCAGGGATCCACGCTGCCCTTTGCCACGTATCGGATGGAAGGGGATGTGAGCTTTTCTGATGTGCGCGGGCAGGAGCACGCCAAACGCGCGCTCGAGGTCGCGGCCGCCGGCGCGCATAACGTTCTCATGATCGGGCCGCCCGGTTCGGGTAAGACAATGCTGGCCAGGCGCTTGTCCACCATTCTCCCTCCCTTCACCACCGGCGAGGCGCTCCAGACCACCAAGGTCCACTCGGTTGCCGGTCTCCTGGGCCCGGGGGCTTCGCTCGTCACCACCCGGCCGTTCCGGAGTCCGCATCATACCATCAGCGACGCCGGGTTGATTGGTGGTGGTTCCAATCCGAGGCCTGGAGAGGTCAGCATCGCGCACGGCGGCGTGCTGTTTCTGGACGAACTGCCGGAGTTTCGGAAGAACGTATTGGAGGTGCTGCGTCAGCCGCTCGAAGACGGATGTGTCAATATCTCGCGTGCGGCGACGTCCGTGTGTTTCCCGGCGCGGTTCATGCTTGCCGCCGCGATGAACCCGTGCCCGTGTGGGTACGCCGGAGACCCGACGCACGGTTGCGTGTGTCAGCCAGGTGCTATTGAGCGGTACATGGCCAGAGTATCCGGGCCCTTGCTGGATCGTATCGATCTTCACGTGGAAGTTCCGGCCGTGGCCCACGGAGATCTCTCATGCGAGCGTTCGGGCCAATCCAGTACGGTCATTCGGGAACGGGTCACGCGGGCCCGAGCGCGACAGCTTGCGCGGTTCGGCTCACGGTCCGGTCTGTTTGCCAACGCCCACATGAGGCCGCGCGACCTTCGTCAGTACTGCATTCTGGAATCGTCGGCGGAACAGCTCCTCAGGCAGGCCATCGCGCGTTTGAATCTCTCGGCCCGCGCGTATCACCGGGTGATCAAGCTCGCCCGGACGGTGGCCGATCTCGCCGACTCGGATGGGATCCACTCGGAACACGTGAGCGAAGCGATCCAGTACCGCAGCTTGGATCGGGCCTGAGATCCGAGGCCTCGAGTCGGTTGCATCAGGCTGCAGCTGATAGGGATGCTCTGGAGCGCCGGCACAAGCCGGTGAGGTGTTATAGATGAAAGCTCTACACGGTGAAGGGCTAGCGACCCACACCGGCCCCGAGTCATGCGCGGGCGTGAGTAATCGTGCCGGCGAAGCGTTGACAGGGGTACGTGCAGGCCGGGTATTGAGCCGCGAAAATCCCGCCCCGCGCAAGCGGGCGTCCGGGGTGCCGACGCCGTCAGAGAAGGCGGAAGGCCACACGGGCTGTGCCGATACACGCAAGGCACGGCCGGACCCCGCGCGGTCGGAGACCCCGGGCATGTACGGACGCACCTCACGCGGAAGCCGGGAGATCCCACGATCGTCTGCGGTCAGGAGAGACGCAGACCGCACCGGGAAGTCCAAGGACGCAAGCCGGTGATGTATGGTCGTGGGAAGTCGGACAGCCCCATAGTACCAGGGAAGCCGCCGAACAAGGTCGGGGCACCGGCCGCGGGCTGCAGCCAGAAGTACCGCCTGTCGTGGCAGCGGATGACGCGCACATTGACCGTTGGCTGCCTCCGGCACGGATCTGCCACCCCTATCCCCTCACGCGCCTTGCCGTCACTACCCAAGGCAGGAGCCGGATGCGGTAATGCCGCTCGTCCGGATCTGTAGGAGGGGGCCTGGGGTGACCCTGGTCCCTACTCCAACCACAAGTCGTGTGGTGCTCCCGAAGGACGCGGCGGCGAGTTGCACCTCTCCCACCGCGCCCCTACGAAGACGTTGACAGGACGGTGAGGGTGGTGCGGGTCAAGACGCTCGCCGCGTGAGCCGGCGACCCCTCGTACTCACTGGCCTTTTTCCGCGAACCGCGGCGCGCTGAAGGGAGCCTTTTTTCAGCACACTGCTGGGGTTGCCCGCTCACGCCCCAAGTCTCAGATCTACAGCCTCAGATCTCAGATCGTTATCCGGTGTCCTTGACTCCCTGACCTACGGATTACCCTTGCCTGAACGCCGTGTACCACGCCAGGCTCCTCCGTGGCAGAACGCTGCGGCCGACCAAACAGGTTCAGGTGCGCGAAGTAGTCCGCCATCGCCATGATCGACAGTTGCGGGTTCACCCCAACCGATGACGGAAAGACACTCGCATCGCACACATACAGGTTGTCGAATCCGCGAACCCGGAACTCGCTGTCGACGACGCTCATGCTGCGTAGCTCACCCATGGGGTTGCCGCCCTGAAGGTGTGCGGAGCCAAGCGTCAAGTCATCAGGTCTGCGGATGTGTCTCCGCAACTCGGCCTCGATCTCGCCGGCATCCGCGCGACCGAACTCTTCCCGCGTCAACTCCACGTCCTTGAAGGTTGCCGGGATGACCGATGCGGCACCGGATGCAAACCAAGCCGCGGCAGCCTGTGACATCCCCTCGATCAGCGCACCGAGGTCCTCCGCGTCCCAGCGGTACTTCACGGGTCCAAAGGTGTCACGGAACAATCGCGTCCGCTTGACCCGACCGGTGGCCTTCGTGCGTACCAGGACACCCGCACTTGCCATGTGCGTGAACTGTCTCATCCGGTCCGCATGTTGTTCGAACCAGCCGGGCAGCGATGCGGCGAGGGCCCACGGCGGATCGAAGTGCGACTCGATGAGATAACGGCCGGTCTTCACGCCATCGGTCGAACCCAGGTATCCGCCCATCTGCATTGCGTCGTGCGCGTTCACCGCATCGTCGAACAAGCCGAACATCGGAGCGCCCGCGTTGAAGCTGAAACGTGTACCGACGAGATTCCTGAGGCCGTGTTTCACTTTGATCCCACTCTTCATGAGCAGCACCGAAGAGCCGATGGCGCCGCATGAAATGACGACGGAACGTGCGCGTACCCGCAGTGTCTTTCCGCTGGAGAGTTCACAGGCAACTTGGGTCGCGCGGTGATTGTGGTGTTCAATCCCGGTGACATGACATCCGACGACCACGCGGCCGTTTGGCGGCTTGATCTTTGGAATGTACGTCTCCAGCATCGAGAGCTTCCGGCCGTAGGGACACCCAAAGTTGCAGTGGCCGCAACCGTTACAGCGATTCAGGTTTTTCTCGAAGAAACCGTGCTCACGGTCGTTGACCGCATCGCCGGAACCCAACCCCCAACCGTTCAATAACAATCGCGGGTTGTTGCCGGCGATGTCCGGTAGCCGGAGGTCCCCGTACTCGGGGAAGGGCTTGGAGCTGATCTCACGACGAACGCGGGCGAAGGACTCCCGCAGGTCAGCATGGTCCAGGTTGACGGCAAACTCACCGCGCCACTCAGCGAGCACGTCATCCCGCAGCTCGAAACTGATGGCGTTGTTGATCACTGTCGTGCCACCCAGCGCGCGCCCTTGCAGGAGGTACATGTCGAGGTCCACAGTAGTCTGGAGGCCACTTTCCTTATACAGTTTTGCGACCATTGCCCCTGGATCGTGTTTCATCTCGCTGGCCGGCACGTGCGCTCCCTCCTCCAGGAGCACGACGTCGTGTCCCGACTGCGCGAGCGTACCCGCGACCACCGCCCCACCAGCACCGGATCCAACCACACAGACGTCGCAGGTTATCACGTCATCCGGATTGGTGACGATGTGTACGGGCGGCTGTTCAAGCGGCTTCAGCACATCCAGTGGCTTACCACGTTTGTCGAACGGTTTGAACCCGATCGACGGATGAACGCGCTCATCGCCATAGTATCCCGCGGCAAAGAGCGACCTGATTTTGGCCAGGTCTTTCAGGAGCGGAGAGGCCGCGCGACGCATTTTCTTTTCAATCAATTGTCGTCGAGCCGAGACGGTCAGCTTCGAGAAGCTGCGCAAGGAGCCCGACATCCTCGGCAGGATATGCTCCACGATGAGCATAACGAGTCCAAGACTGCGCTTGCGTTTGGATTGTGTGCGCTCGAGCTGTCGATCGATGTTCCATGTTACGTCCCGGGCGCTGATCACGGCTTCACGCGGAAGCGTGGCCTCGGCGAACGCCTCGACGGTTTCGAGCTGACCGGCCGTCAGAGCATACGACGTACGGCCGTAATCGCTGCGGTCCGCGTCTCGTCGCAGGAGGAAATATCCCAGGAACAGCTTGATTGGGCCGATCACGATGTAGCTATTGCCCAGCAGCAGCGTCTTGTCAGCCGGGTTGGGGTAGACGAGGTAGTCGACCGTGTATCGCAGCGGATTGAGGACGAAGTGCTCCGGCCACAGTCGGTAGTCGATCACCAGCGTGTTGGGGTGAAGGGGCTTGTCCGCCTTGCGACCCGCCTGAACACCCCAGAACAGATGTCGCCTGGGAGCCGACGGGCTCGGGGTTGGAATCCAGGGCTCGTCGAAATCGTTCTGCTCGACGGTCATGTTGTAGCCCCACGCGTACTCTTTTGCGGGGTCACCGTATACCTCGGGGTTTCCGAAGAACCCCTTCTTGAACTTGCGGCTGCCGATAGTGCGTGACATCGGGTTGACGTTCCAACCCTGGAACTCCCAGCCGACGACATCCTCGAGTGATGGCTCCGAGCCCCAGAGCAGCACCTCGTCGAGCTGACCTCGGCTCATCCGCGAGAGTGATTCGAATGTATGTGGCATCGTGACTCCTTTGCGGAATGACACGGCCATGTGCGGGCTTCCGGGGCCGAGATCCAACAGGGAAAACGGCGATGGCCAGGTTCGAAAGCAAAGGAAACGTTATCCGCCCTCGGTCAAGCGGCTGACAACCGCCGGGGGGGCGGGGTCAATTTCGTGGCGGATGTCGGGTTTCGGGGCCGAACAAAACCCGTCTGCCCCGTTGACGCACTCCAGAAGGCCAGCTAACTAAAACCGGCTGTACGCGACACTCAACATGAGGTTCTCAGGATGGCTTCTGGACGATTCCAGCTCGCTGTGAGCGGTTCTACCACGATGTTGTTGGATTCGCAAAACGGAAACGTGTACATCCCCATTCAGGTGAGGGAAGATGCCCCCCTGATCTGGAAGCTACACGTAAAAGGCGACGTCCAGCGCCAGGATCGCGTGACCAGACCGTTGCGAACCCTGCCGATCGAAGAAACCCCGTAACTACTCGGGGACGATCACCTCGACGCGGTCTCGATTGACATTGACGAACGGTGCCGAGAGGACCTCGCGCCCCGAATGGTCAGTGACGTGGGCATTCGTGACAGCGATGAAGGCCTTGGCCTCGGTCAGATAGTCGGTGAGACGTGCCCCGGCGACCAGGTGTACATCGCCCTCGATCCGATAGTTCTCGCTCAAGAGTATGACTCGAGTCTTGTCGTCGCGTTTGCTCACGCTGGATTCTCCAGTCTGATTCGAAAAGTGGCTCTGTGAGTTACTGGATACACGGCGCCTGGGCAAGACGACGTTGAACGTTGAACGTTGGACGTTGTCCTACCGTATAATCGCCGAACTACCTAGCTTGGACCTACATGCGCGGTCTATTCCTCTTTGCATTGATGCTCTTCCCGGCCCTCGTTCTGGTAGCCGACGTCTACCTGGGAGACGGCCGGTCACCAGGAATCGCGAGAATCGCAGCGCTGGACTCCGCCCGCAGATCCGGGGTCGTGGGGCGATCCCTGCTGGTCCCCCTGGAGGTCCGCATCACCGATGGGGTTGGTAACGGGGTCGCGGGCGTCCGGGTCGCCTGGGCCAGCGGTGAGGAAGGGGGGACCATGGCGCCTGTCACCTCCACGACCGACCGCGAAGGAATTGCATCTTCACGATGGGCCCTAGGGCGGGTTGCCGGGGCCTACACCGCCCGAGCCATGGTATCAGGGTTGCGGGATTCGGTGGTCGCCTTTCATGCCACGGCGGATCCTGACTCCGTCGCGGCTATTCTCGACGTACCTGGCCCTCCCGCATCGGGCGGACCCAACGATTCAATCGCCTTGATCGCGGCCGATCGCTTTGGCAACCCGGTCCCCCTGACAGAGATCAACTGGAGTTACGGCCGGAGTGAGGTTCCGAATATCGACACGACCTCTGACAGCGGTGTGATTCGCATCCCCCTGCTCGAGCCCAACGACTCATTGATCCTGAGCAGTCTTGGCCTCGAGGTGGTCATTCCCCCCGCCATCGCGCCGAGCAGCCCGGATGGCGCGACCTGGATCGAACGGGTTTCGGGCGTTCCACCCGCACGTGTCGGACACGCTCTGGTTTACGATCCCGCAAATGGCTACGGCGTCCTTTTTGGGGGGATGGCGACCGATCGACTCGCGGACATGTGGCTCTGGGCGTCAGGCGGGTGGAACGAGGCACGGCCGCCGAGCAGGCCGCCGGCAAGGATGGATCATGCCATGGCCTTCGACGGCGCCAGTGTCATCCTGTTTGGTGGTGTGTCGGGCTCGACCGTGTGGGACGACTTGTGGATGTGGGACGGCCGCGATTGGACTGAGATCACCGTACCTCGCGGTCCGGCTGGCCGGTATGGACACGCGATGGTCAGGGACGCGGTACGGGGACTCGTGGTTCTCTTCGGGGGTGTTGCCGGCCAAGGGATTGGCTTCAGTGACACGTGGACGTGGGATGGGTCGTCGTGGCGGGCCGTTTCCAGTGCGCTTTCCCCCTCAGAACGACTGGGGCACGCCATGGCCTATGACTCGGAGCGGCAACGAGTCGTCCTGTATGGTGGAAGTAACGCAGGCGGGATCGGTGGACTGCTGCGGGACACCTGGGAATACGCGGGAAATACCTGGTCTCGCGTTCCGACGCCGGTCGCCCCACCGGGTGTGACGGGGCACGCGATGACGTACGATGAAGCACGCGGGCGCGTCGTTCTGTTTGGCGGCGCGAGCGTCAGTGGACCGATGAGCGAGACCTGGGAGTACGACGGTCGGAGCTGGACTCGACGAACGACGTCCGATCAACCGGAGCCGCGGGAGGACGCCACCATGTTCTTCGACCCGACGCGTGGTCGAGTGGTTCTCTACGGAGGGGCAGCCGGCGTCCGCTATTCAGACACCTGGGAATACCGCATTCCTTAAAAAGAGTGCCTCTCCGTGCGTCTCTTTGTTGCCATCAACTTTTCCCAGTCCATACGCGATCGCATCTGGGAAGCGACGGGGTCTCTGCGCAATGAGGCGTTTCCCGTGCGCTGGGTCGATCCCCAGTTGCTGCACCTTACCATTAAGTTTGTGGGGAGCGTGCGGCCGGATCACGTGCCTGCTCTCAAGACGGCGGTGACTGGACTTGCTAGCCGAACTTGTCGCTTCAGCATGAGCATTACGGGAGTCGGCGGGTTCCCCACGCCAAAAGAGCCGCACACGATCTGGTTGGGTTGTGAGGGGGTGCCCACCCTGGAGCTGTTGCAACACGATGTCGAAAGGGAATGTGCCGCCCTCGGTTTTCCGCTTGAGGGCCGCCCGTTTCGGCCACATATCACGCTGGGGAGAGTGCGCAAAGGGACGGCGCGACGACAGCTCCAGGGGATCGATCGCGAGATGGAGCGTGTAGACCTCTCAATCGTCGCTCACGTATCCTCGGTGGAACTGATGGCAAGCAAACTGAACTCATCCAGACCGACGTATCATGTGGTTCACTCGCAGGACCTGGCTCGTTGAGACGCGCGAAGAGCGGCTGTCTCAAAAACTTTTTCGCCACGTTCGGCGGTGTGGCATTCTTGCTGGTCACTGGGACGCTGGCATGGCAATACCGCGCACAAGTGCGTGACGCCTACCGCGCGTTCCGGGGAGACGCGGTCGTCGAAATGGAGATTGATTCAGGACCCGGCATGCCCTCGGCAGATGCTCTCGAATCCGCGCGACAGAAACAGCGCCGAATGGCCAGACCCGGCGGACCTGACGCCGTCACGCTGAATGCCGCAGAGATGGCGTCGCTGATCGTGGATGGACTCGATCCGATCGGACGTTCGGCCCTGGACTCCCTCACGGTTCAGTTCGCGAACGACCGCTTTGCCATGGAGGCACAGCTGGTCACGGAGATCTGGGGTCGCGAGCAACTCGGATTCTTCTCCGGTTTGCTGCAGGCGAGAGAGCCTCTGCGTGTTGCCGGGCCCGCACGTATCGAGAGGGCGGGCGTCGTTGCGTGGGAACCGGACGAACTCTCCGTGCGTTCGTTGCCGTTTCCTCCCGCGGCCATCCGGCCCATCGTCAATGCGCTGACTGGAGGAAGCAACGGAACCATTCTCCTGGCCGCGCCTACAACGGTTGGCGAAATCCAAATACGACCCGGCGGGATCACGTTTTATCGGCAGGATCGGTGATGGCCAAGCGCGTGATGGTGGTTGATGACGAGAAGGGCGTCAGACAGGCCCTGCAGCAACTCCTCGAGTTCGAGGGAATTGAGGTGCGAGCGGTGGCGTCCGGGATGGAGGCGGTTGAGACCTACCCCGAGTTCCTCCCGCAATTGGTCCTACTGGATGTGAAGATGGCGGGAATGGACGGGCTGGAAGCACTGGCCAGGTTACGGGAGCTGGACCCGAACGCCCGTGTGGTCATGATATCAGGGCACGGCACCATCCAGACCGCGGTGGAAGCCACTCAACGCGGCGCGTATGACTTCCTCGAGAAGCCCCTCGATACCGACCGAATACTCCTCACGTTGCGCAACGCGTTTAAAAACTTTGACCTGGCCTCCGAAAACGACCGGCTGCGTTCAGACATTCGCGGTCGCTACGACATCGTGGGCAACAGCAAGCCCATCCAGAACGTCCTCTCGATTGTTGATAAAGTCGCGAGAACGCCTGCGCGCGTGTTGATTATGGGTGAAAACGGCAGCGGGAAGGAACTGGTTGCGCGGGCCGTTCACGCGGTATCTCCTCGAGCGGAACGACCCTTTATCGAGGTGAACTGTGCCGCCATTCCCAGCGAGTTGATTGAAAGCGAACTCTTCGGGCACATGAAGGGGTCGTTTACGGGTGCCTTCGCCGATCGCGCCGGGAAGTTCGAGCTGGCTGATGGAGGAACGCTGTTCCTCGATGAAGTCGGTGATATGAGTCTGTCAGCTCAGGCAAAGGTTCTCCGTGCCTTGCAGGAGGGCGTGGTAACCCGCATCGGCGCGCCGAAATCGGTGACCGTGGATGTCAGGGTGATTGCGGCGACCAACAAGTCGTTGGAGGAGGAGATCGCCGCCGGTCGATTTCGGGAGGACCTTTTTTACCGCTTGAATGTCGTTCCCATCCAAGTTCCGCCCCTCCGCGACCGCCTCGCCGATGTGCCATTGTTGGTTGAGCGATTCGTGTCGGACCTCACACTCCAGTCGGGGCTCGGGATAAAAACATTCACTGCAGATGCCATCACGGCCCTCCAGCAGCGGGACTGGCCGGGAAACGTCCGTGAACTGCGGAACGCCGTAGAGCGTCTCCTCATCCTCGTTGGGGGGGCCGAAATCACCGCCCGGGATGTCGAACGGCTCACCAGTGGTCCCGCTGATGCCGCCGTCGGAGATCTCGTCCGTTGCGAGACGTTTGAGGAATTCAAACAGGAAGCGGAGCGTGCCTACCTGCTTCACAAACTCGACGAGAACGACTGGAATGTGAGCGAAACGGCGCGGAAGCTGGCGATGCCGCGGAGTAACCTCTACAAGAAGATCGACAAGTACAGCCTCCAACGAAGGTGATGCGCGGTCTTTTTGATCTTCACTGCGTTTCCTCGGTGATACGCTCAATTCCCTGCCGGCCTATTCTGTGTCGGAAGACACGCCGATCTGGGTCATTTGCACCTTGCCGCATGGTCGAGTGGGCGGAGCGCCTGAGCGACTCTTGTTTCGTGCTCGCGGTCAGTCATGAACGCCACTAAGAGTGGCGTGTCGCGACGCTCCCGCTTGCGTCTCCACGCGGGGCTGAGTACCATGCTTTAACACAACCGGTTGCATACTCTGGACTTGCAGAATCGTTCGTCGGAACAAGCCGGACTCGGAGCTTCACCGAGCCCGCATCGGATGGTCTGGAATGTGAATTGGCCTTCCGGCGTCCTTCAGTCTCTCCTGGAAAATCAACGCAAGGCAAAGCCGATTGGTGTCGTAGGGATCGATCGGAACCGCGTGTCAAATATAGAGCGTCCACCCATGGAGCACGGCTCGAGGCTTGCACGTCATGCAAACTGAAGCGTCAAAAGGGCGCGATCGCGTCCGGTCCGGTACCAACGCCCGGAAGAAACGGGCTGAAGACGGTTCGCTCGATCAATACCTGAGGGAGATCAGCAAGTACCCCCTCCTGAAGCGAGAGGACGAAGTCGTTCTGGCCCAGCAAATCAAACAGAACGACAGTGAAGCCCTTGATACGCTGGTCAGGTCCAATCTGCGTTTCGTCGTGTCGGTGGCGAAGAAATACCAAAATCAGGGGGTGAGTCTGGCGGACCTGATCAACGAGGGCAACCTCGGCCTGATTCGCGCCGCCCACAAATTCGATGAAACCAAGGGTATCAAGTTCATCTCCTATGCCGTCTGGTGGATCCGCCAGGCCATCCTTCAGGCTCTGGCCGAGCAAAGTCGGATCGTTCGGGTCCCCCTGAATCGCGCGGGTACCCTTCATCGCATCGGCAAGCGATCGTCAGCCCTCCAACAGGAACTGGGCCGTGAACCGACGGTCGAGGAAATCGCCGATGGTATGGACATCACCCAGGACGAAGTTGCCAAGACGCTCTCCATATCGCAGAGTCATCTCTCGCTCGATGCCCCCCTCACGCCCGGTGAGGACAACAAACTCCTCGACTACATACCAGATACACAAAACGCGGGCCCTGACGACAAGACGTTTGAGCGAGCCCTCAGCGACTCCATCGAAACCGTGCTTGGCTCTCTCAAGGATCGTGAGGCCAAGATCCTGAGACTCTATTTCGGACTCGACAATCAGGAGGCGATGACGCTCGAAGAGATCGGCGGGCTGCTCGGCATTACACGCGAACGTGTTCGTCAGATCAAGGAGAAGGCGCTCGCCCGCCTCCGCCACGTCAGTCGCGCACGGTCGCTGGAGAGTTTCCTTTCATAGCACCCCCCCGGGCTCCTCGCCTGAAGCTCACAGCAGGCACCGTATGAATCTTGGAGTAATCTCCCTGGGGTGCGACAAGGCTACGGTCGATTCCGAACGACTCGTAGGAGAACTGGTCGGGCACGGGGCCCGCGTCGTTCCACAGCTCGAGACGGCGGATGTCGTACTCGTAAACACCTGCGGTTTTATCGACGCGGCCAAGCGTGAATCGATCGAAGCACTCTTGCGTGCGGGTCGCCTCAAGGATTCCGGATCCGTGAAAGCCGTGGTTGCGGTGGGTTGTCTCGTGCAACGGTATCGGGATGAGTTGGCCAAAGAACTCCCTGAGATCGACCTGTTCCTGAACTTCGGTGAATTGCACAAACTGGCCCCGGAACTCGCCGCCCGCGGGCTGCTTGCCGACCCCATCGCCGACCACCCCGGCGTGCGTGCTTATCTCGGTGACGCGTCGCATGTCAGGTATCTCAAGATCTCTGAAGGCTGCGACCACACCTGCGCTTTTTGTGCCATCCCACTGATGCGTGGGCGTCACAGATCCGAACCCCTGGAACGGTTGGTGCGCGAGGCGCAAACCCTCGAGGCGCAGGGCGCAAAGGAGATCAATCTGGTGGCGCAGGACCTCGGACACTATGGCCGGGACCTGGGACGAGACGGTCCCAGGCTTCCTGATGTCCTGAAGGCCTTGCTGAACGAGACGAGCGTTCCCTGGTTTCGCCTCCTCTATGTCTACTCGTTCGGATTGACGGAATCACTGGTGGACCTCATTGCCACCGAGGCTCGGGTTGTTCCGTATATCGACATCCCGATTCAGCATGCTTCAGACGCGATGCTCAGTCGGATGAGGCGCCCGGAGCGGCAGGAGACAATCCGCCAGAAGGTCGCGTGGCTCCGCGAACGGAAACCTGACATCGCGATTCGGACGACGGCTATTGTGGGATTCCCTGGCGAATCCGACGAAGATTTCAGGATGCTCTGCGACTTCGCCGAAGAAATCCAGTTTGAACGAGTGGGTGTCTTCACCTACTCCGAGCAGGAAGGAACCCGGGCGTCGGAGTTCGCTGACGACGTTCCGGAGGTGGTGAAGCGGGACCGTCAGCACGAACTCGTGGACCTTCAGCGAGCCATAACGGAGGAACGCCTCGGGCGATTCGTGGGGAGGTGCGCAGACATGCTCATCGATGAGGTTGCCGACCCCGTTGAAGACGGGGCCACTCACGTTGGTCGAGTGCCGTGGCAGGCGGATGACGTCGATGGCATTACGCGGCTGCAGCAAGGTGGGTGGGCGGTCCCCGGGGAGCTTCTTGCCGTCCGGCTCGTGTCCAATGAGGACTACGATTTTACGGCAGTTCCGGCCACCACCGTTGCGGGACCGTGAGACGTCCGGCGATTGCCCTCGACCGCTTACGACCGGGCATCTGTACGGTCCTCCTTATGCTGCTCGGGTATTCCTGTGCGTCAGCGTCCCTGAATCGCATTCCGGTCACGAATCGATTGGGCAGCGAGCCACCAATTCGGATCGGCCTGAAAATCAATGCTGCTGAAGTCCGCATCGGCGCTAATCGTGGTCTCCTGATGACGTATCATGGCCCCGGAAGGACGGAGCGCGCCCATGCCGGGGTAACCGTTCGGCGTGTCCCGGAAGGGCTTGGTGTCACAGGTGCCCTTGTCGGAACCACCACAGGCAAACTCGTGTTTGCGGCGGCTCAGCGGGGTGAGTTTGTGACCGTTGACGGCGTTTCGTATCGCGGGACGATCGAAGTCATTTCGGCCGATCGCGGTTTCAACGTCATCAACATCGCCGACATCGAGGAATACCTGCTGAGTGTTGTCGGCTCCGAATTGTGGAGTCGTTCCACGGGGGATCTGGCTGCCCTGAAAGCGCAGGCCATCGCTTCCCGGACCTACGCCTTGAGGAATTCGGGCCGGTACCGGACGGATGGCTATGACATTCGGGCCGATGTTTCGGATCAAGCCTACGGCGGGGTTCGGTCCGAGAACGGGGCCGCCACGCAGGCCGTAGCGGCGACGAGGGGTCAAGTCGTCGTATTCGACGGTGAGTTGATTCTGGCGTTTTATCATTCCACCTGCGGGAAGCGGACCGCGTCAACGGAGGAAGCGTTCCGGACGATTCAGCCGCAGCCTTATCTCCAACCCGTCTCCGATGCGCGTCCGGGTCGCGGATATTTCAATGACCTGTCCCCCCATTTTACGTGGACGGTGAACTGGAGCGGGCGCGAGCTGACACGCGTGCTGAGCGAAACGCTACCTTCCGTTGTGGGGATCGATCCCGAGGTCGTAACCGATGTTCGAGACATATCCGCGCATCGCACGGGGCCATCCGGCCGGATTGTCGAGCTCCGCATATCCGTGGACTCCGGGGAGATTCCCGTGTTTGGGCCGGATATTCGGCTGGTCCTGCGCTCGCCCACCGGTGAGGCGCTTCGCAGCACGGACTTCAATCTGGCGGTCGAACACCGGCAGGGTCTCGTTTCACGTGTCACGGCGACCGGATGGGGTCTGGGTCATGGTGTAGGCCTCTGTCAGTGGGGAGCCGTTGGCCGCGCTCGGTCCGGGCAGGACTACCGGACCATTCTGGCCGCCTACTATCGCGGTGCCAGTGTGGAGCGTTGGTACTGACTTGATCGGGTCGACAGCATGCCGAATTGCCGGATTGGTTCTGGTGTTGACGTGCTCCACCAAAGGCGCCGAGGCCCAGACGTTTCTCGAGCAGTTCTCGTACGACGGCCTTGCCTTCAAGGGCGTTGGAGTGGAAGTCGGGCCGGTCTGGTCCGACCGTCTCACGCGGGAACTCTCGTTGGGGTTTCGCGTTGACTATGGGAACATCGCTCCACGCGTGCGCTTGCTGTTTGGCGGCAGCTACTTTCGGGGCCAACTGAACGAGTCCGAGACCGCCAAGTTCGAGCAGGGAATACGGCGAGCCATTTCCGATCCAACCGGAGATGTCGTCGTCGACGTGGGTCAGATTGTCTGGACGAACATCGAAGTCAACATGGATATGCAGTACATGATCCCGGCAGGTGCGTCGTATCTTTTCTACGGCGGCGCCGGACTGGGTGTCCATGTGCGAAACGGATCCGGTGACGTGATCGACGGATCGTTCGTCGAGGACGCATTGGACACTATCGTGGCAGGGGCAACTGTTTCGGCGGGGTTTGAATGGGCGGTCCTTCGGCACCTCTCCTTCACGATGGATCTCAGAGGCGTTATGACGAGCGAACTCCGTCTGGTTTCAGCCAGAACCGGGATGATGGTCCGCTTCGCACGAGCTGCGGGGGGCAATGAGTGAACCGTTGACCGTTGGAGTCGTTGGTGCCGGAGCAATCGCTCAGGTTGCACATCTCCCCGTCCTGTCCCGCATGGAAGGTGCAAAGGTCTCGGGGATGTGCGACAACGACCGCGCAAAAGCGCGAGCGCTCGCCGAGCGGTTCGGTGTCCCGGACGTCTACGACGACATCGAGGACTTGTTGCGGTACTCCCACCCGGACATC
>Ga0302046_10001874_pt1 | contig 19649 bp, 21 predicted proteins | sample RVTome_11_FD_200261 | JGI IMG/M metagenome (GOLD analysis project Ga0302046, IMG submission 200261) | Soil microbial communities from uranium-contaminated site in the Upper Colorado River Basin, Wyoming, United States - RVT147D111 (version 2) ...
GGGCTTGGTCAGCACGGGGGTCTCGATCTCGAGGAACCCCAGTTCGGTCATGGTGCGTCGCGCCACCTGGAGCAGCCGGTGCCGCAGCCGGAAGCGCGCCTGCATCTCGGGCCGCCGCAGATCCAGGTACCGGTACTGGAGACGCAGTTCTTCCGACGGCGGCGCCTCGCCCTTCGTGCGCCAGACCGGGATCGGCAGCGCCGCGGGCGCCGGGCCCACCACACGCACCGCGGCGGCCCGCACTTCGACGTCGCCGGTCGGCAAGTCGGGGTTCCGCTGCCCGTCCGGCCGCGGGCAGACCTCGCCCTCGACCAGCACGACGGACTCGGCCGTGATGGCGGCGGCGGCGGCGAGCGCGTCGGGCGGTGTCCAGGCCGGGCCGAGCGACACCTGGAGGAGCCCATCGCGGTCCCGCAGGTCGAGAAACAGCAGCCCGCCAAGGTCCCGGCGGCGATGCACCCAGCCCCCGAGCCGCACGCGCTGGCCGACGTGCTCGCGCCGCAGCGCACCGCACCGATGCGTCCGCATCCCCGTTGCCGTCATTCCCCCCTCGTCCGTCACGGCCCCTCCGCTTCCCGGAGGACCCGATGGAATTCGTCGCCGCTCGTCGTGGCCAGCAGGCGCTCCCGCACGAGCGGTTGCCGGACGAGCCTGGTGATGCGGCTCAGGGCTTTCACGTGCAGCCCGGCTTCGCTCTCCGGCCCCACGAGCAGAAAGAGCAGCCGCACCGGCAATCCGTCGAGGGACCCATACTCGATGGCCCTGGGAACGACGCCCGCCGACACCAGCAGATGGCCCACTTGCCCGGAGCGCCCGTGCGGAATGGCCACGCCGTGTCCGACGCCGGTGGACAGCACCGCTTCGCGCTCCTCGATGGCCGCGTAGAGATCGTCCGCCGCGGCCTCATTGCCCTCGGCCGCGGCCTCGACCAGCGCGTGCAGGGCCGACTGCTTGTCGGCAGCGAGGAGCGGAACCCGGATTCTCTGGGGTGTCAGCAGCTGAGAGAGCAACACGGCCCTGGCAGCCTAAGTGATTGCATTGGTTGAACGTAATGGCGCTCCGAGGCGCCAGCAAGCAGACGCTTGACACGCCCGCGGCGGACGTCCAGCCTTCCCCGCATGCGCTTCGCCGTGCCCGCGGTTTGCGGCCTCCTCCTGTTTCCGTGCGCGGCGCGCGCGCAGGCCCCGGCCTGGGCGGACCTCTGGCGGGTGGCGGAGGGCACGCTCGTACGGCCGGCCGCGCTGGCCGACGGGCCAACCGGGGCCTTCTGGAACCCGGCCGGCGTGCTCACGGCCAATGGTCCGGCCTTCGCCGTGGACGTGTATCAGGCGCCCGATGTCGTCAACGTGTCGAGCGTCCTCCTGGGGGCCGCGGTCGGGTTCGCGCGGCGCGCGGGGGTGGGAGTGCTCGCCGGCCGGGCCTCCGTGGGCGACCTCGTCCGCACGTCCACCTCGCCGATCGTGGATGGACCCGAGATCCCGGTCTACGCCCAGTTCGCCGGCGCCGTCGCCGGTGGTCGCGTCGGGCCGGTCGAGGCGGGGGTGACCCTGCTGGTCCACGATGCACGCCTCGACGCGCTCGGCGCGGGCGGGGTGACGCTGGACGTCGGGGTCCGCGTCCGCCCCCTGCGCGGTCTCGCGATCGGGGCGGCCACGCATCTCGGGGAGCCCCTGGCCACCGGCGGCGCGGCCTCGGGCTACGTGGGCGGCGTCGAGTATGCCTTCGGGATTGCCCCCGTGATCGGGCTCGCTTCCCGGCTGCAACTCCGCTACGGCTTCGCCACGCGCGAGCGGGCGGGAGCGGACCACGTCGGGAGCATCGGTCTCCTGCTGACCGAGCGGCTGCTGATTGATGCCGGGGCCCACTGGAGCGGCGGCTACGGGGTGGGTTCGTGGCAGCCCGTGGTGGGCGTGGCGTTCCAGGCGCGGCCGTTTCGGGTCGGGATCGCGCGCGGGAGCGGCGCCTCCGATCTCGGCGCCACCTACCGGATCACGCTGGGGGTGAACGGGGCGCCGTGACCTGGCTCGATCTGCCACCCGCCGACGCCGACCGCGCGGTGACGGACTGGGTCGCGGAGCGCGGCGAGCCCGCGTACCGGGCCCGTCAGATCCTGCCCTACCTCTGGCAGCGGCCCGTCGCGTCCTGGACGGACGCCACCGACCTCCCGCGACGCGTGGGCGCCGCGCTCGAGGACACCGCGCCGCTGCCGCGACCCGTCCGGGTCACCAGCCAGCACTCCCGCGACGGCACCCTCAAGTTTCTCTGGCGCTTCGGCGACGGCGCGCTGGTGGAGTCGGTGCTCATCCCGGAGCGGCGCCGGCGCACGCTGTGCATCTCGTCGCAGGCGGGATGCGCGTTCGACTGCGCGTTCTGCGCCACGGGCCGCATGGGGTTCGGCCGGCATCTGGCGCCCTGGGAAATCGCCGCCCAGGTCCGCGAGCTGGTGCGCGACCCCGGGGTCGGCCGGCCCACCAACGTCGTGTTCATGGGAATGGGCGAGCCCCTGCACAACTGGGACGCCGTGGATATCGCCCTGAGCCTGCTGAACGACCCGCGCGCGCTTGGCATCGGCGCTCGTCAGATCACCGTGAGCACCGTGGGTCTCGTGCCCGGCCTCGAAGCCCTGGCGCGGCGCCCCGAGCAGTTCGGGGTCGCGTGGTCGCTGCACAGTCCGTTCAGCGACCGGCGGCGCGAGCTGATGCCGGTGGAGCGGAAGTACCCCATTCCCCGGGTCGTCGAGGCGCTGCGGGCGTTCCCCCGGCGGGTGACGTTCGAGTACGTGATGATCGCCGGCTTCAACGACCGGCCCGACGATGCCCGCGAGCTGGCCCGGCTCGCCCACGATCTGCGGGCCCACGTGAACCTCCTCCCGTTGCACCCGGGGGGCGCAGGCGGGCTCGTGCCCACCGCGCCGACGGCCCTCGCGGCGTTCGCCGACGCCCTGCGTGCGGCCGGCGTCAACGTGACGGTGCGGCGGAGCCGCGGACTCGACATCGCGGCGGCGTGCGGGCAGCTACGGACCGCGGTCCACGACGCCGACCGCGTCGTCCCCGAGCAGGACCGTGACGTCGAGCAGCAGGTTCGCATCGGGCCTGACCACGACCCGGCCGACGCCTAGGGCATCCCGCACCACGCGGCCCGCCTCCGGCTCGGCGCCCCGCACGATGATCAGGGTGGAGTCCGCGCGCTCCTCGTTCGTCCCATAGAAGACCACGTCAATGCCGGCGCGCTGCAGCTGGCGAGTGACCGTCCGGGCCAGCCCGTCCGCGGTCGTGCCGTTGAGCACCTCGACCAGGTAGGGAATGCGCTCGCCCGGCACGACGTCGTTCCCGGCACCCGGGGCACCGCGGCGCGTCAGGACCCCGGCCAGCACCAGGACGGCGCCCGCGGCCGCGATGGCCGCCCCGGCCCGGAACCGGGCTATGCGAGCGCGTTCCAGAACGCCACCGTCTCCGGAAGGAGCGGCCACCCCTTCCTGATGCCGTGCGCGATCCGGTCGCGCGCCACCTCGCGCAGCACGCCGTCGGGATCGTCGGGGACACGGTCCGCCTGGGCGGCACGCCCGGAATCGCGGTGGCGGCGCCCGGTCTCGAGGAAATCGGCCAGGTAGAGCATCCGGCCCACGCGGTCCCAGCCCGCGAAGCCGATCGAGTGGTACCGCACGGCGTCGAGCACGCCCTGATCGCGCTCGCCGTCGCGTTCCGCGCGGCGCGCGGCGGCCGGGCCGTGCCACAGGGTGGCCGGGCCGTCGAACGGCGCCGCCAGCGCGCGGACCATGTCCCGGGGCGCGTCCTTCAGCGCGTCGTGCATCCAGGCCGCCCGCAACCAGCGTCGCCGCTCACGGGCGCCCACCTCCATCGCCTCGGCCCACTCGGCCAGGAGCCGGGCCACGCGCTCGATGTGCTTGCGTCGTGGTTCCGTCACGACCGCCCAGGACGGCAGGTCCCCCAGGCTACGCTTGGGCGATGCGATCCGCGCCAAGGCCGTCTCCCAGCACGATGTTGTCAATCAGGCGCGTTTGTCCGGCGCGGACCGCCAGGGCCAGCACGGCGGCGGCGCTTGCCGTTTCCACGGGCTGGAGACGGTCGGGATCCACCAGCTCGACGTACTCGACCCCGAGCCCCGCCGCGGCGAGGGCGTCGTGCAGGCGGCCGGTCAGCGCGGCGGCGTTGCGTTCCCCCGCCGCGAATCGCGCGTGCGCGTCCGCGAGCCCGGCCGGGATGGCCGCGGCCCGCCGCCGCTCCGCCGGCGTGAGGTACGTATTACGGGAACTGCGCGCGAGCCCGTCCGCCTCGCGCGCCGTGGGCGCTACCACGATCTCCACCGGAAAATCGAGATCCTGCACCATGCGCGCGATCACCCGCGCCTGCTGCACGTCCTTCCGCCCGAACACCGCGACGTCGGGCTCCACGATGTGGAACAGCTTGGCCACCACCGTCAGCACGCCGGCGAAATGGCCGGGGCGGCGCGGCCCGCACAGGTGGTCGGCCAGCGCGCCGGGCGTGACCCGGATCGCGGCCCCAGGCGCGTACATGTCGCCCGCGGCGGGCAGGAACAGGCAATCCACGCCGCGGCCCGCCGCCAGCGTCCGGTCGCGGGCCGGGTCGCGCGGGTAGCGGTCCAGATCCTCGTTTGCGGCAAATTGGAGCGGGTTCACGAAGATGCTCATCACGATCGCGTCGGTCACGGCGCGGGCGCGGTCCACCAGCTGCAGGTGGCCGTCGTGGAGATACCCCATGGTGGCCACGAACCCGACGCGCGCGCCCGCGGCGCGCCGGGCCCGGCTCCACGCGCGCATCTCGCCCGGGGCGGAGAGCTCGATCACGCCGAGAAGCTGTGATCGCGGTCGGGGTATCGCCCCGCCCGGACGTCCTCGCCGAACGCGCGCGCCGCGCCCCGCACGTCGTCGGCCAGCGTCGCGTAGCGCTTGAGGAACTTCGCCTTGAACGCCTCGTTCAACCCCAGCATGTCGTGCAGGACCAGCACCTGGCCATCACACCCCGGCCCGGATCCGATCCCGATCGTCGGGATGCGCAGGGCGGCCGTGACCCGTTCCGCCACCGGGCTCGGGACCAGTTCCAGCACCAGCGCAAAGGCGCCGGCCTCCTCGAGCGCGCGCGCGTCCGCTTCCAGCCGGTCCGCGGCGTCGCTTCCCCGGCCCTGCACGCGCGGCCCGCCCAGGGCGTGCACGGATTGCGGCGTGAAGCCCAGGTGCGCCATGACCGGGATCCCGATCTGCACGAGCGCGTGAACCGTGTCGGCGAGCCACGCGCCCCCTTCGAGCTTGACCGCGTTGGCGCCCGTCACCTGCATCACGCGGCCCGCGTTCCGCCTCGCGTCCTCCACCGACACCTGATAGCTGAGGAACGGCATGTCAATCACGAGCAGCGCGCGCCGGACGCCGGCCCGGACGATGCGACCGTGGTAGATCATCTGCTCGAGCGTGGCGGACAGGGTGGTCGGTTGCCCGCAGAGCACGGTATTCACCGAGTCGCCCACCAGGATCACGTCGGTCCCCGCCTCGTCCACCAGCCCGGCGAAGAGGGCGTCGTAGGCGGTGAGGGCGACGATCCTCCGGCCATCGCGTTTCATGGCCAGGAGGCCCAGCGTCGTGACCTGGTTATCGGGCATGGGGCGACAGCTCCACCAGCTCCCGCTGCCAGAACGCGCGCCGCGGGAGTTCGGGGTGAGGGAGGCGAAGGTCGGGCTCGTCCACCGTGCGGCCGCCCACGCGAACGAGGTCGAGATCGAGGGTGCGCGGGCCCCAGCGTTCCCGGCGCTCGCGGCCGGCCGCCCGCTCGATCGCGAGGCACGCCTCGAGCAGGGCGCGGGGGCAGAGGCCCGTGCGCAGCAGCACCATCTGATTCAGGTACGGCCCCTGCGCCCCGGGTCCAAGCGGAGCCGTCTCCTCGATGCGCGACGCGGCCACGAGGTCGGTGTCCGGCAGTGCCGCGAGCGCGGCCCGGGCCTCGGCGAGGTAGCGGTCCCGGTCGCCGAGATTCGAGCCGAGCGCCACGAAGGCCCAGTCACGCGGCGCCATCGCCGGCTCCGCGGTCGAGGACCACTTCCACGTAGTCGAGCGGCCCGGGGATGGGCGCGTGCGGCTTCCGCGCCGCGACCCGCACCCTCGCCACTGCCGGAATGGCCAGCACCCGGCCCGCGATCTTCTCGCACAGGGCCTCCAGGAGCCGGTGCGGACTCGAGCCCACGATGTCGTGCACGGCCGCGTACAGATGGCGGTAGTCCACCAGCTGCTGGGGGGAGTCCGTCTCGCCCACCGACCGCAGGGACAGCCAGACGGTGAGATCCAGCTCGAGTGGCTGCGGCACGTGCTCCTCGTGGGGGAGCAGGCCCACCAGCGTGTGGAACCGCATGCCCTTGAGGGTGATGCTGTCACGCGGCGGCGGCGGCATGTTCATCCCGGAACGCCCGCCGCATCGAGCGCCTGGCGCAACTCGAGAATCAGGTCACGCGCCGCGGCGCCGCCCTGCCCCATCCGCTCGACCAGCGCGCTGCCCACCACGATACCGTCGGCGAAGCGCGCGACCGCGGTGGCCTGCGCCGCTCCGGCAATGCCGAACCCCACGGCCAGGGGAAGCCGCGTGCGCGCGCGCACACGGGCGGCCAATCGCTCGACCTCGGTGCCGATCGCCGTGTGGGCGCCCGTGACGCCGAGCCGGGAGATGAGGTAGACGAAGCCGCTCCCCCCAGCCACCGCGGCCGCCAGGCGGGCGTCCGTCGTGGTCGGCGCGATCAGTGGTATCCGGTCCAGACCAGTGGCGCCGAGGGCCGCCTCGATGGGGGGGTCCGCCCCCACCGGCAGGTCCGTGATCAGCACGCCGCCGACGCCCGCCGCGCGCGCCTCGGCCAGGAACCGCTCCGTGCCGAACCGCAGAATGGGATTCAGGTAGGAGAACGCGATCACGGGAATGGCCAGGTCGGCCTCCCGTACCAGGTCGAGGACGCCGCGCACGGTCATGCCCTGGTGCAAGGCCTCGAACGACGCGTGCTGGATCGTGGGGCCGTCGGCCAGGGGATCGCTGAAGGGGATCCCAACCTCCACGAGATCCGCCCCGTCGGCCGCCAGCATGCGGAGGGTGGCGACCGTGGCGGCGCGCGACGGATACCCCGCGGTGACATACGGAATCAGCGCGGTGCGGCCCTCGGCCGCCAGGCGTTCCCACCGTCGCGCGATGCCGCCGGGCCCCCGCTCAGACAAAGTAGGATCCGGGCGTAATGCCCCATTTGGCGGGATCCGTGACCTTGATGATGGACCGGCGGAAGCTCCCATCGGCCGTCGTCTCGGCGAGGTTGGCGAGCGGGGCCGGGTCCACCTTCTGGCCGTTCTCGTTCAGCACGACGCGCACGATGGGCCGGTGGATGAAATCCGCGTCGGGGTTGGCGGCGTGAACGAGCCCCAGTTCGTACGTGTCGAACACGACGCACGTGCCGACCGGATAGATCCCGAGCAGGTTGATCAGCGCCTTGACCAGGACGGGATCGAGGCCCCGCCGCGGATTCTCCCACATCTCCCGCAGGACCTGGTCGGGCTGCAGCGGGGTCGTCTGGTATACGCGGCGCGTGGTGGCGGCGTCGAAGCCGTCCGCGACCGCCACGATCTTCGAGTACATGGACAGTTGGCGCGGGCGCAGCGCCTTGGGGTACCCCGTGAGATCCACCTTCATGTGATGCTCGTGGGCCACGATCATGCCGCGGTAGGGGATCTCGCCGTAGCCGCGCAGCCCGAACAGCGTCAGGACCCCGAGCCACGGATGCGACTGCATGATGCGCCACTCGTCCTCGTCGAGCGCCCCGTCCTTCTGGAGCACGTCGAGCGGCACGCGGCTCTTGCCGACGTCGTGGAACAGCGCCGCGATGCCCAGGTCGTACAGCTGCAGCCGGTTGAGGCCGAGCCGCTTGCCAATGGCCACCGCGAAGATGCAGACGTTCACCGAGTGCGTGAACGTGTACTCGTCGTAGTCGCGGATCGTCGTGAGCCCCACCAGGGACACCTCGTTGCTCAGCACCTGGTCCACGATGTTCTGGACGGCGCGCTTCACCTTCTTGACGCTCGCGCTGCGGCCCATGCGGATGCTGCTCACGACTTCCTTGGTCACGGCCACCGAGCGCTCGTAGGTCTGCTTGGCCACCTCCTTGGCCCGCGTCTCGTCGTCGAGATCGTCCGCGTCCTCGCTCATCGGCTCGACGGTGATGTGGTGCACGCCACCCTGGAGCATCTTCTGGTACAGCTCCGAGAGCCGGCTGGGCGACGGCTCGCGCATGGTGCCCGCGAGCAGCTGGCTCACGAACACCTGCCACTCGCGGCGCTCGACCTTCTCGTCCACGGACACCACCCCGACGCCGTTCTGGCGGAGCATGGCCAGCACGTGGGAGAACGTGGCGTAGTTGTCCAGGTTGAGGCGGAGACGGGTGGAGTTGACGAAGATGAACTCGCCGCTGATCCGCACCTCCAGCTGGTCCTCGACGTCGAGGAGCGCGCGGGCGCTCAGGTGCAGCTCGTCGAGCGCGCGCTGGACCTGCTCGTTCTCGACCGGGTAGAGCTTGAGGCTCCGCATGGCCGCATACAGGTTCAGCAGAAACTGCCGCCCGCCCTGGCGCACGCGCCCGTCGGTGGAGCGCAGCGAATCGGCCAGGGTCGTACGGGGACGCCGCTCTTCGGGCTCGCTCATGGCCTCTCCTTCCCGCCCTCGAGCGCGCGCCCGGCCGCGTTCCGGACCAGCGGGTCCTTGTCCTGCAGCGCGGTCTGGAGCGCCTCCCGGGCCTCGGGCGTGCCGATCTTGCCGAGCGCCATGGCGGCGCAGGCCCGGATTTCGGGGTCGGTCTTCTTGCGGAACAGCCCGCCCGTCTGGAGCAGGGGCACCAGCTGCTTGACGCCCTCCGGTCCCGCGAGCATCCCGAACGCCTCGAAGAACGCGGTCTTCTCGGACAGGTCGGCGTTCCGCAGGTTACGCCCCAGCACGACCCCCTCCACCGGCGCCAGCGCCGCCCGGTGGCGCCGCGCGCCGAGGATCCGCACTGCGGCCACGCGCACGTCCCGGACCGGGTCCTCCACCGCGCGCTCCAGCTGCTGCATGGCGGTGGGCGTCCCGATGGACGCCAGCGCCTCGACCACCGCCACCTTGAGGTCGCCGGGTTGCTCGCCGATGAGCAGCCCGCCCAGGGCCGGCACCGTGGGCGGCAGCTTCAGCCGGCCCGCCAGCCGCACCGTGGCCCGCACCACGTCGGGGCTGTCGCTGCCCAGCGCCTTCGCGACCGCGTCGGGATGAGCCGCCGCAATGCGCTGCACCGCCGTGCCCAGCACTTCCCGGACGGGATCGGCGTGCATCCGCGGCATCCAGTCGAGGATGGCCTCCAGCGCCTCCGCGCGCAGCTCGCGAAACAGGTCGCTCAGCTCCTGCTCGGGCGGCAGGGTCGTGGACTCGTCGAGCGCCTGGAGCAGCTGGCCGATGGCCTCCGGGTCCGACAGCCGGGCCGGCAGCTCCTGGAGGGTGGTCCGGTGCTCGGGCAGCAGCTCACGGGCCCGGTCCACCAGCACGCGCAGCTCCCGGAGGATCTGCGCCACCACGCGGAAGTCCCCGGTGCCCAGCAGGTACGGAATGAAGTTCTCGACGATCGAGAGGATCTCCGCCCGGACGGCCGGGAACGGCTGCAGCTCGAAGATGTCGAACAGAATCGCGAGCGTGTTCGTCCGGAGGTCCTGCTGGTACTCCCGGTCAATCTCCGTGCGCAGGTAGCTGATGTCCCGCTCGTCGAGGAAGTAGAGGGTGGAATCGAAGTCCTCGAGCCGGACGATGGCGGAGACGCGCGCATCCGGCTCGGGCTCCGGCTCCGCCTCCGCTTCCTCTTCGATCGCTTCCCGGGTGACTTCGACCCGCTCCTCCTCGACCGCCGTGATTGGCCGCTGGTCGTCGCGGGCCGGTTCGATGTAGTCGTACTTGATGAACTGGAAGTCCTGCTCCCACAGCAGGGTGAGCAGGTCGTCCTCGGATTCCGGGGGGAGATTCCGGGCCTTGTTGATGCTCTGGAGCAGCCGCACCAGCTCATCGTCTTCCCCTCCCTGGGCGATCCGGATGGACCGGACACCATCCTTGAACAGCAGCCACGCCAGGCTCTCGGCGCGCGGCTGGCTCAGCACCACGTTCCCTTCCCACTTGAGATCGGTCTCCTGCACCGCCAGGCTGAGGACGTCCGTCAGCTCCCACACGGGAGGAAACGCCCGCCGGACGTTCTCCATGGCCGTCTGGTAGACGGGGTTGTTCGGGAGGTAGAGCTGGGCCGCGCGGAGCGCCTTGAGGAAGGCCTGGAGCAGCGCGACGACCGGGGCGGTCTCGACCTCGAGGCCGCTGTCCTGGGCGTCGCTCGCGCGCGGGTCGGTCACGCGGCGCCTCCCGCGCGCCCGGCCACGTGCGCCACGTCCTTGTCGCCCCGGCCGCTCACGTTGAGCACGATCAGCTCGGTCCCCGCGCGGTCCGTGGCCGCCTCCTGCATCCACGCGACCGCGTGCGCCGTTTCCAGCGCGGGAACGATGCCCTCCAGACGGGCCAGCGTGGCGAAGCCTTCGAGTGCCTGCGCATCGGTGACCGAAACGTACACGGCCCGGCCCGAATCCTTCAGGTGGGCGTGCTCGGGACCCACCCCCGGATAGTCGAGACCAGCCGAGATGGAGTGAGCGGGCCGCACCTGCCCGTCCTCGTCCTGGAGCAGGTAGCTCAGGCTGCCATGCAGTACGCCGGGGCGTCCGGCGGTGAGCGACGCCGCGTGCCGCCCGCTCGCGAGGCCATCCCCCGCCGCCTCGACCCCGACCAGGCGCACGCCGGCGTCCTCCAGGAACCCCGCGAAGATCCCGATCGCGTTGGAACCCCCGCCCACGCAGGCCACCACCTCGTCGGGCAGCCGGCCGGCGTGCGCCAGCACCTGCGCGCGCGCTTCCCGTCCGATCACGGCCTGGAAGTCGCGCACCATGCGGGGGAACGGATCCGGCCCCACCACCGATCCAATCACGTAGTGCGTCCGATCCACGTTGGTGACCCAGTCCCGCAGCGCCGCGGTGGTCGCGTCCTTGAGCGTCCGCGTTCCCGAATCCACGCGCACCACGGTCGCGCCCATCAACTCCATACGGTAGACGTTCAAGGCCTGGCGCGCCATGTCCTCGGCGCCCATGTACACCACGCACTCCAAGCCGAACCGGGCGCACGCCGTGGCCGTGGCCACGCCGTGCTGTCCCGCCCCGGTCTCCGCGATGATGCGGCGCTTCCCCATGCGGCGGGCGAGCAGGACCTGGCCCACCGTGTTGTTGATCTTGTGGGCGCCCGTGTGCGCCAGGTCCTCCCGCTTGAGCAGCACCTGGCAGCCCGCGGCGGCCGAGAATCGCGGGGCCGGCGTGAGGGGTGTCGGCCGCCCCACGTAATCCCCGAGCATCGCGTCCAGCTCCGCCTGGAACCCGGCGTCGCGGGCCAGCGCGTCGTACGTGGCCGCCAGCTCATCGAGCGCGGCCATCAGGGTCTCCGGAACGTAGCGCCCCCCATACGGTCCGAATCGGCCGGCCGCCGCACGCGGAGGCGCGCTCACGACGTGGCGGCCCATGCACGGGGCCGGATCGCGCCGGGGGCGCCGCGCGGAACACCGGCAAGCGCCGCGACCGCCGCCACCGGATCCGCCGCCCGCGCCACCGCCGTGCCGACGAGCACCGCGTCGGCCCCGGACGCGGCGAGGTGCGTCACGTCCGCGCGGGACGAGATCCCCGATTCCGCCACGGCCAGAATCCCCTCGGGAATCTCGGCCAGGAGCGGCCCCGACGCGTCGCGCGCCACCCGCAGGGTGTCGAGGTCACGGCTGTTCACGCCGATCGCCTCGGGAGCCAGTTCCACCGCGCGGTCCAGCTCCGCGCGCGAGTGGATCTCGACGAGCCGCGCCAGGCCAAGGTCGCGGGCAAGTCGCGACAACGCGCGCAACTCGGCGGGATCCAGGATCCGCACGATCAACAGCACCGCGCTCGCGCCCGCGGCGCGGGCCTCGAGCAGCTGGAGCGGATCAATGAGGAAGTCCTTGCGGAGCACGGGCAGCGCCACCGCGTGGCGCACCGCCTCCAGGTCCGCAAGCGACCCGCCGAAATGCGGCGCGTCGGTGAGCACCGAGATCGCGGCCGCGCCGCCCCGGGCGTAGTCGCGCGCGAGACGCGCGGGATCGAGCGCGGGCGCGATGGGCCCGGCGGACGGGGACCGGCGCTTCACCTCGGCGATCACGCCCACCGCGTCGGCCGCGAACGCGGCACCCCAGGGCGGCGCCGCGGGCGCGACGGCCGCCGCGCGCGCGAGCGCCGCGCGACGAGGCGTCAGCTCCCGAACGCGCTCGCGGGTCGCTTCCAGGATATCGCGCAGAACCGGCATGGCGCTCTTGCGTTTCGGGTATCGTTCGGGTATACTCGGGGCGTTCGGTATTCGTTCGGTCCGCTTGCTGGGAGCCGGCCATGACCTTGACCCGTCGGCAGAAGCAGATTCTCGACTACCTGCAAAACTACATCAGGACCAACGGATACGCGCCGTCCTTCGAGGAAATAGCGGAGGAGTTCGCGTTCAGTTCCCTTGCCACGGTGCACGAGCACCTCACCAATCTCGAGCGCAAGGGATGCATCCGCCGGACGCACAACGAAAGCCGCGCCATCGAGATGCTGCCGGTGCCCGGTCAGGCCGGCGCCACCGAGCTTCCGCTCCTTGGCCTGGTGGCCGCGGGCGAGCCCATCGAAGCCATCGCGGAGCCGGAAACCATCTCTGTCCCGAACGACCTCATCCCCCGCCGCGGCTCGTGCTACGCCCTCAAGGTGCGCGGCCAGTCCATGATTGACGACCACATTGACGACGGCGACTACGTCGTCGTCCACAACCGCCAGAGCGCCGATAACGGACAGATGGTCATCGCCCTCGTCCAGGGCACGTCGGCCACGGTCAAGCGGCTCTATCGGGAAGCCGGTGGGTGGGTGCGTCTCCAGCCCTCCAACGACCGCATGCAGCCGCTGCGCGTCCACGAAAACGACCTGCTCGTGCAGGGCGTGGTCGTGGGCGTCATTCGGCGCTATTAGCACCCGCGGACGCGCGTCGAAGCGCGTCCAGCATCGCCCGCGCCCCGCCGCCGGTCAACGCCGCGGACGCGCGCTCGACCCCGTCGCCCAGGGAGGTGGCGACGCCCGCCACGTAGAGGGCCGCCGCGCCGTTGAGCACGGCGGCCGCCCGGCCGGCCGGGTCCCGCTCCGGCCGTTCGAACAGGCGCTCGATGCGCGCCGCGTTCTCCGCCGGCTCACCGCCCCGCAGCTGGTCGAGGTCCACCGGCGTCACGCCCAGCGCGGACGGATCCACGGTCCCTTCCTCGATCGCCCCGTTCCGGACCTCCCAGACCCGGGTGAGACCGCGCGGCGCGATCTCGTCCAGGCCCGCGTCCCCATGCACCACCAGCGCGTGCACGGCACCGAGGCGCGCGAGGGCATCCGCCATCACCGGGCCGCGGCCGGCGTCGGCCACGCCCACCACCTGGTGACGCACGCCGGCCGGATTGACGAGCGGCCCGACGAGGTTCATCACGGTGGGCACCGACAGGTCGCGCCGGACGGGCGCCACGAACCGCATGGCGGGATGAAACGCCGGCGCGAACAGGAACACCATGCCAACCGCACGCAGGATCGGTTCGGCGTGGTCGGCCTGGACCGCCAGGTCCATCCCGAGCGCCTCGAGCACATCCGCCGACCCGCAGCGCGAGGTATAGGACCGGTTGCCGTGCTTGGCCACCGTGGCCCCGGCCGCCGCCGCGATGAACGCGGCCGCCGTGCTCACGTTGAACGTCCCGACGCGTCCGCCGCCCGTGCCCGCCGTGTCAATCGCGACCCGGCCGGGGGGGGCGGCCACCGTTCGCATGACCGCGCGCAGTGCCCGCGCGGCGCCGGCCACCTCGACCCCCGTCTCGCCCTGCACGCGCATCGCCATCAGGAGGCCGGCGGCCCGCGCGGGCGACGCCTCGCCGAGCATGAGGAGCGTGAGCGCCGCCGCGACCTGCGCCTCGGTGAGCCGCCCCCCCTGGGCCAGAACGGCCAGGGCGTCGCCGAGCGCGTCGGCGGGCGGGGGCCCGGGGGAGGCGGACATGCGGCCGAACGTAGCCCCTGCCGCCGCCGGGTGTCAACGTCGCAACCTGTTGTGTTACTTGTGGCTACGGAACTACCCCCCGTACATTCCCGCCATGCTGGAGCAGTCGTGGTACGCGGTCCTTCAGTATGTCGGCCGGGACTTCGCGGGTTGGCAGCGTCAGCCGGCCGACCGCACGGTGCAGGCGGAGGTGGAAACCACGCTGGAGCGGCTCGACGGCGCGCCGGTGCGCGCGGTCGCGGCCGGACGCACGGACGCCGGCGTTCACGCGCTGGGACAGGTGATCAGCTTCACGACGAAACGCGGGTGGGCGAGCGACGAACTGCTCCGCGCCCTGAACGCGCTGCTGCCGGAAGACGCCTGGGCGGCCCGTGTGGGCGCCGCGCCCCAGGGGTTCCACGCGCGCAAGGACGCCCGGGCCCGGCGCTACCGGTACGTGATCGGCTGCGATCCGGCATCCCGGTCGCCGTTTCGGCACCCGTACGAGTGGGCCCTGGGCCACCGCCTCGACGCCGAGCTGCTGGCCCGGGCAGCCATCGAGATCGCGGGTACGCACGACTTCCGCGCCTTTTCCACGGTCGGGCAGGCGAAGGCGCACTACCGGTGCGCCGTCGCGCACGCCACCTGGCGGCCGCGGGAGCTGGCGGCGGGCTATATTTTCGAAGTCGAGGCGGACCGTTTTCTCCACCGGATGGTCCGGTTCCTGGTGGGCATCAGCGTGGACATCGCGCAGGGGCGTCGCCCGGCGGGCGACCTGCGCCGCCTGCTCGCGGAAACGGACAACCGGGAGGCGAGCCCGCCCGCACCGCCGGAAGGCCTGTACTTCGTTCGTGCGCGGTACGACAACCTCCAGCTCGAAGGGAACGACGACTGATGCAGTTCTTCCTGGATACCGCGAACCTCGGTGACATCCGCTGGGCGGCGCGCGCCGGCCTGATTGACGGTGTGACCACGAACCCCACCCTGGTCGCGAAGGTGGCGGGCGAGCTGGATCCCCGCGACATCCTGAAGGAGATCTGCTCGCTGGTGGACGGCCCGGTCAGCGCCGAGGTCGTGGGCGTGCAGACGGACAACATGTACGCGGAGGGGCGGGAGCTGGCCAAGATCGCGGACAACATCGTGGTCAAGATCCCCATGATCGAAGACGGGCTCATCGCCGTCCGTCGGCTCGCCGCCGAGGGGATCCGCGTGAACGTCACGCTGTGCTTCTCGGCCACGCAGTGCCTCATCGCGGCCAAGGCGGGCGCCGCGTACGTGTCGCCGTTTCTCGGCCGGATTGACGACATCGGCCACGACGGGATGGAAGTGATCCGGGAGTCGCGCCTGATCTTCGACAACTACGAGATCGAGACCGAGATCCTGGCCGCCTCCATCCGGCATCCCCGTCACGTCACCGAAGCGGCCATGCTGGGGGCCGACGTGGCGACCATGCCGACCGACGTCCTGCGGAAGCTCCTCCTGCATCCGCTCACGGACCGCGGCCTGGATCAGTTCCTCAACGACTGGGCCAAGGTCGCGGCGCAGGCCAAGGTCGAGGCGTGAGGCAGCTCGGGACCGCCTGTCTCCTGGTTCTCGCCGCCTGCGGCGAAGCGTCCCGGGAGGCCACGCCCGCGATCGCGCAGGCACCCACCCATCCGGCGCCGGCCGCGTCCGCACAGCTCGCGGACTCCCGCCGCACCGCCATCGTCACCGCGTCCGAGCGGGTGGCCCCGGCGGTCGTCAGCGTCAACGTGGTGCGCCGGGAGCGGCAGGTCGGCGGCGGGATGTGGAGCCTGTTCTTCGCGCCACGCGAGTTCGAGCGCACGGTGCAAGGCCTGGGCTCGGGGTTCGTGATCAGCGGCGACGGGCTCGTCATCACCAATCAGCACGTCGTGGCGGGGGCCGAGCAGATCGTCGTGACGGCGCGGGACGGCACCGACTACCCCGCCACGCTGCTCGGCGAGGACCCCCTGACCGACATCGCGGTCCTCCGAATCGAGGGCAACGGGCTGCCCACACCGCCCATCGGGTCCGCGCGGTCGCTGGTGATTGGCGAGTGGGTCGTGGCCATCGGGAACCCCTTCGGCTACCTGTTCGGCAACGCCGAGCCCACGGTGACCGCGGGCGTGGTGAGCGGCGTGGGGCGGAATCTCCTGCCGTCCGGCGACCAGTCCGGCGTGTACGTGGACATGATCCAGACCGACGCGGCCATCAACCCCGGCAACAGCGGCGGGCCGCTGATCAACGCCCTGGGCGAGGTCGTCGGCGTCAACAGCTCCATCCTTTCGCGTTCGGGCGGCTCCGAGGGCATCGGGTTCGCGATCCCGATCGAGCGCGCCCTGCGGGTGGCCGGCGAGCTTGCCGCGCACGGCGCGGTGCGGCGCGCCTGGGTGGGCCTCGATGTCGCGGGCGCCGACGCCATGCGCGGCTGGAAGCAGCGGGGCGGTCTGGCGGTGCTCGACGTGGCCGAGCACAGCCCGGCCTGGCGGGCGGGCATCCGGAGCGGCGACGTGCTCGTGGATTCGCGGGGCCGGCCGCTCCGCACCTTCCTCGACTGGGAAGCGGTGAAGCTCGACATCGGCCCGGGCGATACGATTTTGATCCGGGTGGCCCGGGACGGGCGCGCGCGCGACGTGCGACTGCTGGTCGAGGACCTGCCGACCGCCACGGCGGAGAAGGTGGACATTCTGGGCGGGCTGCGGCTCGTGACCGTGACGCCGGCCGTTCGCCAGGAACGCGGCGTGCGAAGCGAGCAGGGCGCGTTGATCTACGAGATCCCCGAGACCACGGCGCGCCAGACCGGCCTGCGGCGCGGCGACGTCATCCGGCAGATCAATCAGGTCGGCGTCGGGAGCGCGGCGGACGTGGAGCGGTTGATTTCCGCCGCGCGCGGGCGCGGCGCCATTCGGGTCTTCTTCGAGCGGGACGGACGCGTGGGCTTCTCCGACTTCTACATCCGATGACGCCGGCCGGCGGGTACGAATCGCCGCTCGGATCGCGCTATGCGTCCCCCGCCATGCAGGCCCTGTGGAGCGGGCGGCACCGGGCCGGCCTGTGGCGGCGGCTGTGGCTGGCGCTGGCGGAAGCCGAACGCGCCCTGGGCGTTGCCATCCCGGACGCGGCCCTGGCCGACCTGCGGGCCCATCTGGATGACGCGGACCTCGACGCCGTGCGGTACCACGAGCGGCGCCTGCGGCACGACGTGATGGCGCACATCCATCACCTCGGCGACCAGGCGCCCGCGGCCCGGCCCTTCATCCACCTTGGCGCCACCAGCTGCTTCGTTACCGACAACGCCGACCTGATCGTGCTGCGCGACGCCTGCCGGCTGCTGCTCGGGCGCCTGCGGGACGTGCTGCTGGCGCTGCGGGCGTTCGCCGCCGCTCATGCCGACCTGCCGACCCTCGCGTACACCCACTACCAGCCGGCCCAGCTCACGACGGTGGGCAAGCGGGCCACGCTGTGGGCCTTCGACTTCGCGCTCGACGCCGACGCGCTCCTGCGCCTCGTCCAGACGCTGCCGTTCCGCGGATGCAAGGGCACCACGGGCACGCAGGCCAGTTTCCTCGAGCTGCTGGGCGGCGACGCCGCCCGGGTCCGCGAGCTGGACCGGCGCGTCACCGCGGCGTTCGGCTTCGCGCAGTCGGTGGCCGTCTCGGGCCAGACCTACACGCGGAAGCTCGACGCCGGGATCCTCGATGCCTGGGCGGGCCTGGCGCAATCCGCCGCCAAGCTCGGCAACGACCTGCGGCTCCTGCAGCACGAGGGCGAGGTGCTCGAGCCGGCCGAGTCGGCGCAGGTGGGATCCAGCGCCATGCCCTACAAGCGCAACCCGATGCGCGCCGAGCGCATGGGGTCGCTGGCGCGCTACCTGATCGCCCTGCGGGAGAACACGGCCTACACAGCCGCCACCCAGTGGCTCGAGCGGACGCTCGACGACAGCGCCAACCGTCGCCTGGTGCTGCCGGACGGCGCCCTGGCCGCGGACGCGCTGCTCCTCCTGGCCGGCGACCTCGCCCGCGGCCTCGAGGTGCGCGCGACCACGGTGCGGCGCAACGTAGACCGGATGATGCCATACATGGCCACGGAGCGCTGGCTCCTGCTGGGCGTGGCGGCGGGCGGCGACCGCCAAGCGCTGCACGAGGTGATCCGCCGGCACAGCTGGGCGGCGCGGGACGCCGAGGATCGTGGCGAACCCGGCGGGCTGCTCGAGCGGCTCGCCGCGGACCCGGCCCTGGCGGCCCTCGACGCCGCCACGCTGCGCGGCGAGCTCGACCCGGCCCGCTACGTCGGGCGCGCGCCCGCCCAGGTGCGCGAGTATCTCGCCGAGCATCTCGACCCGCTGCTGGCGCGGCTGGAGACCTACGCGGTGGACGACGCCGCGGGAGTGACCGTCTGATGGCTCCGCCGCTGCCCCTGCCCCTCCTCCGCCGCGGCAAGGTGCGGGAGGTCTACGAGGTGGACGCGTCCACGCTGCTGCTCGTGGCCAGCGATCGGGTGAGCGCGTTCGACGTGGTCCTGCCCAATCCGATCCCGCGGAAAGGGGCCGTGCTCACCCAGATCAGCGCCTACTGGTTCCGCGAGCTGGCGGGCGTCGTTCCCAACCACTTCCTCACCGCGGACGCGGACGAGATCCTGGCGCGCGTCCCGGCGCTGGCCGCGCACCGCGACGCCATCGCCGGGCGCGCCATGCTGTGCCGCCGGACCACGGCTCTCCCCATCGAATGGGTGATCCGCGGCTATCTGGCGGGATCCGCCTGGGCCGAGTACCGCGAGCGCGGCACGCTGGCGGGCGAGTCGCTGCCGGCCGGCCTGGTCGAAAGCGCCCGGCTCGAGCCGCCCGTCTTTTCACCGGCCACCAAGGCGGACGTGGGCCACGACGAGAACATCACGTTCGCGCGCACGTGCGCGATCGTCGGCGCCGAGACCGCGCGGCGGCTGCGCGACGCGAGCCTGGCCGTCTACTCGACCGGCCGCGACCGTGCCGCCGCGAAGGGCATCATCATCGCCGACACGAAATTCGAGTTCGGGTCCGCGCTGAACGGCGACGGCATGCTGATTGACGAAGTCCTCACGCCGGATTCCTCGCGGTTCTGGCCGGCCGACCGGTACGCCCCCGGACGGGGCCAGCCGAGCTTCGACAAGCAGCCCCTGCGCGACTATCTGGCCGGCCTCAAGCAGGCGGGAACCTGGAACGGCAACGCCCCGGGTCCGACGCTGCCCGACGAGGTGGTCCGTGCCACCAGCGAGCGGTACGTGGACGCGTATCGCCGCCTCACGGGCCACGAGCTGCCCGCGTGAGCCTCGCGCCCGAGGGCCGGCCGTTCGTGCTGGCGGGAGCCGTGGCGCTGCTCGCACTGCTGGCCGTTCCGGCGCTGCGGGGCCCCGCCTGGCTTGCCCTCCCGGCGCTCTGGTTGCCCATCGCGGTCTGGATCCCGGCGTTCTTCCGGGATCCGGCCCGGGAGGGCCCGCGCGGGGAGCACCTCGTCATCGCGCCGGCGGACGGCCGGGTGGTGAGCGTGG
>Ga0302046_10001876_pt1 | contig 19639 bp, 14 predicted proteins | sample RVTome_11_FD_200261 | JGI IMG/M metagenome (GOLD analysis project Ga0302046, IMG submission 200261) | Soil microbial communities from uranium-contaminated site in the Upper Colorado River Basin, Wyoming, United States - RVT147D111 (version 2) ...
CAGCCGCGCAGCGTCGCAAGGTGCGTGCGCCAGTCCACCAGGTTGTGCACCTGCATCAGGTCGACGGGGTCGGCGCCCAGCAGCGCCATCGAGCGGTTCATCCCGGCGATGCCGGCTTCGCGACCGTGGGTCCAGACCTTGGTGGCGACGAAGGCCTTGTCCCGTGCGCCCATCCCGGCCAGCAGCTCGCCGGCCACCGCCTCGGCGCGGCCGTACATGGGCGAGGAGTCGATGACGCTGCCGCCGGCCGCGAACAGCGCCGCGAGGACGCCGGTCAAACGTGCCCGGTCGTCGCGGTCGCCGCCGACGTCGAAACCGCGATAGGTGCCGAGGCCGACCGCCGGCAGCGCCTCGCCGCTCGAGGGGATCGGCCGCGTCAGCATCGGCCCTGGCGCTATTCCGCCGCCAGCCGCAACGAGGCCACGCGGTCGCGGGTGTAGAGCTCGCTCCACTGCCGGTGGCTCTTCTCCCAGGGATAGCGCTTCACCTTGTCGGGCAGCTTCAGTTCTACCCGGCGCCCGCCCTGGTATATCGCCTCGATGGCGCCCTTGCGCCCCAGCAGGGAAACGTCGGCGACTGGATCGCCGTCGACGACGATGAAGTCGGCCAGCTTGCCGACGCCGAGCTCGCCGACCTGGCCGTGCTGGCGCAGCACCTTGGCGTTGCCGGCGGTGGTGGCGGTGAGCGCCTGCTCCGGCGTGAAGCCAAGATCGTCGACCATGATCTCCAGCTCGCGCGCGTGCCACTCGCCGTAGGGCGTGACCGCGAAGCCGGCGTCGGTGCCGACCAGGAACTCGACGCCCGCCTCGCGCGCCTTGTTCAGCACTTCGCAGGCACGGTCGATGACGCGGCGCGTGCGCGCCGGGCGCCAGGCATAGGCGGGGTCAGAAGGCCGGGTGAACTCCAGCGTGTTGTAAAGGAAGGTCAGCGACGGCGCCAGCAGACAGCCGTTCTTCACCATCGCCTCCAGGCCCTCGTCGTCCATGTCGAAGGCGTGGAAGATGACGTCGACGCCGGCGCGGGCGGCGTACAGCACCGCCTCGCGGTCGACCGCGTGCACGAAGACGCGGCGGCCGAGCCGCTGCGCCTCCCGCACCATGACGTCGGCCTCTTCCTGGTTGAAGCAGGCCATCAGGTGGCCGGTGGCGGGATTGGTCTGAGTGCCGTCGAAGACGATCTTGATCAGGTCGACCCCGTCCTTGACCTGCTGGCGGATCTGCTCCACCGCCTCGTCCTTGCTGGTGACCAGGGCACCGATCGAGGTCTCCGGCACGCCGATCCAGGGCGGGTACCAGTCGGCGAGCCCCTGGCGCGAGGTGATCTGCCGGCCCGAGGCGGTAATGCGCGGCCCTTCGTATAGGCCGGCGTCGATGGCGTCGCGCACCGCCAAGCTGACGCGGCCGGTGCTGGCCGGGTCGGCGATCGAGGTGTAGCCGGCGGCCAGCACCTGCTGGGCGTAGATCATCGAACGCAGGGCGCGGTACTCGAACGGCGTATAGATGTCGATGTCCTCGTTGGCCTCGGCGTTGCCGTAGCTCAGGTGCACGTGGATGTCGATCAGGCCGGGCATCAGCGTCCGGCCGCTGGCGTCCACCACCGTCTCGCCGGCGGCGATCGGGGGGCCGTCGGCATCGTCGCCGACATAGACGATGCGCTCGTCCTCGACGGTCAGTCTCAGGCGCCGGCCCTTGTGCTGGCGATGGCCGTCGTACAGGCTGTCGGTGAGGTAGTGCGTACGCATGCGGGCGATCCTCCGGCGCCTGGCACGGCGGCACGGCGGCCGCCCGCGCCTCTACTGCCGAAGAAAATGACGCCTAATGCGGCCGAAGGCAATGCGGAGCGTTTTGTCCGGTGCGCCTGCGGCATGGGTTTCCCGGACCTTTTGGAACGCCGCCGTGGGGCGGGCGTTCGTCGGTTTGGGGTTGCGGCGGCTCGATCGCCTGCGGGCCAATGACGGGGATGGCATTGTCGGTCTCGGTAGCAGGTTTTCGCGGCGCGGCTCTTGCCCTGGCGGTGGCGTTTACCGGTCCTGCCGTCGGCGCTGAAGCTCCGTACGACTATCCGCTCGAAGACGCCATGGAGGCCACGGTTCTCGGCACGCCCAGGGCCTTGCAGGCCCGCGTGCCGGACCAGGTGCCGACGGAAGAGCTGCGCCTCCGGGTCTTCCCGCAACGCACGCCGCCGGCGGTGTTCTGGTATGCCGAGCGCCTGCCGGTCCTGGTCGCGCGCCAGCGCCGGCCGGCGCCCTTGGTCTACGTCGTCGCCGGCACCGGTTCCAGCCACGCCGGTGCCAGCATGCGGGCGATGCTCGGCGCCCTCTATCAGGCGGGCTTCCATGTCGTCACCATCGCCTCGCCGACGCATCCGAGCTTCATCGTCGCCGCCTCCGAGCGCCAGCTGCCGGGCCTTCCGCAGGACGACGCGCGCGATCTCTACCGGGTGATGCGGCTCGTATACGCCGAGGTCGCGGGCTCCATCGACATAACCGCTCAGCACCTGGTGGGCTACAGCCTGGGCGCCGCCGAGGCGGCATTCGTCGCCAGGCTCGACGACGCGGAGGGCGCCATCGGCTTCGACCGGGTGCTGATGATCAATCCGCCGGTCAGCCTCTATCGCTCGGCGGAAAAGCTCGACGCCATGGTCGACGCCATTCCGGGCGGTGTCGACGATTTCGACCTGTTCTTCTACCAGAACTTCGGCCGCTTCGCCGCCGCCTACCAGCAGCAGGACGTCCTCGACTTCACCAACGATTTCCTGTTCACGCTCTACAGGCGCAAGCCGCCGCCCGAGCGCACCTTCGAAGCCTTGATCGGCATAACCTTCCGGCTGGCGGCGGCCAATGTTCTGTTCACCGCCGACGTGTTGAATCGTGCCGGCGTGGTGGTGCCGAAGGAGCGTGTAATCGCCACCACAGATTCACTGACCGAATACGCCAAGGTCTGCGCCTACCTCGGTTTCCGCCAGTACATGCAGCACCTGCTGCTGCCGGTCGTCCGCCGGCAGCGGCCGGAGACTCGCTTCTCCGACCTTGTGGCCGCCTCGGATCTCGCCAGCATCGAAAGCTATCTCCGGCAGGCGGCGAAGATCGGCCTGATGCACAACCGCGACGATCCGGTGCTGACGGCGGGCGATCTGGACTTCCTGGCCGAGGTCTTCCGCGGCCGCGCGCGCTTCTATCCGCGTGGCGGACATCTCGGCAACCTCAACCACCACCGGAACGTGGCCGACATGATCGCCTTCCTGAAAGGCGAGTGGGGGCCGGAATGAGGTGGCTGCTGGCTCTCGTCACGGTGCTGCTGCTGGCGGCCTGTGCCACCGGCCAGCCGCCGGGGGCAGGGCCCGGCGAGACGCCGCCGCTCTTCACGCTGGACAATGTGGCGGAGCCGGGCGCGCTCAGCGTCATCGAGGTCTACGATCCGCTGGAGCCGACCAACCGCGCCATCTACCGCTTCAACGCCACCTTCGACCGGGCGCTGTTTCTGCCGGTCGTCGGCCTCTACGAGTTCCTGACGCCGACGCCGGTACAGGACGGCGTCTCGAACTTCTTCTCCAACCTCACCGAGATCTCCAGCTTCGCCAACGCCATCCTGCAGGGCAAGCTGACGCGGGCGAGCCGGGCGCTGGTGCGCTTCCTGGTCAACGCCAGCGTCGGCCTCGGCGGCCTGTTCGATCCGATGACCGCGCTCGGCACCGCGCAGCAGCGCGAGGACTTAGGGCAGACGCTCGGTTTCTGGGGCGTGCCCGACGGGCCCTACCTGGTGCTGCCGATCCTGGGGCCGTCGAACCTGCGCGACGCCGCCGGCATGGCCGGCGACCGGCTAGCCTTCTGGCTCGCCGATCCCTTCTGGCTGGCGACGCTGCAGGACCGTTATCCGGCGATCACGGCGATGGAGGCGGTCGATCGCCGTCACATCGTCGGCTTCCAGTATTACGAGACCGGCTCGGCCTTCGAATACGAGCTGGTACGCCTGCTCTACACCAAGCAGCGCGAGCTGGAGATCCGCAAGTGACGGCCGCTATTCGGCGGCGACGCGGGCGCGGGCAGGCGCCGTCCCGGGAGCCTTGTGGAAGGCGCCGTCCTTCATGATAGCGAGAAAATTGCCGGCGTCCTGCAACAGGGCGATATCGGCCAGCGGATCGCCCGCGACCAGCAGCAGATCCGCGAGATAGCCTTCCTTCACCAATCCCAGCTCGCCGCCCATGCCCATGAGCTCGCCGCCGAACCTGGTCGCCGCGACGATCGCCTCCATGGGCGAAAACTCCAGCAGCCGGACGAAATGCCCCAGGTCGCGGGCATTGCGGCCGATCGGGTTCCAGGCGAAGCCGTAGTCGCCGCCCGGCAGCACCCGGACGCCGCGCCGATGCAGGTCCTTCATGTTCTCGATGCCGATTTCCAACTCGCGCTTGAGGCCGATGTCGATCGCCGCTTGCGTGCTGATGCCCCAAGCTTCCGCCTCGTAGAGCGTGGCGTAGCTGAGGCCGAAGGTCGGCGCGACGAAGACCCGATCCTTCGCCGCCTCCAGCATGTCCTTGGCTTCCTCGTCGACCAGCGTCGCGTGGTAGATGACGTCGACGCCGTGCTTCAGCGACAGCTTCACGGATTCGGCACTGCGGGTGTGCGCGGCGAGCCGCTTCTCGCGGCTCCGCGCCACCTCGCAGACGGCGGCGATCTCGGCCTCGTTCATCACCGTATGCCGCGCCTTGGCGAACGGCACCGCCTCGTCGCCGGAGGGGTTGATCTTCAGGGTGTCGACGCCCTCGCGGCACATCTCGCGGGCGACGCGGCGGAACTCGTCCGGGCCGTCGCAGACGATGGCGAAGGTCGAACGCTCCATGTGCAGCAGGCGAACGTCGCCGAGGCCGCCGGTGACGGTGAGCTCGGGCGACGCGGCGCGCATGCGCGGGCCTGCGATGTCGCCGGCGTCGATGGCATTGCGGATCACCACGTCGAGGCGCGGCTTGGCGGCGGCGGCGGAGAAGCCGGCGGTGAAGCCCTGATCGAGCATCCGGCGCGCGTTCTTCATCGTCCGCAGCGTGTGCTCCTCGACTGGCACTTCGCCGAGCATTTCGATCCGCGGCAGGTCGAGGAAGGAGACGTGCAGGTGCGGCTCGATCAGGCCCGGCATCAGGGTGGCGCCGGCGCCGTCGATCAGCCTGGCGCCGGCGCGCGGCAGCCTCTTGCCGTCGCGGGCAATCTTCTTGATGCGGTTGCCCTCGACCAGCACCTCGCCGGCGAAGGGTTCATCACCGCTGCCGTCGATGATCTGCACCGAGGTGAAGAGGGTCTTGGCCATCGGCGCCTCCCTGCGTCCGACGCGAGCCCGGTATCGTAGGAGGCGCCCCGGCCGCGCGACAAGCGCCATTTCGCCGGCTATGCTTGTTGGCCGACGGGGAGGAGACGATGGCTGCGCCGGACAAGCTGTTGCCGACATCTCTGGTGGGCTCTTACGCCCAGCCGGACTGGCTGATCGACCGCGAACGGCTCGCCGGCCGTTTTCCGCCGCGCGTCCGGGCGCTGGAACTCTGGCGCGTGCCGCCGGAGTGGCTCGGCCAGGCGCAGGACGACGCCACGCTGCTGGCGATCCGCGACCAGGAGCGGGCCGGCCTGGACATCGTCACCGACGGCGAGATGCGTCGCGAGAGCTATTCCAACCGCTTCGCCACCGCGCTCGATGGCGTCGACATCGACGACCCGGGCACGGCGCTCGACCGCTCCGGCCACCCCAATCCGGTGCCGCGCGTCGTCGGTCCGATCCGCCGGCGTCACCCGGTCGAGATCGAGGACGTCCGGTTCCTGCGCGCCAACACCGAGCGGCGCATCAAGATGACCGTGCCCGGCCCCTTCACCATGTCGCAGCAGGCGCAGAACGATTTCTACGCCGACGAAGCCGAATTGGCGCTCGGCTACGCCGCCGCCGTGAACGCCGAGATCAAGGACCTGTTCGCCGCCGGCGCCGACATCGTACAGCTCGACGAGCCCTACATGCAGGCCAGGCCCGAGAAGGCCCGGGCGTACGGACTGGCGGCGCTCGAACGGGCATTGCAGGGCGTCGAGGGCGAGACCGCGCTGCACATCTGCTTCGGCTACGCCGCCATCATCCACGAGCGGCCCTCGGGCTACTCCTTCCTGCCGGAACTGGCGGCGGCGCCGGTAGACGCCATCTCCATCGAAACGGCGCAGTCGGGGCTGGACTGCGCGGTGCTGGAAGCGCTGGCGGACAAGCGCATCATCCTGGGCGTGCTCGACCTGTCCACCGCGGAGGTCGAGACGCCGGAGACGGTGGCCGCCCGCATCCGCCGGGCGCTGCCGCACTGTCCGGCCGAGCGCCTGGTCGTGGCGCCCGACTGCGGCCTGAAGTACCTGCCGCGCGCCGCTGCCTTCGCCAAGATGCAGGCGATGGTCGCCGGCGCCGATCTGGTCAGGCGTGAGCTTAGCTGATCAGGCCAGCCCGCAGACCAGCAGGGCGAAGGCGTAGACCAGCGCCGTCTCGCGCAGGCGCGCGAAGCGGCCGGCGCTGCCGGCGTGTCCGGCTTCCATGTTCATGTGCAACAGCGTCAGGCGGTCGTCGGTCCTGAGCGCCCGCAGCTTGGCGATCCACTTGGTCGGCTCCCAATAGGTGACGCGGGGATCGGTGAGGCCGCCGGTCGCCAGGACGTGCGGGTAGTCCCGCGCGCCGATGTTGGTGTAGGGACAGTAGGAGGCGATGTACTCGCGCGCCGCGGCACCCGCGACGGGATTGCCCCACTCTTCCCATTCCGGCGGCGTCAGCGGCAGTTCGGCGTCCAGCATGGTGCTGAGGACATCGACGAAGGGCACTTCGGCGCTGACCGCGCGGAAGAGATCGGGGCGCATGTTCATCGCCGCGCCGACGAGCAGGCCGCCGGCGCTGCGGCCCTGCGCGACGATATTGCCGGCACGCGTGTACCCGGCCGCGATCAGGGCTTCGGCGGCGGCGATGAAGTCGAGGAAGCTGTTGCGTTTTGTCATCAGCTTGCCGGCACGATACCAGCGGACGCCGCCTTCCATGCCGCCACGGACATGCGCGATGGCGTAGACGAAGCCGCGGTCGACCAGGCTGAGCCGCTCGGTGGAGAAGCCTGCCGGTATGGCGATGCCGTAGGAGCCGTAGCCGTAAAGCCAAAGCGGGGCCGACCCGTCCAGGGGCGTGTCCGTCAGTCGCAGCACCGTCACCGGCACCGGCGTGCCGTCGTGGCTGGCGGCGGCGAGGCGTTCAACCACGTAGCGCGAGGGGTCGTGGCCGCTCGGGATGCGCTGCTCCTTGCGCAGCACGCGCTCGCGCCGAGACATGTCGTAGTCGAAGGTGAGCTGCGGCGTCGCCGGCGAACTGAAGACGAAGCGCAACTCGTCGGTACGGAACTCCAGTCCCGGTACCAGCATCAGGTCATAGGCGGCCTCGTCCATGCCGATGACGTGCTCCGCTTCGTCGGCCAGATTCCTGACCACGATGCGCGGCAGCCCTTCGACGCGCTCGCGGCGCACCAGCCAGTTCTCGAACAGCAGTACCGAGACGATGATATGACCCAGGCGATGCGGTACCAGGTCGCGCCAGTGTTCCGGCCCGGGCGCGTCTACCGGCGCCTCGACGATCTTGAAGTCCTCGGCGCCGTCGGCGTTGGTGCGCAGGATGAAGCGTCCCTGCCATTCGCCGCCGCCATAGCTGACGCCGCGCCGGCGCGGCGCCAGGCACACCGGCAGGGCGTCCGGAGCGTCCGCGTCGATGGCGAACAGCTCGGTGGTCTCCGAATGGTCATGCGCGTCGATCAGCACGAAGCGGCCGCTTTCGGTCTTGCCGACGCCGAGAAAGAAGGCCGGATCGGCCTCCTCGTAAATCAGCTCGTCGGCAGCCAGATCGCGGCCGAGACGGTGGCGGTAGATCCTGTAGGGCCGGTGATTCTCGTTCTGCACGGCGTAGTAGAGCGTCGCCGAGTCGTTCGCCCAGGCGAAGCTGGCGGCCGTGTTGACGATGCCGTCGTCGAGAAACCTGCCCCTCGCGAGGTCCTTGATACGAAGCGCATAGAGTTCGTTTCCGGCGCGGTCCTCGGTGTAGGCGACGAGATGATGATCCGGGCTGTGGCGGACATGGCCCAGGTTGTAAAAGGCGTGCGCGTGCGCCTCGACGTTGCCGTCCACCAGAACCTCCTCGCCCGCCGCTTCGCAGGCCTCGCGGGGGCGGCGGCAGTGCACAGGGTACTCGCCGCCTTCGACGAGGCGCGTGTAGTAGAGCCAACGCCCGTCTGCCTGCGGCACGCTGGCGTCGGCTTCCGGCAGGCGGGCCCGCAGTTCGGCGTAGAGCGTCTGCCGCAACTCGGCGACCGGCTCCAGCACGGCCGCGAGGTAGGCGTTCTCCGCCTCCAGGTGCCGGCGGACATCGGCCGGCAGCGCCGAAGGATCGCGCATCACCCGCTGCCAGTTCTCCGCCCGGAGCCAGGCGTAGGCGTCGCCGTTCGGCGACGCCCGTCGTTCGGCCAAGGGCGGACGCGGTGGCATTCAGTGTCGGACTCCGGAGTTCGCGGTCCGACAACTTACCTGGAGCCGGGGCGCCGCGAAACGATGAGTCCTGGACTTCAGGGTGCCGGCGCTTCCGGAACCTGGCGCCGCTCGGTGCGCTCGCGGTGCCAAGCGACGGCACGGGCGATCAGCCACCAGAGGCCGAGCAGCAGGGCGATGGCGAGGGCCAGCGCCGAGGCCGGCACGACGGACGTCCCGAGATAGCCGATCGGCACCAGCACCAGCACAAGGCCGGCGCCGAGGCTGGCCAACATCGCACCCCGGGGCAGCGTCCATCGCCGGTTGCCGATGGCGAGGATGCCGAGCCAGAGCAGCGCGACGCCGGCGAGCGTCGCCACCAGGGCGGCGATGTCGGCATCGGCGGAGACGTAGCGGATCGAGAAGCCGGCGGCGTCCGGCGACTGGTCGGCATAGAGCTTGCTGAAGCCGAACAGCATGCCCTGCGTCGGCACCACCAGGCGGAGCGGCTGGCCCTGCTGCGCGCGCTGCTGCTCCGCCGCCCTGTTGAGGTTGGCGGCACTGCCGATACGCATGTCCGACCAGCGTCCGTCGATCGCCAACTCCATGTTGCTGTCCGGCGTCTGGTAGTTGGGTCCGACCGGCAGGAAGACGTTCCACCGCGTCTCGGTCACCACCACGTCGGGACGCGGCAGCTGCGAGGCGACGACGCCGAAGTCGTCGAGCGGCGCCACCGGCGTCGCGTAGACGATCTCGACGGGGAAACCGACAGCGGAGTTGATCATCTTCACCAGCACGGCGGCGCCGTCCTCGCCGTCGGCTTGCGCCGGTTTCTCCGGGTTGCCGTCGACGAAGACCGACCAGACCTTGGAACCTTCGGGCAGCGCCAGGCGCAGGAACTGGCGCCGGCTGTTGCGGACCGTAAAGCGCGCCGCCGTCACCGCCAGCCCGTCGCGGGTGAAGAGCGTGTCGTAGACGGCACTCTCGATGGCCGCGACCTGAACCTCGATCTCCTTGTGCCGGGTGATTTCCAGCACCAGCTGGAAGGGCGGCTTGGCATGCACGTAGCGGAACGCCATCAGGATCGGGTTGGTGGTCTTCAGCACCAGCTGCTGCGGCAGCTCGTTGATGTCCAGGCCGGAGAGTTGCTCGGTCCGGGTGGCGCGCACCTCGACCGGGGTCAGGGCCTCGACGGCGATGCGTCCGTGCTCCACCTCGGCGCCGGCGACCGAGATCGTCGGCACCGCAGCATTGCCGAGGTCGTCGTCGGTGATGCGCTCGTAGTTCACCTCGATGCGGAACTGGCCCTCCATCTCGCGGGTGAAGGCGAGGACGATGGTCTGCCGGCCGTCGACCTCGCGGACCTGCTGCTGGCGCAGCGACGGGCCGGAGACGCCGAGGACGTTGACGCCGGGCGGCAGGCCCAGCTCCAGCTCCATGATCGAGCCCGACTTGACGTCGACCTCAACCGTCGCAGCGCCCTTCATGGTGACGTCGCCGAGCGAGATCAGCGTGTCGACCTGGGCGTTGAACTTGCCTTGGCGGCGCTCGGGCGCCATCGCCTGGACGGTGAGCACCGGCCGCGGCTCGATGTACTTGTAGGTGTGCGCCACGGTCATCGAGATCTGGTTGCGGACGAAGGCGGGCAACTGGTTCTCGCCGACGCGGGAGACGCCCTCTTCGGTCAGCGGGCGCAGCGTCAGCTCCTGCCCCGAGAGCAGCGCCACCATGCCGCGCTGGCGGTGCACGTTGTCGGCGCTCAGCAGCGGCACCGCGATCGGCTGCTCCGGTGCCACGCCGCCGAGCAGCCGCTCGTAGTCGATCTCCAGCACGTATTCGCCCTTCACTGGCACCTGCAGGTAGACGTTTATCCTGCGGCGGCCGTCGACGACCGCTTCGGCCACCGCCCAGTCCAGCAGCTGGCCGGATGGCGATATGATGCGATTGACCTGCGTGTCGGCCGGGATCTCCAGCTCGAGATGGCCGGTCTCGCCGTGGGTGATCTCGTAGACGACGCTGGCGCGGCCGTGCAGTACGCCTTCCTCGGCGTAGACCGCATGGTAGATGCCGGCGTTGGCGCGAAACGGCGCGCGCAGATTCTCAGGGATGGCATCGGTCCAGGAGAAGACGACCTTGTCGGACATCGGCGTGTAGACCGAGGCCCGCGTCGTCTCTTCGAGCTCGGTAACGGTGACATTGGCGCCGGGCGTCGCGGTGATCGCCTTCTTGCCCGGTAGGGTCAGCTCGAAATAGGAGACCGGCACCCGTGGCGTCGGCAGCGTCACCCGAGGCGGGCCGCTCTGATCGTCGACCGGCACCAGGAAGCTGACGCTGACGCGGTGCGGTCCCTTGCCCCGGATCACGGTGGCGAAGCGGCCCTCGGCTTCGAACACGGTCGCCGGCGCACCGTCGACGCGGAGATCGTTGAGGGTGACGCCGTTCGCCAGCAGCGGCAGGGTAACGGGCTCGTCGCCGCTCACCTCGACCTGGAACTCGGCCCGCCAGGCGACGGCATCCTGGTTCAGTTCGCCCTTGTAGTCGGCGCGGCCGACGACATAGGGCCGGAAGCGCGGCCCGCGCCAGGAGACCTGCACCTGGCCCGCCGCCGGCAGGTTGGCCCGGTAGTGGACGCCGTCGCCGCCCGGCACGACGCGCAGGTCGGCCGACGGCACCACGCTCAGGTCGGCATCGGCGCCGGGAACGACGAGGTCGAGCGTGCCGGGCGCGGCGACGGGGATGGGCAGCGCCAGCGCATAGCCGCTGTCCGAGCGCAGGGCATCCAGGCTGTAGCGGAGCGTCATGCGCGCCGTGCCCGCCCTGTCGGTGACCCAGCCGAGCCCGTCGGGCCCCTTCGCCAGCGGCGTCGGGCGGCCGTCGACGACGGCGGCATCGAGGGCGGTACTGGCGGGCAGCAGCGGCACCAGCGTCCAGTCGTCCTCGAACACCTGAACCTGCAGCTGCACCTCGACCGCGGCCGTGTAGCGGCCGTCGCGCTCCTCGATCCGTACCCGCACCTGGGAAGGGCCGACGGCATAGCTCGACGGTGCCGAGCGCGGCTGGTCGCCGAGCCGCTTCAGCATATCGGTGTAGACCGCGAGCGGCAGCGTCACCTGGCCGGGATCGGCGGCATATGCCGCGCCGACGAAAGACGGCAGCAGCATCAGGCCCAGAAACAGGATGAGCGGCTTCATCTCGGCACCTTTCAGTCGCGCCGCGTGTGCAGCTTGGCGAAGGCGGCGTAGCGCAACGAGTCGGCAAGCAGGTGGCGTTGTCCGGGATCGGCCGCGAGCGGCGACCGCAGAGCCTCGAAGTAGCCGGCCAGCACTCGTTCGTCGGCGGCAAGATCGGGATCCGTCGACCATCCCGGTACCGTGCGGCGCAGCCCGTGCACCAGCTCGCGCAGCGCCGCGATCTCCGGCAGCAGCGCCGGCGCCGGCGTCTGCTGCAACTCCAGGCCGATCCGCCGGGCGCGTGCCGCCACCTCGTGGGCGAGCAGGTTCTTCAGCACGTTGCGCTCCAGCGGGCCGGGCTCGCGCTCGCCGCCGGGCAGCGACAGGCGCACCTGCGCGGTGGCATTGCGAAGCCGCACCACGTCCTTGTAGCGCGCGGTGACGTCGGCGATCGGCCCCGGCCGTTCGGCGACCACGTCGAGCAGGACGACATGCGCGTCGCCGGCGTAGAAATTCGGGATGACGATCTGGATGCCTTCCTCGTCCTGGCCCCGGTCGGCCGCGATGCCGAGATTGCGGGCCAGGCGCCGGTCGATGGCCTGTTCGGCCTGGCGCACGCGTTGCGCCTGCGGCGCCTCCAGGCGGCGCGAGCCGAGCACGTCGACCAGCCTGACGCCGGGCGCCAGCCGGATGCGGAGGCGGACGGCGCGGGCGACGACGCGGCTTGCCGCATGCAGCTCGGTCTCGATCAGCCTTTCGGCGACCTCGGCCCCGGTGAGATGCCGCCGGTTGCCCTGGCCGGCCGCGACCAGGCGGTCCACCTGGTGGCTCGCCGCGCCGCCCAGATCGACGACGCTCATCGCTACGCCGCCGACCGCATTCCGGTGCGCCAGGCCCTCGAGGGCGTCGAACTCGGCGCCGAGGTCGCTGGCGGTGGCCAGCAGCACCAGGCTGCTCCCCAGCACCGCGTCCTCGGATTGCTGCACGTTCTCGGCGGCGAGTGCGATCGCTTCGGCGAGCTGCGAGGTCGGCGCCGCCTTGAGGTCGGCCAGTGCCACCTGCAGCGGACCGTGACGGAAGTCCTCCGGGGCGACCGCGATCCGGCCGCCGTCCGGGCCGGCAACGACGAGCGAAAAACGGTCGCCCGGCTGATGCGCGCGCGCCAGGGCCGTCACCAGGGCGCGAATGCGTTGACCGACATGGGGACGGGCAAGGCCGCGCGGATCGACCACCAGGGCGACGTTCATCGTCGGACGCTGGCCGCCAAGGCGTTCCGCACCCTTCAAGCCGACCTGGACCCTGAGCCGCGTCTCGCCCTGGACCGAGGCGGCGTCGGCATCGAGATAGAGCGCCAACGCGGCATCGGTCGGTCGGTCGAACGGCTGCGTCGCCTGCTGCGCGTCCCGATCCAGCGCCGTCGCCTGGCCGAACTGGCGGCGGTTCCAGTCTTCGAGCCGGGCGCGCACCAGCCGCATCGCCGGGTCGCCGGGCACGTAGGTATTGGCCCAATACCCGCTCGGTTCCTGGAACGCGAGGTCCTCGGTCGAGGAGATGCGCTTCAGAAAGGTCTCGGCCCGCGCCGTCGCTGCCGCCTCGTCGAAGCCGGGCGCCGCAAGCTTGCCCATGGCCAGGTCCCGCTCGAAGCGGTCGCGGAACGCCGGGTCGGCCCGCATCTGCGCCGGCGCGGCGTAGCGACCCTCTTCCGATTGCGCCGTCTCGGACGGTTGGCCGCCACTGCCGGCGCCGCGCCGGCCGCCGACGACCTCCTCGCCTTGCTTGGCGAGCGGTCCCGATGCGATCTCCGCCTGCAGTCGGGCGATGGCCCTCTCCGGCCTGGGCGAGGCGGGAGCTGTGGCCGCGAACTGCCCCTTCGACTGGCCCGCGTCCTTGTCGCGCGCGTCCGTCAGGTCGGCGAATTGTTGCAGGTGTGTCAGCAGTTCGGCCTCCAACTCGCGGTCCCGGCCGGTCAGCGCCGCGGACTCGCCCACCGAAGCCAGCCGGTCGAGCGAGCGCTTGTTCGCCGTGGGCTCGGCAGCGGCCAAGGACTGGCGCGCCGCCGGCTTCTGGTCGTCGCCGTGGGCGTTATCGAGCTTGCCTTCGACGGCTCTGAAGTAATCGCCTTCGGTCTCGTTGTCCGTCGGCGCCGCGCTATCGGCGCGGTTCAGTTCGGCGATGGTCCGGTGGCTCGAGGTGCGCAGCAGGTGTTGGCCGACCCCGAAGACGGCGGCGAGCACCAGGGTCGCGGCCAGCGCGCCGGCGATCTGCCGGCGGCCGGCGCGGCTCGAACGCGAACCAACCGGCCGTGCGGCCACCGCCTCCAGCGTTGCCGCCACGGCAGCGTCGGGTGCGTCAATGTCCGGCAGCGCCGCAAGTTCGGTGTCGAGCGCACTCAGTGTCTCGGCAACGGCATTGCAGTCTTGACAGCCCGCCAGATGTTCGGCCAGGCGCGGCTCGGCCCGGACGGCTTCGATACCGTCCTCGGCCAGGCGGGCCTGCACGTCTTCGCAGATGGTCATGTCGCCCCTCCCGAAGGGCTTGCCGACGCCTCGCGCCTCAGCCTGGCCTCGGCCAGGCTGAGGCGGGCGCGGCGCAGATGTGTCTTCACGGTGTTGAGCGGCATCGCCAGCGCCTCGGCCGCTTCCGCTTGCGCCAATCCGGCGACGCTCACCAGCAGCAGTACCTGGCGCTGTGCCTCGGGCAGCTCGGCAATGGCGCCCGCCAACCAATGCACGGCCTGGCGCGCCTCCAGGGCACGTTCCGGGCCCGGTTGGCCGTCGGGCAGCTCGGGCGGGTCGTCAGGGCTGAGGTTCAGGCGCGCCGCGCGACCGTCGCGAAAATGGTTGCGCACCGCGTTGGCGGCGATGGCGTAGAGCCAGGGCTTCAGCGGTCGCGCCGGCTGGTAGCTGGCCGCGGCCTGATGTACCCGCAGGAAGATGATCTGGAACAAGTCGTCGCGCTCGGCCGAGGCCACGCCCGAGCGGACCAGGTAGCCGTAGATCGGCCGGCGGTAGGCCGCGAGCAAGGCCGCGAAGGCAGCCCGGTCTCCCCGCACGTGTCGAGGCAGCCAGCCGCGTTCGCCGAAATCGACGATGCCGGACTCGACCGCACCGCCCGCCTGGTCGTCTGCTCCCGCCGGCATGGTCTCCCGTCTTTCCGCGATCCCGGCCGTCATCATGAATGCTAATACACGTCGTCTCGACAAAGGTTTCAGGCTGGGTGTGAATTGCGGTGAGAATTCGACGCCGGCCGGCGCGAGACGCCGGTCGACAGGCTTCCAGGGGAGGGATGCGATGTTGTTTCTGGTGATCAGTCAGCCGCTGCCGACGCGGCCGAGCCAAGTGGCCGACGACCGCCGGCGCTATTGGAAATGGCTACAGCCGCTGATCGACGGCGGCGAGGTGCGGCAGGTCTACGGCCGGGTCGGGCGCGGCGCGGTGGCGGTCCTGGATTTGGAATCGAACCAGCGGCTGCACGCGCTGATGAATCAATGGGCCGACACCATTCCGGCGGAGTTCCAGGTCTTCCCGCTATTGGATACGGGCGCCATGCAGCAGTTCCTGGCGACGCAACCCTAGGCCGCGGGTTTCGCCGGCTAGGCGCGGGCGCGACGGCCGATCTCGCCGGCATCGTCGAGTTCGGGCAGGCGGCGGCAAAGCGCCAGCAGTTCGCGGGCACGGCCGGCCGGCAGAACCATCTCGGCCTGCGCCAGGAACTTGGCGTCCAATTCGGTGTCGCTCATCGGCCGGTCGAGGCTGCCGATGCCGTGCTCGATGCGCCGCTCGTGCACGGTGCCATCCTGCATTTCGACCCGGACCACGGCGCCGTCGCGGCCGACACTCTCATCGGGCGCGGCAATGACGCGGGTACGCACCGCACGGACCTCGGGAGCACCGACGCAGGCATCGCTGCCTTCCGCTATGCCGGCGGCCCGGCGCACCAGCGCGGCGGCGGCCCATTGCTGCAGGCTGACTTGCGCCACCTGTGCGTCCGGCGGGTCGGGGCGGTCGCAGAGCACCAGGCAGAGCGGGTGTACGCCGAGACGCACCGTCTCGATCGCCGAGGCCTCGAAGCCGGGGGTTCGCGCGATCTCCAGGCAGCCGTCGATCGAGGGGTGGATGACGATGCCGCAGGGGTAGGGCTTGTAAACGTTGTCCAGCATCTCCCAGCGTTCGCCCAGCCCGTCGGTCGCATGCGCCAAATGCGCTTTCGGCGCGAAGACCTCGGCAAAGCCGCGCGGTCCCTCGAAGACCCGGGCAGAGCAGGTGACGCCGCTCTCGGCCAGCAGCGCCGCCCAGTAGCCGGCCCGCGAGGCCATGCCGGGAATCAGGCTGGTGCACATGGTGGCATGCGTCTGGCGGAAGCCGGCCGATTGCGAGGCGGCGATGCCGAGGCCGCAGGCGGTGCGTTCGGCGTCGAGACCGAGCAGATGGGCGACCCCGGCGGCGGTGCCGACCGGGCAGGTAACGCCGGTCAGGTACCAGCCGACCTGGCCTTCCGCCGGCGGCACCGTCAGCGCGGCGGCGAGACGGCAGGCGATTTCGATGCCGAGGGTCAGCGCGGTCAGGAAGTCGATCCCGCTGACCGGGGTGCGCTCGGCCTGGGCCAGGATGGCGGCGGCGACGGGACCGGCGGGGTGCACCACGGTGGCGAGATGGGTGTCGTCGAAGGCATGCGCGCTGGAGCTCTGACAGTTCACCAGCGCGGCGTCGAGGACCCCGAGCCGGGCTCGATGGCCGATCAGGCTGACCCGGTCGCCGCCGGTGAAGGCACGGGCCACCGCCAGCGTATGTTCGACGGCCGGGTGCCGCGCGCCGCCCAGGGCGCAGCCGACGAAGTTGAGAAAGGCCCGGACGGCCTCCTGTCCGATGGTTTCGGGCAACGGTTCGATGCGACGGCCGACAATGAATTCGGCCAGCAGGCGCGTGGTCTCGGGCGTCCCGTCCTCGTGCATCGCGATGCGCTCCCTGGGTCGCGCGCCACAATCGCGGCGCGTCGGACGTAAGTCTGAGGCGACGGCACTCAGGCGGTCAATTGCCCGCGACGGCAGGCCTCGGTGGGGGGATCAGTCGAAGGGGCTCGACGGGTCGCTTTTCGCGGCGACAGGCAGCGGCGTCACGCCGTTTCGGTTTTCGAGCCAGTTGAAGGCGCGTCGGACCAGGTACTGGCGCACGTAGTTGACAGGAAACATCAGCAAGGCGACGGAGGCGCTGTCCCAGACCCGGACCTCGTGGCCGAAGAGCGGCCACAGCAGCTGGTAAACGGCGACGGCGGTGAAATAGCCGACAAACATGGTGGTGCAACTCTCTATGGCCGACCACTTGCGTGTCTGTCCGTTGCCGCGACGCGGGTTGGGCTCTTGGCTACCGTCTTCCGAAACGACACTCATCTGTTTCCCTCAACGCTCGTGTTGAATACGCGGCGGCAGTCCGACTGTCCGACTATTTCGCCGCAATCGGTGGGCCGGCCGCCGCGAGAGCGCAGACTGTGACGATCACATTTTTGCGCCGATAGGTTGTCCGCATCGAAGGTCCACGGTTCGCCGGCAAGGCAACGCTTGGCGCGAGCCCGCAAGGGCCCGACCAAGCAATGGCTTCACACCCGACGTCGCGACCGCACCCGGACAGGGGCCACCGCGACGGGCACCCGTGGCTCAACTTATCTGAATATTCAGCCAAAAAAGCGACGTACAATGTGTGCAAGAGTTTGGATCGGACGCTGCCGTCGAAAAGCCGCGTGACGAGATGGTGAGTAATATTGAAATGCGGAGGAAAACATAAATATAGATTGGATGGACATCAAGCATTGTCTCGTGAAAAGGTGTCACTTTCTTAATAAAAACAAAAGAAGTTTTAAAGTATATTTTTCGATTTTATCGATTCGCATACCAATCAATACCAATAGAAATTCTCGTCGTCGCGCACAGACTGTGCAGCGGCCGGCTTTTAACCTCAGCAAGAAAAGGCAAGTAATGGTTGTAATGTATCGTCATAGTCACGCACTAACTGGGTAAGTTAGGATCGCTGTGTTCAACCTGAAACACGGAGGGGAAAATGAACGCCTACGAATACAAAAGGATGCAAGAAGCCATGCGCAAGCATCGGCAGGTGCTGGAGCAGTTGGGACTGACGGTGCAGCTGGTTCCGGGCCTGACCGGCTGGCGCCAGCACATCACCGGTCACCACGGCGTCAATCCGGCACTCGATCCGGAGACCAACAAGGACGTCACCGAGGCCAACAGCTTATGGCTGAAGGTGACCGATAATGGCGGTCGGATCGCCGCGGTGATCGGTTTGCGGGTCTTCGAGGGCCATCAGAAGCTGGCCTTCCTGATCCGCAGCGGCCGGTACTGGTGGCCGATGCAGCATGCACTGGACTTCGACATGCAGACCCTCGACCTGCCGCCGGAAATGGAGGGCGCGGAAGGGCGTATCGCCACGCTCGGCGGGCTCATCGTCTGGGACGAGTGGCGGGGCAACCGCCTCGGTTGGCACCTCACCCGCATGGTGCGCCTGGCCTCGATGCTGCTGTTCGACACCGACCACGTCTGCGGTTTCGAGTTGGAGGCCATGCACAACGCCAACATGCCGCCCTACTACGGGCACGTCAGGAGTACGAAGGCGGTCGAGAACCTGAAGCTGCCGGACGAGCCGTACCCGGTGTCGCTCTTTGTCACGCATTCATCCCGAGCCGAAACCATGGCCCGGCTGGATGACGACATCGCGGAGCTAGACCGTATTCTCGGCGACTTTTTCAATGCCGACCCACAGATACTGCGTGCGGCCGTCTGAGCCGCTCTGCGGGACGATGATGCGGTTGTAGGTAAGCAGGCCCACGCTCGGGCAGTACCGGCGGATACTGGCGACTGAGGCATCGCCGAAGGCCTTGGCATTCAGGTACGACATGATCGCCTGCTCCTTCAGGGCAGGCAGTTGTATCAGGCCAACGCGGCTGCAGTCGTCGGTATCCACCGCGGTCCAGCCCCGGGCGAGGAAGCGCCAGTTGTTGGGATCCGTATCGCCGACGTCGAGGACGTGGACGGCGTAGAGGCCGTATGTCTGCCGGTTCCAGCTCTCCGGTGCCGGCGGTCCGCCGGCGACGCCGGACATCACGCGGCGGAAGCGCTCGATGGCTGCGCTCTCGAGCTGCTTCAGCCAGGTCACCTCGATGCGGTTGCCCAATTCGTCGGCATGGTGCGAGATGCTGCGGATATTCTGGGCGTCCGCGCCGAGCGGCCAGAGCACCGGGTCCACGTTCACCGCGCCGCCCCGTCCGCGGCCGGTGCGGCTGTCGTCGTCGACCTGGCGGCGGATCGAGGCGATCTCCAGTTCCAGGCGCGACAGCCGGTCGGTAAGCGAGGGGGTGTCGGCGATCAGCGGCGCGAATACGTCCTCGAGGAAGGCCTCGCCCCAGCGCGCCGCCATCGCCATCAGGTGCCGCATCTGCGGCAGCTGGCCGGCGCGCCAGCTCTTCACCGTGCGCAGTGAAACGCCGAAGGCCCGCGCCGCATCCTTCTCGGTCTCCTGCGTCACCCATTGGGCAATGCGCTTGCCCACGACCTCCGGGCCGCCGGCGCTGTTGACGGCGTCCATGAAGGTCTTTCCGGGACGGTGCAACTGGATCAGACGGCCCATTTCACAGCTTGCCTCACCCCGGACCGGAGCCCGCGCGGACGAGGGACGAATCCATATTCGGGGGTGATTCCTGGCCCCCGAGGGTGAACTTAGTGCCCCGAAGCCGTGCTTGTGAAGCACAATCGTGCCGCTCGGACGCCGGCAGACGGCGACCGAAATCGCCCAGTGTCCCAAAAAAGACGCCCGCCACGCCCAATTCCAGCGGGTGCCGGCCAGAACGGGGCGGGCGGGCGCCGCGCCACGAGAGGCGCATGCTGTCCCAGCGATTGACTCGCTTTCTGTAGTGATAATCGTAACGCCGTGCCTGCAAAGCCATGTATCAGGCGTACGTCAGTTTGAATCGGTTCCGG
>Ga0302046_10001878_pt1 | contig 19627 bp, 15 predicted proteins | sample RVTome_11_FD_200261 | JGI IMG/M metagenome (GOLD analysis project Ga0302046, IMG submission 200261) | Soil microbial communities from uranium-contaminated site in the Upper Colorado River Basin, Wyoming, United States - RVT147D111 (version 2) ...
CATGGGGGCGCCGCTCGCAGCCCGCTTGGGTACACCCTCATCCGCGGGACTCACCCACCGCAAGCGCCGCAAGGCGATTCTCCGACAGCCTCTGAGCGGCCGCGAGAAAGAAGCCCGAATCCGGCGCCCCGAGCCGGACCTCGAGTCTTGTCACCGGGTCGGACCAGGGTCCTCCACCGGACCTCGCGCCCGCGCTCGCGGACGCCGCGAGGTCGAGGAGAGAGGTGGGGACTCGACCGCCCCTCGTGCGCGAGGGGCGGTCACCTCCCTTCCGGCTCGCTCCGGGCCGGGTCAGTCCCCGGACGAGCCGCCTTCCTCCTGCTCCACGATCGGGGTGACGATCCGCGTGCGCCACTTGGACGGATCGGGCTCCATGCCCGGGTCGGTCCAGTACTCCTCCCAGCACGCGCCGCGGCGCTCCAGCCCGTGCTCGCCGAGGTACGCCTGGATCCGCGCGTGCGTGTCGCCCAGCCGGTCGTAGGGGCCGACGTGCCACGCGATCACCGCCGGACCGCCCGGCAGGGTGGCGGGCTTGACCCGGCCCTTGGGCTCGACCGGCTTGCTGACGCAGACCACGCCCTCGATGTCCAGGTCCTCGCCGAACGTGTAGTAGCGCACCGAGGGCGGGCCGTCGAGCGTCGCGCCGACCGACATGGCGTAGCGCGCGAGCTCGGGCAGGATCACCGCGAGCGTCTTCTGCATGTCCGCGTGCTTGCACTGCACGCGGATCGCCGCGACGTCCCGCGGCTCGAGCGTCACGATGCGGATCAGGGAGTCGTCCTGAGCCTTGCGCGGATCGCACTGGTCCGCAGCGGCCTGCCGGACGTCGTCCTCGAGCTCGAAGAAGCCGGCCGGGAGCCCCGGGTTCGGCTCGATCGAGTGGTACTCGTGCACCAGCTCGAACCCGTTGATCTCGACCGTCGAGCGGTGCGCGTAGGCGACGCCGTCGACCTCGCGCCAGTCCGCGTAGTCGATGCGCATCATCGCGGTCCCCTCGAACGTGCCGGGCACGGTCGCCTCGAAGCGCCGCGGGCGGAAGCTCTCGGCGTCGATCCAGCAGGCGTCCGGCGACGGGATCTCCTTCGCGGCCTCGGCGTCCATCTCGACGAAAGCCCGCGGAATCAGGTCGACGCGGAAGCAGCGCTCGCCGTCGAGCTCGTCCACGCCCACGGTGCGCGCCGAGGCGTACATCCGGCGCCAGTCGACGTGCTGGATCATGCCCCAGGTGCGCATGTGCTGGCACGCGTCCCAGCCGGAGCGGACCTTGACCCCGTGCGGGCTGCGCTCCCACGCGAGCGCGCCGTCGGCGCCCATCTCGAACTTGCCGAAGAACGGGAACTCGATCGTCCCGCGCGCCTCGCCGAGGCCGCCGAGGACCTCGGCGATCTGGCCGGTGCCCTCGATGCCGAGCCAGGTGGCCTTGCCGTGCAGGCTCAGCCCGCGGACCCTCGCGCGGTCCTCCTCGGAGCCGAAGGACGCGTACATCTTCGCGAGCAGCTCGCTCGCCGCGGGCAGCTCGGCATCCTGGGCGGGAGAGGTCAGCGCGGCGAGGCCGGCGAGGACGAGATGGCTGGACATGGCTGGTCCCTTCGGGTGCAGAGGGGTCGAACGGCGTCGCGGGCGCCTCGGCGCCGGTCGCCCCCAGTACGTGGAGCCCGCGCGCGCTCATCGGGGATTGTGCGAAAACCGGCGCTGCTACACTGCCTCGCGCCGTGAGCCAGGACGCCGACCTCCGCGGGACGCCCGCCTTCCCGAGCACGCGCTGGTCAGAGCTCGTGGCCGGCCCCGGCCAGGGGGATCCGGACGGCGCCGCGGCGCGCGCGGCCTTCGAGGCTCTCGCCGTGCGCTACTGGCGGCCGGTGGCGGCGTACGTGCGTGCCCGCGGGGCTCGCGACGACGACGAGGCCCGCGACGCGACCCAGGACTTCTTCGTCTGGATGCTCGAGAGCGGCTTCCTCGCGCGCCTCGATCGCTCGCGCGGCACGTTCCGCGGCTTCATCAAGCGCACTCTGAAGAACTTCCTGCACGACCTCGAGCGCAAACGGCGCACGGTCAGGCGCGGCGGCACGCGAAACCTGCTCCCGCTGTCGGGCGCAGAGGGCGATCTCGACCTGCCCGACCCCGCCGGCCGGGACCCCGAGGCGCTGCTCGACGACGTCTGGCGCCAGGAGCTCCTGGCACGCGCGCTCGACGGCCTCGAGGCCGAGCTCGCCGCGCGCGGGAAGCAGCGCACGTTTCGCGTGTTCCGCGACTACTTCCTCTCCGAGGAGGAGCTCGATTACGCCGCCGTGGCGGCGCGTCACGACATGACCGGCGTGGACGTCTCCAATGCGCTCGCCGCAGCCAAGAAGCGCTTCCGCGCGCACCTGCGCGCCTGCGTGCTCGAGACGGTGGGGGGCGACGAGGACCTGCGCGCCGAGCTCGCCTGGCTCTTCGGCGGGGAGAATGCCGGTCGCGCGAGCGAGGCCGGACCGTGAGCCGCGAGCCGACGCCGCGCCTGACGCCGCGCGCCATCGAGCGCCTGCTCGCGGCCGCGGCGCCGCTGCGCGAGCGGCCCGACGTCGGGGCGCTCGACCTCGAGCGCTACGAGCTGGGCGAGGTGCTCGGACGCGGTGGGATGGGCATCGTCTACGCCGCCTTCGACCGCGAGCTCGGACGGCGCGTGGCGCTCAAGGTGCTCTCCCGGCCCGCGGGCATGAGGGACTCGGCGCGCCAGCGCTTCCTGCGCGAGGCGAAGGCCGCTGCGCGCCTCTCGCACCCGCACATCGCGACCGTGTACGACGCGACCCCCGAGGCGATCGCGATGCAGCGCGTCGACGGCGAGACGCTCTCCGAGGCGGGGACCCTCGACCCGCGGCGGCTCGCCGAGCTCGTGCGCGACGCCGCGCTCGCGATCCACTTCGCGCACGGCGAAGGCGTCGTGCACCGCGACCTCAAGCCGGGAAACCTGATGGTCGAGCGCTCGTCCGACCGCGCGCACGTCTACGTGATGGACTTCGGCCTGGCGAAGGAGCTCGCGGTCGACTCGTCCCTGTCGATCAGCGGCAGCGTCGTCGGGACGCCGGGCTACATGGCGCCCGAGCAGGCCGCCGGGCGCGGCCAGGAGGTCGGGCCGCAGACCGACGTCTACGGCCTGGGCGCCACGCTCTACGCCTGCCTCGCGGGCCGGCCGCCGTTCGAGGGCGAGGACGTGTACGCGCTCTTGCGCAGCGTCGTGGAGGAGGAGCCGCGCCCGCTCGCCGCGCTCGTCCCGCGCGTCGACCCCGACCTCGCGACGATCGTCGAGAAGTGCATGGCGAAGGAGCCGGCGCAGCGCTACCCCTCGGCTCTCGCGCTGGCGAGCGACCTCGACCGCTGGCTGCGCGGCGAGCCGATCCAGGCCCGGCCGCCCTCGCTCGTCTACCGGCTGCGGCGCTTCGTCTCGCGGCGCCAGGGCGCGATCGCCGTCGGCGTCGCCGCGGCCGGGGTGGCGCTGCTCGCCGCGCTGCCGTTCGTGATCCACGCGCGCGGGAGGCGCGCCGCCGCCGAGCGCGAGCGCGAGCTGGCCGACAGCCTCTTCGAGCTCTCGCGACGCGTGCAGACGGCGCTGAGCGAGGCGCGCGAGACGCGCCAGTCGGGAGTCGGCCACGAGCTCGGCGCCTTCCACATCCTCGAGGGCGCGATCGCCGACTGCCGCGCGGCCCTCGCGCAGACCGAGGTCGGCTACGTCCGGTTCTTCCTCGGGCGGCTGCTCGCCGCGCAGGGCCGCTTCGACGAGGCGCTCGTGGCGCTCGACCGCGCGGGCGAGCTGCGGCCCGACATCCAGGGCCTGCCGCGCGAGCGCGGCCTCGTCCTGGCGGCGCTCTTCCGCGACGCCGTCCCGGTGTTCGGCGAGACGCCGCCGGCCGAGCTCGAGACGTGGCGCGCGCGCGCCCTCGCCGACCTCGAGCGCAGCCTCGCGGGCGAGCCGAGCGTGCCGACCGCCGACTGGATCTTCGCCGAGGGCCAGCGCGCGTGGATGGCCGGCGACCTCGAGGCCGCGATCGAGAAGCACCGCGAGGTGGTCGAGATGGACGTCGCACACCAGGAGGCGCACCTCTCGCTCGCGCGGCTGTACTCGCTCGCCGACCGCGTGGAGCTCGCGATGCGCCATTCGGTGATCGCCTCCGACCTCATGCGCGGCCACCGCCCCGCGTACGTCGCCGGCGGCAACGTTCGATCGAGCTCCGGCGAGCCGCTCCTGCCCGACCGCGAGCTCTTGCCGCTCGAGGGGCTGCGCGAGCTCCTGGTCGACTTCAACCTCCTCTTGCAGATCGAGCCGGGCGACGCGAACACCTTCGGGCTGCGCGGGCAGGTGCGCCTGCGCCAGGCCGTGCGCGCGTCGCGCAAGGGCAACAGGGACGGCGCGCTCGAGAACCTCGAGATGGCGGTGCGCGAGTACGACGCCTGCCTGACCGTCGACCCGTCCCACGCCGCCGCGCTCGTCAACCGCGGCGTGTGCAACGCGCACCTCGCGCGGCTTCTCGGCGCCGGCCCAGGGCCCGAGTGCGCCCGCCGCGCGCTCGAGGGCGCCCGCGCCGACCTCGACCGGGCGCTCGAGCTGGACCCGGCCCTCGCCGTCGCCCACTTCGACCGCGCGCTCCTGCGGCTGCGGCGCTCGCAGATCGCGCAGCTCGCCTTCGACGCCGAGGGCGCTCGCACCGAGCGCGAGAAGGCGCGCGCCGACGCCCGCGCAGCGCTCCTCGCCGCGGGGGAGGAGCATCCGTGGGGGTGGCGCTTCGAGGAGCTCGTCGAGGAGCTGGAGTGAACACGATGGCTGGTAAGACGTCCAAGAAGTCGGCGCAGGTCGCAAAGAAGGCCGCCGCCAAGCGCGTCGCTGCGAAGGCGGCCAAACCGCGCAAGGCGGCCGCCAGGTCATCGGCCAGCAAGCCCACGAAGGCCGCGGCGAAGGAACTGCCGGCGCGCCATGCAGCGCCGAAAGCCACCGCAGCCAAGAGCAAGGGCCGCGCGGTGGCCGCGAAGCCGACCCTCCTCGCAGGCGGCAACCCTCAGATCGCGAAGGCCGACGGCAACGCCCCCGTGCAGGCCTACATCGCGGCCATGCCGGGCTGGAAGAGCGACGTCGGGCGCCGCCTCGACGCGCTCATCGTGCGCACGGTCCCCGGCGTGCGCAAGGCGGTCAAATGGAACTCGCCCTTCTACGGAGTCGAGGGCCAGGGCTGGTTCCTCGACTTCCATACCTTCACGAACTACGTCAAGGTGGCTTTCTTCCGCGGCACGTCGCTGCGTCCCGTCCCCCCCGGCGAGTCCAAGCACGAGGAAGTGCGCTACCTCGACATCCACGAGGACGACGAGCTCGACGAGGCGCAGCTGGCGACGTGGATCCGGCAGGCGGCCGCCCTGCCCGGCTGGGTCCTCGGGTCCGACCTCCGCCGTCCCTCGACAAAGATCCAGGCAACGGGGCAACCTGCCGTGGACTCGAGGGGACGACGCGCGCCGCGAAGAGGCAGCTCCCGGACGCCCGACCCCGCCTCGCGGATGATCGACCAGCGCGTCCGCGAGCTCGGCGATTGGCGAGGTTCGGTGCTGGAACGGATGCGCGAGCTCATCCACGAGGCGGACCCCGAGGTCGTCGAGGAATGGAAGTGGAAGAAGGAGTCTTCCCCGGGAACTCCCGTCTGGTCCCACGACGGGGGCATCTGCACGGGCGAATCCTACGAGCGGGTCGTGAAGCTGACCTTCTTTCACGGGGCCTCGCTGGAGGACCCCGCTCATCTCTTCAATTCGAGCCTCGAGGGAAAGACACGACGGGCCATCGACATTCACGAAGACGCCGCGATCGAGGAAGCGGCGTTCAAGGAGCTGATTCGCGCCGCTGTCGCGTTCAACGTCGCGAAACGGAAGAAGTAGGGTCCTATCAGCAAGGCCGCCGCCAAGCGCGCCGCTGCGAAGGCGGCCAACCCGCGCAAGGCGGTCGCCAAGCCTTCACAGCGCCCGCAGCTCCGCCACGAGCTCTTCGACGCGCGCCACCGTGATCGGCGCGCGGTGCTCGATGCACACGACCTCGGGGGGCTCGCGCAGGCACGCGAGCCAGCGGCCGAGCGGCGCCCCCGGCGGCGGCGGCTCGGAGCGCGCGCCGCGCAGCTGCACCTCGTCGACGCGGTGCGGCCAGCCGCGCAGGATGCGCTCGGGGTCGTGGCCGCCGTCGAGCAGGTGGCCCGTGTCGAGCACGGTCCCGAAGACGTCGGGCGCGGCGAGGGCGGAGAGCAGGCGCTCGACGTCCTCGGGCTGGTCCATCGCCGGCGAGCGCCGCGGGCTCAAGGGCTCGATCAGGACGCGCACGCCGCGCTCGCGGGCGCGCGGGGCCACGCGCTCGAAGAACGCGCGGCAGCTCTCGAAGGGCTCGGCGCAGGCCGCCTCGCCGAACCCGCAGGCCGCGATGACGCGCGGCACGCCGAGCTCGGCGGCGCGCTCGATCGTATCGACGAGGTGCCGCTCGCCCGCCCGCCGGCGCTCCGGGTCGGGGTGCAGCGGGTGCGCCTCGTGCATTCCGAAGGCCTGGAGCGTTACGATCGGCGCGCGCGCGGAGCGCAGAGCTCGCGGGTCGAGCCCCGGGCGGTTCGCCACCTCGAGCGCGAGCCCCAGGCGCCGGGCGAGCGCGAGGCGCTGCGCGAGCGCGTCCCCCGGCAATGCGTGCTCGAGCCAGGTTAGCGTCCAGGAACCGCCCACAGGCCGCATCCTATTCTCTCGACCTGTCGCTGCGCGTCTCCATCAAGCTCGCGCGCGCGGCCGCGCTGCTGATCCTCGTAGCGCTGCTCCTGCGCGCGCCGGTGCTCGGCTGGGGCTTCTTCGCCGACGACTACGGGCACCAGATCGCGCTCTCGGGCGAGGCCGAGCTGCCCTCGATGCGCCCCTGGAGCCTCTACGACTTCGGCGACCTCGGGGACGGCGAGTGGAGCGTCCTGCCGCCGGGGACCTTCCCGTGGTGGACCTCGCCCGACTGGAAGGTGCGCTTCTTCCGGCCGCTCGCCTCGCTCAGCCTCTGGCTCGACCACGCCGTGTTCGGCTCGCTCGCCTTCGGCTACCACCTCGTCGGGCTCGCGCTCTTCGCGGTCTCGCTCGCGCTCGCGTGGCGGCTGTACCGCGCGCTCGGCCTGGCGCCGCGGGCCGCGCTGCTCGCGCTCGCATTCCTCGCGTGCGAGGACGGCAGCGTCACGGCGGTCGGCTGGCTCGCGAACCGCAACACGCTGCTCGAGGCGATCTTCGTGACGGCGGCCGTGCTCGCCGCCGTCCGCCCGGAGGGGCCGCGGGTCGCCCTCGCGTTCGCCTGCGCGCTGCTCGCGATGCTGTGCAAGGAGTCGGGCATCGTCGCCGCGCCCCTCGTGGCGGCGGCCGTCGTCTGGCGCCGGCGCCTCGGCGGCGCGAGCGCGCGCGCGCGCAACGCGGCGCTCGCCCTCGGCATCGCGCTGCCAGCCCTGTACCTCGCCTGGCTCTTCGGCCAGGGCTACGGCGCGCGCGGCCCCTTCTACCCCACGCCATGGCGCGAGCCGCGCCTGTTCGCCGCGAACCTCGCCCTGCTCGCGGTCAGCGCCCCGGCGGTGCTCGTCCTGCCGTTCCCGATCGACGCCGTCCACTTCGTGCCGGGCGCGACGCTGCCCGTCGTCGCGCTCGGGCTCGCGCTCGGCGTGCCGCTGGTCCTCGCCGTGCGCCGCCACGCGCGCGGCGCGCCGGCCTTCGGGCTGCTCGCCTTCTGGGTCGGGATCACGCTCCTGCCGCAGGGCAGCGCACCGGTGTCGGACCGGCTGGTCTTCGTCCCGGGGATCGCGGGCGCGGCGCTCCTGGGCGCGTACGTGCACGCGGTGCTCGCGGGGGAGGGCGACTCCAGCACCCGCCGCGCGCGGATCGGCGCGTGGCTCGTGACGCTCGCCGCCACCGTCGTCTCGGGCGTCGCGCTGGTGGCGCGCGGCGTCGGCATGCTCGACGCGACGGGCCTCCTGCGCCGCGCGGTCGTCGAGTCGGACGTCGGCCCGCCCGAGCTCGGGCTGCGCGACGCCGTGCTCCTGCAGACGCCCGCGGAGATCGGCTTCCTGACCCCGCTCACCGTCTGGGTGGTCGAGACGCGCGACCTCGAGGTGCGCTTCTGGCCGCTGCAGATGGGCCGGCGCGGCCTCGTGTGCCGGCGCACGGGCGAGGCGACGCTCGAGATCGAGAGCACGGACGCGCCGTTCGCCGCCGGCGCCTTCGAGCAGGTGTTCCTGTCGGCGACGCCCCGAGTCGCGGTCGGCGACCGCTGGAGCACACCGCTCTTCGAGGTCGAGGCGCTGCGGGTCGAAGCGGGGTTACCGCGCCGTATCCGTCTGCGCTTCCCGGACGGTCTCGACCGGCCGCAGCTGCGCTTCCTCGCCTGGGACGGCGAGCGGATGAGCCCCGTGGCGCTGCCCGCGATCGGCGCCGAGCTCGTCCTCGAGACCGTCGCGCCGCCGCACCCGTTCTTGCCGTGACCGAACGGAGCCTTTCGCGCGGGTGGCCTAGAATGGTCCGCCCAAAAAGCTCCGGCTCTCCAAGAGCTCCGGATCGCAGGCAACCCATGATCGACAGCATCGCACTCGGGCTCGCCGCGGGCCTTCTCGCCCTGCAGTCCCAGGTCCCCATCCAGGGCGGGTTCCGCGACCCCGCTCCTCCGAAAGCGAGCGAGCTGGAGGAGGTCGAGCCGCCCGTCCCCCTGGCGTACGACGAGCTGACGATCCACGCCGCTCCGCGGCCGCTCGACCCGAGCGCCGTGACGAGCGACTGGCCCGGTTTCCTGGGTCCGGGCCACGACGGCCGCTCGCCGGAGACCCACGTCGTCGTCCCCGCCGGCGGCCCGCCCGTCGTCTGGGAGATGCGCCGCGGCTCGGGCTACGCCTCGCCGGTCGTCCACGGACAGTACCTCGTGTTCACGCACCGCGAGGGCGCGTCCGTGCACGTCGACTGCCTCCAGGCGGAGACGGGCGAGCGCTTCTGGCGCTTCACTTACCCGTGCGACTACCGCGGGCACTACATCAAGAACGGCGGTCCGCGCGCGACCCCCGTGATCGCCGGCGAGCGCGTCTACGTCCACGGCGTCGAGGGCATGCTGCACTGCCTCGATCTCGCGACCGGACGCGTGGTGTGGAAGCGCGACCTCGAGAAGGAGTTCGCGCTCGGAGACGGCTTCTTCGGCGTCGTCGCGAGCCCCATCGCGGTCGGCGGCCTCTTGATCCAGAACCTCGGTGCGCCGAACGGCCCGAGCGTCGCGGCCTTCGACCTCGAGACCGGCCGCCTGGTCTGGGGCACCGGCGATCAGTGGGGGGCGAGCTGCGCGTCGCCCGTGCTCGCGTCCGTCCACGGCCGACCGCGCGTCTTCGTGCTCACCGGCGGGAAGTCGCTTCCGCCGACGGGCGGGCTGATGGTCCTCGACCCCAGCACCGGCGCCCAGGACTTCAGCTATCCGTTTAGAAGCCGGATCTACGAGTCCGTCAACGGAGTGAGCCCGGTCGTGGCGCAGGAGCGCGTCTTCCTGACCGCGTCCTACGGCACGGGCAGCGCGTGCCTCGCCCTGGACGGCGAGGGCGGCTTCGAGGAGCTCTGGAGGACGCGGCGCATCGGGGTCCAGTTCTCGAACCCGATCGCCGTCGGCGGCCACGTCTACCTGATCGACGGCATCTCCGACCGGCCCGGGGCGATCGTCTGCCTCGACTCGAAGTCCGGCGCCGAGCTCTCGCGCACGGACCTCTACTGGGACGAGACGGTCGTCGACGAGGGCGTGGAGAAGCACCTCTCGTTCTCGATCGGCGAGGGCTCGATGATCCACGTCGACGGGCGCTTCCTGTGCCTGGGCGACAACGGGCACCTCCTGTGGCTCGATTGCTCGCCGGAGGGCACGGAGGTCCTGGCGCGCGCCTCGCTCTTCCGCGCCAGCGAGTCCTGGTCGCCCCCGGTCCTCAGCCGCGGGCTCCTGTACGTCTGCCAGAACAACCGCGAGCACCTCGGGGTCGCCCGCGCCCCCGCCCGGCTGCTCTGCTACGACCTGCGCGGGGACGGCGCGCGCTGACCGGCCTTGCCGGCGCGCCCACCCGCCGCCTGCGAACCGGCCCGGAATACGGCGATGTGCGCGCTGCTCGCGCAGCGGACCCCGGTTAGGATCCCGGCTTCGTCGCGACCCGCGCGACGCGCGTCATGCTCGGCGAGCTCGCTACCCCGAAGTTCATCCTCCTGTACCTCTTCCTGGCGTCGGCGTTCTACGTCCACTTCCGGGGCAAGGAGCGGCACACCTTCACCCGGCAGCTGACCGACCACTCGACTTTCCTCGCGCCCTACAACGCCCTCATGTACCTGTTCTCGGCGGTGCCGACGAAGCCGCGCGTGGACACGGGCCTGTTCCCGGATCTGGGGCGGCTGCGCGAGAACTGGCGGACGATCCGCGACGAGGCGCGGAGGGTGTACGAGGCCGGCCACGCGCGCGGCTCGCCCAAGTACGACGACCTGGCGTTCAACTCCTTCTTCCGCACGGGCTGGTCGCGCTTCTACCTCAAGTGGTACGACGACTACCTGCCCTCGGCGCGCGAGCTCTGCCCGAAGACCTGCGCCCTGCTGGAGGACATGCCGGGCATCAACGCGGCGCTGTTCGCCGTGCTGGCGCCGCACAGCCACCTCGTGCGGCACCGCGACCCCTTCGGAGGCTCGCTGCGCTACCACCTGGGGTTGATCACGCCCAACTCCGACGACTGCCACATCTTCATCGACGGCGAGCCGTACTCCTGGCGCGACGGCGAGGACGTGCTCTTCGACGAGACGTACATGCACCGCGCCCGCAACGACACCGACCAGGCGCGCGTCATCCTGTTCTGCGACGTGCACCGGCCGCTGCGCTTCAAGCCCATCGCCGCGCTCAACCACTTCATCGTCAGGCACGTGGCGAAGGCGACGACGACGCGCAACTTCGAGGGCGAGAAGCTCGGCTGGATGAACAAGGCCTTCGGCTACCTCTACCACCTGCGCATCGTCGGCAAGAAGCTCAAGTCGCGCAGCAAGGTGGCGTACTACTCGGTCAAGTACGCGGTGCTGGGGAGCGTCGCGTACATGGTCTTCTTCGCCTGAGCCGTCGGCGTCGCGCCGATGAAGCCGTCCGCCTGGAGTCGCGTCCAAGAGGTCTTCGAGGAGGCGCTCGACGTGCCCCGGGCCCAGCGCGCGCTGGTCCTGGCGGCGCGCCTGGGAGGCGAGCCCGGGATGCTGCGCCAGGTCGAGGCGCTGCTGCGGGCCCACGACGAGGCGCTTCCGGAAGAGGAGCGGGGCGAGGAGGCGCAGGCGGACGGCGAGGGGTTCCCGGCCGTGCCGCGCTTCGAGATCACGCGCGAGCTCGGCGCGGGCGGCATGGGCACGGTCTACCTCGCCGAGCAGCGCGAGCCCGTGCGGCGCCGGGTCGCGCTCAAGGTCGTCAAGCTCGGCATGGACTCGCGCGAGGTCCTCGCGCGCTTCGAGGCCGAGCGCCAGGCGCTCGCATCGATGAGCCACCCGGCGATCGCGCGCGTGTTCGACGTGGGCCGGACGCGCGGCGGCCGGCCGTTCTTCGCAATGGAGTACGTGCCGGGCGTCCCCCTGCACGAGTACTGCGACGAGCACCGGCTCTCGATCGCCGAGCGGCTGGTGCTCTTCGCCGGCGTGTGCCGCGGCGTCCACCACGCGCACCAGAAGGGCATCGTGCACCGCGACCTGAAGCCGTCGAACGTTCTCGTGCTCGAGGTCGACGGCCGGCCGCTGCCCAAGATCATCGACTTCGGCGTCTCCAAGGCGCTCCAGGCGCCGCTGACCGAGGCCGCGCTGCGCACCCAGCTCGGCGACGTCGTGGGGACGCCGGCGTACATGAGCCCCGAGCAGGCGGACCTCTCCCAGGCGGTCGACACGCGCTCGGACGTGTACTCGCTCGGCGTGCTGCTCTACGAGCTGCTCGTGGGCCAGCCGCCCTTCGACACGGGCGAGCTGATGCGCGCGGGCCTCTCGGCCGTGCTCGAGACGCTGCGTACGAAGGACCCGCCGCGCCCGAGCACCCGGTTCGCGACAGCCCGAACCGCCCGAACCGCCCGAGCCGCCCGAGCCGCATCGGGCCAATCGGGGGACACGTCGAAGCACGCCGCGGCGGCGCGCCGCTCCGATCCGCCCGCGCTCGCGCGGCGGCTGCGCGGCGACCTCGACTGGATCGCGCTGCGCTGTCTCGAGAGGGAGCCCGACCGGCGCTACCAGTCCGCGTCCGAGCTCGCCAGCGACATCGAGCGCCACCTGCGCGACGAGCCCGTCGAGGCAGCGCCGCCGGGGATCGGCTACGTCGCCCTCAAGGCGCTGCGCCGGCACCGCGCCGCCGCGCTCGCGGGCGCGCTCGTCTTGGCCGCGCTGGTCGCCGGGCTGACCGCCGCGCTGTGGCAGTACCGGGTCGCGCGCGCGAGCGCGGAGGAGGCGCGCGAGGCGCTCGCGGGCGAGCGCGCGGCGCGGCGCGTCGCCGACGGACACCGGCTGAGCGCCCAGGCGCTCGCGCTCGCCGCAGACGACCCCGCGCTCGCGCTCTTGCTGGCGATCGAGGGCTCCGAGCGCGCGCCCGGCGAGGGCGCGCGCGGCGCGCTGTACGCAGCGCTCGAGCACCACCGCGAGGTCGCGCGCTGGAGCGCTCACGACGGGACGGTGCAGCGCTTCGTCCTCGCCCCGGACGGGGCGCGCGCGCTCAGCAGCGATTGGACGGGCGAGCTGATCGCGTGGGACCTCGCGCGCGGCGCGGTCCTCTGGCGCAGCGACGAGCACGCCGGGATCGTCGACGAGATCCTCTTCTGGCCGGGCGGTGCGCGGGCGCTCTCCGTTTCCTACGACGCGACCGCGCGCGTCTGGGACGCCGCCACGGGCGCGTGCCTCGCCGTGCTCGAGCACCCCGCGCGCGTGCGCGTCGCGGCTCTGGTCTCCGCGGACCGCGTGGTCACCGGGTGCGACGACGGAAAGGTGCGCGTCTGGGACGCCACGGCGGCCGAGGTCGCCCAGGTGCTCGCCGAGCACGCGCGGCCCGTGGAAGAGCTCGCGTGCTCCGCCGACGGCGCCGTCGTGCTCAGCGCCGACGCGGCCTACGAGTTCCAGGTGTGCGCGCCCGGTTCCCCGGTGGCTCGGCGCGTGCCCGTCGCCGGGGGCGAGCCGCCCCAGATCTACAACCTGGACGTCTGGTACGCGCCCTTCGCCGCCGTGACGGGCGACGGGACGCGCCTCGTCACGCGCTCGCGGACCGGCGTCGTCGAGGTCTGGGACGCGCGCTCGCTCCGGCGGCTGCAAGCCCACGGCGGACCGGGCGATTTCTGCAGCGCGGCCGCGCTGAGCCAGGACGGCTCGCGCCTCTTCGTGCACCGGCTCTCGGGCAGCGGGCGCGTGCTCGACGCCGCCACGGGCACGCTCGTGAGCGAGCTGCGCGGGCACCCCGTCGGCGAGCGCGGGAGGGCGTACTTCGCGCCCGACGGCCGGACTCTCGCGACGGCGCCCGAGTGGGACGACGTCGAGGTCTGGGACGTCGCGAGCGGCCGGCACCGGGCGAGCTTCACGGGCCTCGCGCGCGGCGTCCAGCACGTGGCCTTCACCGCGGACGGCGAGGTGGTGTACGCGGCCGGGCACGACGGGGACGTGCGCCGGTTCCAGGTCGCGGCGTACCCGGAGTCGCGCGCGCTCGCGCGGCGCCCGGAGCTCGAGCGGATCGCATACGACCCGGCGGGGCGCGCGGCCCTCGTGCTCGCGCGGCGCGAGGACGGCTCCGGTCGGATCGCGCTCGTCGACGTCGCGAGCGGCGATCCGCTCCTCGATCTGGGCGCCGCGGCGCGCCCGCCGCGCGCCCGCTTCGACCGCTCGGGCCGGCGCCTGGCCGTCTGGGACGCGGGCACCGAGCGTCTCGCGCTGTGGGACGTCGCCGCGCGGCGGATGGAGGCCGAGGTCGCGCTCGAGCACGCCGACGAGCTCGACTTCAGCCCCGACGGCGAGTCGCTCGTCGTCGTCGACCGGCCGCGCCTTCTCGTGCTCGATGCGCGGTCGGGCGAGCGGCGGACGGCGTTCGAGGTGGACGAGGGCTGCTACCGCGCAGCGCTCGCCCCGGGGGCGCGGATCGCCGCGACGGCGGACGGCGCGCGCCACACGGCGCGGCTCTGGAACGTCCGCAGCGGCCAGCTCCTGGCCGAGCTCGGCGGGCACTCGTCGTGGGTCTTCGACGTCGACTTCGACGCCACCGGAGAGCGCCTCCTCAGCTTCGCGAACGACACGTCCGCGTGCGTCTGGGACGTCGCGACCTTCGAGCTGGCGCGGCGCTTCGATTCGCTCCCGACCGCCGAGCACGCGAGCGCGGCCTTCGGCCCGCGCGGCGAGCGCGCCGTCGTCGCGACGCCGGGCGCGGTCCTGGTCCTCGACCTCGCGCACGGGCGGCGCGACGCGGCGTGGACGGGCGCGGTCGACTACGCGGTGGACGGCGTCTTTTTCGCCCCCGAGGGCGACGCGATCGTCGCCTTCGACGAGCTCGGCGTCGCGCGCCGGCTGACGCTGGATCCGCTCGCTCGGGCCCGCGAGCTCGCGCCGCGCCCGCTCACGGCGGCCGAGATGGCGCGCTACGACGTCGGGACCGCGGGGGAGCGCGAGGCGCGCGCGCGCGCGGCGGAGCGCGCGGAAGGGTCCCCGGCCGCGCTCGTGCGCGCCGCCGCGGCGCGGGTCGACGCCGGCGATCCCGAGACCGCGCTCGAGCTCCTCGCGCGCGCCCGCGAGCTGCGCCCGCGCCAGCCCGCGGCGCACGACTGGACGACGGCCCTCGCGCACGGCCGGCGCGCGTTGCAGCTCCGCGCCGCGGGCCGCGAGGCGGGCGCGCAGGTCGCCGCGGCGCTGGCGGCGCTGGCGGAGGCGATCGCCAAGGGCTTCGCGGACGCGGCGGCGATCGAGCGCTCGGGGCATCTCGAGCTCGTGCGGGAGGATGTCGGGTACTCGGCGCTGGTGCGGAGGATGCGGTAGGGGGCCGTCGGGCCTTGAAGCGCTGACCGACGCCGGCTATCGGCACGTCGCGATCGCCCGCATGGAGATGCGCGTGGTGCGGGAGGTCCGGGACGAGGGTCGAGCCCTCGCGGCCCTCGAGAAGGAGCCGGGCGAGGGCGGCGTGAAGAAGCCGATCGCCCGCACCTGCTCGGGATCGACCACGAGCGGCTCACGTTCGGCCACAGCGGGCGGGACTTCCGGCTCACCGACGTGGGCGCGAAGGTGGTCCATGAGCTGATCGCCTGGACCGCCCCGTTGCGGTACGGTACGCAGCCTGCCCGGAGTTCGAGGCGGAATCCTGGAGGTCGTGATGGACGAGAGAACGGAAGCGCGCAGCGTGCCGGTGAGCCAGCGGGTCGAAGCCATCGTCGGAGCCGGGCGCGACGTGCGGCGCGACGTGGGCGCGCTCGTCGTCGAGACGGCGGGGCGCTTCCAGGCGGGCGGCGAGGGGCTCGTCGGCCTGTGCCGCTCGGTCATGAAAGGCGTCGCGGACGCCTTCCGGAAGAGCGTTCCGGAGGATCCGGAGAGCACGCTGCGCCAGGTCGTCGACGGCCTGGGCGACGGCCTCTCCACCGCGGCGCACGCGACGCAGCTCGCGGTCAGCGAGGCGAAGACGAAGGGCGAGCAGTTCGCGCAGACGGACGTCGAGAAGGCGGCGGCCGACCTGCAGGCGCTCTCGAACGCGTTCGTGGGCACCGTCGAGCAGGCGGCGACGGGGCTCAAGACCCACCTCGCGTCGCAGAGCTCCGACCTCGCCTCGCACGCGAAGAACACCCTGCGGCACATGAAGCCGTCGATCGCGGCGGCGCTCGCCGCGGCGCGCCAGCATCCGGTCGCGCTCGGCAAGGAGGCGCTCGGCGCGGGGGCGAAGGCGACGCGTCAGACCGCGGGGCTGCTCTTCGCGGCGATCGGCGAGCTGCTGCAGGACGCCGGACAGCGCTTGAAGGGCGGTGACGAGAGTCCCCGGTGAGGGCTCTCGAGAACCTGCTGAAGCTCGAGCGTCACGCCAAGCGCCTGAGCGAGATCGTCGCGGTGCTCGGCAAGTACGGGCTCGCCGACTGGCTCTCCGGCGTTGAGTACGAGTGGCTCCAGAAGCGGCTCAGGAGCCGCGACGGCGAGCGGATCTCCGAGCTGACCAAGGAAGCGCGGATCCGCATGACGATCACCGAGCTGGGGACGACGTTCATCAAGCTCGGACAGATCCTCGGCACGCGCGGCGACCTCGTCGGCCCCGAGCTCGCGCGCGAGCTGTCGCGGCTCCAGGAGGACGCGCCGGCGGACCCGCCCGCGACCGTGCGCCGGATCGTCGAGGAGGAGCTCGGCCTCGCGCCCGAGGACTTCTTCGAGGAGTTCGACCCCGAGCCTTTCGCGTCGGCGTCGATCGCCCAGGCGCACAACGCCCGCCTGAACGGCGACTTCGTCGTCGTCAAGGTCCAGCACGAGGGCATCCAGGAGAAGGTGCGGCGCGACCTCGACATCCTGGCCGGTCTCGCCGAGCTGGCCGAGAAGCACTCCACCCAGCTGCGCGCCTACCGCCCGGTCGCCACCGTGTCCGAGTTCAAGCGCGTCCTCTTGGGCGAGCTCGACTTCACGCGCGAGAAGCGCAACATCGGCGAGTTCCAGGCGAACTTCCTGGACGACGAGACCGTGCGCTTCCCCGCCGTCTTCGCGGACGCATCGACGCGCCGCATGCTGACGATGGAGCGCCTCGAGGGCATCAGCATCGCGGACGCGGACCGGCTGCGCAGGGAAGGCTGCAACACGAACGAGCTCGCGCTGCGCGGCGCGCAGATGTACTTGGATATGATCTTCCGCGACGGCTTCTACCACGCGGACCCGCACCCCGGGAACCTCCTGTACCTGCCCGGAGCGGTCGTCGGCGTCCTCGACTGCGGAATGGTCGGGCGCGTCGACGACGAGCTACGCGACGCCTTCGAGGACCTGCTCCTCGCCGTGATCAGGCGCGAGGCCGACCGGCTGACGGACGTCATCGTGCGCCTCGGCGCCGTCCCGCCCGGCTTCGACCGCGAGGGGCTGCGCGCCGAACTCTCGGAGTTCGTAGCCGACTACGGCACGCAGGCGATGAAGGACTTCGACATCAGCGGCGCGTTGAAGCGCGTGGTCGAGATCGTCCGCGAGCGCCAGATCATCCTCCCGATGGGCTGCACGCTGCTCCTGAAGACGATGGTGATGCTGGAGGGTACGGCGCGCCAGCTCAGCCCGGACTTCAGCCTGCTCGAGGTCATGAAGCCCTACCAGGCGCAGGTCGTGAGGCGGCGCTTCTCGCCCGAGCGGATCCTGCGCCGCCTGCAGCGCACCTACCGCGACTGGGACCACCTGCTGGACATCCTGCCGCGCAACCTGGCCGACATCCTCGCCCGCGTGCAGCAGGGCAGCTTCGACGTCCACCTCGAGCACCGCCGGCTCGACTCGATCGTCAACCGGCTCGTGCTCGGGCTGATCAGCACGGCGCTGCTCGTCGGGTCGACGCTGCTCTGGAGCCTCGACGCACCTCCGCTGCTCTTCGGAATCTCCGTCTTCGGCGTCCTGGGCTACGCCTTCGCGAGCTTGCTCGTGCTGCGCCTGCTCCTCGCTATCCGCAGGTCGGGCAACATCACCTCGCGCGGCTGACGGGCAGGCGCTGCCCGAGCGGTCCGGGTATCCTTGGCGCCATGAGCAAGGGCCGCGAGATCCGCTGCTACGACTACGTCAACCATCCCTACGAGCAGGTGCGGGACGCGCTCAGCGGCGACGCGCCTACCGTCTTCCGCGCGGCTACCCGCGCCGCCTCCTCGCGGGTGCAGTCGGTAGCGTCGGAGCTGCGCGTGGCGATCGGCGCGCTCGAGGTATCGGCCGACATCGCGATCTCGGTCAACAAGGTGGAGGAGAGACCGCGCGAGTCGAACAACCCCGCCTCCACGCGCCTCGAGCTGGAGTGGAAGGCCGCGAAGTCGCCGCGCCTCTTCCCGTTCATGCGGGCGGTGCTCTCGATCTACCCCCTGACCGCGACGGAGACGCAGCTCGATTTCTCCGGCCGCTACGAGCCTCCGCTCGGCGCGCTCGGGAGCGCGGTCGACGCGGTCGTCGGGCACCGCATCGCGGAGGCGTCCGTACACGGCTTCCTGAAGGACGTGGCCCGGCACCTGCGGACCGCGCTCGCCTGAAGAAGCGAAACGCGCGACGAGCATCCCGTTCTCGGAGGCGATCGGCTTCCTGACCAAGGCCGACGAGGTGCCGGTCGAGGTCTCGGCGGGGAGGCCGCGGAGCTCCTGCTCGAGTGCTCCTTCGAGCCCGAGCGGGTCGTCGTCGATCCGGACGCGCGGGTCCTGATGCTGCGCCGCCGGCGCGCGCAGCACGAGCTCCGAGGGCGTGTATACTGGTCTCCCGATGAGTCGACCCGCGGACGACGAGGCGGCCCTGCGCGAGGTCGCGCTCGGCTACCCCGAGGCCTACGAGGAGTTCCCCTGGGGCCACCGCGCGATCAAGGTGCGCAAGAGGATCTTCGTGACGCTGGGCAGCGAGGAGGGTCTCTCGCTCTCGCTCAAGCTCCCGAAGTCGCGCCACGAGGCGCTGCTCCTGCCCTTCACCGAGCCGACGCACTACGGCATGGGCAAGCACGGCTGGGTGACCGCCCGCTTCGGGCCGCACGAGAAGCCGCCGCTCGCCATCCTGAGCGCCTGGATCGGCGAGAGCTACCGGGCGATCGCGCCGAAGAAGCTCGTGGAAGCGCTCGACGGCGGGAGCGCGCCGGGCGCAGCGCAGCCGAAGCGAGCCAGGAAGCGCAAGAAGGCCGGGCGGCGCGCTTCGCCGTGACGCGCTATATGGCCCAGTCCGGCCCCGGCCGAGCTCGACGAAGCGAGCCTGGCGTCGAGGGTCCAGGTGCTGCCGCGCTCGTAGACGTAGGCCGCGCCGCGGCTCGCATCGCCTTCGCGCGGGGCGCCGACGACCATGCGATCGCCGTCGACGGCGACCGCGATGCCGAATTCGTTGGGCCCCGGTGGACCGTCGAGGACGGCTTCCAGGGTCCAGTCGATCCCCGACCGGCGGTAGACGTGCACGCTCTCGCCGTTCTCGGAGCCGACGGCGAGCGTCTCGCCGTCGAGCGCGAGGGCGTACCCGAAGTAGTCGTGGAACCCCAGGCCGTGGGCGAGCTTGCCGCGCGGGACCCACGTCGTGCCGCGGCGTTCGAGGACGTAGGTCGCGCCCGAATACGCCGCGACGTCGTCCTTCTCGGGCGCGCCGACCACGAGCGTGTCGCCGCGCAGCACCACGGACTGACCGAAACGGTCGCCGTCGAGCGACACCGCGTAGGCATAGAACCACGCGCCCGTCGAGGGCGTCAGCCGGGACGACTCGAGCTGGTCGTTCAGCGCGGACGCGGCGGACGCGAGCGCGAGCGTGGAGGCGACGAACGAGAAGGCCCTCGGTGCACGAGGCATGTTGCTGCTCTCTGCGAGCTCCAGGATGACGTCCGCGATTCTAGCCCAACTTGAACGGCAAAGAATCTCGTTCAACGAGTTACGACGACGTCCGGTTGTCGGATCCGCCATGGCGGGTACGTGCGCGGGACTTGTCCGCCGAAACCCGATGTAGTGACAACACCCGG
>Ga0302046_10001879_pt1 | contig 19626 bp, 18 predicted proteins | sample RVTome_11_FD_200261 | JGI IMG/M metagenome (GOLD analysis project Ga0302046, IMG submission 200261) | Soil microbial communities from uranium-contaminated site in the Upper Colorado River Basin, Wyoming, United States - RVT147D111 (version 2) ...
ACGCCGCACGGGCTCTGGCATTGCGCGCGCATGGCCGGCGTCAAGAACCGCATCGACGGGTTCGGCATGGTGATGGCCACCGCGTAGGCTCCGGGTCGCCCCTCGCGCGCATGCGTCTGTCCCGAGAGATCGTCAGGTCACCCGACGATCTCACCCCGACCGTCATGGTCGAGGACGATCGTCGTCGGATCGTCGCGAATCCTGACCGTCGCTTAGGCCGTAGCTAGGCGCCACATGGAGATCCGCGTTCTGACAGAGGCGGATGCAAGCGCGTGCCGCCTGTTGCGCCTGGAGGGTCTACGCGATTACCCGACCGCTTTCGCCTCCAGCTACGACGAAGAGCGAGAAATAGCGGTCGGGACAGTCGCCGAGCGACTTGGGCCGACGGAGAACGGGGTCGTTTTCGGCGCCTTTGACGGGGAGTCCCTCATCGGAATGGTCGGCATCGAGAGGGAGCGCAGGTCCAAGCTACGGCACAAAGCATTGATCTGGGGAATGTACGTCACTCCAACGTGTCGGCGAAGTGGTGTCGGCAACAGGTTGCTGCAATCTGTGCTCGACTACGCTGCCACCCGAATGCCCGGCTTGAAGCAAATCAATCTCTGTGTCAACACAAGCAGCACACCCGCCATCGAGATGTATCGCAGAGCGGGCTTCGAACCGTTTGGCGTCGAGCGGGCGTTTCTGATCGTCGATGACGATCCCCAGGATCTCATTCACATGGTGCGGCTCATACGGATCACACGCAACTAACCCCCCAATGGTCGACCTGGTCATCTTCGATTGCGACGGCGTATTGGTCGACTCCGAGCGTCTTGCGGTCAAAGTCGATGCGACGGTTCTGGCTCACCTCGGTTGGGTCTTGACCGAGGAAGAAATCATTGCACGGTTCGTCGGCGTATCCGATTTGCATTTTCGCAAGGCTGTGGAGTCCCATCTCGGACGCCGTCTTCCAGATGACTGGGAAGCAGAGTGTCGGCCCCTATACCGGAAGGCGTTCTCGGAGCAGCTTCGCCCTGTTGATGGCATCGTTGAGGCGCTCGATCAGCTCGCTCTACCTACCTGCGTCGCGTCAAGTGGCACCCACGAGAAGATGCGTTTCACATTGGGTCTCACCGGCCTTTACGACAGATTCCACGGACGCATCTTCAGCGCGACCGAGGTTGCTCGAGGGAAGCCAGCGCCCGACCTGTTCCTTTATGTGGCGGATCGGATGGGTGTTTCGCCAGGCGCTTGCGTAGTCGTGGAGGACAGCGCGCCAGGCGTAGCAGCTGCACGTGCGGCAGGAATGCTTGTTTTCGCTTACGCGGGCGGCGTAACGCCTGCCGCGAGATTGGTGGGTCCGCGGACAATCGTGTTCGAGGAGATGCGTGAGCTGCCGGGATTGCTCTCCTCGAGCCTTATCGCAAAGGCCTAACCTGCAAATGCGGCGGGCCCGCAAGAGCTCGGGCGCACGCAGGATTCGGCGTGCGCCCGTTCTCGTAGCGCTGGACTCTAGAAGCTCTTCGTGTACTGCAAGCCCCAGCGGCGCGGCAGCGCCTTCCAGACGAACGGGTGTGAAAACTCGTCGTTGTACTCTTCGTCGAAGAGGTTCTTCGACCACACCATAAGCGACCAATCGTCGTCTTGCACGCCGATGCGCATATCGACGAGGTTCACCGGGTCGCGCACGGTCTGGTTCCATCCGAGCGGGGCGACGGCCGGATCGCCGGGGCCCCAATAGGTGTCGCCGATGCTGTGCAGATCGGTGCGCCAGACGAACTCGAGACCGTTCTCGAGCGGTTTCGCGTAGTTGAACCCGAGGTTGAACGTGTAGTCGGACGTCAGCGGCACTTCCTGGCCGACGACCTGCGGGATCTGGACATCGGACGTGATCTCGCTATTCATCGTCGCCACACCGAGGTTGAGCGAGAACGTGTCCGTCAGCAGAGCGTTGAGCTCGAATTCGAGGCCGTCGTACTCGACCTCGTCGAGACTACCCAAGTTCTGCGTGCTCGACCCCACGAGGAAGATGAAGTAGTACGCGCCCTCGAGATCCGTCTGGTAGTACGCGAGGCTCGTGCCCACGCGGCCGTCGGCGAACTGTCCTTTCCAGCCGATCTCGAACGTGTCGGCGATCTGCTCGTCGAACGTGTTGAACACGCCCGCGACGCCGGCCAATGCGACGCCCGACTGATTGAAGCCGCCGCTGCGGAAGCCGCGGCTCACGTCGCCGTAGACCGTGGTGTTGTCGTTGGGCTGCCAGCGCAACGTGACCTTCGGCTGCATCGAATCCCAGGTTTCCTCGCGCTGCTGCCCGGTGACGAGGTCGGCGGCGAGCGCATCGGGGATGAAGCCCGGCGGGGTTTCGGTCGTTTGCTCACGCGTGTCCTCGTCGTAGCGCAACGAGAACGTGGCGTCCCATTGGTCGCTGATATCGAAACCGAGCTGGCCGAACACCGCCCAGGCGAAGTTGTCCTGGGAGTCCGAGAGATACGTCACCTGCGGGTTCGGAATCGTGAAGTCGAACGGTTCACCGTCGGTCGACCGCGGGACCTTGTACACGCGACTCACGCCGTCACCCGTGTCCACCATGTTGCCCGTGCCGATGAAACGGTCCGTCTGCAGCAAATACGCGCCGGCGATCCAGCGAACGCGCTGATCCTCGGCCGAGGTGTACCGGATCTCCTGGCTCACGGAGCTCACTTCGAGGTATTGGCTCTGGTTCCAATCAGAGTTGAAACCGCGCAGCTCGTCGGCCGTGAAGAACTGCGAGATCGGATTAATCACGAACGGCCCCAAGATCAGCTCGTTGAACGACTGGCCGATCGGCCGGAAATCGAACGCGTCGCCGGTCAAGATCTCGTGCAGGTCGTCATACGCCGTGATCGACGTGATCGTGCCACCGCCTCCGGTCGCGAAGTCCCATCTCATCGAGACTTCGTCGATGTCCTTGATGCCTTCGCCGGGATTGTTGACGCGGATCGGCACGCTCGTGTCGTTGACGTTGTTCGGCGCGCCGACGTCGATCCCGTTGATCGCCGTCATCCCAAAGTCGTCGTTGATCACGAAATGCAGCGCGGTCGTATCGATCTCGGAACGCGAGTACCGAAAATCGGCGCTTACGTTGTCGCTCGGCTCCCACATAAAGCGCACGCGCGCCGACGTGTCCTGGTACGGGTCGGCACGCTCGCGGAGGAACTCGTTCTTGCGAAAACCGTCCGTGTCAGCGCGCGATAGTGACAAGCGGTACTTCCACGCGTCGCTATCGCCGAGCGGCCCACTGATCGTGCCTTGCGCCATGTAGCCCGGGCCGGAATCGGCGCCGAGGCGCAGCTTCGCTTCGAAGTCGTCGGTCGGCGCCTTAGTCACGATCGAAATGGCGCCGCCGATCGCGTTGCGCCCGTAGAGCGCACCCTGCGGGCCCTTGAGCACCTCGATCTGCTCGATGTCGAACAACTCCTGGTTGAACTGCGCCGGGTTCGACATGAGCACGCCGTCGACGACGACGGCCACGGGCATGTCGCTGTTGCGCGCCTGCGACACTCCGCGGATCGTGATGAACGAGTTGCCGGGGTTCTGCGTTTGCACGACCGTCATGTTCGGCGTCAGCGCGATGAAATCGTGCGGCGTCTGGATGCCCGCCGATTCGATTTCGGTGGCCGTGAACGCCTTGATCGACGCGGGCGTCTCCGTGTAAGACTCCGAGCGTAGACGGGCCGTTACGATGATCTCTTCGAGTTGATCCTGGGCCTGCGCCACGGCGGCGGCGAGCGGCGACAACACCAGCAGCAGCGGTCCCGCGATAGGTGCGCGTTTGAGGACGCTCATGATTCCCCCTTGAGAGGTAGTTGTTGCGTGGGCGACTCTACCGCACTCGGTCCCGCCCGTCACTGTGATCTTGCTAGTATCGGCAGCACCACCAAGGACTTCGAACGCATGTCGTTCCGTCAACGCGTCGAGCGCCTCACCGACAACCACTACGTGCTGCCGCGGTTGGGCGCCATGCGCGTCGAGGTCCACGCGTTCCTGTCGCCGGCGCTGCTCGCCCAAACCGACGAGGCGCTGTGGCAGCAAGCCGCCCAGGCCGCGGCCTATCCCGGCATGATCGGCTTCTACCTCATGCCCGACACGCACTTGGGTTACGGCATCCCCGTGGGCGGCGTGGCCGTGACCGAGGACGTCGTCATCCAGGCCGGCAGCGGCTACGACATCTCGTGCGGCGTGCTGTTCTTGCAAGTGCCCGAGCTCACGGCCGCAGACGTCGCCGACGAGGACCAGCGGCGCCGCTGGATCCGCGCCGTCGAGACGCGCATCGCCACGGGCGTCGGCAGCTATCGGCCCCGCCACATGCCGCGCTTCACGGAAAGCGAGGTCGAGGAGATCTTCCGCTACGGCGCGAAGGCGCTCGGCGTATCGGCCGAGCTCTGCGAGCGGCAGTTCATCGCGATCGACGAAGCCGCGCTCGACACCGACCGCATCTCGCGCGCACGTGACAAGGCGCAGCCGCAGCTCGGCTCCGTGGGCGGCGGCAACCACTTCATCGAGATGCAGGTCGACCGCGACGACGGCTCGGTCTGGGTCATGATCCACTGCGGCAGCCGAGGCTACGGCTGGCAAACGGCGAATCACTATTTCTACGCGGGCGCCGAGCTGCGCGGCCTGCCGAAGAACCGGCGCGAGGAGTCGTGGCTGCGCGCCGACGAGCCGCTCGGCCGCGAGTACTGGGCGCATCACAACAGCGCCGCGAACTACGCCGTGGCGAACCGCCACGTGATCGTGCGCGGCGTGCAGCAAGCGCTCGAAGACGTGTTCTTCGCGACGGGCGAAGTGTTCTACGAGATCTCGCACAACCTCGTGCAGCAGGAGACGCTCGTATTGCCCGACGGCAGCACGAAGCGCGGCTTCGTGCATCGCAAAGGCGCGACGCGCGCGTTCCCCGCGGGGCACCCCGACCTTGTCGGCGGGCAGTGGGAGACGACGGGTCATCCCTGCCTCGTGCCGGGCTCGATGCGCGAGGGCGCGGCGATCCTGTTTCCGCTCGAGGGCGCGTACGGCTCGGGCTGCTCCGTGAATCACGGCGCCGGGCGCGTGCTCGCACGCGGCCAGGCGAAGCGCGACTTGGCGCCGCTGCAAAACGACATCGACCGCGAGATGCGCACCATCACGCGCACGCTCGGCGGCGTGCCGATCCGCGGCATCGTCGGCAACACGGAGCACACGCCACTCGACGAGTGCGGGCACGTCTACAAGGACCTCGACGAGGTCCTGCGCGTGCTCGAGAACGAAGGCATTGCCGAGGTCGCGCACCGGCTCTACCCGGTCGCGAACATCAAAGGCACGGACTAGAGCGGAGCGCCTGCTCGAGCCCCTTCACCCGCTCTTGGACGACTCGCGGCCCGCGATGCTGCGCAGCAGGTCGAGGACGTTGGTCGGCACGGGGAAGACGATGGTGCTGCTCTTTTCGCCTGCGACTTCCGTTAGCGTTTGCAGGTACCGCAACTGCATCGATTCGGGCTGGCGCGCAAGCTGCTGAGCCGCCTCGACGAGCTTGGTCGCGGCCTGGAACTCACCGTCGGCGTGGATGACTTTCGCGCGCCGCTCGCGCTCCGCCTCCGCCTGTTTGGCGATCGCCCGGATCATGTTCTCGTTGAGGTCGACGTGCTTGATCTCGACGTTCGATACCTTGATTCCCCACACGTCCGTCGCCGCGTCGAGGATCTTCTGAATGTCGTTGTTGAGCCGATCCCGCTCCGCCAATAGAGCGTCGAGCTCGTGTTGTCCCAGCACGGAGCGCAGCGTCGTTTGCGCCATCTGGCCCGTGGCCTCCATGAAGTCCGCGACGTTGATGATCGCCCGCTGCGGATCGACGACGCGAAAATACAGGACGGCGTTCACCTTCACGGACACGTTGTCGCGCGTGATGAGATCCTGCGATGGAATGTCGAGGACCATCGTGCGCAAGTCGACGCGGACCATCTGTTGCACGATCGGAATCAGGAGGATGAGGCCGGGCCCTTTGACGCGATAGAAGCGGCCGAGCATGAAGATCACGCCACGCTCGTACTCGCGCAAAACCTTGAAAGCCGCGAAGAGCAAGCCAGCGACGATCGTGATCAGGACGGCGGCAAAAATGTCCATCTACCTACTCCTCGGGTTCAACCTTGAGCACGAGCCCCTCGACTCCCGCAACGCGCAACTTGTCGCCCTTGTGGACGGGTTGCGACGACTGCGCCTGCCAGTTCTCGCTGAACGCGCGCACGGAGCCCTTTTCCGCGAAATCCTCGAGCGCTATGGCCGTCGCGCCGATCATTGCCTCGCTTCCCGTGGTCACGCGCGTACGTCGCGCCCGCATCGCGGCACCGACTCCGATCGCGAAGAAGACCGCCGACGCCACGGCGAACGCGGCGATGATCGGCATCGAGACGCGGTAACCCGGTAGGTCCGAGTCGAAGAGAATGATCGACCCGGCGATGAAGGAGATGCCGCCGCCGACGCCCATGACGCCGACTGTCGGCGTCACGACCTCCGCGACCATGAGAGCGATGCCGACAAGCAGCAGCGCCAAGCCGGCGTAGTTGACCGGCAGCATCTGGAGCGCGTAGCCGGCGAGCAGCAGGCAGATGACGCCTGTTACGCCCGGCACGCCGAAACCGGGGTTGTAAAACTCGAGGATCAGGCCGTACAGCCCGAGCATGAGCAGGATGTAGGCGACGTTGGGGTCCGTAATCAGCGCGAGGAGCTCGTAACGCCAGCCGGGCACGATCGTCTTGATCTCGGCGTCCTTGAGGTCGAGCGTCACCGACGCGCCGCCGACGTCGACCGTGCGGCCGTCCAGCGCCGCGATCAGCGCGTCGAGATCGTCGGCCACGAGATCGATGACACCTTGCTCGAGCGCCTCTGCGGCCGGCAGGTTGGCTGCTTCACGGACCGTTTTCTCGGCCCAGACCGCGTTGCGCCCGCGCAGCGCCGCAAGACCGCGGATGTAGGCCACGGCGTCGTTGACGATCTTGCGCTCCATCGTCGATGCGTCGGCGGGCTCTGCGTCGGCGGGCTCCGCGTCGTCACCCGCGCCGTCATCCGGCGTCGACGGCAAAGGCAGCGGCGTGCCCCCGATGCTCACGGGCGTCGAGGAGCCGACGTTCGTTGCCGGCGCCATGGCGGCGACGTGGCTCGCGTAGAGCAGGTAGGTGCCGGCGCTCGCGGCGCGCGAGCCGCTGGGCGCGACGTAGACGACCACGGGGACCCGCGACGCAAGGATCGCCTTGATCATGTCGCGCATCGACCCGTCTAGGCCGCCCGAAGTATCGAGTCTAACGACCAGGGCGGCCGCTCCGGCGTCCTGTGCGTCGTCGAGCGAGTGCATGAAGTAGTCGGCCGTCGCGGGGCTGATGGCGCCGTCGAGCTCCACGACCCAGACCTCCGCCGCGCTCACCGTTGCGGCTTGCGCCGTCAGAAGGGCAAGGGCAAGGCCGACCGAAGGGAGGCGTCGGGCCGTCATACGTGCATCATACGCGAGCCAAGTCCGCGGGCCGACGTGGACCCGCGCGGCCCCGCAGCCGGGGGCCGACGTTGGGTGTCAAACCCCGAGCAAGCGCAGCGCCGTGCCGCTCAAAATCGCCTCGAGGTCGGCGTCCGGCAAGCCCGTCACGGCCAGCGCATCGCCGACGGGATCCTGGCTCGCGATCGGGAACGGATAATCGGTGCCGAGCACGATGCGGTCGGCCCCGACCTGCTCGATGAGGTTGCGCAGGTTCTCGGGCGAGTAGACGAGCGAGTCGTAGTACAGATCCTTGAGATAGGCGCTGGGCGTCTTGGCCATGCTGCGGCACGCTTGGCTGCGCGTGTAGCAGTTGTCGGCCCGGCCGATGTACGACGGCAGGAACCCGCCGCCGTGCGACAGCACGATCTTGGCCTTCGGGTGCTTGTCGAGGAAACCGCTGAAGATCATGTGCGACAGCGCAACGCTCGTATCGAGCGGCATGCCGATCGTGTTGCCGAGCTGGCCGCCGCCCGCGAAACGCTCGCCACCGCCCGCGAAGCCTTCGGGATGGATGAAGACGACCGCGCCGAGCTCCTCGCACTTGCGCCAGAACGGCGCGAAGCGCTCGGCCGAGATCTCCTCGTTGCCGATGACCGTCGTCATCATGACGCCTTTCAAACCGAGCTCTTTCATCTGATGCTCGACTTGCAGCGCCGCGAGATCGGGATGCTGCAGCGACACCACGCCGAGACCGACGAGCCGGTCGGGATGCGCGGCGACCTGCTCGGCGACCTTCTCGTTCAGGAGCTTCACGTAGGCGCTCGCGAGATCGCGGTCGGCCCAATCGTGTTGGTGCTGGAAGTGCAGGCTGATGACCTGGATGTCGATGCCCTGCCGCTCCATGGTCGCGAGCCGACCCGCGACGCTCGTGAGCTGCGCCGCCATGGGCGAGCGTAGGAACGCGCCGATGTCGGTCTCGGCCTGCGGTTCTCTCTCGATGAGCGGCCAGACCTCGGGCACGAGCAGGTGCGCGTGCATGTCGACGGTCTTGACGCGCCGGCCACCGACGAGGGTCGGGCCCCGGGGCCGCGCCTGCTCGGGCGCCGGGGGTTGCGCGCGGGCCCAACCGCACGAATAGAGCGCGGCGCCGCCCGCCGCGACTGCGGCCAGAAAATCGCGCCTCGACTTCCGCATGATCCCCCCCGTGTCGCGCCTGCCTATCGGGCACGATACCAAAAGGCCGCGCTCATTGATCGGCGGCGGGGGAGCGATAGAACGTTCGCTCGACGTCGATCGATCCTTTGCGACGCGTGAGCTCCGCGGTCCAACGCAGCTCGCCCGAGCGCGCTTCGACCCAGTAGCGCTCGCTGACGAGCGAGCCATCGGCGAGCTGGTGCTCCACGGCGAACACCCCGCCCTGCCACTCGGCGCGCGCATCGGCGCCGTCACGCTGCATCTTGACCCCGTCACGATAGGCGATCGTCGGCTCGACGCCGTAGCGGATCTCCGTGACGTCACCCTCGCGTCGAATGACCAGGCGATACGTGGCCTCGAACACGTGCTCGACGCCGGCCAGATCCCCCTCCTCGGGCTCATCGCGGCGTTCGGAAGAACGCGACGGCGGGCCGACGGGAACCCCGAAAACGCTGCCGCCGCTAAAGACGACGCGGCCATCGCGACTGCGCCCGCGCTCGCCCCGCAGCAGGCGCACGGGGTCGTCGCTCGCGCGCTCGTCGAGCGTCCATGTTCCGACGAGATCGCTCGGGTTCTTGGTCGGCGCCGCATGCGCGACGAACGCCGCGAACGCGAGACCCGCTACCGTAATCACGTGCTTCCTCATGGCGACTCCTCGTGCGCTAGACCACGAGAACTAGAGACTAGCGAAACCCCGGCGGGTTCACTGTAACCAACTGTAAACGCCGGCGCTCGGCCGGCGCCTTGAATGCCGTGCGGGCCGCGCGCAGACTCGCGCGCATGAGCGCACGACACTATTCGCGCGCGGCCCCTACGGCAGCGCTCGCTTGCCTGTGCTTGCTCGGTTGCTCGGGCGGCGACCCGCCGAACCCCTACCGCACGATCACGGGTTGGATGCAGGCGCCCGCGGGCCGCACGCTCGGCTCGATGAGCATGGTCGACGTCGCACCCGACGGCACGCTGTGGATCGCCGAACGCTGCGGCGAGAACAACTGCCTCGGGCACGACGACGTCGATCCGATCTTGCATGTGAGTGCCGACGGCGAATGGCTCGGCGCGTTCGGTTCCACCCTGTTCGCCTGGCCGCACGGCATCTACGTCGACGGAGACGGTAACGTCTGGGTCACGGATGCACGCGGCGGCGACGATCGCGGCCATCAGGTCATCAAGTTCTCGCCCGACGGCCGCGAGTTGCTGCGTCTCGGCACCTCCGCACGCGCCGACGACGGGCCGACGCACTTCAACGGCCCCACGGACGTCGTCGTGGCCGCGAACGGCGACGTGTTCGTCAGCGACGGGCACGAGGCCATGTCGAACAACCGCATCGTGAAATTCGCGCGCGACGGCACGTTCATCAAAGAGTGGGGCGGCACGGGCAGCGAGCCCGGTCAATTCATCGTGCCGCACGCGCTCGCGCTCGACTCGCAGGGGCGCCTGTTCGTCGCCGATCGCGACAACAATCGCATCCAGATCTTCGATCAGGACGGCAACTTCCTCGACGCGTGGACGCAGTTCGGCCGGCCGAGCGGCTTGGCGATCACGGCCGACGACACGCTGTACGTCTCCGACAACCAATCCAACGACGAGCGCAACCCGGACTGGCAGCGCGGCATCCGCGTCGGCAGCGCGAAGGACGGCTCCGTGAGCGCGTTCATCCCCGATCCCGAGTTCGATCCCGCGCGCGCACAAGAGACGGGCGCGCACGGTTTGGCGGCCGACGCCGGCGGCCAGATCTACGGCGCCGAGGTCTACTCGCAGAGCGTGAAGAAGTACGTGCGCTGAGGCGCGCGAACGGACCCCCAGCGCAGGCTAGCCGACATGCCTCAAAAGGTTGCGGCCAGCGTCTGACGGTAGTCGAGGAGCTCGCGCTCCGCCACCGCGCGGGCGAGTTCGAGCTCACGAATGTCCGACGTGAGCTCGCCGAATCGTTTCCCCAAGTCGGCGCTGCGCATCACCAGGGCAACGCGTTGCTCCGCCGTCGTATCGCTCGCGACCGTCGTGGCCACATTCTCGGCGAGCTCCCGCTTGATGTTTTCCTGCGCGCGGTAGTTGCTCGCGATACGTGCGTCGACATTCGCGAGCGCCGACTCGAGCCCGTGCAGGCGTCGGCCCGCGTTGTACTCCGCGACGAAGTCGGCCTCGACATCGGCGGGACACACGCCCTGATACGAGGCGCCGCTATGGCCCACAGCGAACCCGTTGCTCGCGCGGCAGTAGACGCGCACGCCCTCGGCGTGGCCGGCGCGGTAGCTCTCGAGGTCGGGCGCGACGCCGTGCTCCGAGCATGCCTGGCGATAACGGCCGATGCCGGCTTCGGACCGGCCCAGCGTGCCGTCCTCGAAGCCGACGGTGCGCCAGTCGGCGGACACGCAGGCCTGCTCGCTCATGCCGGAGCAGCCCGCGACGAGGTATGCGGCGAACCCGATAGAGAGGATGCGCGTGGGATACATAATGTCCGTCCCTGACCCTGGTCGGCGCAGTATAGGAACGCCATTCGCGCCATCCTCGGACCCAGGTCACAACGTCGCGTTCGCCGTCGAGAGTCGTCATGCCCCGCCTCCTGCCCGAGCTCGATCTCGCGCCGTTCATGGTCGCGCCTTTCAGCGCCGGCGGACGCGACCTCGTCGCGCGTTTGCGCGACGCGTGCCATGGACCCGGCTTCTGCTATCTCGTGGGTCACGGCGTCCCCGCGACGCTCGATGCCGCCGTCATGGCCGTCGCGCGCGAGTTCTTCGCGCTACCCGAGGCGGAGCGACACGCGCTCGCGATTGCGAATTCACCGCATTTCCGCGGCTACACCGTGGCCGGCGGCGAGATCACCAAGGGCGTGAGCGATTGGCGCGAGCAGCTCGACGTGGGCGCCGAGGAGCCGGCCACGGTCGTCGCATCCGGCGAGCCGCCGTGGCGGCGCCTGCGCGGCCCGAACCAATGGCCGGCCTCGTTGCCCACCCTGCGGACGACCGTGCTCGCGTGGATGCGCGCGATGGACGCCGTCGGCCTCGCCGTGCTGCGCGCGCTCGCGCTCGGCCTCGGTCAGCCGCTTTCGTATTTCGACGACGCCGTGCTGCCGCGCGGCGACCCGCACTTGAAGATCATCCGTTATCCGGCGCAGCCGCGCGCTGCCGACTCCGGGCAAGGCGTCGGCATGCACCACGACTCGGGGCTCGTCTCGTTCGTGCTGCAAGACGACGTCGGCGGCTTGCAAGTGGCGCTCGACGGCGAGCTCGTCGAAGCCACACCGCGGCCCGGCAGCTACGTCATGAATCTCGGCGAGATGCTGCAGGCCGCCACGGGCGGCTATCTACGCGCCACGAAGCATCGCGTCCGGAGCCCGCCGTCCGGACGCGAGCGGTTGTCCGTTGCGTACTTCTTCCATCCGCGGCTCGACGCCGTGTTCACGCCCATTGCCCTACCGCCCGAGCTTGCGGCGGCAGCGCGCGGCGGCCAGAACGTCGACCCGCACGACCCCATCTTCGCGACCTTCGGCGACAACTACCTGAAGATTCGGCTGCGCTCGCACGGCGACGTGGCGCAAGCACACTACAGCGACCTGCTCGACGAACGTTAGTCAGCCGGCAGGCCGTCCCCTGGGCCGTGCATCCAAACGCCGCGCTCCTGTGTCTAGTCGATCGGTAACCCATTACTAGCGAGGTAACTGCCCATGAACGGCTCGACTTTGCGCCCGGCCTTGCTTCTCGCCGGCCTTGCCTTTACGCCGCTGGCCATCGCCCAAGGTCCGGCGCGGCTCGGCGAGGCGGCCGCACGCTATGAGCTGCATCCGGCTTTCATGGTCGTGTTCCCATTGCTCGGCATGTTGTTCGTGTTGGGCATCATCGCGATCGCCCTGCTGAGCGATCGCCGCAAGAACCGCGAACGCCTCGCTGTGATCGAGCGACTCGTGACGGCGAGCCAACCCGTGCCACGCGAGCTCATCACGGGCGAAATACCGCCGCTGCCGCTGCCGCAGGAACGCCGGCGCGACATCCGGCGCGGCATCACGCTGCTCTGCTGGGCCATCGCCGTCACCGCCATTCCCGTGATCGGCTCCGGCGGCGAGTGGCGCTACGGCGTCTGGGGCCTGCTGTTCTTGTTGCCGAGCCTCGGCAGCTTCTTCAAGGCTTGGCTCACCGCGCGTGAGATCGCGCGCGGCGCCTCCTCGGGCTCAGCGCAGCCCTGAGGTGAGCGACAGTGACACGGCCCTCGTCGCCCGCGTCGTCGCCGACGACGATCGTGGCGCGTTCGAGCTCCTCGTGCGCCGGCACCAATCGGCCGTGCGCAACTTCCTGCGGCGGCTCGCCCGCAACGACGTCGAGCGCGCGAACGACCTCGCGCAAGAGACGTTCATCAAAATGCACGCGGGCCTGCCCTCCTACCGCGGCGCGGCCCGCTTTTCGACTTGGCTCTTTCGTATCGCGTATCACACGTTTCTCAACGACGAGCGCGGCCGCCGCACGAACGTCGAGTTCAGCGAGGACCAGCATGCGGGCGCCGAGGATACGGCTGCCGCCGTTGCCACGGCGCTCGACGTCGACCGCGCGCTCGAACGCTTGCCCGTGCGTCAGCGCGCCGTCTTCGACTTGCATTACAAGAAAGGCATGACGCACTCTGAGATTGCCGACGCGCTCGAGCTGCCGATCGGCACCGTAAAGTCCGATCTCGTGCGCGGACACGAGAAGCTCAAGGAGTGGCTTAGGCCAGCGGAAGGACGCACGCAATGAGCAATGACACCCACAACATCGAAGCGGCGCTGCGCGCACCGGAGCCGACGCTCGCCGACGACGAGTTCAGCGTCAACGTGCTCGCGCGGCTGCCGCCGCGCCGCCGCCGCAGCACCGCCCGCCGCTGGACGCTCGCCAGCGCCGCGTGCTTGGGCAGCACCCTGACGGCCCTCTTCGCTCCGCCGCTCGGCGAGGCGTTCGCCTCGCTGTCGCCGTGGATGATTCCGCCGCTCGCGGCAACGACCGTGGCCATCCTCGTCATCGTCATGGTGCCCGGCTTGTACTTCCTGTACTCCGAGCGCGCCGACCGCTGACAGCCGTAGCGGCCCCTTGTTTTGCGACAGCAAAGGTGACATCGAGGACGGCGCGGAAGGATCGAACACCATCTCGGTGTGATCGTCGGCCGGGTTCGCGAGGATGCTCGACGCGGCCTCGATCGTGAAACCGGCCTTCGTGAGCGTATCGCGCGCCTGCCGCAGAAGCATCCGGTGCAGCGCTTCGTTGTCCTGGCCCGCGATACCGACGTGATCGATGACGCCGGACACACCGCCGGGCTTCAGCGCGGCGTAACCCGCCTTCACGAAGGCGCCCGCGGCGGGCTCTCCGCCTGGCTGGTCGTTGTACCCGTTGTAGACGTAGCAGGTTCATCGCAGTGACGGCGGCGTCGGCTGTTCCCGCGACGCCCGCCTCGGCGAGCGACCTGTGCAGCCGCCCGCGGCGATGAGGTCGATCGCGGTGTCGCCGGTCTCGATGCCGAGGAATTGCACGGTCTCGATCGGCTTGCGCGACGCGTCGCGCGCCTTGTCCTCGGCCGGGCGCTCCGGCGATGCCAGCGCCGAACGCATCCGCGCTACTTGCTCGTCTTGCGCGCACCCGACCTGCACGAGCGTGCCCACGAGCAGCAACGCGAACATCGAGCGAAGTCGATCGCGCAACGACCGTCGCTCGATCAGCGCGAGGACCAGCAGCTCGGCGCGCTTCCGAAGGCCGACGCGATGGGACATCGAGCCATGGTTATGTTGAATAGGGCCGCCTTTTCGCCGGACGGCAGATTCTGTGACTTCAGTCACAATGTGCGATACCGCACAGATACTGCGGACAAGAAAGCGCAGATAAAGGAACAGGGCGTCTTACTTGTCCGAAGAGATGCAGTCCCAAAGCCAGCACATCCTCCTCATAGAGACTGATCCGCAGGCCGCGAGCACGATTCAAGGCGCGCTTGCAGACTCGAGCGGCGAGTCTTTCGCGGTCGAGTGGGTCAAGACCTGCGCGGAGGGCCTAGAGTCGTTGACCGGACTAGAGGCCCAGGAACGAAGAAGTCCGAACAGCATAGCGGCGGTACTAGTCGACCTGTTCCTCGCCGATAGCCAGGGAATCGAGACTTTTGAGCGGGTTTTTCGGGCTGTGCCGCACATTCCGATCTTGATCCTGTGTGCCGCGCAAGGCGAGGAATCCGCGAAATTGGCGGTGCAGCGGGGCGCTCAGGACTACCTTCTAAAGGCTCGCGTCGACAATTACCTTTTGCCGAAGGCGCTGCGCAGCATGCTCGAGCGCGCGACGATCGCAGAGACTCTGTTCGAGGAAAAGGAGCGGGCTCAGGTCACGCTCGACTCGATCGGCGATGCGGTCATGAGCAGCGACATCTCGGGCGACGTGACCTATCTCAACGTAGTCGCGGAGGCCATGACGGGGTGGTCGCGGCACGAGGCGTCAGGTCATCCCGTCGAGGAGGTGTTCCGAATCGTCGATGGTCTTACTCGCGAACCGTTACCCAGCCCGATGAGTTTGGCAATCGAGGCAAACAAGCCGGTCTTCCTCAAGCCGAACTGCCTCCTGATCCGACGCGACGGAGTCGAGGCCGAGATCGAGGACTCCGCCGCGCCCATCCACGACCGCCGCGGGCAGGTGACCGGTGCGGTGATGGTTTTCCACGATGCGAGCACTTCGCGCGCACTGTCGCTGAAAATGTCCTACCTCGCGCATCACGATATCCTCACTGACTTGCCCAACAGAGCCGTGTTGGGCGATCGTCTCGCCATGGCGCTGGCGCTGGCGCAGCGCCACACGCACCAACTGGCGCTGCTGTTCGTTGACTTGGATCACTTCAAGAACATCAACGACTCCCTTGGGCACGGCGTCGGCGACCACTTGCTGCGCTCGGTCGCGATGCGATTGCAACGTTGCGTGCGCACTTCAGACACGGTGAGCCGCTTGGGTGGCGACGAATTCGTGATTCTGCTCTCTGAGTTGACGCACGCAGAAGACGCAGCGGTGTGTGCAGAGAAAGTCATGCTGGCGCTGAACGCGCCGCACTACGTAGACCAACACTGTCTGCACGTAACTGCAAGCATCGGGATTGTCGCCTACCCCGCTGATGGCGTGGACGCCGACGCACTGATGAAGCACGCAGACGCTGCGATGTATTCCGCCAAGGAGGGTGGGCGCAACAATTATCAGTTCTTCGAGCCGAACATGAATGTGCGCACCGCAGGGCGGCAATCTCTCGAGAACGACCTGCGCCACGCCATCGACCGCCAGCAGCTCGTGTTGAATTTTCAACCGATAGTCGACCTCGGGACGGGTTCGATAAGCGGTACCGAAGCGCTCGTACGCTGGCGACATCCGGTTCGCGGCCTCGTGAGTCCGGACGAGTTTGTGCCGATTGCGGAACAGTCGGGCTTCATTGTCGAGATCGGCCAGTGGGTGCTGCGCGAGGCCTGCCGCCAAACACGAGAATGGCACGATGCCGGCCTCCCTCCGATCCGCATCGCGATCAACATCTCCGCGGTGGAATTGCGCCACAAGAACTTCGTAGCCAGCGTCCACAGCATTCTGGCCGAGACGGGTCTGCCAGCGCGCCATGTGCAGCTCGAGCTGACCGAAACCTTCCTGATGCAAGATTCGAAGTCGACCGCCGTCGTGTTGGCAGCCCTCAAGGAACTGGGCGTGGGTCTCGCGCTAGATGACTTCGGCACTGGCTATTCGAGTTTGAGCCACTTGCGGCACTTCCCGATCGACACGTTGAAAATCGACCGGGCGTTCGTGCAAGGGCTGACAACGAGTGCAGACGATGCATGCATCGTCTCCGCTGTGATCCGAATGGGAAGGACTCTGAAGATACGGGCGGTGGCGGAAGGAATAGAGACACGTGAGCAGCTCGCGTTCCTTCAGGCGATGGGCTGCGCGGAAGGACAGGGGTTTTGCTTGAGCCCCCCGGTGATAGCCGAGGAGTTCACACGATTGCTGGCGAGCTCTACGGCGGGCAGCTCGTGGCCCGATTGGCCGACCCCGACCGTTCGCAAATCTGCAAAACGCGGCCTGGCGTCGAGCCTGATCAGTTCGCGAAAGCACTCCACTCCATCGTCGCCGCGGTCATGAGCACCGCCGTCTGGGGATTCCCTCGCCCTCGCAGAACGCCCACTACCCCTTGAACGACGCCCTCATCTTGGGAATCGCCGCGGGACTATTGCTCGTCACCACCGGCTGGATCGTGCAACGCAGCTACGGCGCGCGCGCGCGCGCGGAGGCTGCCCTTCTCGAGAGCGAAGAACGATTTCGGATTCTGGTCGACGGCGTGCAGAACTATGCCATCGTCATGCTCGATCCCAATGGAAAGGTCGTTAGTTGGAATGCCGGAGCCGAGCGCATCAAGGGTTACAGCGCTGAGGAGATCATCGGTCAGAATTTTTCGCGCTTCTATCCTCAAGAGGACATCGATCAAGGTAAGCCGGCAGAGGATCTCCGCATCGCGGCCACAAGCGGCCGATCCGAAACGCAGCACTGGCGCGTGCGTAAGAATGGATCACGGTTTTTAGCGAACTTGGTCGTCACGGCGGCACGCGACTCGGCTGGGAAGCTACTCGGGTTTTCCGAGATCAGCCGAGACACCAGCGAGATCAAGGAAATGGAGGCGAAGTACCGGGGTCTGCTGGAAGCTGCTCCGGACGCAATGGTGGTGGTAGACCAACGCGGGCTTATCGTCCTGCTGAATGCGCAGGTAGAGAAGCTGTTTGGTTACGAGCGAGAAGAGCTGCTGGGACAAACAATGGAGCTGTTGGTCCCGGAGCGCTTCGGGGCGCAGCATCCGGCGCATCGCACTGCTTTTTTCGCCGATCCTCGCGTGCGGACCATGGGGGCCGATTTGGACCTATACGCGCTACGCAAGGATGGCAGCGAGTTCCCGGTCGAGATCATGCTGAGCCCGCTCGAAAGCCCGGAAGGAATCCTAGTCACCGCCGCAATCCGGGACATCACCAAACGCAAGAGATCCGATGAGCAGCTGGTGAAGACGGTGGCGGAGCTGAAACGTTCCAATGCCGAGCTGCAGCAGTTTGCGTATGTCGCATCACACGATCTTCAGGAGCCGTTGCGCATGGTGGCCAGTTATACGCAGCTGCTGGCCAAGCGCTACAAGGGGCGTCTGGACTCCGACGCCGATGAATTCATCGCTTACGCCGTAGACGGGTCCAATCGCATGCAGGGGTTGATCCGAGATCTACTGGCCTTTTCGAGCGCGGGCGCCGATGGCAAGGCGCTTCGCGAGGTTTCGAGTGAAAACGCACTGAGCGAAGCGATCGAAAGCTTACGGATAGCGATTCAGGAGAGCGGTGCGATCGTGACTCACGATTCGCTGCCGGTCATGACGACGGACGATACGCAATTGACCCAGGTGTTTCAGAACCTCGTCGGCAACGCGATCAAATACCGCGGTGCCGACGTCCCTCGCGTACACGTCGGTGCCACGAACAACGGCGGCCAGGAATGGATCTTCTCGGTGCGAGACAACGGCATGGGAATCGATCCCAAGCATTTCGAGAGGATCTTCGTCATTTTTCAGCGGTTACACCGGCGAGAAGAGTTCGCAGGCACCGGGATCGGATTGGCCATTTGCAAGAAAGTGTTGGAGCGGCTTGGCGGGAGAATTTGGGTCGAGTCGCAACCGGGAAAGGGCTCGACCTTCTTTTTTGCTCTGCCGCAAGGAGAGGGGAAATGACGGAGTCGAGTGGAATCCACGCCGTACCTATCGAAGTTCTCTTGGTCGAAGACAGTCCCGGCGACGTCCGGCTCACGCAGGAAGCCTTCAAAGACGCCAAGGTGCTCCTCAACTTGCACGTCGCGTCGGATGGGGAGGAAGCGATGGCTTTTCTGAGGCGCGAAGGGGCGCACGCCAACGTTCCTCGCCCGGATCTGATCTTGCTCGATCTGAACCTGCCCAAGAAGGACGGTCGCGAGGTTCTAAAGGAAATCAAGGAGAGTCCGACCCTCGGAAGCATCCCCGTCGTTATCTTGACTACGTCTGCATCCCACGAGGACGTTCTGCGCAGCTATCGGCTCCACGCGAACTGTTACATCGCCAAGCCTGTGGATCTCGAGGGGTTCCTCAGAGTCGTGAAGAGTATCGATAGTTTCTGGCTGTCGGTGGTCAAGTTGCCGCGCGTACCACGCTCGTGAAGAAAGAGGCACTCCAGATTCTTCTGGTTGAAGACAACGTGGCCGATGCTCTTTTACTGCGCGAGATGTTCAGCAAGGAGAGCCCGGGTAGCTTCGAGTTCACCCACTTCTTGCGGTTGAATGAAGCCCTGACTCATCTCGAGCAAGGTGGAGTAGACATCGTCCTGTTGGATATGGGATTGCCGGATGCGCATGGCCTGGATACCGTGCATCGGACGCACGCAGTGGCCCCAGGCGTCCCGGTGATCGTGCTCACGGGCTTGGACGACGAGGCAGTGGCCGCTGAAGCCATGAAAGCAGGCGCGCAGGACTATCTGATCAAAGGACAGATCGAGAATCGCGCGCTTCCCCGGGCACTTCGCCATGCCATCGAGCGTCACCGCCTGCAAACAGAGACCGACCTCATCCGCACACACCAGTTGCAGTTCAAGGATGAGTTCCTCTCCCACGTATCGCACGAGCTTCGTTCACCGCTGACTGCGATCTACCAGTTCGTGACCATTCTCACGGACCGATTGGCCGGCGAATTGGCGCCGGAACAAGACCGCTACCTGGAAATCGTCCTGCGGAATGTGAAGCAGCTCGAATCGATGATCGATGACTTGCTCGAAGTCACTCGTGTCCAGGCGGGAAAGCTCATGATCGAGGTGCAATGCACCTCGGCTGCCGATGCAATCGACTACGCAGTCAACACCCTTCAGGGCGCCGCCACAGCCAAGGGCATCGCGCTCTCTTCGGAAGTGACGTGCGAGTCACCATTGGTATGCGCCGACCCGACACGGCTTCGACAAATCCTCATCA
>Ga0302046_10001880_pt1 | contig 19621 bp, 19 predicted proteins | sample RVTome_11_FD_200261 | JGI IMG/M metagenome (GOLD analysis project Ga0302046, IMG submission 200261) | Soil microbial communities from uranium-contaminated site in the Upper Colorado River Basin, Wyoming, United States - RVT147D111 (version 2) ...
AGCCGGGCGGTGAGGGTCGCTTCGGTGGTAGGAGAGAGGATCTCGGCGCGGTCGACGACGCGGCCCGTGAGCACCGGAACCGACGGCTGTGCCTGGACGACCGGAACCGCTCCGATAAGCATGATCAAGACTACGCCCAGGCAACGATGACAATACGAAGCTCCCTTTTTTTTTCGAAGCATGGCCTCCGTGGTTTGGTGGATCCGCCTACCAGCCGCCGGAGGCACCGCCCCCGCCGAACGAACCGCCTCCGCCGCTGAAGCCGCCGCCCCCGCCCGACGACCCGCCTCCGCCTGAACTGCTCGACCCGCCGCCGGATGTAATGCCGCCGACCCGGAAGGTAAAGCCGCCCAGGTTCACCCGGATTCGTTCCCCCGTGTTCGCTCTCAACACCGTGTCTACCTCGCGCCGGACGAAACGCCAGTTATCCAGGCTGCGGAAGGCTACCTCGGCCACGAGCAAGAGTACCCCATACCCCACCGCAGTGTACAACAACCCGTGCAGGGAGAAAAAGACCGCACCGCCTCCAAGGACGACAAAGAGGCCCATGAAGAACAGCGACCCCCAACGCCCGGCCAACAGGAATGACGGCACGAAGACCAGCAGCGGCATCCCGCCGAACAACAACCCGAAGAGGAGACGCGGCCACAGCGGGATCTCGTCGGCAAGCGACAAGACCTCGTCCGCCACCTCGGGGGGTTCATAGGTGCCTTCGATGACCCCGAGGATCGCCTCCACACCCGACGCAACACCCCCCTCGTAGTCCCCCGCCCGAAACCGTGGCACCACTACACCCCGGATGATCCGACCCGACACGACGTCCGTCAGGCTCCCCTCCAGACCCCGACCCACCTCGATCCGAAGCGCCCGGTCGTCGCGGGCCACGAGCAGCAGCACCCCGTTGTCGTGCGCGGCCGTGCCCAGGCCCCAGGTCTCGGCCACGCGCAGCGAGAACGACTCGATCGCGGCGCCTTCGAGCGAGGCGATGGTCAGCACGGCGACCTGGTTGGAGGTGGCGGCTTCGTGCCGGGCCAGCCGGGCGGTGAGGGTCGCTTCGGTGGTAGGAGAGAGGATCTCGGCGCGGTCGACGACGCGGCCCGTGAGCACCGGAACCGACGGCTGTGCCTGGACGGCAAGGCTCCAGAACAGCCCGAAGCCGACGACGAGGAAGCGACGCGGCCTGGAACGACTATTCATCGTCGCGCATGCGCAGGTCGTCGGAGAGTTCATTGACATCGTCCGGGCGGATCTCCACGCCGCCGCGTTCGAGCAAGGCGCCGCACATCGCGATGGCGTCCACCAGCCCGTCGCCCACCCGGCCCGCCTTGATGCCCTCCCGGATGCGCAAAACGACGTCCGTCCACTCGTCGGGCGTCACCTTCTGGTTGATGCCGGCGTCGCCCAGCACTTCGATGCGGTGTTCCAGCAGAGAGATGAAGAGCAGGATGCCCGTCCGGTCGCGGGTGTTGAAGACTTCTTCTTCGACAAACGCCTGCATGGCCCGTTGATGGACGGCACGGGCGAGGAGTGCGTTGCCGGCAAGCATGCGTTTGAGCGGAGCGATAAAAGCGGTCGCCACGGCGCCGAGGCTCCCGGCGATCAGCACGAGCACGGCCACGCTGCCGCTCGAATACAGCCAGGCAAGCCCCCACCCCTCGTAGAACAGCAACAGGAGCATCATCACCCCCAGTGCCAGGACGGCTCCCAGCGAGGCGCCGCGCCAGACGGCCACGTCGTAGCCGCTGCTCTGGGACACGATGTAGGGGACGATCTCACCCGAGGTACGCCCCTCGGCTTGGGCTACAGCGTCGCGGATACGTACACGGTCGGCTTCAGAAAAAAGCGCTTTCATCAGGCAAAGGCGGTCGGGTCGTTTTGGGTCAATATACGACGCCGCGCCGTATGCCCTGCACAGGGCGGTAACGCTTTACGGTGTTTGCCATAAAAAAACCTCCGAAGCAGGGCCTCGGAGGTCTGTCGAAAGGATCGCTCGCGATACCTACGGCGCGCGACGCATCAATCTTCAAAGAAGTACAGATTGTCGCCGTTGCGCGCCGTGATGATGAGTTCGCTGCCGCGCACGCGGTAGGAGACGGCGCTGCTGAGCACCTCGAAATAGCGATCTTCGAAGGAGGACCGCCCGCACACATCGCCGGTGCTGTAGATCTCGCGGATCGTAAGCGCACCGGAACGCGGCGAGTCGTAGGTGCCGTCGTAGTCGTTGCAGTCCGCCCGCCCCTGGAGATCGCCGCCGGCCTGGAACGAGATCGTGTACGGCTCGTCGGCGGCATAGGTACGGCCATAGGAGACAATGACGTCGAGCCGCCAGCGATGGCGATGAAAACGGTCGTCGAAGCGGTCCTCGTCCACGACGAGGATACAAGCGGGCAGGCAAAGAAGCAGCAGCACCGCCCAGATACCCGGACGCATAGATGGTAGCAGTCGCATGGTTCTTCGGAAGGGGTTGGTCAGACAGCGTGTCCTGTATGAGAAGAAGCCGCTCCCTCCGTCCATAGAGTAACAAGGACGCCGCGACAATGCATCGGTTCGCACATGCAAACGCGATCCTACACACCCGGTGCCTGGTCCCATCTGAAGCGACCTAAAAACTGAGCGTAGCCTGTGCGTAGAAGAAGGCCGTGTTGCGCCCACCGGGGCCGTCAGGTACCCGCTTTAGAAAACCGCCGGCGACGAAATAGGCAAATCCCGCTTCCAGGTGTACATGATTCGAAAGAACCCGGACGCGTCCTCGACCCTCGATCTGATGGCCCACGAAGCGCCCCGACCCACCCGTCGCGTCGCGGATGCCTCGGGTCGTCAGGGCATCCCGGCCGGCGGCGAGCCAGACCGCGCGATACCCCAGAAAACCGTCCACCCCGGCGCCCGGCGTACCCTCCACACGCACGCCGGGCGTGTTGATGTTGCTGCGGGCGATCAGCCCGTACATACCCGTCGGACCGAAATGACCCTCCTGGGAGCACGCTCCGAGGTATCCGTCTAAGGAAGCGGTTGCTGTCCGATGCACGCATCGGGGTAGGCGACCAGAAAAAGAATCAAAACGGCCGGCTCCGAACAGCGTGTCGAAGCGGTTATTGCGCCTGTCGGTCGGGTCGCGGTCTCCGCCGGCAAGATCGTATTCGACGACCAGGCGCGGTGCCCAGGGTGCCGGGACCGTGTAACCCAGGGCGACATGGTAAAAACAGGCGAGATGGTCCAGATATGTTGTGTCCGTCGCAGCGGTGGTCGACCGGGATCGGCCTACTTGCAAGACCGATTCCACCTCGAAATCCAGGGTTCCCGTGCGTGGCGGCCGGAACCAGCGCACCCCCGGTGTGACCAGCTTGCGATTCCGCGTTGCGAGATCCGCGTCGTCCTGTTCGTGCAGGCCGAAGAGGTACACTTCTCCCCGGCTGCTCCAGGGTAGGCCGCCCACGGCACCGAACAGCCCCCAGAACAGCACGTTGAAATTCTCCTCGTCGAAGGCGGCCTCGTTGTCGAGCAAGGCGGAGCCTGCCGGACGACGCTGCACCGGCGCGGTGAAGAAACCCGCGGCCCGCGCATCCCCGGAACCGGCCCACCACGCTTCCACGCCGGTGAACGCGTTGAGGGTGTTTCTAAAGCGGTTGCGGGCGATCAAGCGGCGGCTGCCCATGTCGATCGTCAGGCGCCCGGCGCGTAGCGTCGTCTCACTGCCCGCCTCGAAAACATCGCGGAGCCGCACGCCTACATAGGCCTGGAGCAGTTCGGCGGCATTGATCATCGAGGTGTTGAGCGGGGTGTTCGCGTCGGTCATAAAGGCGCGGGCGTCTTGTAGTTCTGCACCGACGAAAACGGGATCCAGGCGCAGGTCGGCCAGGATCAGCGCGCGATGGACCAGCACATCCGCGTCGCCCGGGCCGCCCGACCGAAACGGGTCCGTCAGCCGTTCATACCGCAGGCGATAACTGCCGCTGACCCGGAGCCAGCCGGGAAGACGGGAACGGCCCGGCGTGCGCCACCCGGCCGCCTCCGCTGCATTCTCAGAGAGAGCATACGGGTTCGGCTCATGGTCCGGTTGTTGCCCGTCGGCAGGCGTTGGCGCGCAGAGGAGCATCCCGAGCATGAGCGGCCAGATCCACACCTTGAGCCGGGCGCGAAGGAGCAATGCAGGCATGCCGGATACACGTTTTGGCAGAGCGCGCCCCGCCGGGCACGCGTGCGGTTCATCCCATGAGAACGTATCGGACCAGCACCAGCACGAGGAAGGAGGTGCCCATCAAAAGGGCCGAGAGCGTGAGGGCCACACCCAGATCCAGCTCGAAGCCGAGGTAGATGGCCAGCGGCATGGTCTGCGTCCGCCCCGGCAGGTTGCCCGCGAAGATGATCGTGGCCCCGAACTCACCGAGGGCGCGGGCCCAGGTCAGGACGGCACCGCCGAGGAGCGCCGGGCGCGTGAGCGGCAGCGTCACGTAGCGCAGCACCTGCCCCGTGCTCGCCCCGTCGATGAGGGCGGCATCCTCCAGCTCCTCGTCGATACCGGCGATGCCGATAATAGCCGCCCGCACGTAGAGGGGTGCCGCCACGAAAGTCTGCGCCATGATCACAGCGACCTGCGTGAAGGGGATCTGCACCCCGAAATCGTACAGCAGGCTGCCCAATAGGCCGCGCCGTCCGAAGGCCATCAGCAGGGCCACGCCGGCCACCGCCGGGGGCAGCACCATGGGCAGGTCGATGAGCGTATCGACGGCCCGCCGAAGCGGGAAGTCACGCCGGGCCAACAACACGGCCAGCGGCGTGCCGAGGAGCACGGTCAGGCCCGTCGCCAGCAGGCTCGTCTTCAGGCTGAGCCAGACGGCCTCGTAGACGGCGGGCTTGCCGAGGTTGGAGACGACCTCCACGGGCGCGTTCCGCAACAGGAGCGCGAGCAGGGGCAGCGTAAGGAAACCGAGCAGCGGCAGGCTCAAGAACCACCACGACGGCCCGAGCCGAAGACTGGAGCGCCGCCGCAAGTCAGGGCGGGCGTGCCGGAGCAAAGCCATAGCGCGTGAGGATCTCTTGCCCCTCCGAAGAGAGCACGAAGACGACGAAGGCGCGCGCCAGGTCCGGATGGGGGCTTTCGGAAACAGGCGCAATCGGATAGAAAGCAACGCTATTGAAGGCATCCGGGATATCGATACGCGCTACGCCGTCAGCGCCTGCGCCGACCAGATCGCTCGTGTAAACGATGCCCGCATCGGCCTCGCCGAGCGCCACTTTGGTAAGCACGGCACGCACATTCTGCTCGAAGGAGGCCACCTGCGCGAGCACCTGCTGCCCGTACTCCGCACCAAAGGCCTCGTCACGGGAGGCCTTCTCCAGAAAGTGCCGGGAGTACCGCCCGACGGGCACTTCTTCGGCAGCCAGCACAAGCCGAAGGCCGGGCCGGGCGAGATCCTGGAGCCGGACCGGCCCCGCCGGGTTGTCCTCCGGCACGACAACCACAAGCCGGTTCGAGGCGAAGGGTTGCGGCGCATCCGATTCGACCCGCCCGGCCTCAACGGCGGCCTGCATCTGCTGCGGGTTGGCGCTGGCGAAGACGTCGGCGGGCGCGCCGAGACCGAGCTGCTGGGCAAGCTGTTGCGAGCCGGCCAGGTTGAGTACCACATCGACGCCGGGGTGAACAACCTCGAAAGCCTGTTCTATGGCCGCGAAGGCCCCGGCGAGCGAGGCGGCTGCAAAAACCGTCAGGGTCGCCTCCGTCTCCGCCTGCTCCTCGCCTGGTGCCGGTGCGTGGCGGGGCGTATCCCCCTCGGGAGCGCATCCCGCCGCCAGGTGCAGCACGACGAGAACGGCGAGGAGCAAACAACGGCAGCGCATCATAGAAACCGACGGCTCATGGGTCAGCGGATGACGGCGGGTGGCGTGAGTTCGTCCCGGCAGGTATCCAGCCAGTCGATCATCGCCTGAACCTGTCCGGCGCGGTATTGACGGACAAGCCGTTGATACGATTCGCCCTCTTCGGTCTCATCGACGGCGGCCTGCAAATCGCGCAGCCATCGCTCGCAGGCGAGGCGCTGGCCTTCGAGGAGCAGCGCCACGGTGTCTGCGCCCTCACGGCGCGCGAAGAAGAGTTTTGTCAGAAGGTCGAGACGAAACTGACGGCCATGCTCGACGGGCGCCTTCACCCAGGCGAGGTAGGCCTCACGACCGGAGCGGGTACGCTGGTAGAGCTTGCGCGGCGGGCGTCCGCCCTGTGGCGCCAGCGTTGCGGTGAGGTAGCCGCGCTCCTCCAGCCGGGCCAGCAAGGCATAGAGCTGGCTCTGCTTTATGCGCCATACCAACCAGAGTCCGCCGGGGTCGGAGAGTTCCTGGTAGATGTCGTACCCGTGCCGGGCGCCTGCGGCCAGAAAGCCCAGGAGCGCGTATTCGGTCGAGAGGCGGTCGGCTGTGCGCGGACTCATATCCAACGTATGTATACTCATTCTTTGAATAATGCGAGTATACACACCCTATGCCGGATAGTCAATCCTGATACGCTTCAGGATCTTTCCCTCATAAACTCCCGCCCGACTGGATGACGCGGATCGCTTCGTCGGCCTGCCGATAGTAGCTGGAGGAGGCATCGACGAGCGTTTTGACCTGCTCGAACTGTTCGACGGCCAGTTCGGTACGCCCGATCATAGCGAGCATGATGCCGTAGTTGAACCGGGCGTGGAGGTGGTTGGGGTCGGCTTCGAGGACGCGCTTGATCTCGGCGACCCCTTGCATCGGGTTGTTCGAACTCAGGTAGGCCGTCGCCATGTCCGTGCGCACGTCGAGGTTGTCCGGGTTGACAGCCAGGACGCGCTGATAGGCATCAATGGCACGCAGGGCCACTTGCGCTTTCTGAGGACCCTGCAGAGAACTCATCCAGTCGTAGAACAGATCGCCGGCGTGTTTCCAGTCGTCGGCGGTACTGGTGGCTTCGGCAACCTTTTGTTGTTCGAAGGCCGCCCGGTCCAGGCGTCCGCTGCCGGCAAAGAAGGCGACCAGGTCGCGCCGTTTATCCGTCTGGGCTTCGCCGGTACGTTGTGCGATCTCGGCTTCCAGCGCTTCTGCCTGTTCGACGAGGGAAGCCGCCAGCGGCGGCAATTGCCCCGGCGTTACGTCCGTCGATGCCGGGGCGGATGCAGCGGGCAGCGGCGGCTCGGCGGGGCGCGTCTTGCTGACCGCCGTCACCATGAAGAGCGCCACCACCAGTAAGAACCCGGCCCCGACGATGATGCCGACCTGGCGTGTGACGGCCTGCCGGGTGAGGTCACTGCCCGCGCTACCGACTTCCTCCTCTGCACGCGCTGCTGGCGGCATCGTCACCGACTCGGAGGGCACCGGAGGACGCGGCGCCGGGGGCGATGCAGGGGGCGGCGAAGGCGACAAGGCAGCCGGGTTGACCGACTGAAGGGGAGCGCCGCACATCGTGCAATAACGGGCACCGACGGGGTTTTGCCAGCCGCACTGGTTGCAGAAGACCCCAGCCGGCCTCTCCGCCGAGGGCATCGACGGCGTTTCGTCCGAGGCTTCCGGCACGACGACAGACGCTGAGAGCGCCGACGCGTCTGAAAAAACCGGATCCTCGGTAGCGACCGGGGTAGTCTCGGCGGCTTCGGCCTCGTGCGTCGGCGTACCGCACAGGTCGCAATGGCCGGCATCGCTGGAAAGCCGGGCTCCACACCCGGCACACGTTCTGTACGATTTCGACATGGTTCCTTCGGGCCTCACGCTTCGTCCTGCAAGGCTTTCATCGCTTTATCTACGGCGTCTCGAAAATCTTTCGACGCCTTGAACACCGGTACGTAGCGCGCCTCGATCTCCACGATCTCTTTCGTCCTGGGGTTGCGCGCGACGCGCGGTGCCCGATGTTGCGGGCGAAACACCCCGAAGCCGCGCAACTCAAGGGTCTCTCCCTGCGCAAGCGCCTGCATGACGGTGGCGATAAACCCGTTGACGACGGCTTCCGTCTCGATCTTCGTGAGACCCGTACCACTGGCGATATGATCGATGATATCCGCTTTTGTCACGGCTCGGAGGGGCTGGATCTGAAGTGCACAGACAAGGACGCAAGGGTTAGGACATCTTCAGCTAAACGCCCACGCGAGGCCCTTGATTCCTGAAGGTTGTGTAAAGATAGGAAGCAGAAAACTTTCATGCGGCGGATCAAAAAAGCGGGGTCGCCCCGTTAGAGGGTCGTGTTCACCTTGTTTCCACGCCGGACGCCGAGACCCATGCCCCCGGATCCCGACCTCACTACCCAGGCGCTGCACGCGTTCTCCCGGTCCTTCGGCGCGGCGCCCGAAGCGGCGATCGAACAGCCGGAACAGGTGACGCTGGAGGACGTCCGCACCTTCCTCATCGACCGCATCACGGACCTGATCGACGCCAACCCGGCCCTGCTGATGAGCATCCTCTACCGCGTCGACGTGGCCGAGCGGGCGGTACAAGGCGTCTTCGCGGAAGCCGCGCCGGAAACGATCCCCGTCCACCTGGCCGACTTGCTCATCGAACGCCAGTTGCAGAAGCTGGAAATTCGGCGTCGGTATGCGGCCCGGCGCTGAAACGTTTAGCCCTGCCCGGCAACCCAAAGGCCGGGTGTCATCTCCTTTGCCCGCGTGCTATCATGGAGGCCGGGGCCGTCGAACGCCGCTCCGAGATCATCCTCGCCCACGTGTCCGTCTGCGCTGATTTTTGATCGTCGTCTCTGAGCATGCCCTTGCGGAGCGGGCTCACACCCGATCTCTTCGGCATAATGCACCCGTATCCGGCGCGGACGGGCCATCGCCCGGAACCTTACGACCGGATAGCACCGTTCTTGGTACCCTCGTCCCACCCGTTGTCTCATCCCATACCGTAACAGGAGGAACCCCATGACAAAGCACTGGTTGCCGGGAATCACCGGCCTGCTCGTCTTGCTGTGTACCTTGCTCGTGGCCGAACCGACGTTCGCGCAACGAGGCAACAACGAACCGCGCCCCAGCCCCAACGCCGGCCTCTCGCAAACCATCGGAACGACCGTCGTCGATATGCACTATAGCCGCCCCGCCGTGAAAGGACGCACCATCTTCGGAGGGCTTGAAGCGTGGGGGAAGACGTGGCGGGCCGGGGCCAACGAACCCACCACCATCACCTTCAGCGGCGACGTCAAGATCGAAGGCCGGGATCTGCCGGCCGGCACCTATGCCCTGTGGATCACCCCGATGGAAACCGGCGATTGGGACGTCACCCTCGGCACGATGGTCCGCTGGGGCACGATGTCCGGCGAGAGTGATCCGGTCTTGACCGTCTCGGTCGCCCCCCGGCAGGGCGATCTCCAGGAATGGTTGATCTACCGGTTCGAAGACCTGTCGACCACGTCGGCCACGCTGGTCATGCACTGGGAAAACACCCTCCTGCCTATCCGGATCAGCGTCTAACGGGTCGCCGTTGGTGGTTCGTTGGTTTAATTGACGGCTGACGATAAATACCCACTTTTGCTTTTAAAGGCGTTGTATACCGCGTACTCCGTACGGGTAGCTTTCCCAACGGAGTACGCAAGACGCCGTACGAAGTACGCACGATAGATGAGGCACGCCTCGTCGTTCCATCAAACCATGGCGGACCACGCAACCACGGACCACAAACCACGGACCACAGACCAACCGATGCGTCGCTGGCAGGGACTCGAAATCGAAGCGGAAGGAACGGGTATCTCAAAGCCGCTGAGCGAGCAGATCAACCTGCTGGGCACGATGCTGGGCCAGGTCATCCGCGAACAGGCGGGGGACGATACCCTGACCCTCATCGAAACGCTGCGGGGGTTGTGTAAGCGCGCCATCCGCGAGCACCGACCCGACCTGCGCGAAGCGGCACGAAACCGGATCGCCGGGCTCGACCTCGACGAGATGGTATGGCTGCTCAAGGCCTTCACGGCTTTCTTCCATCTCGTCAACAAGGCCGAGCAGCAGGAGATCATCCGCATCAACCGGGAGCGGGCCCATCAGAACCCGGAGCAGCCGCGCGCGGAATCCATCGACGAAGCCGTATATCGGCTCAAGCAGGCAGACTATTCCGTCGAACAGATCCTGGACGTACTCCGCCGCCTCGACATCCAGCCGACCATCACGGCCCATCCCACCGAGGCCCGCCGCCGGAGCATCCTGTACAAACAGCAAGGCCTGGCCGTGCTCACCGAGCAGCTCCTCCGGGGCCGGCCCACGCCGGAAGAACGCGAAGACCTCCTCAACCAGATCCACAACCAGATCACGCTCCTGCTGGCTACCGACGAGGTGCGCGCCACGCGGCCGACCGTCACCGAAGAGGTCGAAAACGGCCTCTACTTCATGCGCAACGCGATCTGGGAAACCGTACCTCGCATCCATAAGGACCTGCACGAGGCCATCCGGCGGCACTACGGCCGGGTGCTCGACGTGCCCGTCTTTCTGCGCTTCCGGTCGTGGATCGGCAGCGACCGGGACGGCAACCCCAACGTCACGGCCGAGGTCACGCGCCAGACGATTGCGATGCAGCAGCGCACGGCCCTGACGCGTTACCTCGACGAGCTGCGCCTGTTGCGCCGCGAACTGAGCCTCTCCGAACAGCAGGGGGCGATCCCGCAGGCCCTCTACGCCTCCCTCGAACGCGACGCAGAAACGCTCACCCTGGAAGAACACTTCGAGCGACAGTACCAGCACGAGCCGTATCGGTTGAAGATCAGCTATATGATGCTGCGGCTGGAACAGCGGCTCGCGACCCTGGCCGACCCGGACGCCCCCCTCTACGACGACGACGCCTACGACAGCGCCCGGTTCTTTGACGACCTCACGCTGCTCGCCGACAGCCTCCGCCAGACCGGCCTCGACGACCTGATCCCGTATGGACGGCTCGGGCCGCTCTTGATCCAGGCTGAAGCCTTCGGCTTTCACATGGCCGCGCTGGACATTCGCCAGCACAGCCGCGTCCACGAAGAAGCCGTTGCGACGCTCTTCCGCCTGGCCGGCGTCACCGACGACTACGCCGCCCTCGGCGAACCGGAACGCCAGACCCTTCTCAGCGCCGAGCTTGCCAACCCGCGCCCCCTCCTGCCTCGCCATGCAACCCTCCCCGAGACGGTCCGCCAGGTGCTCGAAACCTTCGAGGTGATTCGCACGATGGGGGACCACGAGCCCGCGGCCCTGGGGAGCTTCATCGTCAGCATGACCCATGCGGTGAGCGACCTGCTGGAGGTGCTGCTGCTGGCCAAAGAAGTAGGGCTGTGGAAGGTAGAAGGCGAGACGGCTACCGCGCCCCTCGACGTCGTGCCCCTCTTCGAAACCATCGACGACCTCAGCCGGGCCGACGTCTTTCTGGCAGCCCTCTTTGCCCATCCGTTGTACCGCAAGCATCTCGCCGCGCGGGGCACCTTCCAGGAGATTATGCTGGGCTACTCGGACAGCAACAAGGACGGCGGCTACTGGATGGCCAACTGGGCGCTGCATCAGGCCCAGGACCGCATCGGCCGGGTCTGCCGGGCGCACGGCGTGGACTTTCGGCTGTTTCACGGGCGCGGCGGGACCGTCGGGCGCGGCGGCGGGCGGGCCGGGCAGGCCATCCTGGCGATGCCGTCGGTCGTGCACAACAGCCGCATCCGGTTCACCGAGCAGGGCGAAGTCATCTCGTTTCGCTACGCCCTGCCGGACATCGCCCGGCGCCATCTGGAGCAAATCACGAGCGCGATGATCCTGGCGCCGATCCTCGCGGCGGATCCCGACGACGCCCAGGAAGACCCGCTGATGACGCGCATCGCCTCGGAGTCCATGGAGACGTACCGCGCCCTCGTCCACGACGAGACGCTGTGGCCCTGGTACGCACGCGTCACCCCCATCGAACAGATCAGCCGCCTGCCGATTGCCTCGCGCCCCGTCTCCCGCAAATCGGCGGACGAGGTCGACTTCGAGGGCCTGCGCGCCATTCCCTGGGTGTTCGCCTGGACGCAAACGCGCTACATCGTGCCGGGCTGGTACGGCATCGGGCGGGCCTTGCAGGCCGTACTCGCCGACGACCCCGCCCACCTCGACGCCCTGCGCCGAAAATATGCCGACTGGCTCTTCTTTCAGGCCGTCGTCAACAACGCCCAGCGCGAGATGGCCCGCGCCCGTCTCGACATCGCCCGTGTCTACGCCCTGCAAGCCGACGACGGCCTGCACCCAACGTCTCTGCACGAACGCATCGCCGCCGACTTCGAGCAGGCCCGGCAGGCGATCCTACAGATCACCGGACAGAACGAACTGCTCGACAACACCCCCGTCATCCAGAAATCCATCGCCCTTCGCAATCCCTACACGGACGTCTTGAACCTGGTACAGATCGAACTCATGAAGCGCCACCGCACGGCCCCGGAGGCGGAGCGCAAGCGGCTGGCCCAGGCCCTCTTCCTCAGCGTCAACGGCATCGCCGCCGCCATGCAGAGCACGGGGTAGCCGGTGCGAAGCCCTACCGTTAACGTTCTGCCTCTACCCGGCGCACGAGGACGGCTTCTCGATCAAGCAGGGCGCCGGCCGGCATCACCGAGATGTGAAAGCGGTAGGCTTCCGCATCAATCCACCGCTCGATGATGCGATTCGTATGTCCGTCATCGGGCGCCGCTTCGCTCTGCAGGACGACCTCCTTGATCGCGGCAAAGAGGTGCTCCGGGACGACGTAATCGACGATGCGCCACTTGCACAGGGCCTGCCCCACCAGTGCGTAGACCTCGACTTTCTGTTGCCGGTTGGCGACGAGGCATATGCCGGACGCCTGGGTCCGCACCGCGTCGGCCAGCAGCATCTCGAAGTTGTTCAGCACCGAGGCCGTGCCGGGTTGCCACTCCGGCGCGGAGGTTTTCGAGGGAACCGCAGCGGAAGCCGCCGCGGACGGACGCGCGGGAGCGCCAGACGAGCCGGGCGCGGCTTCCCGGGACGTCGGCAGCAAGGATGCTGAAGACGCCGGGGGCACCCCTGCCGGTGCGAACAGGGCAGGCGCCGGTGCTCCCACGCCGGGGGCTGCCTCCACGGAATCCGCGTTGCCGTCCGGCGCAGTCTCGGCAAAACGCTTGCGCTCCTCGGCCAGGACCTTGCTCAGCTGCTTGAACTTCGAGGGAAACGCCTTCGCCAGGATCTCCACGATCTCGTGCTCCGGGGCATAGCGTAATTCAAAGGCCTCGACGCCCAGATCCTGCAACAGGGGTATTACCTCCGGATGCGTAGGATCGTGCGAAGCGAAGACCAACTGCTTGCGATGGCTTGAGGCTTGTTCTACCTCGGCCAACGGAATCAGGCGCAGTTCTATCATCTTCTTCCAGAGCGGCGCCGGTATGTGCTTTACCAGCTCCCGGAGGATCGGCACCAGTGCCCGGGGCGCCAGATGGGCCTCTTCGAGGCTGTACACGCGGGCGGCTTCGGCAAGGATAAGTTCGCGATCCAGTTCAGGCACGAAGACGAGCAGGCGCCACAGGGGTGTACGCACATCCCCCTGATACGCCTGGTTCCAGAGCCGCCACACCTCCGCCACTTGCTCTTCCGTGACGATCTGATCGAAGAGCAACATAATGACGACCCGGTCCCGCAGTTCGAGGGCAGAAAACACCTCCACGTCTTCTTCGGGAGCAGCCGTTGCGGCGGACGCATCCGAGGCGTCCACGGCGGCTGCCGGGCCCTCCGTGCTACCCTCCTTAGAAACCGGCTGTTCAAGGGGGTGAACCGCACGGGGCCGAAGGGTACGCATCAGGGCTTTCTTCAGGCTGTTCATCGGCCTCCTTTTCCCTGGTCATTTCGTTGCAGGCTACGCCGCCACATGGTATTGCTGCGGGCCGGATGCTTTCCACAAACGGAGCGCGTGGAAGCACCCGGTGCGCGAAAGTATCGGCCTGTCTTTCCAGAGATAAAGAACCGACCAGGGAACGCGCAGCCCGCAGCCCGTCCCTTTTCCCGACAAATCTTCCCTATTTTGGCAGATGAGCTATCCGGTTCCCATCCACCCAAGCGTATACCCGAAACGCGTCTGTATGCAGATTCGAAACCGCACTTTTCTCATCACGGGCGCCGGCTCGGGGCTGGGCGAAGCCACAGCCCGCCTGCTCGTCGAGGCCGGCGGCTACGCCCTGCTGGCCGACGTCGACGCAACGGCGGGGACGGCGACGGCCGACGCCCTCGGCGAACGCGCCGTCTTTGCCCACACCGACGTGACGCATGCCGACAGCGTACAGCACGCCCTCGACGCGGCGCATACGCACTTCGGCGGGCTGCACGGCGTCGTCAACTGCGCCGGCATCGCCCTGGGCCGCAAGACGCTAGGGCGCGAAGGGCCGCACGACCTGGAGAGCTTCGCCCGCGTGATCCAGGTCAACCTCGTGGGTACCTTCAACGTGATCCGGCTCGCCGCGGCGGCGATGGCCGGGCAGGAACCCAACGACGAGGGCGAACGCGGCGTGATCGTCAACACGGCGTCGGTGGCGGCTTTTGACGGGCAGGTCGGGCAGGCCGCCTACGCAGCATCGAAGGGCGGCGTCGTGGGCATGACGTTGCCCATCGCCCGCGACCTGGCGCGCTCCGGCATCCGCGTGATGACGATCGCCCCCGGTATCTTTGAGACGCCGATGATGGCCGGGATGCCGGAATCGGTACGGGCTTCACTCGCGCAGCAGGTGCCGTTCCCTCCCCGCCTGGGCCGCCCTGCCGAATACGCCCGCCTGGTCCGTCATATCCTCGAAAACCCGATGCTCAACGGCGAAGTCATCCGCCTCGACGGCGCCATCCGTATGGCACCGAAATAGGGTCTTGTAATTCGGTCATGGGCCATTACGGTCGCTTCGCTCCCTGTCACTGGTCATCGGGGTTGCTTCACGCATGACCAGTCACACCAATGACCAATGACTCACGACCAGTGACCTTCGACCGTGCAGGGTCCCGGCGTCGAAAAGACCGCAAAACATGATCCTGCCGGCTTAAAACGCTACTTCGGCAAGTATGGGGATGTGATCGGAGGGGAAATGCCCGTTCCAGTGATCGGTGAGGGCGGCGTAGCGGCGAACGCGCACGGACGGCGACACGAAGATGTAGTCGATGCGCCGCTCGGGCTCGTCTACCTCGACCGTAAAGCCCCACAGGGTGCCGTCCGGCCCGTGCGGCGGCAGAGCGGATTGGGCGCGCGCGTCCGCCAGGTCGGCTATCATGGTCCGGAAGACCGGCGTCGTAGGCTCCGCGTTGAAGTCGCCCGTCACCAGCACGGGCGTGTTGCCCGCGATGGTTCGGATCTTCTCGGCAAGCAAGCGGGCGCTCTCCTCGCGGGCCTGCTGCCCCCGGTGGTCGAAGTGCGTGTTGAACACGAAAAAGGTGGTTCCCGCCTCCCGGTCGCGGAAGCGCCCCCACGTGACGATGCGGGGCAGGGCGGCATCCCAACTCTGGCTGCCCGGCACCTCGGGCGTCTCCGAGAGCCAGAACGTAGCCTGCTCCAGCAGTTCGAACCGCGCCCGGCGGTAGAAGAGGGGAGAAAACTCGCCGGCCGCCGCGCCGTCGTCGCGCCCCACGCCGATCCAGGCGTATCCCGGCAACAGCCCTTCGAGGTCGTCGATCTGGCCTTGGAGGGCTTCTTGCATACCGACGAAGTCGGCCTGATGAAACCGGATCACACTCGCCACACGCTCCTTGCGGTGCGGCCAGGCATGCGCGCCGTCGCCCGGATTGTTGTAGCGAATGTTGAACGTCATCACGCGGAGGGTAGTGTCGGCCCGCGTTGGCGCGGCCTGCACCACGGACGGCACCATGAGCAGCACGAGGCCGGCTAATAACATCGTTCGCATATTTCCTGAATCACTCGTCTTTTTCTTATACGCGGCAAGCCCCGTGGTTCACCGCCGGGCTCTCTTGATCCGTCATCCCCCGATCGTAATCATCGGGCGGTTTTCCATACGGGCGAGGTTGTACATCCCGGCGTGACGGGCCCGTTTGCGGCCCACGGCGGCGCCGACGATGGCGAGCAGGTCCTCGTCGGTGGCGCCCCGGCGCATGGCATCGCGGAGGCTGACTTCGGCGCTGCCGAAGAGGCACACCTTCAGGTTGCCGTCCGCCGTGATGCGGAGCCGGTTGCACCCCTCGCAGAAGTGCTCGGTCATCGAGGTGATGAACCCGACGGCCCCGCGATAGCCCGGCACCCGGTAGGTCTTGGACGTGTCGTTGGGACCGTCCTGCGCGCGCTCAAGCGGGAAACGGACCTCGATGCGGTCGCGCATCTCGGTGTACGGGACCAGCCGGGTGTCGTCCCAGCGATTCCCGTCGAAGGGCATAAACTCGATGAAGCGCACTTCGACAGGCAACGCGCGCGTCCAGGCGACGAAGTCGACGAGTTCGTCGTCGTTGACGCCCCGCATGACGACGCAGTTCACCTTGACGGGGTCGTAGCCCCGGGCGACGGCTTCGTCGATGGCCTGCATCACCAGGTCAAACCCCTTACGGCGTGTGACCGCCTTGAAGCGGTCGGGCCGGAGCGTGTCCAGGCTGATGTTGAGCAGGTTGACGCCCGCCCGCTGGAGCCGGTCAAACTTCTTGGGCAGCAGCAGGCCGTTCGTGGTGACGGCGAGCGTTTCGAGCCCCTCCAGGCGGCCCAGGGCTTCGGCGATGGCTTCGACGCCCCGGCGCAGCAACGGCTCACCCCCTGTCAGCCGGATCTTGGTGACGCCCTGTGCCACGAACAACCGCGCCAGCCGTATGATTTCCGCCTCGGTAAGGATCTGCTCGGTGGGCGTCCAGTTGAGCCCCTCTTCGGGCATGCAATACCGGCAGCGCAGGTTGCATTGCTCGACGATGGAAATCCGCAGATAGGTGTGCTGCCGCCCGAAGCCGTCGGCGAGCACCTGCGCCTCCGAATGGGTCCGGTCATACGTCAATCCGAAATCCCGGGGCACTTCATCGACCGGCGCCACGTCGCTCTGCGTCAACGCAGGGACGTCTCCTTCGGACAAGACGTTGAGTTCATGGATCATAGAAATTTGAGGCGCAAATTTCTAAAGGAGGCTCTTTCCCGACAGGTCAAGATCGGATACGCGATTCACATTACGCAAGGGACCCGGCGGGAGATCCACGTACCGTACGTTCTCCAGGTAATCCAGCAGCGCGTGCATCGCGAGCGTCCCGGAGGCGAGGCGGGCTTCGACGAGGGGGCGTGCGTCCCGGTGATAACAGGCGCAGAGCGGATGACCCTGCCCGTCGGGCGTACGGGCCACCACGGCGGCGACGTTCGGCGTCCGTGCATCCAGCAACCGCTGCAACACAGCGGGCGTGAGGAACGGCATGTCGCAGGCGACGGCCAGCACCCACGGCGTCCCGGCGGCCTCCAACCCCGCGTGCAGCCCCGCCAGCGGCCCCGCCTCCGCGTATCGGTCTACGACGTACCGCACCGCCGGCATGTCGTCGGACGGCACCTCGGCCACGCTGATCAACACCGCATCCGTCACGGCGGCGACGGCCGCCACCACATGCTCGATCATCGCCCGCCCCGCCACCGGGTGGCGCGCCTTATCCGCCCCGAAGCGCGTGCTCCGGCCGCCTGCCAGAATAAGCCCGGTGACGCCAGGAGATCCTTTCATCCCGACATTGCCTTGTTACGTGAGGGACGGAGACGCTCAATAAGATAAATCTCAAGGGCCGCGGATAAATATCCTGTATCCTTGGGAAATCCAAGCGTCCAGATCTCGGTTATCTCCTCCCACTCTGGGCGCGGCTTGAAATAGCGATCCTCAATGGCACGAACCTCCATCAACAGATCCTTCTCCTTGTCCCGCTTCAATGTCTCCACCTCTAATTTCCGGCTCATAGCATTCTCCAAATGTTGATTCTTTTCCGGGTCGCCTACCCCGATGCTTGCCTCGGAAAGCAACCGCTTCCTTAGACGGATACCTCGGAGCGTGCTCCCAGGAGGGTCATTTTTCCTATGAAGGCTCCGGAGCCCCGGAGGGGCGCCCTGTTTGTAGCGCAACGCAATTTCCCATCCAAGCTCCGTAGGAGCGACCTGTCGAGACGGCCTGCTATACCGCTTCGACCCAGTCAAACAGATACCGCTCATCATGTTCAACCTCAAAGATGCGCAGCATCTCCAGATACTCTTCTTTGAAAGATCTTCGGGTGTGATGCTTTTCCTGGTTCAGGATATAACGGCACACCTGATCGACCTGAGAACGTGCGTAGGAGAAGGCTCCGTAGCCTTCCTGCCACCGGAATTGACCCGGCACCCATCCCCGATCGTTGATAAATCCCGAGGAGCCGGCTTTCACGTCGCGCACGAGATCCGAAAGCGCGATCCGGGGATTCAGGCCAAAAAAGACGTGCACGTGATCCGGCATGCCCCCCACAGCAAGCAGCTTTTGCTCGCGTCGTTGTACGATGCCGGTGATGTATTTGTAGAGTTCTTCGAGGTGCTTCTTCGGCAAAAGATGGTGGCGTCCCTGCACCGCAAAGACGACGTGGATGTAGATCTGCGTATAGGTATTCGCCATGACCATGTTGGGGACAGGTCGCTCCTACGGAGCTTTTGGTTTCGGGCGGGGTGGGGGCTACAAACAGGATGCCCCTACAGGGCTTGTGTTTTCGGTGGGGTCGGTACGTTACCACTACGTGCTCGACCATCGCCCGGCCGGCTACCGGGTGATACCCAATCCGGTTGGTTTGTTACCGTATGGAGGTATAGACGTAGGGAAGGCTGGACGTTCAGCGGGCGATCTGATCGCTGAAGCCGTCGTCCATACGTCCACGCATACACACTTCCATACCCCAAGCGCGCAAGCGGATTGGGTATGATGCGCCTTGTCCGCCCCGAAGCGCGTGCTCCGGCCGCCTGCCAGAATAAGCCCGGTGACGCGACCGATCACAGTCTTCACCCTCGTGTTTCGACGGAACGGATGCGGTTCATCGCGCATCCCGTAGCGGCGTTGTCATGCGTGCGTCTGCGTCGAGGCGGCCGGCACCGCGCCAGGCTGTTCGAAATCGGACGGCCCGAGGTGGTAGACCGGGCGCAGGCTGATGACCACCGACTTCGAGACGGGGGTGTTGCTCTTGTCTGCCGTGTGGTCGACGGGAACGAGGGGGTTGGCTTCGGGAAAATACGTGGCGGTACAGCGGCGCGGCAGGTTGAACGGCACGACCACAAAATGCCGGGCGACGCGCTCTTCCCCGTTGAAATGACTGACCAGGTCGACCACGTCGCCCCGGATGTAGCCGGCCTCACGGGCATCCTCCGGGTTCATGAAGATCACCCGCCGCTCTCCCTTGACGCCCCGGTACCGGTCGTCGAAGCCATAGATGGTGGTGTTAAACTGGTCATGGCTACGGATGGTCATCATCAAGAACTGACCCTTTTCGAGCGAATGCCGGGGAATCGGATGGACGGTAAACTTGGCGCGGCCGGTGTCGGTGTTGAAGACGCCGTCGCGGGCGGCGTTGGGTAGATAAAAACCGTTGGGCTCCCGAACCCGTCGGTTGTACGCCTCGAAGCCGGGCACCACCCGGGCGATGTACGCCCGGATGCGGTCATAGTCGGCCGCGAGGGCGTCCCAGTCGATGGCCTCGCCGAGGGTCGCCCTGGCCAGCCCTGCCACGATGGCCGGTTCGCTACGCAAGTCCGTCGAGGCAGGCTCCAGCGTTCCTTGCGA
>Ga0302046_10001881_pt1 | contig 19620 bp, 17 predicted proteins | sample RVTome_11_FD_200261 | JGI IMG/M metagenome (GOLD analysis project Ga0302046, IMG submission 200261) | Soil microbial communities from uranium-contaminated site in the Upper Colorado River Basin, Wyoming, United States - RVT147D111 (version 2) ...
CTCAGATAGGGGAACTCGTCGTCGAAGAAGCTCGAATCGACAAACGCGCCGTCGGTGAACGGCAGCAGGCCGGCCGGCGCGTCGGCCGGGTCGCAGCCGAAGGCGCCCGGGAAGGCGTGGCAGAGCAACCCCATCGCCACCCGCAGCTCGGCGTCGACGACGTCGTCGCCCGGCCGCCGCCCGTTGGGGAAGCCGGCGTTGTCGCCGCCGGCGACGCCGAGGTTGCTCTGCTGGTCGCGCGGCGTCGGCGGGATGGTGACGTTGAGCCGCTGCATCTCGCCGAAGCCGAGCCGGTTGAGCCCGTCGATGCCGGTGACGAACGCCGCCACCAAGTCGTTGCGCGGGATGTTGGTCGGTGCCCCGACTCCGAAAAGCAGCTCGAGCAGCGCCGGCAGCGTCGGGTTGGTGACGTAGCCGGCGAAGCGCAGGTCGCCGTCCGGGCGGCTGGCGTTGAAGCGGTTCTTGTCGGCGAGCCCGATCACCACCTCGTTGACCAGCGGCATGCCCAGGCGCGAGACCTGGACGAACGCCGCCGAGCCGTTCTCGGGCCGGTCGAACGACGGATCGGCGACCAGCGTGCGGGTGCGCGGCAGGTGGGCTGTGGTCCAGCCGCCGATCACGTCGCCGCCGCCGGTGAGGCAGTCGATCGGCACCTCGAGGATGAACGAGGTGACGTTCTTGTCGGCGAGGTCGTCGGTCTCGGCGTCCGGTGGGCCGAGCGGGTTGGGGATGTTGACCAGGTCGAAGACCTCGCCCAGGTTGACCACGAACGGGTCCTTGCGCTGGCCGACGAACGCGCGCCCGTCGCCGCAGCCGGGGATGCCGGCATCGAACGCGAAGAGCGAGGCGTAGCCGGCGTAGTTCGGGAAGGTCTTGGCGCCGATGTTGTCGAGCGGCTTGCCGAACCGGATGCCGCCGTTGCGCCGGTTGACCAGCGGTTGGCCGCCGGAGAGCGTCGGGCCGAGCGCGCCGCGCACGAGCTGGACGCCGTAGTTCTCGAAGCGGTTGACGGCGCCGAAGTTGTCGATCACCCCGGCCTGGATCAGCGGGATGCCGACGTCGGCGCCGCCGACCGGCAGCGCGATGTCCTTGAGGAAGGTGAAGGTGCGGAAGACGAACGAGACGTCCTCGACGCCGTCGCCATCGTTGTCGATGCGGATCGCATAGCGCGCGTCGGGGTCGAGGTCGAAGTAGTTCGGGCCGCCGTAGGGATCCTGCAGCGGCAGGTAGTTGGCGATTAGGGTGACGTAGTCCTCGCGTCCCGGCTCGTAGCTGCGGAACATGTAGAAGTCGGTGCCGTCGACCTTCGGGTGCTCGGTGATGAACGGCGCCTCGCGATGGCTCGAGGCGAAGCTCTCGGAGACGCCGGCGTCGAGGCCGGCAAGCAGTAGGACGGCGGCAGTGCACAGGGTCTGGGGTCGCATGCTCTCCTCCCGGTCGGGGGTCGTTTCGTGGTGTAGCAACCCGGATGCCACGGTCCCTGCTCGCACAAACTCAACGCACTCAATGACTTGACGGAGAGATCCCGGCGGCCGTCTCAACCTCGGGCCGAGACGCCCTGCGACGGACTGAGACGCTGCGAAGGGCGATCGGGCGGCGCGGGCTCTCCTCCAGGCGCGGTGCGGCGGTCGCGAGCGGACCGGGCTCGAGCGCGCACGGCGCGTTCGTCGTCCGGGTCCGTCTGCGGGGAGTACGGAGCCCCCGCGCCGGCCGATGAATCGGCGGGCGGGAGCGGGTTCGGGGGCGGGAGGGGCGGCCGCGGAGGGAGGCGGTGGCTGCGGAAGGAGGCGGGCGGCGCTGGCGGCGAACGCCGGAGCCGCCCGCACGGCGGCCGTGGAGGGCGGATCTGGAGGCCGGTGCTGACTAAGGCCTCGGCCCCGGTCTACTCGTCGTCCATGCCGTCGTCGTCCATGCCCTCCATGCCGTCGTCGTCCATGCCCTCCATGTCGTCGTGGTCCATCCCGTTCATCCCGTCCGCCCCGCCGCTCTCGATCACGCCGCAGGCGAGGCGGGCGCCGGCGTCGCCGGTCGGCTGGGTCGTGCAGTCGTCTTGGCCGCCGTGCAGGATCACCGCCTTGCCGACCACCGAGTTCGGGCCGTCCTCGACGGTGATCAGGTCGGTGGTGATGTCGAGATGACCGCTGCCGTCTTCAGCGATCTCGAGGTTGCCGAAGTCGCCGGCGTGGCGCGGCGTGGTCGGCGGGCAGGCGTGATCGACGCCGGCGGGGTTGAAGTGGCCGCCCGCGGAGGTGAAGTCGGGCGGCGTGCACTCGCCGTTCTCGTGGACGTGGATGCCGTGTGTGCCGGGCGCCGCAACGCTGGTCAGGTGGAACGACGCAGTGGTCTGGCCGTTCTCCTGGGTGAAGGTCGCGGTGCCGACCTCGGTGCCGTCGGCGGTCGTCAGGGTGGCGGTGGCGGTCGACGGCGCCGGCTCGGGCTCGATCGGCATCTCCTCCTCGATCGCCGCCACCTCCTCCGGCGCCTCCTCGGCGGGAGGCGTACAGGCGAAGGCGGCGAGCGCGACCAGGGCCAGCGGCAGTGCGGCGGCGTGCAGTGGACTCACTCTAGTCATCGGTTCCTCATCCTTTCTTGCAGGTCATCGAAGCACGGGATGTGCCGTTGCAAGCTCCTTGCCTTCCGCAGCTCCGCACACGGCTCACCGGCTTCACCCCGCCGGCGGACTCGCCGCCCGCCAGGGAAAGACCGCGAGCGCGGCGAGCAATAGCAGATGGGTCCCGCCGCCGGCCGGGTGACCGGCGAACAGCAGCGCCATCCAGAGACCGACCAGGAAGAGCGCCAGGGTGGCACGGGCGGTGGCGCGGGGCACGGGGGGGCAGGCTATCACCGCGGCTGCGGTATTCTCTTGGAGACCGATTCCGCCGAGGCCGACCCCTCGAACCGTCGAGGCGAGACATGACCCGGGCGATCACCTTCGACGTCACCCGCACGCTGATCCACAGCCCGCGGCTGATCGAGATCTACCGCGAGGTGCTGGGGCGCCACGGCATCGACGCGCCGGCGGCGGAGGTGCGGCGGCTGATGCCGGTGGTCTGGCAGGAGCTGGATTGCCGGGCCGAGGTCGGACGCGACCGCTTCTCGGCTCACCCGGAGGGTCCGCGCGGCTGGTGGCGGCGCTTCCTCGAGCGGTTGTGCGAGCACCTCGGGGCGCCGCCGCCCTCGCCCTTCGCCGCCGCCGAGCTGTACCACCGCTTCGGCCGCGCCGAGGCGTGGGAGGTCTACCCCGAGGTGCCGGGGACGCTGAGCGCGCTGTCGCGGCTCGGGCTGCGGCTGGCAGTGGTCAGCAACTGGGACGAGCGGCTGCCGCTGCTGCTCGACGACCTCGGCCTGGGGCGGCGCTTCGACGCGGTGGTCTACTCGGCCGCGGTCGGCGTAGAGAAGCCCGACCCGCGGATCTTCCTCCACGCGCTCGAGCGGCTCGGGGTCGAGCCGGAGGACGCGGTGCACGTCGGCGACAGCGTGCGCGAGGACGTCGAGGGCGCGCTCGCCGCCGGCATGGAGGCGCTCCACCTGGTGCGCCCGGGCGCGCCCTCGCTGGTCCGCCCGGAGAGCGGGCAGCGCAGCCGGGGCGACCTCGCCGACCTCTCCCCGCTCCCCGACCTGATCGAGATCTCGCGCGCGCCGGCGCCGTTCCCGGTGCCCGGCTGAGGGGCGCTCAGCGGGGCTCCGCGGCGTCCTCGATCCCCAGCGCCAGCACCAGGTCGACCAGCCCCTCCAACTCCTCGGCGCTCAGCTTCTTGGCGAAGGCGGGCATCGAGCCGTGCCCGGAGGCGATGCGCTCGCGGACCTCGGCGCGGGCGCCGGGGGCGGTCCAGTCGGAAGCGGTGAGGTCGAGGTCCGGGTTGCGGCGGATCTTCTCGGGGTCGCCGCGGCCGTCGGCGCCGTGGCAGCGGGCGCAGTAGTCGGCGTAGAGCGCCGCCGGCTCGCGGCCGCCGATCTTGGGACCGCAGGCGGCGGCGAGGAGCACCACGGCCGGCAGGGCGAGGCCGGCGAGCGCCCGCCGGGCCGCGTCGGGGATCGACCTCAGCGCGCGCTCCCGGGTGCGATCTCGCCGCGTAGCTCGCGCAGGTAGCCGACGACCAGCCGGATTTCCTCGTCGCTGAGATGGTCGAACGCCGGCATCTCGCCGAAAAAGCCGTTGCGGGTCGACTCCTGCAGAGTGCCGGTCTCGCCGCCCACCCGCCAGGTGTTGTCGAGCAGGTCGGCGTACGGCTTGCCCATGTAGCGCGGGGTGTTGCCGGCGCCGCCCAGGCCGTGGCATTCGGCGCAGTACTCGCGCCAGAGCTTTTCGCCTTCCGAGCGCTTGGGGAAGACCACGTCGCAGCCGGCGCCGGCGAGGACGGCGGCGGCGAGGACGGCGGCGAGGGCCGCGGCGCGGACCGGAGGCCCGGTCCGGGCGCGGCGGGCGGGGCGCCGGCGAAGGGGTTCGGGGTGCGGCACGGCGGGGGTCGGTGGCGAGGTGATGGTCATCGGCGGTTCGCTCCCGGGTGCGATCGGCGCGCGGTTTCGCAGTGCGATCGGCCTTGCGGACGGTTTGCGATCAGGATCAGCCTTCGCGATTCTAGCCGCCGCCCTCGTCCCCGGGTGCGTCGCCGCTCACCGCACCGCCGCGCCGCCGCCACTCTTCCCGCGCCGCCGCCGCCACCCGCCGCTCGTTCGCGAAGGTCAGGCGCGCGAGCGCCTCGTCCCAGAGGAACCACTCGGCGCTCGAGACCTCGGAGGGGTCGAAGTCGGTCTCCGAGCCGGTCTCGTAGTCGAGCAGGTAGTAGTCGACCTGCTTGTGCACCCGCTGGCCGGCCTGGACGAACCGGTACTCGATGGTCGGCAGCGACGCGACCGGCCGGCCGCCGACCCCGGTCTCCTCGCGCACCTCGCGCACCGCCGCCTGCTCGGCGCTCTCGCCGGGCTCGACGTGTCCCTTGGGGAGCTGCCAGCGCTGGCCGCCGGCGACGGCGATCAGGAGGACCTCGTCGCCGCGCACCACCAGGCCGCCGGCCGACCGCTCGTGCACCGTCTCCATGCCCACCCGCCCACCAAGAAATGACGCCGGCGGCGCCCGGACCGCTAGTTGGCGCTGTGGCCTCCGCCCTGGGTCCACGACGGCAGGACCGCCGGATCGACGCCGACCGAGCGCAGAGCCCGGGCCCACACCGCGGCCGGGTCGCCGGCGAACAGGAAGCCCGGGTCGATCGCGGCGGTCAGCCAGTCGTTGCGCAGGATCTCCTCCATGAGCTGGCCTTCGCCCCAGCCGGCGTAGCCGAGGAACAGGCGCAGCCGCTCGGGTGGCGCGGCGGCCAGCCCGGTCAGGTCGTCGACGTGCTGGGTGAGCACCAGCCCGGGGGCGATCTCGGCACCCGCCGGCGCCAGGTCGAGGCCGCCCGCCGGCGGCGCGAACAGCACGGTGCCGAGCTGCGGCTGCACGGGGCCGCCGAAGTGGGCGACCGCCGCCTCTTCACCGCCCCAGCCGATGTCCATGCCGCCGAGGATCTCGCGCACCGTGATGCCGGTCGGGCGGTTGACGATCAGCCCGAAGCTCCCCTCCTCGGAGTGGTGCAGCAGCAGCACCACGCTGTGGTGGAAGGAGGGGTCGAGGACCTGCGGCATCGCGATCAGCAGGACCGGCGCCTGGAGGTCGGTGGGCGTTGCGTGCATCGGCCGGAGGCGATTGTACTCCTCGCCGCCGATCGCCGGCCTGTGCGGTATGTTGAGCGGCATGAGCGACACCTTCGGCAGCCACGGCCGCTTCGAGGCCGGCGGCGGCAGCTTCCGGATCGCCCGCCTGGCGGCGCTCGAGGAGCGCGGTTTCGCGGTCGGCCGCCTCCCCTACGCCCTCAAGATCCTGCTCGAGAACCTCCTGCGCCGCGAGGACGGCGAGGTGGTCACCGCCGCCGACGTCGAGGCGTTGGCCGGCTGGGTGCCCTCCGCCGAGCCGGCCGAGGAGATCGCGTTCATGCCCGCCCGCGTCCTGCTCCAGGACTTCACCGGCGTGCCGGCGGTGGTCGACCTGGCGGCGATGCGCGACGCGATGGCCGGCCTCGGCGGCGAGCCGGCGCGGATCAACCCCGTGCAGCCGGTCGAGCTGGTGATCGACCACTCGGTGCAGGTCGACGAGTACGGCAAGGCGGCCGCCTTCCTGATCAACGCCGAGCGCGAGTTCGAGCGCAACCGCGAGCGCTACGCCTTCCTGCGCTGGGGCCAGACCGCGTTCGCCAACTTCAAGGTGGTGCCGCCGGACACCGGCATCGTCCATCAGGTCAACCTCGAGTACCTGGCGCAGGTGGTGATGAGCGATCCCGCGGGCGACGGCGTCAGGCCGCCGTGGGCCTACCCCGACACCCTGGTCGGCACCGACTCGCACACCACGATGGTCAACGGCCTGGGCGTGCTCGGCTGGGGCGTCGGCGGCATCGAGGCCGAGGCGGCGATGCTCGGCCAGCCGGTCTCGATGCTGATCCCGCAGGTGGTCGGCTGCCGCCTCACCGGCCGGCTGCCCGAGGGCGCCACCGCCACCGACCTCGTGCTCACCGTCACCGAGCTGCTGCGCGCCAAGGGAGTGGTCGGCAAGTTCGTCGAGTTCTACGGTCCCGGCGTCGCCGAGCTGGCGCTCGCCGACCGCGCGACGATCGCCAACATGGCGCCCGAGTACGGCGCCACCTGCGGCATCTTCCCGATCGACGCGGTGGCGCTCGACTACCTGCGCTTCACCGGCCGGCCGGCCGATCGGATCGCCCTGGTCGAGGCCTACACCAAGGAACAGGGCCTGTTCCACGACGCCGGCAGCCCGGAGCCGGTCTACTCCGACGCCGTGGCGCTCGATCTCGCGACCGTCGAGCCCTCGCTCGCCGGTCCCAAGCGGCCGCAGGACCGGGTGCCGCTGTCGCGGGTCAAGCCGGCGTTCCGCGAGGCGCTGTCGTCGATGGTGGCGGTCGCCGCCGGCGGCGGGCCGTCTTCAGGGGGTGCGGAGCCACGGCTGGTGGCGATCGGGCGCTGGGAGAGCGAGGGGGGCGACCCCGACGAGGAGGCGGTCGAGGCGCCCGAGACGGTCGAAGACGGCGTGCGGGTCGACCTCGACGGACGCACGGTGACGCTCCGTCACGGCTCGGTGGTGATCGCCGCGATCACGAGCTGCACCAACACCTCGAACCCGTCGGTGATGGTCGCCGCCGGGCTCTTGGCGAGGAACGCGGTGGAACGGGGCCTCGAGGTCGCGCCGTGGGTCAAGACCAGCCTCGCCCCGGGCTCGAAGGTGGTCACCCGCTACCTCGAGGCCGCGGGGCTGATGGACGACCTCGAGGCGCTGGGTTTCTACCTCGTCGGGTACGGCTGCACCACCTGCATCGGCAACAGCGGTCCGCTCGACCCGCGGATCTCGCGCGCGATCCGCGAGGGCGACCTGGTCGCGGTCGCGGTGCTCTCCGGCAACCGCAACTTCGAGGGGCGGATCAACTCTGACGTGCGCGCCAACTACCTCGCCTCGCCGCCGCTGGTGGTCGCCTACGCGCTCGCCGGGCGGATCGACGTCGATCCGTTCAACGAGCCGCTCGGCACCGGCCGCGACGGCGAGCCGGTCTTTTTGCGCGACGTGTGGCCGAGCCGGCGCGAGATCGAGGAGACCGTCCACCGGGCGTTGCGCGCCGAGATGTTCGAGAGCGAGTATGCCGACGTCTTCGCCGGCGACGAGCGCTGGAACGCGCTGCCGGTGCCGGTGGGCGAGACCTACGCCTGGGACGCCGGGTCGACCTACGTCAAGCGGCCGCCGTTCTTCGACGGCATGGGTCCGCAGCCCGAGCCGCCCACCGACGTGCGCGGGGCGCGGGTGCTGGCGCTGCTCGGCGACTCGATCACCACCGACCACATCTCGCCCGCCGGCGCGATCAAGGCCGACAGCCCGGCCGGCCGCTACCTCCAGGAGCGGGAGGTGCCGCCCAAGGACTTCAACTCCTACGGCTCGCGCCGCGGCAACCACGAGGTGATGATGCGCGGCACCTTCGCCAACGTCCGCCTGCGCAACGAGCTGGTGCCCGAGATCGAGGGTGGCTGGACCCTCCACCTGCCCGACGGCGAGCCGCTGACCATCTTCGACGCCGCCATGAAGTACCAGGCCGAGGGCGTGCCGACGGTGATCCTCGCGGGCAAGGAGTACGGCACCGGCTCGTCGCGCGACTGGGCGGCCAAGGGACCGCGCCTGCTCGGGGTGCGGGCGGTGATCGCCGAGAGCTACGAGCGCATCCACCGCTCGAACCTGGTCGGTATGGGCATCGCCCCGCTCGAGTTCCCGCCCGGCGGGAGCGCCGCCAGCCTCGGTCTGACCGGCCGCGAGACGTTCGACGTCGACGGTCTGGCCGAGGGTGTGGCGACCGGCTTCGCCGCCGGCCGCGAGGTGACCGTCCGCGCCCACGGCGACGACGGCGCCACGACCGAGTTCCGCGCCCGCGTCCGCCTCGACACCCCGCAGGAGGTGCTCTACTACCGCCACGGCGGCATCCTCCACTACGTCCTGCGGGCACTCAGAGGAGCATAGAGGGAATAGAGGGACATGAAAAAGCCCCGTGCCGTGGAGGGAGTCGGCACGGGGGGAGGAGAGGGAGCTGATGGAGGTTGTCGGAGCGTCGTCGCTCCACGACGGGCCCAACTCCCTAAAGTCCGTCGCATCCGGTTCAACAGGCGTGGGCGGTAGCGGATTCCCCTCCGCCCTCCCGCGGCCGGCCGAAACCGGTACGATTTACAGTCGATCTCGCGAAGACCGGCCGCGACGCGGAGGTTTTTTCATCCGATGCGGATCTTCCTGACCGGCACCACGGGTTACATCGGCCGCGCCCTGACCGTCCGGCTGGCCGCCGCCGGGCACGAGCTGCGGGCGCTGGTGCGGCCGACCAGCGACCGCTTCCGGCTCGAGGGGCTGCCGGTGACGTTCTTCCCAGGCGACGTCACCGACCGCTACTCGATGCGCGAGGGGATGTCCGGCTGCGACCGGGTGATCCACCTCGCCGCCGAGCTGGACTTCGGCGCCCCGGCCAAACGGATGACGGCGGTCAACGCCGGCGGCTCGGAGAACGTCGCCTCGCTCGCCTGCAAGCTCGGGGTCGGGCGCCTCCTCGCGGTCTCCTCGGTCGCCGCGCTCGGCGGCAGCCCGGCCGACGGCACGCCGGCCGGCGAGGAGAGCCCGCGCCCGGAGCCGCCGATGCGCTACGGCCGCACCAAGCGGGCGGGCGACGAGGCGATCGCCGAGTGGGCCAAGCGTGGTCTCGCCGCCGACACCGTCCACCCGAGCCTGGTCTACGGCCCGCCGGGTAAGAAGGAGGGCGCCAACGCGCTGCTGCGCCGGATCGCGCTCGGCCGGATGCCGGCGATCGTGGCGCCGGACCAGCGCGCGAGCTGGATCCATCTCGACGACGTCGTCGAGGCGATGGTCCGGCTGCTCGACCGCTCCGGCGACGGCCGCGCCTACATCCTCGCCGGCGACGCCGTCACCACCCGCGAGCTGGTCGCCCGGGTCAGCGAGCTGGCCGGCCGCCGCCCACCCCGGATCACCCTCGGCCTCGGCACCGCCCGCCTCCTCGCCCCCGCCGCCGCCCTCGCCTACCGCCTGCGCGGCCGCCGCCCCCCCTTCGACCGCGAGCACCTCGCCAGCCTCGACCGCCACTGGGCCTACGACGACACCCGCGCTCGCACCGAGCTTCACTGGCGCCCCCGCACTCTCGACGAGGGCCTGCCGGGGACGATCGAGTACCTGCTGTCGCGGTAGGCTTCTGTCGGGTAGGCCGATGTTCACGGTGTTCAGAGACTTCACCTTCGCCGCCGCGCACGCGATCCGCGGCCACACCGGCGGGTGCGAGAACCTGCACGGGCACAACTACCGGGTGCGGGTGTACGCGGCGGCGGCGGAGCTGGACGGGCTCGGGATGGTCGTCGACTTCGCCGACCTCAAGGCGGCGACGGCCGAGGCGCTCGGGCGGTTCGACCACCGGGTGATCAACGAGCTGCCGCCGTTCGACGAGCGCAATACCACCGCCGAGCTGCTCGCCGAGTACGCCTGCCGGGAGGTCTCGCGCCGGCTCGACGACGGCCGGGTGCGGGTGAGCCGGGTCGAGGTGTGGGAGAACGAGACCTCGTGCGCGATCTACGAGCCGTGAGCCGCCCCGTCGCGCCGCCCGCCGCCGAGCCCGATACCCCGGCCGCCTCCGTGTCCGCGGCGCCGGCCGCCGAGCCGGAAACCGCGGCCGCTGGCCTCGGCGCACCAGCGCCCCAGCCGCGCCCCGCCGACCCTGCGCTCGAGCTGCCCGCCGAGCGGCGGCTGCGGGTCCACGAGATCTTCTACTCGCTCCAGGGCGAGTCGACGTTCGCCGGCCTGCCGTGCGTGCTGGTGCGGCTGACCGGCTGCCAGATGCGCTGCCGTTGGTGCGACACCGAGTACGCGTTCTACGAGGGGAGCTGGATGAGCCTCGAGCAGGTGCTCGCCGAGGTAGCCGCCTTCCGCTGCCCGCTGGTCGAGGTCACCGGCGGCGAGCCGCTGCTCCAGCCGGGGACGCCGCCGCTGCTCGCCGCGCTGTGCGACGCCGGCTACGAGGTGCTGCTCGAGACCGGCGGCGGGCTCGACGCCGGGGGCGTCGATCCGCGGGTGCGGCGGATCGTCGACGTCAAGTGCCCGGGCAGTGGCGAGGCGGAGAACAACTGCTGGGCCAACCTCGACCTGTTGACCGCGCGCGACGAGGTCAAGTTCGTGCTCGCCGGCGAGGCCGACTACCGCTGGGCGCGCGAGGTGGTCGAGCGGCATCGCCTCGCCGAGCGCTGCCCGGTCCACTTCTCGCCGGTGCACGGCGAGCTGGAGCCGGCCGACCTCGCCGCCTGGGTGCTGCGCGACCGGCTGCCGGTGCGGGTGGCGCTGCAACTCCACAAGCTCCTCTGGGGGGGCGAGACGCGCGGCGTTTAGCGCCCCGCGTCCTTGCGCCGCGCCGCGGCGAGCCGGTACAATCGAGGCCTCGCCTGGAGGGGCACGGCCGGCCTTCCTGCCCCGCAGCAGCACCCCGGGTATTTGAGCGATCGTGGGTCTAGGGAGATTGCATGGACACTGAGGCGGCAGGCACTGCGAAGCTGGTTCTTGAGGGGCGGGAGCACGAGATCCCGGTGGTCGTCGGCACGGAGGGCGAGCGCGGCATCGACATCGCCGACCTGCGCTCGTCGACCGGCGCGATCACCCTCGACCCGGGCTACGGCAACACCGGCTCGTGCGAGAGCGCGATCACCTTCATCGACGGCGAGCGCGGAATCCTGCGCTACCGCGGCTACCCGATCGAGCAGTTCGCCGAGGGCGGCGAGTTCGTCGAGGTCGCCTACCTGCTGATCTACGGCAAGCTCCCCAACCGCAAGCAGCTCGACGACTTCCGCAACCGGCTCACCCGGCACAGCCTGCTCCACGAGGACATGAAGAAGTTCTTCGAGGGGTACCCGTCGACCGCCCACCCGATGGCGATCCTGTCGTCGATGGTGGCGTCGCTGTCGGCCTACTACCCGGAGACCTCGGACAGCGACCTCGACGTCAACATCACGCGGCTGCTGGCCAAGGCACCGACCATCGCCGCCTTCTCCTACAAGAAGACGATCGGCCAGCCGTTCATGTACCCGTACAACGAGCTGGACTACGCCTCGAACTTCCTGCGCATGATGTTCGCGGTGCCGGCCGAGCCCTACGAGGCTCCGGACGTGCTGCGCGAGGCGCTCAACCTCCTGTTGATCCTGCACGCCGACCACGAGCAGAACTGCTCGACCTCGACCGTGCGCATGGTCGGCAGCTCCGAGGCCAACCTGTTCGCCTCGATCGCCGCCGGCGTGTGCGCGCTCTGGGGGCCGCGCCACGGCGGCGCCAACCAGAAGGTGATCGAGATGCTCGAGCGGATCCGCCGCGACGGCAGCAACTACGAGAAGTACGTCGGCATGGCCAAGGACAAGGATTCCGACTTCCGGCTGATGGGCTTCGGCCACCGGGTCTACAAGAACTTCGACCCGCGGGCGAAGATCCTCAAGGCGACCGCCGACAAGGTGCTCGCTCAACTCGGGGTCGACGACCCGCTGCTCGAGATCGCCAAGAACCTCGAGGAAGTCGCGCTCAGCGACTCGTTCTTCGTCGAGAAGAAGCTCTACCCGAACGTCGACTTCTACAGCGGCATCCTCTACCGCGCGATGGGCATCCCGACCAACATGTTCACGGTGATGTTCGCGCTCGGGCGGCTCCCCGGCTGGATCGCCCACTGGCGCGAGATGCGCACCGCGCCCTACAAGATCAACCGCCCGCGCCAGATCTACACCGGCGAGACCGAGCGCGACGTGGTGCCGGTCCACCGCCGCTAGCCCGGCCGCGGCCGCCGTTCGCTCGCGCTCCGCCGCACATGCTCGACCGCCCGCTCCAGCTCTTCAACAGCCTGGGGCGCGAGCTGCAGGAGTTCGTGCCGCTCGAGCCCGGCCGGGTGCGGATGTACTCGTGCGGGCTGACCGTCTACAACTACGCCCACGTCGGCAACCTGCGCGCCTACCTGTTCACCGACACCCTGCGCCGGGCGCTCCAGCTCAAGGGCCACGACGTCACCCACGTGATGAACATCACCGACGTCGGCCACCTGACCTCGGACGCCGACGAGGGCGAGGACAAGATGGAGCTGGCCGCCGAGCGCCGCGGCAAGACGGTGTGGGAGATCGCCGCCTTCTACACCGAGGAGTTCCGGCGCGACCTCGCACGGCTCAACGTCCTCGAGCCGTCGGTCTGGTGCCGGGCCACCGATCACGTCCAGGAGATGATCGAGTTCGCGCGCGCGATCGAACGGCACGGCTACGCCTACGAGCTGGACGACGGGCTCTACTTCGACACCTCCAAGGTCACCGACTACGGCAAGCTCGGCCTGCTCGACGTCGCCGGACTCCGGGAAGGCGCGAGGGTCGGCGCCAAGCAGGGCAAGCGCCACCCGACCGACTTCGCGATCTGGCGCCGCTCGCCGCCTGGCAAGCAGCGGCTGATGGAGTGGCACAGCCCCTGGGGGGTGGGTGCCCCGGGCTGGCACCTCGAGTGCTCGGTGATGAGCATCAAGTACCTCGGCTCGCGCTTCGACGTCCACACCGGCGGCATCGACCACCGCCAGGTCCACCACCCCAACGAGATGGCCCAGAACGAGGCCTGCCTCGGCCGCGGCAGCCACGCCGTCAACTACTGGCTGCACAACGAGTTCCTGACCTTCGGCGAGGACGGCGAAAAGATGTCGAAGTCGACCGGGCGGTTCCTCCGCCTGGCGACGCTCGAGGAGTGGGGGATCCACCCGCTCGCCTACCGCCACTTCGTGCTGATGGCGACCTACCGGCGGCCGCTCGAGTTCTCGTTCGAAGCGTTGGTCGCCGCCCGGAGCGGGCTCTCCCGGACCCTGCGCCGGGTCGCCGCGCTCGCCGCGCGCGCCGGCGATCTCGGCTGGCTCGACCTCGCGGCCGAGCACCGGTTCTCGCGCGGCGGCTCGTTCGGCTACCTGGTGCGGGCGCTGGTCGAGCCGGCCGGCGACGCCGCGGCGGGCTGGCTCGACCGTCTCGACGAGGCGCTCGCCCACGACCTCAACACCCCGCGCGCGCTCGCCCACCTCGGCGAGCTGCTCGCCGACGAGACCCTCGAGCCCGCGGCGGCGCTGCGGCTGGCCGCGGTCTACGACCTCGCCCTCGGCCTGCGCCTGCTGACCACCGCGCCCGAGGAGCTGAACCTGCGGCCGGCGGCGGTGGCGTTCACCGCCGAGGAGGTCGACGCCTTGCTCGCCGAACGCGAGGCGGCGCGCGCCGAGCGGGATTTCGCCCGGGCGGACGCGATCCGTGAGCGGCTGACCGCCGGCGGGGTGGACGTGCAGGACTCGCGCCGCGGGACGGCCTGGGAGTGGGTTCCGCGGAACATGTAGCTGTCCAGGGGGCTGTTCCAGGCCCGGCGCGTGTCCTGCCGCCACGATCCAGCCGGACTCCCCACCCATATGGTTTGGTTGAAGCGCCTACCCCGGGAGACGGTGCGCTCGGGGCGGTGGTTGCCTACACTCGGGTTCGCGGTGGGAGAGGAGGGCGCCATGTTCGGTCGACACAAGCACGATCTGCTGGTGGTCGGCGCCGGGCCGGTGGGTCTGACCACCGCTCTGGCGCTGGCGCGGAGCGGGCTTCCGGTCCGGCTGGTCGACACCGCGTGGCGGCCGGCCGCCCACAGCTACTCGCTGGCGCTGCACCCGTCGTCGCTCGCCCTGCTCGACCGCCTGGGGGTGGCAGGGCGGGTGCTCGAGCACGCCCATCACGTCCGCCGGATCGGGTACTTCGACCGCGACCGGCGGCGGGTCTCGCTGCCGCTGCACGGGCTCAACGAGGACTTCTCGTTCGTCGCCGTGCTGCCCCAGGACCGGCTGGAGCGGCTGCTCGAGGAGGCGCTGCTCGAGGTCGGGGTCGAAGTGCGGTGGAGCCACCGCGCCGCCGGCTTCGAGCAGGACGCCGACACGGTGCGCGTACGGCTCGACCGGCTGGTCAAGGAGTCGGTCGGCTACAGCGTCGCCCACACCGAGTGGGTGGTCGCCGGCTCCAAGCACCTCGAAACGCCGTTCGTGGTCGGCGCCGACGGCCACCGCTCGCTGGTCCGCCGCGCGCTCGGGATCGACTTCCCGGAGGCCGGTGAGCCCCAGCACTTCGCGCTCTTCGAGTTCAAGACCGACGCCGATCTCGAAGGCGAGCTGCGGGTCACTTTCGGCGAGGAGGGTACGAGCATCCTGTGGCCGCTGCCCGGCGGCTGGTGCCGTTGGGGCTTCGAGCTGCCCGGCGCCGAGATCCACGACGAGGCGCGGCAGAAGAGCCGGCTCGCGGTCACCCTCGGCGCCGACCGCTTCCCGGCGCTCGAGCCGGGCCGGCTCAGCGAGCTGATCGCCGAGCGCGCGCCGTGGTTCCAGGGCTCGGTCGAGGAGATCCGCTGGCGGATGGCGGTGCGCTTCGAGCGCCGGCTGGCCTCGGCCTTCGGGCGCGGGCGCATCTGGCTCGCCGGCGACGCCGCCCACCTCCATCACCCGGCCGGCGCCCAGAGCATGAACGTCGGCCTGCAAGAAGGCGCCGAGCTGGCCGGGATCATCGCCGGAACGCTGCACGGCGACGCGCCGGAGGAGGACCTGGAGCGGTTCGGCTACCGGCGCGCGCTCGAGTGGCGGCGCCTGTTCGAGCTCGACGGCGGCCTGGAACCGGGCGCCGCGGCCGACCCCTGGCTCGCCGGCCACGCCGGCCGCCTGCTGTCGACGATCCCCGCCTCCGGTCCCGACCTCGACGAGCTGGTCGGCCGCCTCGGCTTCACGGCTTCTTGAGGGGGGCTGTTCCAGCCCCCCTCCCCGCAGAAGCGCGGTTCTGCGGGGGCCCCTCCCCCGAGTCGGCGGCGTCCGCCGCCGCGCGCCTGTGGGCGCGTGTCCGTCGCCACCGGCACGCCACCCGAGGTCGGCCGGCAGCGGCAAGGGGTCAAGGACGGCGCCGTCCGCGGAAGCGCCGCCGCAGCCGGCGGCGCATTCGCTCGTAGGCGTCGAGCGCGCGCGGCCAGCGGCGCAGGCCGCGGCGCATCCGCCGGTGGGCGGTGTGGCTGCCCAGCGACACCACCACCAGCCCGGCGAGGATGGTCACCACGCCCTGGATGCCGGGCAGCACCAGCCCGGCGACGCCGACCGCGATCAGCGCCCCGCCGAGGCCGAGCAGCGCCGCGCGCAGCCAGGGGGAGACCACGGGGCGGCGGAGGCCGCGGCTCGGGGAGTCGGTGGGGGCGGGCGGTTCGGTGGGAGAGGACCGCTCGCCGATCGTGGTCGCCTGCTCGGCTCCTGGTGTCATCTCGTGCTCTTGACAATCCGGACCGCCACGGTCCAGAATACTTCTGCTGTTGAGAATGAATCTCAATAGCACTCTCGGAGTGCCACCGAAGTGCGTTCTACGTCGTCGCCGCCTCGTCGTTCGCGAGGCCCATTGCAGATCGTAGAACCGCCGGACGGTCGTTTTTGTTGCCGCCGGGGTAAAAGCTCGTGACTGCGGCCCGCGAGCGCGAGCGCTTCCTCGCCCTGATCCGGCAGCGCGGCCAGCGGGTCACCGCCGAGCGGCTGGCGCTTCTCGACGAGATCTTCACCCATCACGGCCACATCGACGCCGAGCAGCTCCTCGCCTCGCTGCGCGCCGGCGCGGTCAAGATCTCGCGCGCCACGGTCTACCGCAACCTCGATCTGCTGGTCGAGTGCGGCCTGGTGCACAAGCACCGGCTGGGCCGCAGCCGGCACCTCTACGAGCACGTCCACGCCGGGCAGCGCCATCACCACCTGGTGTGTGCGGAGTGCGGTCGCGTGGTCGAGTTCCTCAGCCCCGGCATCGCCGCGCTCCAGACCGAGATCTGCCGCGCCCACGGCTTCGCGCCGGGGCGCCACGCGTTGCAGATCACCGGGTTGTGCAACGTCTGTGCCGAGCGTGCCGAGGAAGAGACTACGGAGGCCGCCGCGGCGGCCGGCCGGTGAGGGTGGAGGGCGGGAGCGCGATGCCGGCCGGAGTCGGACCGAGAAACCGGAGGACGGCGGGTACTGAGGGGGTCTCAGCCGGCCCGCCGCCCTCGCTGAGCCGCGCGGCCGTGGCCGGCCGCGCAAACCACGGAGGAGTATACATGTGCCCGATCGACGTCCCTCGCCCCCGCCCGTGCGGCCCCGCCGCCTGCGCGCGGCCTCTGGCCGCCTTGCTCGCCGCGGCGCTCGCCGCCATCCTGCCCGCTCCGGCCGCGCGCGCCGGCGATGCACCGGACGACGCGGTGGCCGAGGAGCGGGCGGCGACCCCGCCGGCCGCGCCCGCGGCCCAGGCGCCGCCGAAGCCGGCCGAGGTCGTCTTCGACGAGCTGTCGGTGGTCGGCGGCCCGGCCGGAGTGGTCGACGTGCCCGGCTCGGCGCACGTCATCGGCAAGCTCGAGCTGGTCGAGCAGCGGCACTCCGACGTCCACCGCATCCTCTCCCGCGTGCCGGGGGTGGTGATGCAGGAGGAGGAGGGCTACGGCCTGCGCCCGAACATCGGCATGCGCGGCAGCGGCACCGAGCGCAGCTCGAAGATCACCCTGCTCGAGGACGGCGTGCTGATCGCGCCCGCCCCCTATGCCGCGCCCGCCGCCTACTACTTCCCGACCCCGGGGCGTATGGAGGCGTTCGAGGTGCGCAAGGGGTCGAGCGCGATCCGGCAGGGGCCGTACACCGTCGGCGGCGTGCTCAACCTGGTCTCGACCTCGATCCCGCCGGCCGCCGGCGGCCGCGTCGAGGGCGCCTACGGCGAGCACGCGACCCGGCGGCTGCACGCCTTCGCCGGCGACTCCGGCGAGCGTTTCGGCTGGCTGCTCGAGACCTACCAGCTCGCCACCGATGGCTTCAAGGACCTCGACGGCGGCGGCCCGACCGGCTTCGAGCTGGAGGACTACACCGCCAAGCTGCGCTGGACGTCGCGGCGGGCGGCGAGGGTCTTCCAGGCGGTCGAGCTGAAGGTCGGCACCGTCGGTCAGGACTCGAGCGAGACCTACCTCGGGCTGACCGACGGCGACTTCCGGCGCACCCCCTACCGGCGCTACGCTGCCTCGGCCGAGGACCACCTCGACACCGACCACGACCAGGTGCAGCTCACCTGGCTGATCCAGCCGAGTGCCGCGGTCGACGTCACCACGACCGTCTATCGCAACGACTTCTTCCGCAACTGGTACAAGCTGCAGTCGGTCTCCGGGCGCGGTCTCGGTGACGTGCTCGAGAATCCCGCCGCGTTCGCCCCCGAGCTGGCGGTGCTGCGCGGCGAGGCCGACAGCGCCGACGGCGCGCTCGACGTCCGCGCCAACCGCCGCGACTACTACGCCGAGGGGGTGCAGTCGGTCCTCACCGTGCGCCCCGGCGGCGGCGGGCGCGGCGCCGCGCACCGGCTCGATTTCGGCGTGCGCGTCCACCGCGACCAGGAGGACCGCTTCCAGCACGAGGACGGCTACCGGATGGACGGCGGCCGGCTGGTGCTCACCGACCCCGGCTCCCCGGGCAGCCAGGACAACCGGGTCTCGAGCGCCGAGGCGGTGGCGCTGTTCGCCCAGGACACGGTCACCGCCGGCCGCTGGACGCTCACCCCGGGCCTGCGCTTCGAGAGCATCGACTACCGGCGCGAGAACTACGGCCGCAACGACCCCGAGCGCAGCGGCGCCAACCTGAGCGCCGGCGAAAACGGCGTCAACGTCTGGATCCCCGGTCTCGGCGTCGCCTACCGGGCGTCGGATTCGCTGCGCGTCTTCGGCGGCGTCCACCGGGGCTTCGCGCCGCCCGGGCCCGGCCGCGACGAGGAGACCGAGGCCGAGGAGAGCGTGAACTACGAGCTGGGCTTGAGGACCGCCGGCCGGCCGCTCGCCATCGAGCTGGTCGGCTTCTACAACGACTACGACAACCTGCTCGGCGCCGACACACTGTCGTCGGGCGGCGGCGGCACCGGCGAGCTGTTCAACGGCGGTGCGGTCGAGGTGCTCGGTCTCGAGGCCGCCGCCCGCTGGGACCTCGGCCGCGCCCGGGGCTGGGCGCTCGAGGTGCCGCTGCGCCTCGCCTACACCTGGACCGAGGCCGAGTTCCAGACCAGCTTCGAGACCGACTTCGCCGACTGGGCGCCCGCGGTCGAGCGCGGCGACGAGTTGCCCTACCTGCCCGAGCACCAGCTCGCGGCCGGCGCCGGCCTCGTCGGCGAGGCCTGGGGCGCTCACCTCGACCTGACCTGGGTCGACGAGATGCGCACCACCGCCGGCCGCGGCGCGATCCCCGCCGGCGAGGGCGCCGACGCCCACCTGGTGCTCGATCTCTCCGCCCGCTACCGGTTCCGTTTCGGCCTCGAGGCGTTCGTCCAGGTGCGCAACCTGACCGACGAGGTCTACGTCGCCGCCCGCCGGCCCGCCGGCGCCCGCCCGGGCCTGCCGCGTACCGCCCTGGTCGGGTTGAGCTGGGACTTCTGAGTCCGCCATGGGCCTTGGGCACACCCTGATGGAGGAAACGGTGTCAGAGTCGAGGCGCTGCTGCCGGCCCGGAGGTTGCGCACTCCTTGGTGCCGGGAGCCCGTTTCTGAGTCTGACCGGAGGCCCCTCGAGCACCCTGGATTGTTGCCATGAGCTTGCCCCGCGAGGTGCGGGCTCGGGAGCACGCTTCGTAGAGTTTGAGGACGGGGGTGTCACGCCGGCGGCGGCACCTGGAGGTGACCGATGAAGGTGCTGCATGCGCGGTGTGCAGGTCTCGACGTTCACAAGGAGCTGGTCGTGGCGTGCGTCCGGCTCCAGCGCGGTGCGGAAGGTGCAGCGCGAGCAACGTCGGTTCGACACGACGACAAAGGGACTGCTCGAGCTGTTGGCGTGGCTCGGGGAGCTGGGGTGCACGCACGTCGGGATGGAGGCGACGGGGGTGTACTGGAAGCCGGTCTGGCATGTGCTGGAGGGCTACGTCGAGCTGGTGCTCGCCAACGCTGCCCACATCCGCAACGTCCCAGGGCGCAAGAGCGACATGAACGACGCGACGTGGATCGCGGACCTCTTGGCGCACGGGCTGATCACGGCGAGCATGATCCCGCCCACGC
>Ga0302046_10001882_pt1 | contig 19618 bp, 16 predicted proteins | sample RVTome_11_FD_200261 | JGI IMG/M metagenome (GOLD analysis project Ga0302046, IMG submission 200261) | Soil microbial communities from uranium-contaminated site in the Upper Colorado River Basin, Wyoming, United States - RVT147D111 (version 2) ...
GAGGTCCTGTTCGAGAAGCTGCGCATCCAGGACGCGGCCGGGATCAAGAAGCCCAAGCGTACGAAGACCGGCTGGGCGACGGACTTCGAGACGCTCTCCACGAAGTACGGGCACGTGCCGATCGTGAAGAGCCTGCTCGAGTACCGCGAGATCCAGAAGCTGAAGAGCACCTACGTCGACGCGCTGCCGCGCTACGTGAACCCGGACACCGGCCGCATCCACTGCTCCTTCAGCCAGGTCAGCGCAGCCACGGGCCGGCTCGCCTCCAGCGACCCGAACCTGCAGAACATCCCCGTGCGTAGCGAGCGCGGCCGGCGGCTGCGCGAGGCCTTCCTGCCGCACGAGCCGGACGCCTCCGGCGAGTGGTGCCTCTTGGCGGCCGACTACAGCCAGATCGAGCTGCGCGTCATGGCGCACCTCTCCGGCGACGAGCACATGCGCCGCGCCTTCGAGGAGGGCCAGGACATCCACGCCGCGACGGCGATGCGGATCTTCGGCGTGATGCCCGAGTTGATCACGCGCGAGATGCGCAGCCAGGCGAAGGTGATCAACTTCGGCCTCTTGTACGGCATGGGGCCGCAGCGGCTGGCGCGCGAAACCGGGCTGTCCTTGCACGAGGCGCGGCAGTTCATCGAGCGCTACTTCGCCTCGTTCCCGACCGTCCGCGGCTGGATGGACCGCGTGCTGGAGGAGGCGCGCGAGAAGGGCTACGTCGAGACGCTCCTCGGTCGTCGCCGGCGCATCCCCGGGATCGACGCGCGCGACTCGCGCATGCGCGCCTTCTCCGAGAACGCGGCGATCAACACGCCAGTGCAGGGCTCGGCGGCAGACATCATCAAGCGCGCGATGATCGACCTCGAAGCGGAGCTGTCGTCGTCGAGACTGCGCGGTCGGATGCTGTTGCAGGTGCACGACGAGCTGGTGCTCGAGTGTCCGCTGGCCGAGGTGCAGGCGACGCGCGACCTCGTGCGGCGTTGCATGGAGGACGCGGTCGAGCTCAGCGTCCCGCTCAGGGTCGACTTCGGGCACGGCGCGACCTGGCTGGAGGCGCACTGATGCGCGTCCTGCTCGCTCCGTCGATCCCCGCGGACCTGGCTCGGGAGTGGCGTGCGTCGTGTTCGAACTGGTTCGGGGTCGCGCGCCGGCCGGTGCCGGGGGCGGAGACGCACGAGCGTCTGGCCCTGATCGACACGCCCGTCGGGACGGCGGTGGCGAAGCTGGAGCGCTCCGAGTCGAGCTGGAAGCGCTCCCTGCACCGCCTCGGCCCGCGCGAGCCGCGCTCGCTGCGCGCGTTCCGACTCGGGACCGAGCTGCGCGCCCGCGACCTCGCGACGCCCGAGCCCCTGGCCGCCTGGGCGAGCCGGGGGGGCGCCGTGCTCGTCACGCGCTTCGTCGCCGGCGAGTCGCCCTGGGAGTTCCTGCGGGCGGAACGCTCGCGCCGCTCGGCGTCTTCCATCCCGATCCCCCACCCGCCACGGGGAGGGACGGAGGGTGCGCGGGCGGGTTTCGCTCCGGAGGTCGAGCTCCTCGCCGCGCTCCTGTGCGGCGCGCTCGCGAAGCTGCACGCCGCGGGCTACCGCCACAGGGACCTCAAGGCGCCGAACCTGCTCTTGACCCCCGAAGCGGACGGACCGCGGGTCTGCTGGCTCGATCTGGACGGCCTCGCGCGGGCGGCCCCGGTCGGCGAGCGAACGCGCCTGCGCGACCTGGCGCGCATCGCGGCCAGCCTGGACTCGCGCGCGGCGCACGCGGCGGGGATCCGCCAGGGAGCCTGGCCGTGCTTCGTGCGCGCCTACCTGGTCACCTGCCTGGGCTCGGATCCGCCGCGGGACGAGCTCGAGCGCGCCGTGGCGGCGACGCGGCGCTGGGCCCGCAGGCACGTGGAGCGCAACCTCGCACGCGGCCGGCCGGTCACCTGAGGCGCCCGTACGGCGTCAGTCACTTTCTTCCACCTTCGCCCCCCAGCGTCCATCCCTCCGCTCTACTCCTCGCGAAGGTGGAGGAAAGTGACTGACGCCGTACGGGCGCCTTGGCGAGGAACAGTGCCTTGTCCGAGAACGCGCGCGAGACGGGCACGAGCCGGTCGAGCCGCAGGCCCGCCTCCTCCAGCTCGCCCGCGACGTCGGCGCGCGAAGAGGACGGGGCGTAGCGCCGGGACAGGCCGACCCGGCTGCGCGCCCAACGGCCCAGGTGCTTGAACGTCCCCCGGAAGCGCACCTGCCCGAGGACGACGCCGCGCGAGACTCGTCCGAGTTCGCGCAGCACGCGCACGCGCTCGGCGCGATCGTCGAGATGGAACAGGAAGCGCAGGCTGACCACGGCGTCGAAGGAGGCGCTGCGGAACGGGAGCTCGAAGGCGCTCGCCTGCAACCGCCCCAGCACACCTGGCGGGAGGCCAACGCGCGCCCGCAGCATGGCCAGGGAGAGGTCCGCGGCGACGACGCGCCTTCCGCCCGCGGTCAGCACCCGCAGGAGGCGCCCGGTCCCCGCCGGCAGGTCGAGCACCAGAGCGCCCTCGCCCGTTTCCTCCAGCAGCGCGGCCACGAGCGACTCGTCGCGGCGGTGCTTGAGGCGCTGGAGCGGGCTGGTAAAGCGGCGGCGCTCGTACTCCGCGGCGACCCCGGGGTCGCTCCAGTTCCCGGCCTTGCGCATGGAACCGGGGGATAGCGCCTGGCCTCCGCGCGGGGAAGGCAGGTGCACGAATTCGGTCTCCGGACGGGGCCCGGGATTGTCGATGCAAATCGTTGCTCTAGAATGACTTGCTCTCCGCGCGTCGGCCCGACCCCGGGGTCCGCGCTACCTCGACTTGGGCTGGAACCCCGGGCACGCCCCGATATCTTCCCGGGGCGTCCTCCTTGCCGGCCGCTCGACGAACCACCAAGACCCTGCCCGAACCCGATGGCCGATTCCGCGATCCAAGAGACCGTCCAGAAGGCAGTGGAGTTCGCGGTCATCCCCGAGCTCTGCATCGCCTGCGACGCGTGCTGCCAGGACTTCCCCGAAGTCTTCTACATGGGCGACGACACGAAAGCCCATGCCCGCGAGCAGCACCCGATCGAGCTCTACAACGCGCGCACGGTCGTCGACGTGTGCCCGACGAGCGCGATCACGTTCTCCGGTGAGCTCCCGCCGGCGGAGGACCTGGCGAAGCTCGAGGAGGTCCCCGGCTGGGAGCTCGAGTGGGCGCGCTGGCGCGGCGTCGAGGAGGACACGCTCGAGCGCGACCGCCGCTACGGCCGCGACTACGCGGTGACGCGCGAGGACGGGCTCGTCCGCTTGCGCATGGGCTTCCCCACCCGCGTCCCCGCCGTGCGCGACCGCTTCCGCTACGGCATGCAGGAGGAGATGCCGCTCTACCGGCACCACGTCCGGCTCGAGGGGAACGAGCTGCTCGTCGCCGGCTGGCTGACCGACCCGAAGATCAAGGCGCTGACGCACACCTCGCGCTCCTTCCCGGCGCAGTTCCTGACGACCGTGCCCTTCGAGGGCGAGGAGTTCGTCGGCATGAGCTCGCGCTACGACGCGCACGCCGCGCTCGAGGTCGTGCTGTTCCAGGACCCGGTCGTGATGGAGACCTTCCAGTGGAAGGCCCACTTCATCACCGAGAAGTGCACGGCCTGCACGATCTGCGAGCGCGTCTGCCCCACGAACGCGATCACCAGCGGCGAGATCTTCTACATCGACCCCGACCTGTGCATCAACTGCTCGGTGTGCGGGGTCTATTGCCCCTTCGACGCGATCGACGACAGCCGCGACGTCACCGTGCAGCGCATCAAGGCCAAGCAGATCCCGAAGGCCGTCGTGCACGAGGAGCTGTGCACGGGCTGCGAGTTCTGCGTCGACATCTGCCCTTTCGACGCGATCGAGATGCGCAACGCGATCGAGGGCGAGTTCGACCATCGCCTGCCGCAGATGCAGACGATCGCCTACGTCTTCGACAAGAAGTGCGTCTCCTGCAAGCTGTGCGAGCAGGTCTGCATCAAGGACGCGATCGAGGTCCCGCGCCAACACCAGTTCGAGAACATCGGGATGTCGTTCATGAGCTACATCACCGACAACCACTGACGCGCGCGGCCGCGGAGAAGCTCACTTCTCCCCCTCTCGCTCCCGCTTCCCGAGCGTCGTGCGCCGCAGCAGGCTGGCCGGCACGACGGCGCCCTTGCCGAAGCGCTTGCGCAGGCGGTCGAGCGCCTCGGTCGTGCGCGCGGACCGTTTGCTCCGGTCGGGCAGATCCACGTCGTTCGTGCCGAAGAGGCCGGTCTGGATCGGCGCGCGCACGTCGGAGAGGCTCGAGATCTGGACGCCGAGCAGGCGCAGCGGGCCGTCGGGGATGCGGGCGAGCAGATCGCGTGCGATCCCGTACAGCCGCTTGCCCGAGTTCGTCGGCACGTCGACCGAGCGTGACCGCGTGATCGTCTTGAAGTTCCAGTAACGCGCCTTGAGCGTGATCGTCCGTCCGCGCAGGCCGCGGTGGCGCAAGTCGTAGCTGACCTCCTCGCAGAACTCGTAGAGGATCAGCCGCAGCTCCTCGCGGTCGACGATGTCCTGCGCGAAGGTGCGCTCCATGCCGTGCGACTTCTCGACGCGGCGCGGCGAGACGCGGCGCGTGTCGATGCCGTGCGCGAGGTCGTGGATCCAGGCGCCGCTCGCGCCGAACTCGCGCAGGACCTCGCCGCGTTCCTTCGAGGCCAGGTCGCCGACCGTGAGCACGCCCAGGCTCTCCAGCCGCTTCGCGGTGCGCGGACCGACGCCGAAGATCTTCGACACGGGCAGTGGATCGAGCACGCTGCGCACCTCGTCCGGCCGGATCACGCGGAAGCCGTCGGGCTTGTCGAGGCCCGAGGCGAGCTTGGCCAGGAACTTCGAGGGCGCGACGCCGATCGACGCGACCAGACCGGTCTCCTTCAGGATGTCGTCCTTGATGCGGCGTCCGATGGTGACCGCGTCGCCGAACAGGCGCTCCGAACCGGTGACGTCGAGGAACGCCTCGTCGAGCGACAGGGGCTCCACCAGCGGCGTGTAGCGCTGGAAGACGGCCATGATCTCGCGGCTGACGCGCGTGTACTTCTCGAAGTCGGCCGGGAGGAGCACCAGCTCCGGGCACAGCCGCTTCGCCTGCGCGGTCGGCATCGCCGAGTGCACGCCGAACGCGCGCGCCTCGTAGCTCGCCGCCGCGATCACGCCGCGCTTCTCCGACGGTCCGCCCACGCACACCGGCAACCCGCGCAGCTTGGGAGCATCGCGGATCTCGACGGACGCGTAGAACGCGTCCATGTCGACGTGGAGGATGGCGGGCGCGTCCGGCGACAAAGCTCCCCCAGAGTGACGGGGGGTGCTCGAATCCGTCAACTGATCTCGCTCGCCGTTCCCGCGAGCAACGGCCGGGGCTACGCTGTCGCGCTTCTATGCGCTTCCACGAGGTAGAGATCGCCGCCTTCGCGCACGCGCTGCCCGACGAGGTCGTCACCTCGGAGGAGCTCGAGACGCGGCTCGCACCGCTCTACGACCGCTTCCGCCTACGCGTCGGACGGCTCGAGCTGATGAGCGGCATCAGGGAACGCCGCTTCTGGCCGGCCGGCACGCGACCGAGCGAGGCGGCGGCCGCGGCGGGTCGCATCGCGCTCGAGCGGAGCGGCGTGCCGCGCGACTCGATCGGCTGCCTCGTGCACGCGTCGGTCTCGCGCGACTTCCTCGAGCCCGCGACGGCCACGGTCGTCCACCACGCGCTCGGCTTGGCGGACGCCTGCACCGTCTTCGACCTCTCGAACGCCTGCCTCGGAGTGGCGAACGCGATGGTGATCGTGGCCGGGATGATCGAGCGCGGCGAGATCGAGGCCGGGATGGTCGTCGCCGGCGAGGACGCGCGCCCGCTCGTCGAGCGCACCATCGAGGAGCTCCTGGCGCGCGCCGGCACGACCCGCGAGGACCTGAAGCGCGCCTTCGCATCGCTGACGATCGGCTCGGGCGCCGCCGCGGTCGTGCTCCGCCGGAGCGTCGCGGGCCGGGGTCGCCTCCTGGGCGGAGCCGTCCTGGCGGCGACGCGGCACAACGACCTCTGCCAGGGCGACCGCGCGGACGGGTCGGACGGCCTGCTCATGTCCACCGACTCCGAGGCCATGCTCCAGGCCGGCAACGCGCTCGCCGCGCGCACCTTCCAGCTCCTGTGCGCCGAGCTCGAGGGCTCGCGCGCCTCGATCGACCGCGTGGTCACGCACCAGGTGGGCGTCGCGCACCGGCGGCTCCTGTTCGAGACCCTGGAGCTCGACCCCGCGCTGGACTTCCCCACGGTCGAGACCCTGGGGAACGTCGGCTCGGTGTCCCTGCCCCTGTGCTTCTCGATGGCGCTCGAGGCCGGTCACGTCCGGCGCGGACACACGGTCGCGATGCTGGGGATCGGGAGCGGCCTGAACTGCCTGATGCTCGGCGTGGACTGGTAGGTCCGTTTCCGCTGAAGAATCCGTCTTCGTAAGGCGGCGGCTCGACTCCGATTCTCCCGGTCCGACGGTGGACCCCCGGGAGGCGATGTGGCACAACCTCCGGCCCACATTCCGCGGTCTCCATGAATTCGTGATATCCGCGGTGAGCCAGGAATCGCGCCATGACGTCGACCACCGATACCGAATCGGACGCCCTCGCACGCATCGACGAGCCGCTGCTCGCGGAGCTGCCCACCTTCGAGCTGTTCTTCAAGACCTTCGGGTTCAAGCGAGTCCACGGACGCATCTGGGGCCTCCTGGTCCTCTCCGACCGTGCCCTGTCGTCGAAGGAGATCGCGGCCCAGCTCGGCCTCTCCCAGGCCGCGACCTCGAGCACGCTGAACGAGCTGGCCGAGTGGGGCGCCGTCCAGTCCACGTTCGACAGCTCGCGCCGCTGCCACCTGCACTCGCCCGTCGGGAACGCGCTCTCGATCGTCGCCACCGTGTTCCGGCGCCGCGAGCAGGTCGTCTTCCAGCAGTTCAAGCAGGCGGCCGAACGCGCCCAGGCGTTCATCACCGAGAAGCACGGCGAGCGCGACCCGCGCGTGCTCACGCTGCGCTCGATCATCACGACCTGCGACATCGCCGAGGCGCTGATGCAGCTCGTGCTGAACGCCGTCCAGAACGCGATGAGCGACTCGGAGAGCGTGCTCTCGCGCGCGATCAACGCCGCCTTCAAGGTCGGCGTGGGCGTGCCGGCGCGCTGGTTGTTCGGGGGTCCGAAGGAGGTGCCTGCCGCCGTCGTACGGGAGAAGGAACCCGCGAATGGTTGACCTCCCGCGCATCGTCATCACCGGCGTGGGACTGACGAGCCCCAACGGGAACGACCTGGCGGAGTACCGCCGGAACCTCCTGGCGGGCAAGTCGGGCGTGCGGAGCTACGAGATCCGGCACTTCGGCCCCACCCTGGCCGGCGTGTGCGACTTCGACGCGCTGCGCTACCAGGGCAGGAAGGAGCTGCGCCGCGGCACGCGCGCGGGGAGCGTCGCGATCTGGTGCGCCAACGAGGCCCTGCGCGACGCCGGGCTCGACCTCGACCGCTACGACCGCGCGCGCGTGGGCGTCTACCCGGGCGTCACGGAGCACGGGAACGTCGAGACCGAGAGCGAGATCCACAACGTCTCCCAGCACGAGTTCGACCTGGCCTTCTGGTCGCACCACCACAATCCGCGCACCGTCGCCAACAGCCCAGCCGGCGAGGTCGTGCTCAACCTCGGCCTGCGCGGGCCGGCCTACTGCCTGGGCGGCGCCTGCGCCGCTGGCAACCTCGGGCTGATCCACGGCGCGCAGATGCTCCAACTCGGCGAGGTCGACCTGGCGCTCGGCGGCGGCGTCTCCGAGTCGATCCGGACCTTCGGGATCTTCGCCAGCTTCGCCGCCCAGGGTGCGCTCGCGAGGCACGCCGACCCGACCAAGGCCTCGCGCCCGTTCGACAAGGGACGCAACGGCATCGTCGTCTCCGAGGGCGGCTGCCTGTTCGCGCTCGAACGGCTGGAGGACGCCCGGGCGCGCGGCGCGCGCATCTGGGGCGAGCTGATCGGGCACTGCATCGGCTCCGACGGCACGGACTTCGTCCTGCCCGACTCCGCGGGTCAGAACGCCTGCATGCGCGGCGCGCTGCGCAGCGCTGGCCTCCAGCCCGAGCAGGTCGACGTCGTCTCGACCCACGCGACCTCCACGCTCTCCGGCGACGAGGTCGAGATGCGCGCCATCCGCGAGGTCTTCGGCGACGCGGACGGCGTGTACGTCAACAACACCAAGAGCACCATCGGTCACGCGATGGGCGGCGCCGCCGCCCTCGAGCTGGCCGGCAACCTGCCGTCCTTCGAGGACGGCCTCGTTCATCCCACGATCAACCTCGACGACCTGGACCCCGAGTGCGAGGTCAGGAACCTGGTCGCGAACGAGCCCCGCGAGGTCGGCCGCATCGAGACGATCCTGAACATGTCCTTCGGCATGCTCGGCATCAACTCGGCCGTGGCCGTCCGGCGGATCGACGCGTGACCACCAACTCCAGCCCACGGAAATGACCACAGAAGAAGTCGTTGTCGCCATCACCGACATCATCACGACCATCGCTCCCGACGAGGACGTGACGAACCTGGATCGCTCCGAGCGCCTGCGCGACCAGATCGACCTGGACTCGATGGACTTCCTCGACATCGTCATGGAGCTGCGCAAGCTCTACGGCGTCCACGTCCCCGAGGAGGATTACAAGGAACTCGCCACGATCGACGGGTGCGTCGCCTACCTGCACCCCTTGCTCGCGGACAAGGAGCTCCACTGCGCGGCGAGCGCCTAGGAGCCCGTTCCCCCACCGTGCTCCGTGCACTACGACGCGATCATCATCGGTGCCGGGATGAGCGGACTGGCCGCCGCGCTCCGCCTCGCGATGTTCGGGAAGCGCGTCGTCGTGCTCGAGAAGCATGAGCTCTGGGGCGGCCTCAACTCCTTCTACACGAAGGACGGGCATGCCTTCGACGTCGGGCTCCACGCGCTGACGAACTTCGCCCCGGCGAGAGCGCGCGGCGCTCCGCTGACGAGGGTCCTGCGCCAGCTCCGCATCCGGCACGAGGAGCTGCGGCTCGGCGAGCAGGCGGTCTCGGAGCTGCGCGTGCCGGGCGCTACGCTCACCTTCACGAACGACTTCGGGCACTTCGAGGCGGAGGTGGAGCGTCGCTTCCCCGACCAGCGCGACGGCTTCCGCGACCTGGTGGCCGAGGTGCGCGCCTTCGAGCTCGACGCGGAGGACCACCCGGAGCGCAGCGGTCGCGCCGTCCTGGAGCAGCACCTGAGCGAGCCGCTGCTGGTCGACGCGCTGCTGCTCCCGCTCCTCTACTACGGCAGCGCGCGCGAGCGGGACGTCGACTGGGGTCAACTGGTGGTCCTCTTCCGCAGCATCTTCCTCGAGGGGCTGTGTCGCCCCCAGGGCGGCATCCGCTCGTTCTTGAACCTGGTGATCAAGCGCTGCAAGCGTGAGGGGGTCGCCCTGCGGCTTCGCGCGGGCGTCGCGCGCGTCCTGGTCGAGGGCGATGCCTGCCGCGGCGTCGAGCTGGAGGACGGGGAGACGCTGACCGCCGACTGGGTCCTGTCCTCGGCCGGCTGGGTCGAGACGATGCGGCTGTGCGGGGCCGACGTCCTGCGCGCGCGCGTGATCGAGGAGGACCACGGCCGGCTGTCCTTCGTCGAGTCGATCAGCGTCCTCGATCGGCCGCCGCGCGAGCTCGGCATCGAGGCCGCCACGGTTTTCTTCACGACCTCGACTCCCTTCGACTACAGCGTCCCGGCGGACCTGTTCGACGCCCGCTCGGGCGTGCTCTCGTTCCCCTCCAACTTCGCCGCCGACGGGAAGCCGCCGGAGCCGGCCGCGCGCGTCACGATCCTGGCGAACCACGACCGCTGGTGCGAGCTCGCGGAGGAGGACTATCACAGGGAGAAGCGACGCGCCGCCGACGCCGCGATCGAGAGCGCCGCGAGCTTCCTGCCCGACTGGCGCGGCTGCACCACCTACCGGGACGTGTTCACGCCACGCACGATCCGCCACTTCACGGGCCACGACAAGGGAGCGCTCTACGGCAGCCCGAGGAAGCGCAGGGACGGCCGGACGGGCATCGACCGGCTCTTCCTCGTCGGCACGGACCAGGGCTACCTGGGCGTGATCGGAGCCTTGGTCAGCGGGATCGCGATGGCGAACCTCCACGTGCTCAGCGCCGCGGTCGGCCGTGAGCAGGAGGAGGTGGCGAGGTGAGGGGGGAGCTCGAACCGCGCTACTTCAAGGGCTCGAGGGACGGCAAGAAGCCGCTGCGCCTCGACCCGCTCGCCAAGGCACTGGACTCCTACGGCGTGATCGTCGTGGGCAGCGGGCTCGCCGGGCTGACTTCCGCGAACATCCTCGGCCGCGCGGGCCACCGCGTGTGTCTGGTCGAGCAGCACTACAACTTCGGCGGCCTCGCGACCTGGTTCAAGCGCCGCGGCGGACACCTGTTCGACATCTCGCTGCACGGCTTCCCGGCCGGGATGAAGAAGACCTGCCGCAAGTACTGGAGCCGCGAGATCGCGGAGCGCGTCGTTCGCCTCGACTCGGTGCGCTTCGACAACCCGCAGTTCTCCTTCGAGACCGAGTTCACGCGCGAGGACTTCACGCGCAAGCTGGTCGAGGTCATGGGCGTCCCGGCCGACACGGTCGCCGCCTTCTACGACCACCTGCGACGGATGGAGTTCTACGACGACTCCGGGCAGACCACGGCCGAGCTGTTCGAGGAGTACTTCCCGGGGCGCAACGACGTGCATCGCCTGCTCATGGAGCCGATCTCCTACGCCAACGGCTCCTCGCTCGACGACCCGGCGCTCACCTACGGGATCGTGTTCTCCAACTTCATGAGCAAGGGCGTCTACACCTTCTCGGGCGGCACGGACGGCCTGATCAAGGCCATGCGCGCCGAGCTCACGGCGAACGGCGTCGACCTGTTCGGGAGCGTCCAGGTCGAGCGCATCGTCGTCGAGAACGGAGAGACCAAGGGCGTGCTCGCGAACGGCCGCTTCCTGCGCGCGCCGGTCGTCGTCTCGAACGCGAACCTGAAGTCCACCATCGAGGACCTGGTGAGCCCGGGGGCGCTCGATCCGGCCTTCGTCGCGCGCAGCCGAGCCGTGCGGCTCAACAACTCGAGCTGCCAGGTGTTCCTGGGCATCCGCCGGGGCGAGACGATCCCCTTCGTGACCGACCTCCTGTTCACGTCGACGCGCCCCACCTTCGACTCGGACGCGCTGTGCGCCATGCACGGGGAGAGCCGCACGTTCTCCTTCTATTACCCCAAGACGCGTCCGGTCGTGCTGCCGGAGCGCTACGCCGTCGTCAGCTCGACGAACGCCAACTGGAGCGACTGGGCGCATCTCTCCGACGAGGAGTACGAGCGCGAGAAGGAGCGCTTGATCGAAGTCACGCTCGCGACGCTCGAGGGCTACCTGCCCGGTGTGCGCGCGAAGATCGACCACGTCGAGGCCGCGACGCCACGAACCTTCGCCTTCTACACGCAGCATCCGGCCGGCACGTCCTTCGGGACGAAGTTCGAGGGCCTGGCCGTGTCCATGGAGCTGCCGGAGCAGGTCCACGGCCTGTTCCACGCCGGCAGCGTGGGGATCATCATGAGCGGCTGGCTCGGCGCCGCGAACTACGGCGCCATCACCGCGAACAAGGTCGACGCGCTCCTGTGCGCCGCGAAACGGCCACTGACCGGGACGGCCCGCTCATGAACGACGAGCGCGCCGAGATCGAGGCGGCCATCCCGCACCGCGACCCGTTCCTCTTCCTCGACCGCGTGACGGACCGGGGCTTCGAGTCTCTGTCGGCCGAGTGGACCGTGCCGGAGGACGCGGAGTTCTTCCGCGGCCACTATCCGGGCCGGCCGATCACGCCCGGCGTGATCCTCTCGGAGCACGCGTTCCAGTGCGCGGCGCTCCTGATCTCCACCATGTCGTCCGGATCCTCGCAGCGTGACGGCGTGCCTGTGCTCACGAAGATCGAGCACGCGCGCTTCCGCCGCATGGTCGCGCCGGGAGAGACGGTCGCGACGACCGTCAAGGTCGTCGAGCGCCTCGGACCGGCCTGGTACATGAGCGCCCGAGTAACGCTCCGCGGCGCGACGGTGCTGGACCTCCGCTTCGTGCTCTCGTCGACCGAGGCCATGGCGGGCATCGGTCTGCCGCCGGCCACGGAGGAGCCCTGATGGACTGGCTCGGTCTGGACGGGAAGACGGTCGTCGTGATCGGCGTCGCCAACAAGAAGAGCGTCGGCTTCCACGTCGGACAGCGACTGAAGGAGGCCGGCGCGCGCGTTGTCTGGGTCGCCCACACCGAGGAGCGCCGCGCCGAGCTCGTGAAGCGGCTCGCGGGCGACGAGATCCTGGTGTGCGACGTCGAGCGCCAGGAGGAGATCGACGGCCTGCGCGACCGGCTGGCGGCGAGCCACGCGGTCCTCCACGGCCTGGTGCACTCGGTCGCCCACGCGAACTACTCCGACGGCCCGCGTCCGTTCCACGAGACGGCGCGCGCGGACTTCCTGCGCGCGGTCGACGTCTCTGCCTTCTCGCTGGTCGCGCTGGCGAACGCCCTCTGTGGACTCCTCGCGAAGGACGCCTCCGTCGTGACGATCTCGATCTCTACGACGCGCATGGCGGCGGAGAACTACGGCTACATGGCGCCGGTCAAGGCCGCGCTGGACTCGGCGGTCGTGTTCCTGGCCAAGAGCTTTTCCGCCTTCTCCGAGGTGCGCTTCAACGCCGTGCAGGCCGGCCTGCTCAAGACGCAGTCCTCCGCCGGCATCCCCGGCTACCTCGAGAGCTGGCTGTTCGCCGAGCAGGCCACGCTGCGCAAGCGCGGCGTCGCGACGCGCGAGGTGGCGGACACGGCGCTGTTCCTGCTCTCGCCGCGCTCCGCCGGCATCAACGCCAAGGGCATCGTGGTGGACGCGGGCATGGACGTGAACTACTTCGACCGCGACCTGGTGCGCCGCGCGACGGCGCTCCCGACCGAAAGGGACGAGGCGTGATCCTGCACCCGGTGCTGGCTCGCGTCGCACGGGACCTGGGAGGACGGCGAGGCGTCGCCGAGGCGCGCCGGCTCGGACGCGCGGCGCTGGAGCTGTCCGCGCGCCTCGCGCACCGTCCGCCGATCCTCGGGGACGCGTTCCCGCGCGACGCCGGGCGCGCGCCGCTCCCGGTGCGCGGCGCCGGCACGACCTGGCACTGGTCGACCACGAACACGGCCGGCCTCGCCGCGGCGGTCGTGGCACCGGTCCGCGTCGGGATCGACGCCGAGTGGCTCGACCGCCCGCGGATCCACGCCCCGCTCGAGTACTTCGATCCGAAGGAGCGCGCGCTGCTCGGGCTCGACGAGCGGCGCGGCGTGCTGGCGCTGTGGAGCGCCAAGGAAGCCGTGCTGAAGGCGCGCGGCGTGGGCATGGCCGGGATGGGGCGAGTGCGGGTCCTGACGGTCGATTCGCGCACGGCCGGCGACCGCCGGCGGCTCGTGGCCAGCCTCGACGGGGAACTCGCCTCGGTCGAGCTCCTGTGGGTCGGCCCGCACGTGCTCGCCCTGGCCTGCCCGATCGATGACTTCGAGGTCGAGCCCGCGGTCCTCGAGGGAGCGCCGGCATGAGCGAGCGCGACGAACGGTTGGCGGCGCTCGTGGCCGCGGCGCGCGCTCGCCTCGCCCCGATCGAGTCCGAGTACCCCTTCACCCCGCGCTTCCACCTGCACGAGGGGAACGTCGCACAGCACTTCGTCGACGAGGGTCCGCGCGAGGGAGAGCCGCTGCTCTTCGTGCACGGCAACCCGACCTGGTCCTTCGCCTGGCGGCGCGCGGTCCGGCGGCTCTCGGCGAGCTACCGCTGCGTTGCGCCGGATCACGTCGGCTGCGGCCTCTCGGACAAGCCGCGGGACCATCCCTATCGGCTGAAGAGTCACGTCGAGAACCTCGAGGCGCTCGTGCTCGCGCTCGACCTCGAGCGCATCACGCTGGTGCTCCACGACTGGGGCGGCGCGATCGGCATGGGACTCGCCCGCCGTCACCCCGAGCGCATCGCGCGCCTGGTCCTGATGAACACGGCCGCCTTCTTGTCGCGCCGCATGCCGCTGCGCATCGCCGCCTGCCGCGTGCCGGTGTTCGGCAAGCTCGCCGTGCGCGGGCTCAACGCTTTCGCGCGCGCCGCGACGTTCATGGCGGTCGAGGAGCCGCTCGAGCCGCTGGTGAAGCGCGGCTACCTATTGCCCTACGACTCCTGGGACGCGCGCGTCGCCACGCTCGCCTTCGTCGAGGACATCCCGATGAAGCCGGGTCACCCCTCCTGGGAGGAGCTCGGCTGGACCGGCCGCGTGCTCGGGCAGTTCCGCGACCGGCCGGCGGCGCTCCTGTGGGGCATGCGCGACTGGTGCTTCACGCCGCGCTTCCTGGCGGAGTGGGAGGAGCGCCTCCCCGGAGCCGAGGTGCGTCGCTTCGAGCGCGCCGGCCACTACCTGTTCGAGGACGCCGGCGACGAGCTGGTGGATCACCTCGCCGGTTTCCTGGAGCGCAACGCGCTCCCCCCGCGGCGGAACGCGATCCGCTCGGAGGCGTCGGTGCGGTGAGCGTCCGGTCCCTCGAGCCGATCACGAACGTCTCCGCGCACCTGCGGCTGCGCGCGGCCGAGGCGCCGGAACGCGTCGCGGTGCGCGGCAGCGACGGCCGGGAGCTCACCTTCGGCGAGCTGGACCGCCGCGTCGACGCGGTCGCGCACGGACTGGGCGAGATCGGGTTCGTCCGCGGCGACCGCGCCTGCCTCTTCGTGCGCCCGGGCCCCGAGCTCGTCCTCCTGACCCACGCCATGCTGCGCGCCGGCGTGAGCCCGGTGCTGATCGACCCCGGCATGGGGCGCAGGAGCCTCTTCGCCTGCGTCGAGCGCGTCGCGCCGCGCGGCCTGATCGGCATCCCGCGCGCGCACGCGGCACGCCTCCTGTTCCCGCGCTCGTTCCGCTCGGTCGAGCTGAGCGTCATCGTCGGCGCCCCCCCCGTGTTCGCGGGGCTCGGGGGCCTGGGCGGGCACTCGCTCGCGCGCCTCCTGAAGCGCGGCCTGCGTCGCGGTCCCGCGCCCGATCCCACGGGCCTGGCCGCCGACCCCGACGCCGAAGCGGCGGTCCTGTTCACCTCCGGCAGCACCGGCCCGCCGAAGGGCGTCGTCTACCTGCACCGGAACTTCCTGGCGCAGCTCGAGAGCCTGCGCGCGCTCTACGACCTCACGCCGGGCGAGGTCGACGTACCCTGCTTCCCGCTCTTCGCGCTGTTCGACAACGCCCTGGGGATGACGTCGGTGTTCCCCGAGCTCGATCCCTCGCGGCCCGCCGAGTGCGACCCCGCTCGCATCCACGCGGCGATCGAGGAGTCCGGCGCGACCTTCACCTTCGGCTCGCCGGCGATCTGGAAGCGGCTCGTTCCCTGGGCGCGCGAGCACGGCGCCCGCTTCACGCGCCTGCGCCGCCTGACGATCGCGGGCGCTCCGGTCGCGCCGAGCCTGGTGGCGGACCTGAAGGAGCTTCTGCCGGCCGACGGCGAGGTGCACACGCCCTACGGCGCGACAGAGGCGCTGCCGATCACGAGCGTCTCCGGAACGGAGCTCGCGGGACGCCTGCGCGCACGCATCGAGGGCGGAGAAGGCTCCTGCGTCGGCCGTCCCGTGCCTGGCGTCGAGCTGGCCCTCGTGCGCATCACGGACGAGCCGATCGTGCGCTGGTCGCAGGACCTCGTCGTGCCGGCCGGCGCTCCGGGCGAGGTGTGCGTGCGCTGCCGCGCCGCCACGCCGGCCTACGTGAACGACGACCTCGCCACGCGCGCGGCGAAGATCCCCGACGGCTCCGGCGGCTCCTGGCACCGCATGGGCGACGTCGGTCGACTCGACAAGAACGGGCTCCTGTGGCTGCTCGGACGCAAGTCGCATCGCATCGAGACGGTCGAGGGCCTGGTCATGCCGGTGCCGGTCGAGAACGTGTTCCAGACGGCGAAGGGCGTGCGCCGCGTCGCGCTGGTCGGCGTGGGCCGGCGCGGGACGGAGCGCCCGCTGCTGGTGGTCGAGGTCGAGCCGGGCGCAGACGAGGCCGCGGTCGAGGCGCGTCTACGCTCTCACCGGCGCGACGTGCCGGCGACCTGGAACGTGAGCACGATCCGCTTCCATCCCTCGTTGCCGGTCGACGTGCGTCACAACGCCAAGATCCGCCGCGAGGAGCTGAAGCGCTGGGCCGAGGCGCGCGGGCTGTGAGGATCCTCGTGACCGGGGGCGGCGGCTTCCTCGGTCTCGCCGTCGTGCGGGAGCTGCTCGCGCGCGGACACGCGCCCTGCTCCGCGAGCCGCGACTCACACGCTGCGCTCGACGCGCTGGGCGTCGAGTCCGTCCGGGTCGACCTCGGCGCGGAGGACGCCGGAGCGACGCTGCGCGAGCTGCGCCCCTTCGACGCGGTGATCCACACCGCGGCCAAGGCGGGTGTCTGGGGACCGGCCGAGGAGTACGAGCGCGCCAACGTCGTCGGCACGCGCAACCTGCTCCAGGCCTGCCTCGAACGCGGCGTGACTCGCCTGGTCCACACCAGCAGCCCGAGCGTGTGCTTCGACGGCAAGGACCACCTCCGCGCCGGGAACGACCTGCCCTACGGCGAGCGCTTCCTCGCTGCCTATCCGCGCACGAAGGCGGCCGCGGAAAAGCTCGTCCTGAAGGCGAACGGGCGCAGCGGGCTCGCGACCTGCGCCCTGCGCCCGCACCTACTCATCGGGCCCGGCGATCCGCACCTCGTGCCGCGGCTGCTCGAGCGCGCTCGCGCGCGCCGGCTCGCGATCGTCGGGCGAGGCGACAACGAGGTCAGCCTCACCTACGTCGACAACGCCGCGGCGGCGCACGTCGACGCGCTCGAGGCGCTCGACTCACCCGCGGCGCGGCACGCCGGTCGGCCCTACTTCCTCGGGCAGCGGGAGCCCGTGCGGCTGTGGGACTGGATCGACGAGCTGCTCGCCGCGCTCGACCTCCCGCGGGCTCGCCGCCGGATCCCCTATCCGGTGGCCTTCGCGGCCGGCGGAGCCTGCGAGCTCCTGTGGAACGCCCTGCGTCTCTCGGGCGAGCCGCCCATGACGCGCTTCGTCGCGGCACAGCTCGCGGCCAGCCACTCCTACGACGTCGGACCCGCCGAGCGCGACTTCGGCTACCGCGAGCGGGTGCCGCTGGCGGAGGGCACGGCGCGCGTGGTGGAGGCCTTCCGCTCCCTCTGAGGTGGCCGCGCTCCCGGAAGAACTTGACCGGATCACGGGAAGGCGCGAAGGACGCAACGCGGCGAGGGCGACGAGCCAACCGACCATCCGGACCTCGGCTATCCTTCTCGGGTCGCGCGAGTCCGCTCGTCCCTTCCCCGCCCCTTCCGCTGCCCCTCTCCCCAACGCCTCGCGCCCTCCGCGCCCCTCCACGATCGTGCGCGTACGCATCCTTCGACGACTTCCCGCACGGATGACGTGCCGAGCGCTGAGCCTCGCGCTCCTGGCCGGCGCGTCACCTGCCGACGTCCCGGAGGCGAAGGGTCCCTGCATCGAGCGCATGCACCAGCCGCTGGGCGTCGACCCGCTCGGACCACGCTTCTCCTGGCGCATGGAGGACGACGACCGCGGCGCGGCACAGACCGCCTTCCGGCTCCTGGTCGCCTCGAGCGAGAGCAACCTGAACGCGCAGGTCGGCGACCTGTACGACTCGGGGAAGGTGCTCTCCGCGCGGACCTGCGCGACCTATGCCGGCGGTCCGCTGGCCGGCGACGCGCGCTACTTCTGGAAGGTCATGCTGTGGGACGACCTCGACGTCGCCGGCCCCTGGAGCGCGAGTCAGGTCTTCGGCACGGGCCCGCTCCCCGGCGGCTGGCTGGCGAGCTGGGTGTGGGACGGCACGCTCGGACCCAACGACTACTGCTATCTGCGCAAGGCGGTCACGCTCGCGAGCGCCGCGTCGGAAGCGCGCGCCTACGTCTCCGCCCACGACGACTACGTCCTGTTCGTGAACGGCGTCGAGGTGGGCCGCGGCCCGGCCCAGACCGACCCCTACGCCTCGGGCCTGTACAACACCTACGACCTCCTGCCCTTCCTCGTCGTCGGCGAGAACGTGATCGCCGTGCGCGCCCACTACCACGGCGCCTTCTCCGGCTGCGGCGTCGGCGCGGAGCCCGGCTTCCTGTTCCAGGCACGGATCGAGCTCCCCGGTTCCACGCTGCAGGTCCTGTCGGACGCGAGCTGGAAGGTGCTCGAAACGACGCCCTATGACGAGTCGAGCCCCTTCCGCGGGCCGAGCTTCGCCCTCGCCACGGCGGTCGAGTCCTTCGACGCGCGCCTCGAGCCCCTGGGCTGGAAGCTGGCGGGCTTCGACGCCTCGAGCTGGGCCAACGCGACCGTGGTCACGCCGCCTTTCACGCTGGAGCCACAGACGGTCCCGCCCCAGCGCACGCTGAAGATCCTCGAGCCGGTGCTGCTCGGACTCGTAGCGCCGAGCGTATGGCTGGTCGACTTCGGCGAGAACCGATCGGGCTGGCCGATCCTCACCCTGGACGCCGCGCCCTCTGGGACGGTCGTCGACTTGTACTACTCGGAGGAGCTCTCCGGCGGACGCATCGTGCGCGACCGCGACCAGATCACGGACTACCGCGACCGCTACGTCGCGCGTGGAGCTCCGGGCGAGGTGTTCGAGCCGGACGTCAAGTACAACGGGTTCCGCTACCTCGAGATCGAGGGCATCCCCGGCGTGCTCGAGCCCGAGGACGTGCGCTTGCGCGTCGTGTCCGCCGTCACCGACCGCCTCGGGACCTTCTCCTCCTCGAACGCGCTCTACAACGAGATCTACGCGATCAGCGTGCGGACGCAGGAGAACTGCGCGCAGGGCGTCCTGATCGACTGCCCGCAGCGCGAGCAGAGCCAGTACTCCGCCGACGCGTTGGTGGAAGGGATCAACCTCCTCACGAACTACGCGGACGCGAACCACCTGCGGAAGATGGTGCGCGACCTGGCGGACTCGAACCTGGGCAGCGGCGTCCTGCGCAGTCGCCACCCGACCTCGATCAACAGCGCGATCCCCGAGTGGGCGTTGCTCTGGATCGAGGCGCTGTGGGTCCAGTACTTCCTCGCCGACGACATCGAGCTCCTGGCCGAGCAGTTTCCGCTCGTGAAGGACGTCGTGCTCGGCATGGACGCGTTCCGGCATCCGACGACCAACCTGATCCAGGGGATCCCCGGCAAGGTCTACGGCTGGTTCGGACTGGACACGAGCGGAACGGCGCGTACGCCGGTGAACTGCCTCTTGTACGGCGCCCTCCTGCGCGCGGCGGCGATGGCGAGCATCCTGGGTCACTCGGCCGACACGACGGACTTCGAAACGCGCGCCGGCCTGCTGCGCGGCGGCATCAACGCCGGTCTCTTCGACGGAGTGGACCGCTACCGTGACTCGAGCGGCTCCTCGCAGTTCAGTTGCGCCGCGAGCGTGCTCGCGCTCGCGATGGGAGTCGTCCCCGCGGCGAAGGAGGACGCCGTGTTCTCCTACGTCACGAGCTTCCCCCACGGTCCGGAGGCGCCGACGGCCTCCTACTACTTCTTCGAGTTGCTCGCGC
>Ga0302046_10001883_pt1 | contig 19609 bp, 19 predicted proteins | sample RVTome_11_FD_200261 | JGI IMG/M metagenome (GOLD analysis project Ga0302046, IMG submission 200261) | Soil microbial communities from uranium-contaminated site in the Upper Colorado River Basin, Wyoming, United States - RVT147D111 (version 2) ...
CGACTGGACCATCGAGAACGCCAGTTACTTTCGCGCGATCCGTCTCGAGAAAATGATGATGTCGCTGATCCTGTCGCTGATCATCGGCGTTGCTGCTTTCAATATCGTCGCCAGCCTGGTGATGGTTGTGACCGACAAGACCGGTGACATTGCCATCTTGCGCACGCTGGGGATGGGGCCAGGCGGAGTCGTGCGCATCTTCTTCATCCAGGGTGCAACGATAGGATGGCTGGGTGTTTTTCTGGGAGTTGCCATCGGGGTTGTGCTTGCCATTTACGTGCCGGTACTGGCGCCGGCTGTCGAACGGTTTTTCGGTTTTCAGATCATGCCAGGCGACGTGTACTACGTGACCGCCATTCCCTCGGTGCTGCGACTGCAGGACGTCAGCGTCATCGCTGTCGCCGCATTCCTCCTGACCTCGCTCGCCACTCTCTATCCGTCGCGCCGTGCTGCGAAAGTCAATCCGGCGTCGGCATTGCGCTACGAGTAACACGATGCCGCACTGCTTTGAATGCTGGATGGGTGGTCGCTACGTGCGCTCAAAAAGTCGCAATGGCTTCGTGTCCCTGATTTCCACCATTTCGATCAGTGGTATCGCGATAGCGGTCGCGGTTCTGATTGTCGTGCTGTCGGTGGTCAATGGCTTCGAGAGGGAACTGCGCGAGCGCCTGCTGGCCATGTCGGCGCACGCAACCATCGAGGATCCGCTGGGCACGCTCGCAGACTGGGACCGGCATGCCCGAAACGCAGTCACCCATCCCGACGTGCTCGGTGCGGCGCCGTACGTCGACAGGCAGGCGTTGCTGGTATCCGGCAGGCAATTGAGCGGCACGGAGTTGCGCGGTATCGATCCGGCACTGGAGTCTGCCGTTTCCGGTATAGCATCGGTCGTTACCGAGGGAGGTTTCGATGTGCTGCAGCCCGGCTCGTTCGCGATCGTCCTCGGCAGCGAACTCGCGCATGCATTGCATGCCGGCGTGGGCGACAAGGTGACCGTGGCGCTGGCGGAGGGCGTAGTGACGCCCGCAGGCGTGATGCCGCGGACCAAGCGGTTTACGGTCGGCGGCATTTACCGGGTGGGTATGTATGAATTCGACCGGCGGCTGGCATTCGTCAGTTTGCAGGATGCGCAGCGTCTGTTCCGCCTTGGTGAGGGTGTCAGCGGCATCCGGCTGGCGGTTACGGACATCTATGCAGCGCCATCCATTGTGCGCGAGGTGGCGATCGATGGTGGCGGCGGCGTACTGGTGAGTGACTGGACCCGCCGTCATGTGAATTTCTTTCGCTCCATACAGATTACGAAGTCGATATTGTTCGTCATACTTCTGATGGTCGTTGCCGTAGCTGCCTTCAACATCGTGTCGACGCTGGTCATGGTCGTCAAGGACAAGCAGTCGGACATTGCCATCCTGCGCACCGTAGGTGCGGCGCCGTCGACGGTGTTGAAAATATTCGTAGTCCAGGGAAGCATCATCGGTGTCATCGGTACCCTTGCAGGCCTGATCCTGGGCGTCGTTCTTACGATCAATCTGGAGAGTATCGTGGCCTTCATGGAATCCGCTTTCGGCATCAAATTTCTGGCGGCTGACGTCTATTTCATCAGCGACCTGCCGGCGGAGCTGCGCTGGCCCGACGTTGCACGAATCTGTGGGATTGCCCTGGTACTCGCCCTGCTGTCGACCCTTTATCCGGCGTGGCGGGGCGCACGTACGTTGCCGGCCGAGGCATTGCGTTATGAATGAGGTCCGGGATGTGCCGGCGGTCGCAGTACTTTGTTGCCGCAATGTCGTGCGCCGGTTTACGGATGCCAATTCGGTGCTCGAAGTCTTAAGCGGCGTCGATCTCAGCGTATCGCCGGCCGAGCGCATCGCGATCGTCGGCACCTCCGGCTCAGGCAAGACCACCCTTTTGCAGATCATGGGAGGCCTCGACGATCCGACTTCCGGCGAGGTCATCGTCGGCGGCCATACGCTGGCGAATACCAGCGAAGTGCAGAAAAGCGAGCTGCGCAACCGTTATATCGGCTTCGTGTATCAGTTTCATCACCTGCTCCCGGAATTCTCCGCGCAGGAGAACGTGGCGATGCCGCTGCTCATTCGCCGTGAGCGCAAGCAAAGCGCCATGCAACAGGCGGCGACGCTGCTCGACAGGGTCGGCCTCGGCCAGCGGCTCACGCACAAACCGGGAGAACTTTCCGGCGGCGAGCGCCAGCGTGCGGCGGTCGCACGCGCCTTGATTACGCGACCGAGCCTGGTACTCGCGGACGAACCGACCGGCAACCTCGATGCGGGCAACGGGGAACAGGTGTTGCAGTTGATGCTCGGGCTCAACCGCGAACTCGAGACCAGCCTGGTGATCGTAACCCACGACAGGGCCATAGCGAATCGCATGGATCGGGTGTTGGTGCTGGAGAATGGCAGGCTCGCCGGTAACGCCTGAAAGTCACTTCCGTCTGCGGCGTTTGGCCAGGTAGTCCGCGATGGATGCCCGCCACAACAGGTCGAGCGCAATAAAACCGACGAAAGCGGCCAACGACCCGAGCAAAACGCAACCGAGCACCATGGGCTGCCAGATTTGCAAAAACTGGTTGCCGAGCCAGGACAGCGACAATTCGAATTCAAAGGGCTGTGGCTCGAGACCGAGTAACGTGCGTCCGAGCCGATAGGCGAAAAAAAACATCGGGCCCATTGTGAGCGGATTGCTGACGAACGTCGTTACCGTAGCGACAGCCACATTGACCCGCAGCGGGATTGCCGCGAGCGCAGCGATCAACGGATGGCCCGGGATCGGCATGAATGCGACAAACAATCCGAGTGAGAAAGCCGGCACCACCGACCGCCGCCGGATGCCCCACAAATCCGGGTCATGCAGCAAGTGGTTGAACGGCTCGATGAACCACAGCCGTCCCAGGCGCTCTCTATTGAGGGCAAATTTGCGAAAAAAACGCCTTGGCATTGCAACGAATATCCGATTTCATCGAACCGAACGGCTCGGGATGCTGGCGCGCATCATAACGAGAAACCGCAGGGAAGCGGAACATGTTGCGATTCACATTGTGTCTGCTCTGTGGCGCCTGCGCTATGCAACAGGCGGAAAGCCTGCCATCCGCACCGTGGCTGCTGGCACTGGCTGCGATCACGACCGGCCTGTTCCTGATATCCCGGCTCCGGCTTGCGTCGGCATTTCTGCTCGGTTGTTTGCTCACCGCTGCCTCCGGACTCGCTGTAATCAGCGATCGACTCGATCCTCGGCTTGAGGGAGAAGTTACGGAGTTCGCCGGAAGGATCGGTGATTTCCCGGTTCCTGCCGGCGCAGCACTGCGCCTCATGGTCAAACCGCAGGGTCGCCCCGATCTGCCGTCCAGGATTCGACTCAGCTGGTACGAGCCGACGGATACGCCACGGATAGGTGAGGTGTGGCTCATCACCGCACGACTGCGTGCGCCGCGCGGCCTGGCCAATCCGCACGGTTTCGACTACGAAGGGTGGCTCCACCGCCAGCGTATCGGCGCGACCGGCTATGTCGTCGCGGCAACCAGGGCTCCGCAACAGCCTGGCGCCGGCAGTGTCACCGAATTGCGCCGTCATGTTCTGCAACGCATCCGGATACTGCTGCCGGAGGATCCCGCACGTGCGGTCCTCCTCGCGATTACCATCGGTGCACGGCAGGACATCAGTCGCGAACAGTGGGACCGGTATGCCCGCACCGGAACCAGTCACCTGATGGCGATTTCCGGCTTGCACATTGGCCTCGCGGCCGCAGGCCTGTACCTGCTGGTGCGGATCTGTGCGGCGCCGTTCGCCTGCGGCAGAAACATTCGCGATGTCGCGCTCATTGCAGCGGCCTCCGGAGCGACAGCCTATACATTAATCTCCGGTCTTGCGGTACCTGCCCAACGCGCGTCGCTGATGGTGTTGCTGGTGGCCTCAGGGCTGCTGCTGCGACGGCAACAGAACCCGCACAGGGTCTTGTCCCTCGCCTGCCTCGCCGTGCTGCTGGCGGATCCGATGGCGGCGCTCACGCCGGGGTTTCAGCTGTCTTTTCTCGCCGTAGCCATACTGCTGTGGTCCGGGCGGCAACTGGTCATCTCCAAATCGCAACGCGCACCCGGGCCGGCCGCACGGGGCATTGACGCGATACTGCGCCTTGCACAAATGCAGGCGGTGCTGTTGTTCGGCCTGCTGCCGCTGACGGTACTGCACTTCGACCGCATCACCTGGCTTGCGCCGATGGTCAATTTCGTGGCGGTGCCGATATTCAATCTTTTCACAGTGCCGCTCGCGCTGGCCGCCATAGTACTGGACGGACCCGTGGAGTTTGCCGGCGATGTGTTGCTGCATTCTGCGCATGCCAGTGTCGTCTTACTGCTGTGGCTGGTCGATGCGGCCGCGAATTTGCCGCACGCCGAGATTCGGACATTGGCGATGAATTCGCACCTGCTGCTCGTGTTATGGGCGACTGCGTTTTGGTCGGCGTTGCCACCCGGTTTTCCGGGACGTTACCTGGCCTGCATTGCCACGCTGTTCGTCATCCTGCAGAAGCCGATCGTGCCACCGCCGGATTGCGTCGACCTGCACGTACTCGATGTCGGCCAGGGACTGTCCGTGGTCGCACAAACGCGCACCCGAGTCACTGTGTTCGATGCCGGCCCGTCTTTCCGCAGTGGCGGCGATACCGCAACGCTGGTTCTCGTCCCGTTCCTGCGCTCCCTGGGTATTCGGCAAATCGATACGTTGATAGTCAGTCACTCCGACCTCGATCACGCTGGCGCCGTGCCAGCGCTACTCGAACAAATGCCCGTGGACCGCATTCTGTACGGTGAACCGCTGGCAATCGGGGCAGATCCGGCATCCCGCCGGTCCCGTTGTGCCGCCGGGCAAGCATGGCGATGGGACGGCATCGATTTCCGCATCCTGCACCCCGGGTCGACGGCGAATTCCGAAGGCAATAACGCGTCCTGTGTGCTTGAAATCAGTGCCGGGGGGCAGCGTGCGCTCATAACGGGCGACATCGAAGCGCCTGTCGAACGGTTGCTGCTTGCGCAGAATGCACTCAGACGGTCGCAATTCGTCGTGGTGCCGCACCATGGCAGTCGCACGTCGTCGTCGCCGGAATTCGTTGCAGCGCTGGGTGCCGAGCTGGCTGTCGTATCCGCCGGTTTCGGCAATCGCTGGGGATTGCCGAAAGATGAGGTGGTGCGCGGCTGGCAAGGGCAGGGCGCGAGACTGCTGTCGACTGCAACGTCCGGTGCTGTCAGTCACAGACTTTGCGTGGATGGCAGGCAGCGGCCGGTGATCGAGCAGCGCCGTGCCCATCGACGCAACTGGCATGCGCTGCCCTGAAGGGTGCCTGCCAGGAGTCCATGACGCGGGAATTTTTGTGCCGGTCACTGTATATTTCGATTTTCCCCAGGATCGGGCCTATGGTCGAAATCGTCAAAGCGGGCGGCTGGTTGATGGCGCCAATCATACTCTGCGCCATTATCGCGATGGGCATCATGCTTGAACGATTCTGGACCTTGCAGCAGAAACGCGTATTGCCGGAAGATCTCACCAGCAAGGTCTGGGGCTGGGTGAAGAAAGACGCACTCGACCAGCGGCAGATCCAGACGCTGCACCAGGGCTCGCCGCTCGGGCAAATACTGGCAGCGGGCCTCATCAACCGTGACCAGGACCGCATGGTCATGAAGGACAGCATCGAGGACACGGGCCGGCATGTGGTGCATGAGCTCGAGCGCTACCTCGACACCCTGGGCACCATAGCCGCCATCTCACCGCTGCTCGGTTTGCTCGGTACCGTGATCGGCATGGTCAAGGTCTTTTCTGCCATCACGACCCACGGCGTCGGCAACCCGACCGTGCTGGCCGGAGGCATCGCCGAAGCATTGATCACGACGGCCGCCGGGCTGACCGTCGCCATTCCGGCGCTGATCGGCTACCGCTATTACCGGAACCGGGTCGACACGCTGGTCGTCGACATGGAGAAAGAAGCAATCAAACTGGTCGAGGCATTGCACCGGCGCAATGCGACCACTGGCGCCGACGAATGAAACTCAACCTGCGGCCGCGTGCCGAGCCGGAAGTGAACCTTACATCGCTGATCGACGTCGTTCTGCTGTTGCTGATTTTCTTCATGGTATCGACGAGCTTCGTCAAGCAGTCGCAGATTTCCATTCGTCTGCCGCAAGCGCAGAACACGCCGGAAGTGGAAGAGATACCGGACCAGCTCGAGATCATGATCACGGAGCAGGGGACGTACCTGGTCAATGGCCGTGAACTGGTCAACAACCGGCCGGAGACCATTCGCAATGCCCTGCAGAAGACGTCCGGCGGCAATACACAGTTGCCGCTGACCATCAGCGCAGACGCTAATGCGCGCCACCAGTACGTGGTGACCGCCATGGATGTGGCAGGCAAACTGGGATTCGTGCAAATCAGCATCGCAACCGTCAACGATCCGACCACTCCGTGAGCGTGCGAATCGATCCGCGGGTCATCGAGGTCTACGGCCGCCTGTGGCGGTACGTCATACCCTACCGACTTATCGGATTTATCGCCGTGCTTGGCATGGTGGCGTCGTCGCTGGTGGAGGGCGTGCTGGTATGGATGCTGGAGCCGATGACTGATGAAGCGCTGGTCGCGCACAATCTCGAAACGGCGAAATGGCTGCCGGTTGCTTTCGTCGGCGTGTTCATCATCCGCGGAGTGGCCGGATTTGCGACCGAGGCCTCGCTCGGATGGATCGGTCGCGGTGTCATCAGTTCCCTGCGACGCGATGTTTTCAGGAAGTTTCTGACCTTGCCATCGCGTTTCATAGAACAAAATTCGACCGGTCCGCTGCTGTCCCGGATGACCTACAACGTCGAGATGATTTCGGAATCGGTGACCCACGTGGTTACCACCTTGATACGGGACGTCCTGACCATCTTCGCTGCGGCGGCCGTCATGTTGTATCAAAGTCCACGCCTCACCGTGCTCGTTGCCATAGTCTTTCCGCTGATTGCGCTCATGATTCGCGCATTGGCCAAAGCTTTTCGCCGTTACAGCAGCCGTATACAGGATTCCGTCGGTGAAGTGACCCAGGTCACGGAGGAGGTCCTGTCGGGTCATCGCGTGGTAAAGATTTTCGGCGGTTATGCCTACGAAACGGAGCGCATGTTCGATGCTGACGAAAAGAACCGTCAGCAACATCTGAAACTGGTTCGGGCCCGTTCGTTTGGTACTGCCCTGACCCAGGTCATCTTCGGATTCAGTGTTGCGCTGGTCATTTATTTCGCCGGCGTCGAGTCGATGGAAAACAAGTTGAGCCCTGGCAAGTTCATATCCTTTTTCAGCGCCATGATGCTGATGTTGCAGCCGTTGCGCCGGATCACGAACCTCAATGCCGTCATTCAGCGCGGCATTGCGGCAGGGGACAGCCTGTTTCGCATCATGGACGAACCGGACGAGGTCGATTCCGGCAACGTGGAACGTGAGAAAGTGCGAGGCGCCGTGGAATTCCGCAATGTCCGGTTCTCCTACGGCGACAATGGAACACAGATCATCGATGACCTGTCGGTGTCGGTCGAAGCAGGCAAATCACTGGCGATCGTCGGGCAGTCAGGCAGCGGCAAGTCGACGCTGGTCGGGCTCCTTCCGAGGTTTTACGACATCGACAGCGGTGAAATCCTTCTGGATGGCATTCCCATCCGGGATTACAGACTGTCGAACCTGCGCGCACATATCAGCCTGGTCAGCCAGGACGTCGTCCTCTTCAATGACACCATCGCTAAAAACCTTGCGTACGGATCGTTGCGGCAGGCTTCGCAGGCCGATGTGCTCCGGGCCGCGGAGGCAGCGCACATTATCGAGTTCGTCAGCGACTTGCCGAACGGCTTGGAAACCATCGTCGGTGAACGCGGTGTTTTGCTTTCCGGCGGACAACGGCAGCGGATCGCAATCGGCAGGGCGCTCCTTAAGGACGCTCCGGTACTGATACTCGACGAAGCGACCTCTGCGCTCGACAGCAAGTCGGAGCGGCATATACAGGCTGCGCTCGGCACGCTGATGCAAAACCGCACTACGCTCGTTATCGCACATCGCCTCTCGACCGTCGAGAACGCCGACAGGATCATCGTGCTCGACCACGGGCGTGTCGTCGAATCGGGTACGCATGCGGAGCTGCTGGCGCTCGATGGGCATTACGCGAGCCTTTATCGAATGCAGTTCAGCGACGAAGCAAACACCAACGGCGCCTGACCGGTTACGCATGGTGCGACAGAACACCCACGAGCAGGACTGGCTGCAGAAACTGTGGTACGGCAAATCGGCCTGGCGTTATCTGCTGCTGCCGTTCAGCGTCGTCTTTGCTGCCGCGGTTTCGCTGCGACGCAACCTCTACCGGCGCGGCGTCTTGAGGTCGTACAGACTGGCCGTGCCTGTAGTTGTCGTCGGCAACATCACGGTCGGCGGTACCGGAAAAACGCCCATCACGATATGGCTGGCACAGGAGCTTAAGATCCGCGGCCACAGGCCGGGCATCGTGAGCCGTGGTTACGGAGGCAATGCCGGCGTCAAACCGGTGGAAGCGACGGCGTCCGGCAACCCGGCGCAGGTCGGAGACGAAGCCATCCTCATTGCCGCGCGCAGCCGCTGCCCTGTATTCGTGCATCCGGATCGTGTCGCAGCCGCCGAGGCTGCAATGGCTGCCGGCGCCGACATTATCATTGCCGATGACGGACTGCAGCATTATCGATTGACCCGGGATTTTGAAATCGCCGTGCTCGACGGGTTGCGGGGAACGGGCAACGGCCTGTTGCTGCCCGCGGGGCCGCTGCGCGAACCGCTGCAGAGGCTGCAACTCGTGGACCGGGTGCTGGTGCAAACGGAAGGGCACGATGTGGATGTGCCGTTCCTCCGCCGCATGTCCGACCGATCGTCATCGGCATTCTCGCTGTTGCCGAAACGGCTGCGGCAGCTGAACGGGCCGTCCAGCCGTCCACTCGGTGATTTCTCCGGGAAGACCGTGCACGCAGTGGCTGCCATCGGCAACCCGACGCGCTTCTTTCGCATGCTGGAATCTCATGGCATGCGCGTTATTCCGCACGCCTATCGCGATCACCTGCAACTTACCGGCAAACTTCTTGCGTTCGGCGACGACTTGCCGATCGTCATGACGGAAAAGGACGCGGTAAAATGCGGCGGACTGTCCGTCGACAACGGCTGGTACATCCCGGTCACGGTCAAGTTTCCGAATGCCGGCCATTCGAACTGGCTGGAGGACCTGCACGGATTTCTGCTGCGAAAAAAGGAAGAGCTTTGTCCGATAACCGATTCCACGTCGTAATACCGGCACGTTACGCATCGACCCGGCTGCCGGGCAAGCCCTTGCGCCTGCTCGCGGGCAAACCAATGCTGCAGCACGTCTGGGAGCGCGGCCGGGAAAGCGATGCGCAAAGCGTCGTCATTGCAACCGACGACCGGCGCATCGCCGATGCGGCGGCGGCATTCGGTGCCGACGTCTGTATGACGTCAAGCGTTCACCCGTCCGGCAGCGACAGGATTGCCGAAGTATGCAAAGTCAGGAAATGGCCTGGCGACCGCATCATCGTCAACCTGCAGGGCGACGAACCGACCATGCCGGCGGAATTGATCAACCAGTGCGCACGCCTGCTCGAAGACAGCCCGGCGGACATTGCCACCCTGGCGTCGCCGCTCGGTTCAGAAACAGACTTGAAAAATCCGAATATCGTGAAAGTACTGCTGGATGCAGTCGACAACGCGATGATCTTCAGTCGGGCATCCATACCCCATGCGCGAAGTCCGGATGCGCAGGGAATCGCAGCGAGCATCGCTCTGCACCATCACGGCATCTACGCCTACCGGGTTGCCACTTTGCTGAGATTGGTTGCGACGAGTGCGCCGGCGTTGGAACTTTGCGAGCAACTGGAACAACTGCGGGCCTTGTACCTCGGTATGAAAATCCGTGTCGGGCGGCCGAACGTGCGCCCCGGCGCAGGTGTCGACACCGAGGACGACTTGCGTCGAGCGGAGCGGCAGCTCTCTTCTGGTGGCTGATCGAAGGCAATCATCTGCCATCAGGGCAATGGTCAAAATGGCGTGCCTGGGGCATGATGTATATACAGTCACGTATAACGGAGCATCGCGCGATGACCATCCGGAGATTCAAATGCGTCTTGTATGGGGAGTGCTCATTCTTATGGCAACCGTGATATCGGCAGCACAGGATCCGGCACTTCTGGATCAAAACTTCCGTCGACTCGCATCCGACGAGATGGTCAACCTTGATGACGAATATGCGGGGAAGGTCATCCTGGTCATCAACACTGCCTCAAAGTGCGGCAACACACCGCAGTATGATGGACTGGAAAAGCTTTACCAGCAGTACGGCGATGACGGCTTTGTGGTGCTCGGCTTTCCGTCGAATGATTTTCTCGGGCAGGAGCCTGGCACGGAGGAGGAAATCGAGAATTTCTGCCGCCTGACGTACAAGGTGAAATTCCCGATGTTCGAAAAAGTAACCGTAAAAGAGGGCACTGCCCATCCGTTTTTCGATCAGCTGGCCGCCGCATCCGGAACCTATCCGACCTGGAACTTTCACAAATATCTGATCGGCAGGGACGGAAAGCTTTTGAGCGAGTTCAGCCCGCGTACCCAGCCTTATGACGAGGCAGTAGTCGCGGCTATCGAAACCGCACTCGTTATGTGAGTCCCTGGGCTGCAGGCACCAAATGGCCTGCAGACGCATGCATGCACTTCTTCAGCCATCGCAACTCCCGCATTTATTGACTAAGATTGACCGCTGAGCCAGGTAGCGACTATGAGTGATGCCAGGGGCAAGCTGTCCGTACTTTTCGTGTGCATGGGCAATATCTGCCGGTCACCGACGGCTGAAGGCGTGTTTCGAAAGGTCGTGGCTAACGCAGGGCTGGATCACCGGATACAGATCGAATCGGCCGGCACCCATGCGTATCACGTCAACGAACCGCCGGATCGGCGCGCGCAGGCCGCTGCCGAGCGCCGCGGCTTTTCACTCGCCGACATCCGTGCGCGTCGCGTCGAGAGCTCGGACTTCGAGCACTTCGACTACATCTTCGCCATGGACCGCTACAACCTGGATATGCTCAGGTCTGCCGCCGGCGAACGGCCGGAAGCAGAAATTCATTTGTTCCTCGAATACGCAACCGCCGGTCGCGAATACGAAGTGCCGGATCCCTACTACGGCGGCGCGGCCGGATTCGAGCGCGTCCTCGACATGGTCGAGAACGCGTCGACTGAGCTACTGGAGTTGTTGCGGCACCGTATCGGCTGATTCTTGTCAGCTCGCAGCGTCGCGGTCGTCCGCTGTCTCCGTCGCCACCGGATCCGGCGGCGATGCCTTTTCAACCGGCGCAACCGGTGGTTCCCAGGGCAAAAGTCGACCCTGCGGCCGTGGTTCGGCAGCGACTCGCGCGCTTGGCGCTGGCGACTCCGGTTCGGCTTTCGCAGCAGGGACCTGCTCCGCCGCAGGAACGACCTTGGTCGGTGGTGCCGGCTCGTCGGCCGCTGGTTCCGGTGCCGCTACGAATAGTGCGGCCTCGACCAAAGGCGGGCGCACATAGGGCTCACTAATCAATGGCAGCTCGGGCTGTGTGTCTTCGTAGTCGATGGCTGACGTTGCGGTTACGGCGGCAAGCGCCGGAGCCGCGACTGTCAATGCGTCGCTGGCCCGCATTGCATCCTCGTTTCGTTCGTCGCGGATGCTGTCGCTGAAAGTTTCGCGGTCCTGCCCGTTGGCACGCGTCTGCTGCTGTGCGAACGGTTTCGACGACATGTCCGCCTGTGGATTCTGCATCGCCGTACCCTGCTGCTGCTCGGGTCTCGCGGCAACATCGGCATTCTCGCTGTTCTTTCTGCGCCGCCGACCACCGCGTGAGCGGCGTTTCCCGGACTTTTTTCGACCCTCATCGCGACCGACCTCGCGTCCGGCCTCGCGACCTTCGTCGCGCTTGACGCCCGCCACATCGGCTTGCGGCTCCTTGCGCACTTCCTGCGGTTTCTTCCGCTCCTGGCTTCTCTGCTGCCGCGCGGCGTCGTCGCCCGCCGGCTTGGCCGAAGGTTGCCTGTCCGGTTTCCTTTTCCGCGACGGCCGGTCGCGTTCCGTGCTGCGCCAGCGCGAATCGTCGTGTCGTTCGGGATGACGTCCGCCGCGACGCCGGCTGTCCGAAACATGGCGGCGCTTGTCACGATCGGCTTTGCCGGCAGCCTCGTCCGGGCGCCCCTGAAACAGGCCGAGGAATCGGGCCAGCAGACCGGGGCCTTTCTTTTCCTGGGCTTTTGGCGGGGCCGGCGCTACCGGGCTGGGTGCGGTTACGGTGACGATCGCCGCCTGCTCGGCCAGCTTCTTGTCCTGGACGGCCTGCGGCGCTTCGATGTCGACGTCCATTTCCGCCAGCGCGTAACTGGTACCGGTATTCTCCGGCAGCTCGACCTGATCGTCGCGTACGCGGCGAATACGGTAATGCGGTGTCTCGAGTGCGGCATTGGCAATCAGTATGACCTGCGTTTCGCTTCGCGCCTCCAGGTTTTGCACCCAGTCGCGCTTCTCGTTCAGGAGGTAGGTCGCCACCTCGACCGGCAGCTGCGCGATGACTTTGGAAGTGCGTTCCTTGCGCGTTTCCTCGCCGATGATGCGCAGTATGGCAAGCGCCAGCGATTCGACGCTGCGGATATTGCCTATGCCGGAACATCGCGGGCAGGTCAGGTAGTTCGATTCGCCGAGCGAGGGCCGCAAACGCTGCCGCGACATTTCCAGCAGGCCGAAACGGGATATCTTGCCGATCTGCACGCGGGCACGGTCCTGGCTGACGGCGTCTCGCAGTCGATTTTCGACGTCGCGCTGGTTTTTCTGCGGTCCCATGTCGATGAAATCGATGACAACGAGACCGCCCAGGTCTCGCAGTCGCAGTTGCCGGCCGATCTCGTCGGCCGCTTCCAGGTTCGTATTCAGTGCGGTCGCTTCGATATCGCCGCCTTTGGTGGCGCGCGCGGAGTTGATGTCAATAGACACCAGCGCTTCGGTATGATCGATGACCAGGCTGCCGCCGGATGGCAGCGTGACCGAATGGGCAAATGCGGATTCGATCTGCGACTCGATCTGGAAACGGGTGAACAGCGGCACCTCGTCGGTGTACAGCTTGATCTTGCGCAGATTCTGCGGCATCACGTGCTCGACAAATTCCGCCGCTTCCTTGTACGCCGTTTCGTCATCGATGAGGATTTCGCCGATTTCGGCCGTGAGGTAATCGCGCAGGGCCCGGACGACCGCGTTGCTTTCCCGGTAGATCAGGAATGGCGAGGGGCGTTCGACCACGACTTTCTTGATCGCTTCCCAGATGGCGAGCAGGTTCCGGAGATCCCACTCGAGTTCCTCGGAACTGCGGTCGATGCCGGCCGTACGCAGGATCATGCTCATGCCGGGTGGCACTTCGACCTCGCGAACGGACTCGCGGGCCAGATCGCGGTCTTCGCCGACGATGCGCCGGGATACACCGCCTGAACGGGGTTTATTGGGTTTCAGAACGATGAACCGTCCGGCAAGACTGACAAACGTCGTCAGCGCAGCTCCCTTGTTGCCGCGTTCCTCCTTGTCGATCTGCACCACAATGTCCTGGCCTTCCTTGAGGACGGCCTTGATATTCGGTTTGCCGGAATCGACATCGGTGAGGAAATACTCGGGAGAGATTTCCTTCAGTGGCAAAAAGCCATGCCTTTCGGCACCGTAGTTGACGAAAGCCGCCTCGAGACTGGGCTCGATGCGTGTGATCTTTCCTTTGTATATATTGGCTTTCTTGCGTTCGCTAGACGGTAACTCGATATTCAGATCGTAGAGGCGCTGGCCATCGACCATCGCCATTCGCAACTCCTCTTCCTGAGTTGCATTGATTAACATTCTTTTCATGATGCCCTGCTTCAAGGTTGTAGTCGGGCAGCAGTCGAATCTGGCGTGAAGTAGCCGGAGCGGCGGGGCAGGGAATGGGCGCAAGTCGCAAAGACCGGTGCGATGCGCCGGTGTCGCGGGATGCTGACTTCTGGCCGGGCCGGTGATCACCGATCGGGTCGATCATCAGGCTCAACAGGAAATAAATCATGTGTACCCTGCGGTTTATCCGCTCTGGCGCATGCCGAAAACCCGGGCTTGCTGCCAATTGGAGGCCGACCTCGCGTAAGGCGTAGTCGGAAATTCGGTCGTTCTTGCTTTCGGACCGGGCCAGCCGGTCCTTCGCGGCGTGTCGGCATGAGACGGAAATTCATCCTGCTGCCTCTACGGGCGGGTAATATAGCACAGCATCCTGCTGCGGCAATGCCAAATAAGTCATTGACGCTGAATGAATAACACCTTTCGGACCTGGAAATGAACGAGACCCCGACCGAGCTGGAGCCCGGCATGCGCCAGACCGCGGTGCGAAAAATCCGCATCGATGAGGAACAGGCAGGTCAGCGTATCGACAATTTCCTGCGCCGGGAACTGCCCGGTCTGCCCAAAGGCAGGCTGTACCGCATACTCCGTCGCGGCGAGGTCCGGGTTAACGGCGGCCGGGTTCGTGCCGAATACAAACTGGCCACCGGCGACGAAGTGCGAGTACCGCCGGCCAGGATCAATGCCGAGCATGCCGGTCCGCCCGCCGGAACCGGGCGCTCATTGCTCGGGAACATACTTTTCGAGGACCGGCAACTGCTGGTGGTCAACAAACCGGCCGGCATGGCGGTGCACGGCGGCAGCGGCATCAGCCACGGCGTCATCGAGATTCTGCGCAGCGCCCGCCCCGAGCTCCGGGACCTCTCGCTTGCGCATCGCCTCGATCGCGAAACCTCGGGATGCCTCGTGCTGACCAAACGGCGGAGTGCGCTGCGTATCCTGCACGCGAAGTTTCGTGACGGGCAGGTCGAGAAGAACTACCTGGCACTGGCGATCGGCGACTGGCAGCAGGGCGCGCAACTCGTCGATGCGCCGCTATTCGTAGAGCACCGGCAAGGCGGTGAACGGCATGTCATCGTCAGTGCCGAGGGCAAGCCGGCACAGACACGCATCCGTCTGTCGAAATCATTCGGCCATTACAGCCTGTTGCAATGTCAACCGCTCACCGGCAGAACCCACCAGATTCGTGTGCATGCGGCACATGCGGGTCACCCGCTCGCAGGTGACGAACGTTACGGCGATGCAGCGGTCAACGCCAGGCTGAAGAAACTCGGCCTGAAGCGACTGTTCCTGCATGCCCAGTCGATCTCTTGTCCGGACGAGCACGGCAATGAGTTGCACTTCACAGCCCCGCTCGCAGACGATCTGGATCAGTTCCTGAACCGGTTGTCGGAAGTGTAGACGCCTGACCGGCGGCCAGCGCACAAAACATTCAGGGCAGCAGGTATCCGAGTTCCTGCAGCCGGCCGGACAGCCATATCATGGGCAGGCCGATCAGAGCGGTCGGATCCTCGGTGCTGACCGATTCGAAAAGCACGAATCCGGCGCCCTCCAGCTTGAAGCTGCCGGCGCAATCGTAGGGCTTGTCGTGACGAAGATAATTTTCAGCGAGGCGCCGGTCGAAGCTGCGGAAGCGAACGGTCGTGGTATCGACGTGCTCGTAGCGCCGTCGCGTAACCGGATCCAGCAGACACACCGCCGTCAGAAAGCGGACCGTTTTGCCTGCAGCAGCGAGCAGCTGCTCGACGGCGCGTTGGTGGTCGCCCGGCTTGCCGAGGACCCGATCGTCGAGCACGGCAAGCTGATCGGCGCCTATTACCAGCGCGTCACGGTGCTTGCTCGACACCGCCTCGGCTTTCTTCCTCGCAAGCAGCGGGGCCAGCTGCTCCGGAGCGAGATCCGGCCAGGCCGATTCGTCGATGTCCGGAGACTCGGATACGTAGTCACTCAGGAATCGATCGAGCAGGCCACGGCGGTAGCTTGAGGAGGAGGCGAGCACGATGGGCGGCGCGGACGGATTTTGCATAGGATATCAGCAGTTTGCAGCTCTTTACTGACGAGTCTAGCCAGTTTCCGCTGCGGCTACCCGGAAAATGTTGTCCGGACAGCCGCGCGGCCTGAGCAAGGTTCTTTGACAGCTTCCGGATTCGCACATATCATGCGCCCCGCCATGGCCAGCTCGCTGACACAACGCGCCACGCCGGCGGAGCTGGCGGACAGACAGCAAGTTATTGAAACTAAAGAGAATATCGATAGTTTCCCGCAGCTTGCAGCGATCATCGAGGCGGACCTGGCTACAACCTCCGGGCCGCGCGCAAAATGGCGGCAATTTCCGGTACGGATTGGACTGCGCTTCGGCTGGGCCGACACGCGACGCGACTTCGTCATCCTGACGGGCGAGATTGAGACTCGAATTGCTGCGTTGTGCCAGCGCTGCCTGCAGCCGTTCGAGTACCCGGTCCGGGAAGAGTTCAAGCTGCTGCTCGCTCGCCCCGACGACCCGATCGGCATGGCGCCGGGTTTCGAGGTATGGGAACTGGACGAGGAGTGGTTGCGGCCGATCGACATCGTGGAGGAAGCCCTGATCATGGCCTTGCCGCTGGTGGCCAGGCACGAGAACGAGGGCTCCTGCCAGCCGCAGCCGGCCACGGCGGCGCCGAAAGACAATGATAAGGTAAAACCGTTTGCTGACCTCTGGTCGCAGACGCAGGACTAGACACAAGCATGGTGGCACGCCGATGTCACCGTTGAATGGAGATAACAATGGCAGTTCAGAAAAGTCGCAAGACACCTTCGACCCGCGGCATGCGGCGCTCGCACGACAAGCTCACTGCGCCGGCGCTGTCCGTTGATCCGACCTCGGGCGAGACACACCTGCGGCACCGCGTGACGCCGGATGGTTTCTATCGCGGCAAGCAGGTAATCGTAAAAGCCGAAGACCTTACCGAAGAATAGCCCCCCGCTCCCGGGCCGGCGCTTGCGCCCGGCCGGACCATTCCGTGGGATCAAACTCCGTCATTTCCCTTGACGCCATGAGTGGTGACCTCGGTCCCGAGGTGGTCGTGCGCGCTGCATCGGCGTGCCTCGATAATCATTCAGGGCTCAAGATCGCGCTGGTCGGCGATGAAGCCGTGCTGGCCGACCTGGTGAGCCGCGTCATCGGATCGAACAGCCGCTTGACGATTCATCATGCGAGCGAAATTGTCAGCATGTCGGAATCGCCGGTCGATGCCTTGCGCCGGAAAAAGGATTCCTCGATGCGAGTTGCGATCGACCTGGTCAAGGACGGCATTGCGGGAGCCTGTGTCAGTGCCGGAAATACCGGTGCGCTGATGGCGACCGCCAAGTTCGTATTGAAAATGCTCCCCGGCATCGATCGGCCGGCCATCATTGCCGAATTGCCCGCCATAGGCGGCACGGTTCACATGCTGGACCTGGGTGCGAATACCATCAGCGATCCACAGCAGCTCTTCCAGTTTGCCGTGATGGGTTCGATCGTCACCGGCGACATCCGCCGCATCGATCGGCCCCGCGTGGCACTTCTCAATATCGGCGTCGAGGACACGAAGGGCCATGACACGGTGAGGGATGCTGCAGCGCTGCTGAACGCCAGCGCCCTCAATTACATCGGATTCATCGAAGGCAACGAGATTTTTTCCGGCAAAGCCGACGTCGTCGTCGCCGACGGGTTTACCGGCAACGTGGCGTTGAAAACCATGGAGGGCACAGTCGGGCTCGCGTCTCACTATCTGCGTCGTGCTTTCACTCGAAACTTCCTGTCCAGGGTGCAGGCGATCCTGGCTGCACCGGTGCTCAGGCAGCTCAAGGTCGAGATGGACTCGCGAAATTACAATGGCGCGTCTCTGGTCGGACTAAATGGTATTGTTATCAAAAGTCACGGCAGTGCCGATTCTTACGCGTTTCAGCACGCCATCGACACGGCGCTGGTCGAAGTCAGGAACCAGGTGCCGGCCCAGATTGGCAACTTTATGCAACAGGAAGCCGCATGATCTATTCGAGAATCGCAGGGACGGGCCGTTTTCTTCCCGAGCGGATCCTGACCAATGCCGATCTGGAGAAAATGGTCGATACGACGGACGAATGGATCCGCACACGCACCGGCGTCGAGAGGCGGCATGTAGCGGACAAGGATCAAACGACATCGGACCTGTGCCTCGATGCGGCCAAAATCGCGCTGAAAGACGCCGGCGTGACCGCCGAAGACATCGATCTGCTGATCATCGGTACGACCACGCCCGACCTCGTTTTTCCCAACATTGCGACCATAGTTCAGCATCGCCTCGGGATCGGCGGGTGCCCGGCATTCAGCATCGAGGCCGCGTGTACCGGGTTCATATACGCATTGACCACGGCAGACAAGTTCATCCGTGCCGGAGAGTCGAAATGCGCGCTGGTGATCGGCGCGGAAATCATCACCAAGCTGATCGACTGGAATGATCGAAGCACCTGCGTGCTGTTCGGAGACGGTGCCGGCGCCGTGGTGCTAAAACCCTCTGACGAACCAGGCATCTTTTCCTGTCATCTTGGCGCGGATGGTCAGTACAAGGATCTCCTGTATTACCCTGTTGGTGTATCCAAGGACCTGCACAAGGCCGGTGTTGGTGACTCGAAGATCATCATGGTCGGCAATGAAGTCTTCAAAGTTGCGGTCAAGACCCTGGGAAATGTCGCCGAGCAGGCGCTGAAGGCCAACAATATCGACACGGATGATCTGGACTGGCTGGTCCCGCACCAGGCCAACCTGCGTATCATTCAGGCGACTGCCAAGCGGCTCGGACTGCCCATGGAGAAAGTCATATTGACGGTACAGGACCACGGCAATACGTCGGCGGCTTCGGTGCCGATGGCCCTCGATGTCGGTATTCGTGATGGCCGCATCCGCCGCGGACAACTGATCCTGATGGAAGCTTTCGGCGGCGGATTCACCTGGGGTTCGATCCTGATGCGCTATTAGGCATCGCACGCGCACGGCGCGCTCCGTTCCTACCAGAGCATCGTTTTTTTCTGCAATCTCTTGTCGTACTTCAGACGCCGTTTCATGCGCTGGTGCAATGCCTGGCGCTTGCGATCGATACGATCCCGTCGTACCGCGGCGTCGGATCGGGATTTGTTCTTGTGGTCGTACTTGTCCCTGAAATTGCAGAAGTCGTCATAGGCTGCACTGACGTGCCGTAACTCGCGGACCACCAGTTCAATCATGATCACGTCATCGAGGTAACCTATCACCGGAATGTGGTCGGGAAGGATATCTTCGGGGTCGCCAAAATAGATGAACGTGGCCAGCAGCCGCTCGCGTTCTTCTGACGGCAGTCTCCATTCGTCGTCCTGCAACATTCGCAACATGGACTCAAGCTGCGGAATGCGCCGCGAGACGAAATCGGGCAGGGGTTCTTCGCTCTTGATTTCGGCCAGCACGTCCCCGATGGCCTCGATGATCTCGGATTCCTCGGCGTCGCGGACTGCGAGCCGGGCTTTGCTCAGCGCGTCACGAAAAAAACGCAGGTCCCGGTCACTCAGTTCCAGCGAGAATCTCATGCCCATAACGACGGTCTGCCGAGGTTGAAGGGGTGACAGGCTACCGGCACCATCTGTGCGGGTCAATGCAGCTGCCAGAAGCTATCTCAAAATTCGC
>Ga0302046_10001884_pt1 | contig 19609 bp, 18 predicted proteins | sample RVTome_11_FD_200261 | JGI IMG/M metagenome (GOLD analysis project Ga0302046, IMG submission 200261) | Soil microbial communities from uranium-contaminated site in the Upper Colorado River Basin, Wyoming, United States - RVT147D111 (version 2) ...
TCAAGGCGGTGCTCTTCCTGCCCGCCCGACTCCTCGGCGGCGGCCCGCGTCCGCGGCGGGCCTAGATCGCCCATGATGAGGCACCAGTCGCCGCTAGCGCTCGATCTCGACGCCCGCGAACTGCGGCTCCGGATCGCGGAAGACGATCACCGTGTCGGCGACCGGCAGCAGCATCCGGTGGACGTTCTGGCCGAAGCTCAGCTTGACCTCGTAGTAGCCGTGCGGGCTCACCGCCACCAGCGTCGCCGCGTTGCCTTTGAGACCGAGAATCGGGTTGTGGAGCTGCACTTCAGCCGGAAGATCCATGGCCTCGATTCCTCCTAATCGTCGAAGTAGCCCTGGTCCTTGAAGTCCTTGAGCTTGCGCTGCAAGGTGCGCAGCCCGATGCCGAGCAGCCGGGCCGCCTCGGAACGGTGGCCGCCGGTGCGCTGGAGGGTCTCGAGGATCGCCTGGCGCTCGATCTCTTCCATGGTGCGCGGCTGGCCCACCAGGTTCTGCACCGGGGCGTGGTGGCCCGAGACCATGGTCGCCTCGCGGACCTCCGGCGGCAGGGCCAGGGTGCCGATGACCTCGTCGCGCTGGAAGATCACGACCGACTCGACCACGTTCTTGAGCTGGCGCACGTTGCCGGGCCAGGCGAAGCGGTTCAAGGCCTCCAGGGCCTCGGTCGAGAAGCGCAGCGGCGGCCTCCCGTGCTCCTCGCAGGCGAGCTTCAGGTAGTGCTCGAGCAGCAGCGGTATGTCGCCCTGGCGCTCGCGCAGCGGCGGGATGCGCAGCGTCACCACCTTGAGGCGGTAGTAGAGGTCCTCGCGGAAGCGGCCTTCCTCGACTTCTTTCTCCAGGTCGCGGTTGGTCGCGGCGATGAGCCGGAAGTCCACCGGGATGAGCTCGCCGCTGCCCACGCGCATGATCTGGCGCTCCTCCAGGACGCGCAGCAGCTTGACCTGGAGCTCGGGATAGAGCTCGGAGATCTCGTCGAGGAAGAGCGTGCCCTTGTGGGCGAGCTCGAACTTGCCGATCTTGCGGCCCACGGCGCCGGTGAAGGAGCCGCGCTCGTGGCCGAAGAGCTCGCTCTCGAGGATGTCGGAGGGGATGGCGCCGCAGTTGAGGGCGAGGAAGCGCTCGTCGACGCGCGGGCTGTTGTGGTGCAGCGCGCTCGCCACCAGCTCCTTGCCGGTGCCGCTCTCGCCCACCACGAGCACGTTCGAGCGCGTGGGCGCCACCACCTTCATCTGCTCGAAGAGGTGCTCCATGGCCGCCGATTGGCCGATGATCGACTCGAAGCCGTAGCGCTTGTCGAGCAGTTGGCGCAGGTTGGTGACCTCGTCCTTGAGCTGGCGCTTCTCGAGGTGGTTGCGCACCCGCTGGCGCAGCTCGTAGAGGTCTACGGGCTTGGTGAGGTAGTCGTCGGCGCCCTGGCGCATGGCCTCCACCGCCGACTCGATCGAGCCGTAGCCGGTGACCAGGATCAGCGCCAGGTCGAGCCCGCGCTGGCGCACCTCCCTGATCAGCTCGAGGCCGTCCATGCCCGGCATGCGCAGGTCGCAGACCGCGAGCTGCACGCCGGGGCTCGCCTGCACGTACTCGAGGGCCTTGCGGGCGTCGTCGAAGGTGCGCACGTCGTAGCCGGCACGCTCGATGGCGATGGCCATCGACTCGCGGGAGCCGGTCTCGTCGTCGATCACCAGGACTTGGGGTGCGTCGGCCATCTCGCGTCATTCTGGCACAACGGCGTCCGGATCGGAACCGCGGCGTCAATCCGACGCCGCCGGCGCCGGCGCCGGCTCGCGCTCGCGGCGGCCGCCGAAGAGCCAGGCGACGCCGACGCCCAGCAGGTAGAGCAGGATCGTGGGCAGGGCGAAGACGCACAGGTTCACCACGTCGGGCGTGGGCGTGATGATCGCCGCGGTGGTGAAGATGAGGAGCACCGCCCAGCGGAAGTGGCGCATCAGGAAGCCCGGGGTCACGAGCCCCACCTTCGAGAGCAGGAAGATCAGGGTGGGCAGCTCGAACATCACTCCCAGGCCGAGGATGATGGTCATCAGGAAGCTCAGGTAGCGGGTGACGGTGATCTGGGCCTCGAAGCGCTCGCCCATGCCGAGCAGGAACTCGACGGCGAACGGGAAGGCGACGTAGTAGCCGAAGGCGCCGCCGGCGAGGAAGAGCAGCGAGCCGAAGAAGATGAACGGCCCCACCATCCGCCGCTCGCGGCGGTAGAGCCCGGGCGCCACGAAGCCCCACACCTGGTAGAGGACCACCGGCGCGGCGGCGAAGATCGCCGCCAGCGCCGCCACTTTCACGTAAAGCATGAAGGGGTCGGTGACGCCGAGGAAGACGAGCTTCTTGCCCTCCGGCAGGAAGCGGTAGATCGGCTGCGCCAGGAACTCGTAGATCGGGTCGGCGAAGCCCCAGCAAGCGCCGAAGGCGACGCCGAAGGAGATCAGCGACCAGAGGAGCCGGTTGCGCAGCTCCTCGAGGTGCTCGAGCAGGCTCATGCTGGCGAGGTCTTCGTCGTCGCCGGCGCGCCGGAACGGCGGGATCTTCCGCGGCCCGCTCACGATGCCGGCGTCTCGGCGGACGGGTCGGCGGCGCCGCCGCGGGCCACGGTGCCGCCGGGACCCTCGGAGGGCGCCTCGGCGTCGTCCGGCGCCTTCTTCGACGGCTTCTTCGGCGGCCTCTTCTCGGCCGGCGGCTCGTCGATGGCCTCTTTGAGGATGCGGCGCGGATCGTTCTGGCGCAGCTCCTCGCGGACGACCTCGGCGTTGAGGGTGCGGCGCAGCTCGTTGGACGCCTTGCGGAACTCGGACATCCCGCGGCCCAGCGTGCGTCCGATCTCGGGCAGCTTGCGCGGGCCGAAGATGAGGAGCGCCAGGGCCAGGATGAAGAGCAGCTCGGGGACGCCTAGGGGACCAAACATGACGATGCCACCTGCCTCCATGATCGGGTGCCCGCCGGGGAAAGTCAAGGCGGCACCTCCCGGGGCAAACTCCGTCCCCGCGCCGCACGTAAGCCAGGAGGAAGGCGCCGGCAGGCGGCGCCGGCAATATTCCTGGCCCCGCCGTTTGGCCCGCAGACGAAAGGCTGGTATCCTTTGCCGATGAGCAAACCATGGCGTAACGCCGCGATCGTCCTCTTCGCCGCAGCTCTCCTCGCCGGCGGTTTCGCCGGCGACCGGCTCCTCGCCGTGAGCGGCGAGACCCAGGGGCAGATGCGCCTCTACACCGAGCTGCTCCATCTCGCCCACGAGGGCTACGGCGCCGAGGTGAGCTACCGCGACCTGATCTACGCGTCGATCGACGGCATGCTCCGCACCCTCGACCCGCACACCAACTTCCTCTCTCCCGAGTCCTACGAGAGCATGAAGGAGCGCCAGCAGGGGAGCTTTTACGGGTTGGGCATCCTGGTCAGCATGCGCAACGGCCAGCTCACCGTCATCAGCCCGATCGAGGGTACGCCGGGCTGGCGGCTGGGCCTCAGGGCGGGCGACGTGATCTCCACCATCGAGGGCGAGCCGACCGACACGATGTCGCTCGACGAGGCGGTCTCGAAGCTCAAGGGGCCGAAGGACACCCAGGTCAACGTCACCATCGTGCGCCGCGGTCTCGACGAGCCGCTCCAGCTCGCCATCACCCGCGACGAGATCCCGCAGAACACGGTGCGCTACGCCTACATGATGGAGCCCGGCACCGGCTACATCCGCCTCACCGACTTCTCGCGCTCGACCGCGCCGGAGATGGAGGAAGCGCTCGCCAAGCTGCGCCAGCAGGGCCTGGAGCGCCTGATCCTGGACCTGCGCTCGAACGGCGGCGGCCTGCTCGACCAGACCGTGGCGGTGTCGAATTTCTTCGTGCCCGAGCGCACCAAGATCGTCGAGACCCGCGGCCGCCTGCCGAGCTCCTACCAGAGCTACCAGTCCGACGGCGAGCACCCGCCGATCGACGTGCCGTTGGTGGTGCTCGTCAACAACGGCACGGCGTCGGCCGCCGAGATCCTCGCCGGCGCCATCCAGGACCACGACGTGGGGCTGGTGGTGGGCACCCCGACCTGGGGCAAAGGCCTGGTACAGACGGTCTACAACCTCTCCTACGGCGCCGGCATCGCCCTGACCACGGCGAAGTACTACACCCCCTCGGGCCGGCTGATCCAGCGCGACTACTCCTCCTACTTCGACTACTACACGCACTTCGAGAACGCCCGGGAGCCCGAGGTGGCGACGCCGCCGGACGTGACGCCCGAGGTCGAGCAGGACGAACCGGGATACGCCACCGATCTCGGGCGCACGGTCTACGGCGGCGGCGGCATCGCGCCCGACGTCTTCGTGGACCTGCCCGACGGCCCGCCGGCCCTGCAGTTCCTCTACGCCCACAACACGTTCTTCGACTTCGCCGTGGACTACCAGCGGCGGCGCGCGTCGTGGATCCGCGACCGCGGCTGGGAGCCGCCGCCGACCCTTCTCGACGAGTTCCGCGACTGGCTGGTGAAGGAAGAGGTCGCCTCGCGCGAGGACGTCGACGAGATGTTCGAAGACGGCGAGCTGGCGGAGTTCGCGCGCCGCCAGATCCATTCCGACATCTTCACCGCCGCCTTCGGCACCGAGGCGGCCCACCGCGTGCTCGCCCGCGGCGACGTGCAGATCCAGGCCGCCCTGGAGCTCTTCGACGACGCGGCGACGCTGCTCTCCGAGCGCCACGGCGAGCTCACGCGGCGAGCCGAGCGCCTGGCGGCGCGCGAAGACGAGAAGAAGCTCGAGGGCCGCGAGATCCGCCCCGAGTAAACGGGGACCGATGCCGGTTCCGCGGCTCAAGAAGCGTCTCGGCCAGCACCACCTCCGCGACGGCCGGCTCTGCCGGCCGCTGGTCGAGTTCCTGCGCCCCGCGGGCGAGCGGGTGCTCGAGATCGGGCCCGGCGGCGGCGTGCTCACCGCCGAGCTGCTGCGCGCCGGCGCGCGGGTGGTGGCCGTCGAGCTCGACGCGCAATGGGCCTTCGTGCTGCGGCGGCGCACGGCCCCCGGCGAGGGACGTCTGCGCATCGCCGTGGCCGACGCCCGCGACCTCGACTTCGGCCGCCTGCCGCCGCCGACGCTGGTGGCCGGCAACCTGCCGTTCAACGTGGCGACGCGTCTCGTCGAGGCGCTGTTGCCGCACGCCGCGGCGGTGCCGCGGGCCGCCTTCATGGTGCAGAAGGAGGTGGGAGAGCGCCTCGTGGCGCGGCCGGGCGAGAGCGCCTACGGCGCCCTGAGCGTGCTGGTCGCGGCGCAGGCGTCGGCGCGCTGGCTCGGCGCCGTTCGCCCCGGCAGCTTCCAGCCGCCGCCCAAGGTGGCCGCGGCCTTCGTGGGGCTCGACCTCCACGCGCCGCCGCTACCGGAGCGCGACATGCCCGCCTTCCGGCGCCTCGTCCACCTCGCCTTCGGCCAGCGCCGCAAGACGCTCAGGAACGCCCTCGCCGCCAAGCTCGGCCGCGGCGAGGCCGCGGCGCTGCTCGAGGCCGCCGGTCTGCCGGCGCGCTGCCGGGCCGAGGAGCTCGCCCTCGACGTCTTCCTCGAGCTCTTCCGCCTCACGCGGGAGCGAACGGCCAGAACAGCGGCAGCAGCGCCACGGTGAGGACCCAGACGATGAGCTTGAGCGGCAGGCCGACGCGGATGTAGTCCATGAAGGTATAGCCACCCGGGCCGTAGACCATGGCGTTGGTCTTGTAGCCCATCGGGGTCAGGAAGCTCGCCGAGGAGGCGAAGGTCACGGTCATCAGGAAGGTCTTGCCGTCGACGCCGAGGGCGGCGGCGGTGGAGACGGCGATCGGCACCATGAGCACGGCGGTCGAGTTGTTGGACATGACCTCGGTCAGCACCATGGTGACGAGGTAGAGGAGCGCCACCACGGCCCACGGCCCGAGCGCGGCGCCGAACCCGGCCACGCCTTCGCCGAGCCGCTGGGCGAGCCCCGTATTGACCATGGCCTTGCCTATCGGCAGGATCGCCGCGACGAGGAAGATCACCGTCCAGTTGATCGCCCGGTAGGCCTGCTGGATGGTGATCCCGCCGGCGACGAGCATCACCACCACGCCGAGGATCGACGCCTTCAGGATCGGCATCACGCCGAGCGCGGCGAGCACCATCACCGCCGGCACCACCGCCGCGCTCACCCACCACCGGGGGCTCAGCCGCAGCCGCACCTCGAGCTCCTGGAGGGAGAGGAAGTCGTCGCCCAGGGCCTCGACGCGCGAGCGCGGACCGAAGACGAGGAGCGTGTCCCAGTTCTTGAGCGGGATCAACGCCACCCGGTCGCGGATGAGCTCGCCGGTGCGCCGGAGGGCGAGCACGAAACAGCCGAAGCGCCGGCGGAAATCGATCTGCTTGAGCGTCGCGCCGGTAAGCCGCGAGGTCGGCGAGAGCTGGACCTCCACGAGGATGTTCTCCTCGTCGGCGAGGTCGGCGTCGGTGAGCTTGAGGTCGGTCAGGAGCAGCAGGCGGTACTGCTCGCGGAACGACAGGATGTCTTCCACCGCGCCGCGCACGATCAAGGTGTCGCCCACCGCGAGCCGGGTGTTGCGCAGGTCGGTTGCGATCTTGCGCTTGCCGCGGAGGATCTCGAGCACGTTGACATTGAAGCGTTGGCTGACCTTCTCCTCCATGGCCGTGCGGCCCGCCAGCGGCGATCCCGCGGGCACCCGGACCTCGGTGAGGAAGCCGCGGAGGTGGTACTTGCCGGTGAGGCCCTCCTCGTCGGTGCGCGCCGGCAGGGTGCGCATCGGCACCAGCACGGTGTAGACGAGGCCGACGGCGAAGAGGATGGCGCCGAGCCCGGTGAGCTCGAACATCGTCAGCGGCGCGAAGCCGTAATCGCCGGAGAGCGAGCTGACGAGCAGGTTGGTCGAGGTGCCCACCAGGGTGCAGGCGCCGCCGAAGATGGTGGCGTAGGAGAGCGGCAGCAGCAGCTTCGACGGGCTCACGCGGTAGTGCCGGGCGAGCTGGATCGACACCGGCATGAAGATCGTCAGCGCCGCCACGTTGTTGATGAAGGCGGAGAGCACCCCGGCGACCACCAGCAGCGCGATCGCGCCCGGCCAGTGGGTCTCGCCCGAAAGGCGCGCAAAGCGGTGCGCGACCTTCGCGACCAGGCCGCTGCGCACCAGGGCGTCGCTCAGGATGAAGACCATCATCACCGTGACCACCGCCTCGTTGCTGAAGCCCGAGATCGCCTCCTGGGGGGTCACCAGGCCGAAGAGGAGGAGCAGCCCCATGGTGGTGAGCGCCACCACGTCGATCGAGAACCACTCGCGCACGAAGGCGGCGATGGTGTAGGCGAGGATCGCCAGGAGGATCAGGCTGTCGGCATCCATCATCGGCCCCGGGATTTTGCGGTCACCAGGAGTCTACCCCGCCAGGAGCGGCTACAATCGCGCCTATGCCCACCTACGTCCTGCGCGTCAACGAACGCTTCGAGGCGGCGCACCACCTGCGCTTCTACCACGGCCGTCCCGAGCCCGTCCACGGCCATAGCTGGCGGGTGGAGGCGGTGCTGGAGAGCCGTGAGCTCGACGGCGAGGGCATGGCCTGCGACTTCCTGGAGATCAAGGACGCCCTGAGGAAGCTGGTGGCTCCCCTGCACCACGCCGACATCAATTCGGTGCCGCCGTTCGACACGGTGAGCCCCACCACCGAGCACCTGGCGCGCTGGCTGTGCCAGGAGCTCGAGAAGCGCACCGAGTCGGCGCGCGGCGGCCGGGCGCGGGTCGCCGAGGTCACGGTGTGGGAGGGTTCGGACTGCGCGGCGACCTACCGGCCGTAGGACCACGCCTATCGCTTCTGGCTGACGAGGTATTTGATCGTCCGCCAGATGGTCTCGAGCCCCATCTGGTCGGCCCAGCCTTCTATGTATTCGTGATCGAGCGCGTCGCCGGAGACCATCAGGATGCCGGTAATGTCTCGCAGGTGCTTTTCCGAGCCGCCTTCTCGGAAGAAGTCCATCTTCTTGATGATGACGTCCTCGGCAGAGGCAAACGACGCTTCCAGCTTTTCGACAGGCTGGACCCGTCTTGCTCGTTCGAAACGACTGCGATCGAAAAGAGTTTCCTTGGGTATCATAATATCGATCTTCAGGCCGGAGCGAATGTGGATGGCGTTGCACATACCATGCTGTCGTACGGCCCGGTCGAGCGCTTCCTCGCTCAGATAGAACTCGCCCGAAGGGAAAGATTCGCAAAACTCCCGGATCTTCTGCTTCGGAAGATCGACGACGACGTCGATGTCGTTGGTCAGCCTGGGCTCGCCATAGTACATGGCCGCGACCGAGCCCGTCACGAAATACCGGAGATCGAGACTCTCGAGAATGCCGACGAGGCGCCCGAGCAGCTCATCCTGACGTGTAGCCATGAGAGAGTCTCCGGATCACCTCGTCGCGGACCTGCTCCTCGTTCCAGTCGGGATGGTCCGCCGTCAACATGCTCGTCAGCATGCGCCATACGGAATCGTACATCTCGAACGCGATCTCCAAACGCTCGGCGCCGGTCTTGGCGCGGAGGATCCGCGCCACCTCCTCGTCGACGATCTCAACGCTCCTCGGGTCCAGTCGCGCAGGGCTTCTCATGCCCGGAGCATACTCGATCAGCCAGGACACAGGGAGGGCCCGGAAGGGTCCGGACATCTCGCCCTGGCAGAAGACGCCGATGCCCGACCGCTGCTCGGCGTCCACTTCGAGGCGGACATCGGCGAAGCTCAGGTGACGGCTGGGGGCCGCCTTGCCGTAGGGATGGAGCAGCAGGGGTCTGTCCTCGACCCCGGAGGCTGGCGATCGGGGCTTCGGAGCACACGCCAGCGGGAACAGGGTCATCTTCCAGGTGCCGTTGCAGATCGTGCAGGCGAAGAGCCAGTTCGTCCATTGATAGGCGAGCCACCAATACCCCTGTCGAAGAAGACCCGTAACCGGCTGGACGCTACGGCCCCGGACGTGCGGCCCACCGTCGATCTCCCGCCCGGCCTCGATGAGCGTCGACATCTCGTCGAATCCCGGCGGCTTCGGCGGACGCTTGAAGAGGAGCATCAGGCTCTCAGCTCGGCTTTTTCCTTTCGCGCCCGCTCGAGGATCTGCCGACGAATCGGGTGCCGCTCGTCCGGCGTCTTACGGCGGAAATCGCCCTCCATGAGCTCCGCCGCGATGGATTGAACCATGCGATCCAGTGACGTCGAAGGGAACGTGCCCAGGCGGCGGCGCAGCTTCTTTTCCAGCTCCTGGCGACGGGGATCGTCCACGGCGACGCCGGCGCGCAGCAGGGCGCGATGCTGGTCGAGAAGGTCCTGGGTGCCGGTGTCCAGCGTCGAGACGAGGCCGAACCACTCGCCCGTGAGCACGTCGTCCGCCGACATGCCCTCCCGGATGTCCCGCTGACTCACGTCCACGTGGCCGCTCTCGGCGTCGCGGCGCAGGACCCAGATCTCGCCCGGCTTTGCCCCCATGAGCGTCAACGGGTTGTGCGTCGTAGCGACGAAGCTCATCCTGGGGAATTGCCGGCGCAGGGAGGAGACAATCTCGGTTTGCCAGACCGGATGGAGGTGGAGGTCGATTTCGTCGATGAGGACGAGCCCGGTCATCTTGTCGCGAAAGTCGCCGTCGAGCTCGACGCCGTGCCGGTGGCTGAGGTCGGCCCAGCGGGCGACCATGTCGACGATCCAGCCGATGGTGGTGACGTAGCCGCCGCTCATGGCGGCGAGGGGAGAGCGCCCGATCTTCGGACCGTCGAGCCAGAGTTGGGCGTTCTCGTCGAAGTCGATGGATTCGACGCCGGGAAGAACGGCGAGGAGCGTCGCGCGGAGGGCCTCGTAGAACGCTTCCCGCGCTCCCCCGCCTTCGTGCATGGCGAGACGCATCTCCTGGAGCCAGGTCTCGGCGTGAATCAGGTGCGCGTTGTCGTCGAAGAGGGTGCGGACGCTGCCGATCGGGCTGAGGTCGACTTCGCGCATCGGACCGCCGAACGCCGTGCCGCGTTGGCAGCCGTAGGCGAAGACGGTTCCGGGAAGAATCGGACCCTGTCGCTCGAGGCGCTCCGAGGTCGTGTTCGCCGCGATGGAACAACGGATCTCGCCCGCCGACGTCCACAATGTGACCGCCGCTCTAGTCTCCTGGTGACGCACGAAAGGAGCCGCGATGCCCGTCAGCTCCAGCAAAGCCGAGGACGTCGGCTGCTCGATGCAGGCCAGCGCGATGGCGCGCAGGAGCGTCGTCTTGCCGACGGCGTTGTCGCCAAGCAGCAGCGTCCACTGGCCGGCGTCCGCTTCGCCTGAGCCCAGGTCGAGAGAGACGTGATCGAAGACGCGGAGGTCGTCGACGATCAGACGCGCCATCCGCAAGGATTCGGTCAGATTCGCCGCAAACTTAGCGGCTGGGCGTTGTTGCGGCAGGGCACTCTCCAGGATAGCGGCCAGCGGCGTGGACTGGCGGCGGACTTCGTCACGGCGAGCGGCGGCGGCGGCAAAGACGTAAGAAATGTAATCGGGTAGCCATTTCTTGGGAATCAAGTCAAGCAAGGCGGTATCGTAGGCGCCCTGCCGTCCAATCTCAATGCTTACCTTCAGCTTGGCCTTTCTCGAAACGAACATCGAGGCACCGGTACCTAGTGCAGCTAAAACGGGTGGCAGCCTCGGGCCAAATCCGACTTCTGAAAAGAATTCTACCGCGGCCGCCCTTACGGCGGGATCGTCGTCGGTGAGGTGCTTGTCGATGATAGCTCTAGTTCTCTCATCGTATGCAGCAAGCCCGTACGCTCTCGGATGACGTGGAGCAAATCTCGCGCGGCGTTTTTCCTCTTGCCTCCCCACTCCGGGTCATCGGCCAGGGCAGCTTCGATCCACGACTCGAGATCGTCGGCCGGAATCTCCCGTCCTCCCAATTCCGTCTGCGCCTTCCACGCGACTTCCGCCAGGACGCCAGCCATCAACTCCGGCGCGGGAAAGTCGAAGGGAACTTCCTGCTTGGGCGAGCGCTTGGCTCTCTCCCAGCGTTCCGTCAGGACGCCGACCGCCTCCTCATAGAACTTCACTCGCCGTTCAGGAAGACGCCCCGATCCCGAATGGTGGATGAGGACGATCAACGTGCAGAGCATCGGGTTCTCGGCCAGCGAACGGATCCGAGGGCGCCCGAGCACCTCGTCGGCCAGGGCATCGGCACGCAGCTCGGGCGTGCCTTCGTGTCCCTCGCGCGCCAGAGCGGCAAACCAACGGCGGAAGAACCGGCGGATGCGGTCGTCGTCAAAAGCCACTATCTCGAAAAGCGGGACCGCTCCCGTCAACGGTGCCGCCTGGTAGCCGTACGGACGTGACGTGAGGAGAAAGCGCGCCTGGAGATACAGGCTGATCAGGCGCGAGACTTCGGCGCTCACCCAGCGCCGGTGAGCCTCGTCGAAGACCTCGTCGAGACCGTCGAAGAGGACGAGGGGCCGGCCATCGGAGAGGATCGCGCCGAGATCCGGCAGTTGTCGGCCCAACTGTTCTTCGAGGAAGGCGTCGAGGCGCAGGTTCGACCGCTCCTTGAGGCTGGCCGCGTAGGTCTTGAGAGGCACCAGTATGGGGACAGTCTCGGCCGGCAGGCCCATGTCCAGCGTCACCTCGTCCGTCACTAAAGCCAGGGCCAGGCACGTGGCGAGGGTGCTCTTGCCGGAGCCCGGCGGCCCCAGGATGACCAGGCGTCGTTCCATGGCCAGCACGTCGGCGAGGGTGCGTGGATCCTCCCGGAAGCCTTTGAGGGCTGAGAGGAGCTCGCGACCGTCCTCCGTCCCGGGTCTTCCGTCGTCCTCGATCGTCTTGACCTCGTGGCGGAGGTCCTGGCGCTGGAGCAGCGGCTCGACGAAGACGTCGGCGAGACGGATTTCATTGCCGGTGGATTCCTGGTCGCGCCAGAAGAGATCGCGGACGGGCGCCAAGCGGTAGAGGTTGTAGACATCGCGGCGGTAGGCAGCCAACGCGGCGCTCTTGTCCTGCGGGCGCATGATCGCGGCGATCTCGGCCACGGAGCTCTCGATGCGATCCTGACGGTATTTCTCAGCGAGCCTCGCCGCGTGCGTCGTCTGGGCGATCCGCTCGTCGAAGACGCGCCCGAGCGAATGCCAGGCAGAGTCGAAGTCGTCGGCCGTGGCACCGGGCGGGCCGAGGCCGGCGAAGAGCTCGCGGGCACGCGTCGTGTCGACTTCCTCGAAACGGGCGCGCGGCAGCTCGGCGAGGATCGCCTGGAACCCCTCGTCAGCGAACATCTCGCGAAGGCGCTCGTCCATGGCGTGGTCGATGACGAAAGGTCCGCGAAGCGCGTCGACAAAGCCCTTGAAGGCCGCCCCGTAGACGACCTTCAGCTCGCGGTCGAGGCCCCCCTTCCTCAAGGCCTCTGCCACGCTCGGGCTGCTCTCTACCGGCCCCCAGAGCTGCCTTCATGGGTCGCGTCGCCCAGCCACGGCGTGGACGGACGAGCGCAGCGACTGGCGTCGCTTTCCCACGGCGGGCGAAGGCCACCGGAGCGACTTCAGTCGCTGTCCCACGTCGTGGGAAGTCGACATCGAGTGACTTCAGTCGCTCTCCCACGCCGTGGGAAGACGACTCGAGCGACTCACGTCGCCTTCCCATGTCGTGGACACGCGACCCTGAGCGGCTCCCATCGCCCGATCCTCGCGTGGCCGGACGACCCAGGCGTGTCCCTCAAGGGGCAAGGGGCCGGTTCATCCCTAAGTCCCTTCCAAACAGCGACTTGACGCGGCCCCGAGTCCATCCGTCGGACCGCTGACGTGGCTTGCTCTTCTGTCTAGATGATCGACGAGCTCAGGAGGACTTGGCAGAGCATTGGATTCTGACTAGGATCCTGGTCAGGATGTCGGGAGGACGGTACGAGCTGATCTACGCCCCACAGGTCAAGGACCATCTCCGGGCGATCGATCGCAGGCACTACTCCCTCATCCGCAAGACTATCGAGGAGCAGTTGCTCCATGAGCCCGACATCGAGACCAGGAACCGCAAGCCCTTGAAGCGAGGTCCCGTCTTCGAGGGTGAGTGGGAGCTCCGGTTCGGACCCGACAACCGATTCCGGGTGTTCTACGAGGTCGACCACGCGGAGTGGTCGGTCTCGATCCTGGCGATAGGAGTCAAGGACGGCAGCCGACTGCTGATCGGCGGAAGTGAGGTCCAAGGATGAAGATCGCGCCCGTTGCCGAGGTCAAAGCCCACTTCAGCGAGTACGTGAAGGAGACCGAGAACGGTCCCGTCGTTGTCACGCGCAACGGCCGGCCCGCGGCCGTGATGATCGCGGCGGGCGAGGACGAGGACGAGCTGGAGCGTCTCCTGCTGGCCTACTCGCCCAGGTTTCGGGAGGTTCTCCGTCACTCTCGTGACCAGATCCGCCAGAGCGGCGGTGTGGGCCATGACGCCGTCTGGGACGAGGTCGATCGCTGAGCGCTCACCGCACGTCTCTCCGTATCGCCCCAGTTGTAGGCGATAAGGCGCGGTGGCCCGCAGGCGGAACGGGCCTCACGCCCGCAGTGCGTCGAGGTCGCGCGCCAGCTCGTCGAACGATCCGTAGCGTTTGCCCGGATCGACCTCGAGACAGCGCAGCAGGATCGCTTCGAGCTTCGGCGGCATCTCCGCGCAGCGCACGCTCGGCGGCTCCACCCCCTGCTGCTGGAGGTTCGCGGCCACCTGACCGGGGCTGCCGCCGGCCGCCGGCACCTGGCCCGTCGCCAGCTCGTAGAAGATCACGCCCCAGGCGTAGACGTCGGACTGCGGCCCGGCGGGACGCCCGGCGATCTGCTCCGGCGCCAGGTAGGCGGCCCCGGGGAAGGGCGCGTCGCGCGCCGACGCCTCGAGCGGCGCGGCGAAGCCGAAGTCGGTCACTTTCACGCCGCCGGTCGGCTCCACCAGCACGTTCTCGGGCTTGAGGCCGCCGTGGACCAGCTTCTGGCGGTGGGCCGCCCGCAGGCCGTCGACGATGCGGCGCGAGAGCAGGAAGGCGGGCGCCAGCGGCACCGGCGTCGACTTGCCGCGGCCGATCACGAAGCGCAGGGTCATGGCGCGCACGAACGGCGAGGCGACGAATCCGAGGCCATCGGATTGACCGAAGTCGTGGACGCCGAGCACCTCCGGGTGGGCGATCAGACGCGCCTGGTCGAGCGCCTGCTTGAGACGCTCGACGCGGGCCGGCACCTTCATCACCTCGGGCCGCAGCACCTTCAGTCGCACCAGGTCGCCGCGGTCGCGGTCACGGCACTTGAACACGGCGCCCGAGGGGCCGGCGCCGATCTCGGCCAGGACCTCGAAGCGGCGGCCCACGACCTCTCCCGGCACGACGTCGGCCAGGGTCGTCACCTGGGTCACGCTCCGCGGCTCGGAAGGCGGCGGCTCGGCGCCGGTCACGCGGCAGGCCGCGTCGGCGGTGAGCTGGTAGAGCGGCTGCGGGCTCATCAGGCCGCGCTGGGCCTGGAGCTGGACGCCGGCGCGCTGAACGGTGGGATGGATCTCCTGGGCGAAAGGTTTCGAGAAGTAGAGGTCGCCCGGCGGAGCCTCGCGCATCACGCTCTCGAGCTGCTGCACCGGCAGTCCGGCCACCGCCCGGTCGGTGCGCGTGCCCCAGCGAACCGAGCCGGTGACCACCGAGCCCAGGGTGAGGGCCACCACGGGGGGCACCGGCTCGTCGAAAGCGTTCTCGCGCGTGGTGAGGAGCAGCAGGATCTCGGTGGCGGCCGCGAGAGCCCGGAGGGCGTTGCCCTCGCCCTCGAAGGCCGCCAGGATGCGGTGGCCGTAGACCGCCTCCACCGTGCCCTGGCGCGCGGTCACGGTGTCGGCGATGCGGCGCAGGTCGCGGGCCAGGCGGCCCACGTTCTCCTCCGGGTCGTAGCCGAGCTTGGGATTGGCGAACCGCCGCATCTCGACCGCGACCAGTGCGAGCTCGCGGGTCTGCGGCGCGCCCGCCGTCTCCTTGCGGGCCGGCTCCGGCAGCTCGCGGCCCACCTTCTCGAGGAAGGTCTCCAGCGAGGCCTTGTCGGACAGGCGGCGGGCGAGGTGGCCGAGCGGATGGATGAGCGGCGCGAAGGTGCCGCGGGCGGGCGGCAGCGTCGCCTCGTAGTTGCCGCCGGCGATCTCGGCCGCGGCGCGGGCGAGACGGTTGACCGGCGCCAGGGCCCGGCGGCCGACGAGGAACGAGAGCAGGAGGCCGAGCACCAGGGCCGCGCCGCCGGCCGCCGCGAGGATCTGCAACATGCGGTCGAAGCCGGCGAGGCGCGCCGCCACCGTCGTCAGCCCCACCGTGGCGCCGACCGGCTTCTCGGCGATGTCTTTCAGCGGCGCCAGGAAGGCGATCCACGGCTCGCCGTCGAGCTCGATCTCGGCTCCCTCCACCGTCTCTCCGCGCTGCACCCGCGTCAGGGCCTGGCCTTCTCGGCGCAGGGCCGCGATCACGGCGCCGGCACGCTGCGCGGCGATCGAGGAGCCGACGACCGCGGGGCCGGTGGGCGAGTCGGCGAAGAGCAGGGTCTCGGCGCCGGTGGCGCGCGCGATCTCGCCGGCGAGCGGCGCGAGCGAGCTGCCGACGCCGAGGAATCCCAGGAGCTCGAAGTTGCGCACCACCCGCACTACCACGGCCTGGTGGAGCGTGCCGCCCAGGGACCACAGGCCCGCGGCGTTTTTCTTCTGCTGGCCGTCGAGCAGGGACGCGAGCAAGGGATCGCCGGCCAGGTCGCCGGCGGCGCCGGCGAGGGCCCGGCCCTCTCGGTCGACGAGCACCACCATGTCGAGCCCGTACTCGCGTGCGGTCTCGCCGATACGGGCGGTAAGCGCCTCCTCGTCCACGTTGGCCTCCGCGGCGGCCGCGAGAGCGGCGGCCACCCAGGGCGCCTCGCTCACCCGCAGGCTCACCAGCTCGAGCTGGCGCAGGCGCTTCTGTTGCAGCAGGGCCTGTGCCGCGTGGACGCGGCGCAGCTCGCCGGCGATGCCGGCGCGCGCGGCGTCGCGGCCCATCCGGACGGCGACGATGCCGCTCGCGGTCGTCGCGACGACGAGCAGCGCCACGATCAGGAAGATCGACAGGCCGAGCGAGGTCCCGGCTTTCGAGGTTCCGCCTCTGGCAGTTCCGCCTTTCTTTGCCACGTCCAGGCCTCCGTTCCGACGACGAGCCGTGACTCTATCACCGTCCGACCGGCGGCGAGTCGGCCACCACATCCGTGGCGCCAGCGATCGCGATGGAGTGAGCGGCTCGTCGACGCCGTAGGGCGGCCCCCGTGTCCGCCCAGGACGCTTCAGCGTCCTTCCGGGGAAGATCGTCCGAGCGGCGCGATTCAAGACCTCTTCGAGGCGCCGCGCCGGCGGCGCGGCACCTTACAAGGTCTCCTCGAGGCGGCCCGTCCCCGGCGCGGCCGGCCGAAGGGCCTCTTCGAGGGGCAGGAGCGTGAATGGACGCGATTCAGGCGCTCTTCTAAGCGCTCGGTTCGCGAATCGGCGCGTTCTTGAGGGGAGAGCAGCCGATTCTCCGACGAAAGGACGGACCTCTCAGGGAGACCTGTCGAGTCCGCGCGGTTCTGGAAGGTTTCCGGGGGGAGCCAGGCGAGGATTCGCGGGGAATCGCGACCTCCACCGCAGCCAACGAAAGGCCTCAGCGGAGAATCGACGCCTCCACCGGAGCCAACGACGTCTCAGCGGACAAATCGAGACCTCCGTCGTTGGCATAGAAGCTTCCAGCAAAAAAATCGATGCCTCCCCGCCGCGTTCGCCAAAAGCCCGCAGGGGCACCGCGGTATTTGAAGGCGTGAGTCTTCTAACTTGATTGAAGTCAGTACGTTGCACGATCGCGTTCGGACACGGAGCCCATGACCGGCTCCGGTAAAGACCGGCCAGGGGGAGGACAGAGAAAAAGTCTCGGCGCCAAGTGCAAGATTCCGGAGCCCCGTGGTGTCTTTATTAATAGAGGGTCACGAAAGACCACCCCTGGACGGCGCTCCGCTGCCGCCGCCAGGGACCTCCGACGACGGCGCCCCAGGTACTCGCGCTGGAAGGCTGTCCGCCGGACGTACGTCCGGCCTCCTTCCAAAACAAGCACGACCGACACTCAAGGAGACTGGAACCATGTCAGCGATCATGACGAAAACCGCCTCCGAGGCGGCGCTGCGCCTCGGCACCCTGATCGAAGCCCACGCTCGCGACGCCGGCCGTCAGCTCGGCGAATGGCTGCGGCCCTGGCTGCGGGAAGGCGAGGTCCTCCCCGACTTCACGCTGGTCTTGCTGCTTCCGGCGCGAATGATCGGACACGCCGGAAAACGTCTGCGCGAGAGCCAGCGCGAGCTCGACGAGTCCAGGAGCCAGGAAAACGAGGCCCGGGTCTCCCGAGATCTCGCGGCGTCGGCGCTGCGCCGGAAGCTGGTCGAGGTCCGCCGGCACTTGACGGCGGTGTTCGGCTCGCGGCGCAGCGCGGCGCTCCTCGGCATCGAGGGGACGACGGCCAAGGCCTCGCAATCCGCGCTCCTTCTGTCGCAGGCCGAAGCCTTCCTGAGGCTGCTGCACGATCGGAAACGTCTGGTGGTTTCGAACGCCGGGCCCTTCGTCCCCGCTTCCGCCGCTGCGACGCTCGAGCCGCTCAGCCTTGCCTTTCACGAGGCTCGCAACCGTCTCGACGAGATCCGCCGGGCGAGCGCGGCCCGGCTCGAAACGAGGGATCAGGCGCGGATCGATCTCGAGCGCGGACTCCACTGCGTCGCCTGCATCCTCGGCGGCTGGCTCGATCTCATTCGACGGGCGGACCTGGCCGAGAAGCTCCGCCTCGTGCCGAGGACTTGAAAGGAGGTGCAGTGAAGAGAACGTCGTAGAGCACGTCGAAGTCCGAACGCATTCGTCAGGAAACCAAGCACAAAGGAGAGACAACCATGGCATCCGTACCGAGCATTGATCGCCAGAAGGCGTCTACCGTCTTCCGGTCGGTCGAACAATCCCACGTCCAGGACGTGCTGCCGGTGGTCGAAGACCGGTTGCGCGAGGTCCTGACCGGCGAGGAGTCCCTGCCCGACGTCAGGCTGCTGGCCACGCTGTTGGGGCGTGTCCAGGTCGGCGGGACCCGGCGGCTCACCGTGGCGGACAACGCCCATGAGCAAGAGCTCGCCAACGACAACGAGCCCCGCCAGCGCCGCGACGTCGCGGGCGAGCGCGTCCACCGGAAGCTGGTCGAGGTCCGCCGGATCGCCGACGGCCTCTTCGGCCCCGAGCGCAGCGGCGAGGTGCTGGGCACCGGCGGTCCCGCGGCCCCCGTCACCGAGGGTGAGCGCCTCTGGCGTCAGGCCGAGGACACCGCCAACCGGCTCGAGGCCCCCGGCTTCACCGCGCTGGTGACGACGACCTCGAGCGTGCAGCTCGATCCCGCTCAGTTGGCCGCGGAGCTTCGGAGCGACAACGCCGCGTTTCGCGAGGCTCTCGACGCCGTCGCGCTGGAACAGCGCAAGGCGGAGGCGAGCCTGCAGGTCAAGGAAGCCCGCCTCGCCGAGTCGCGGCGCATCGACGCGGCCTGCGCCCGCATCTACGAGGGCTTCTTCCTCCTGGCCGATCGCGCCGACCTGCTCGAGAGGTTCCGCCGGGCGCTGCGCCGCCGCGCGCGGCGTGCCGCGTCGGACTCCGGAGACTTGCCGCCGGTGCCCGAAGCCCCGACGCAGGACGGTGAGCCGCCACAGGACGGTGAGCCGCCACAGGACGGTGAGCCGTCGGAAGGCGCAGACTGACCTCGTCTGAAGTCTGACGTCCCATTTCGAAGGTCCCACCCCCGCCGCCGGGGGTGGGACCTTTTTTCGTGGGCGTCACATGAGGGTTCCGTCAGCTCCGCCGCACCAGGATCTTGCCGACCAGCTCCAGCGCCGCCGCGCCGGCCGCCTCCAGGAAGCTGGCGATCGACGCCGGCGAGCCGGCCCTGCATCCGGGGTATGCGCATCCGCGTCGTCGACGTGCTGGACCTCTTGGCGAACGGCCTGAGCCATCAGGAGGTCCTGACCGAGCTCCCGGATCTCACCGAGGACGACATCCTCGCCTGCCTTCGGTTCGCTCGCCAGCGAATCGACCATCCGGATCACGGCTGGTAATACGAGCAACGCTCATCTGAAGGTCCTCTTCCGCAAGACTTTGATGGCGGCCCTGGAGCTTGTCCGACAGGGCGAGGCCCTCGTCGAGATCAGCGACGCTAAACTGTCCGGAGGGAACGGCGAAGAAGTCAAGTAGAAATCGGCGATTTCCGAAGAAATCTCGCACTCCAGGGCCAAGCGTGGGAACTAGGTGGCAAGGGTAACGACGCAGGAGATGGCTCGTGACGATGGAGGCCGCGGTAGGAGCCGTGAAGCGCACCACTGGTTTACCCTTGTCGTGGCATACCGGTCCGAGCGCAAGGGTAAGTGAGCCGCCGTGGACGAACCGAGACAGGCCGCCCCTGGCTTGCGTCTTTCGTTGACGCGTCCTCGGGCTTACCCTTGCCACCCGGCGTCCAACGTCTTCAGATCCTTGCGGACGTGCTTCGTATCGGGATGGCCGGAGCCGAGCACGGCCTCAGATGACCGACGCCAACCGACGCCACCACTATCCTGGCGGAAAGCCACGCCCGGACGCCCGGTCTAGAAGAAGTGTCTGTCACCA
>Ga0302046_10001886_pt1 | contig 19602 bp, 11 predicted proteins | sample RVTome_11_FD_200261 | JGI IMG/M metagenome (GOLD analysis project Ga0302046, IMG submission 200261) | Soil microbial communities from uranium-contaminated site in the Upper Colorado River Basin, Wyoming, United States - RVT147D111 (version 2) ...
CCTCGAAGAACGCCTCACCTTCGCCTTCCGCCTGCTCACGAGCCGCCGCCCCTTCGAAAAAGAGTTGACGCTGCTGGACGAGCTGTACCGGCAAGAATTGGCGACGTTCAAAGCCGACCGCCCGTCTGCCGCCGCTTTACTCAGCGTGGGCGAACACCCCCGTGACGAACGGCTGGACCCGGCGGAGGTCGCCGCCCTGACCGTCGTCGCCAACACCCTGATGAACTTCGACGAGGCGGTGATTAAACGGTAATGCAGGTTTGCTATCTCAAACAGCAACGCTTTCGCTCCCACGTTCCCTCTCCCCTCGCGGGAGAGGGACAGGGTGAGGGGGCACCAACGATGAACACGCCGCTGACACCGATCGCACGCACGCTTCGCAAAAGAGCCACCAACCCGGAACGCCTCGTATGGCGACATTTACGCGCGCGGCGACTGGGCGGCCACAAATTTCGTCGGCAAGCGCCCCTGTGCGGGTACGTGGTGGACTTTGTCTGCTTTGAGCGTAAAGTCGTCGTCGAACTCGATGGGAGCGGGCACGCAACAGAGGCGGGGCGCACCGCTGATGCTATCCGGGACACTGTACTTGAAGAGGCTGGCTATCGGGTCTTACGCTTCTGGAATCGACAAATCCAACAGGCATTGCCCGACGTGTTAGCAGCGATCTATCAAGCCTGTTGCGGTCCTGAACAGACACCCTCACCCTGTCCCTCTCCCATCAAGGGAGAGGGAACGTGACGATCACGGGATATGCCAGGAACCGAGAAGACCATGAAAGAACTCGACGACCTCAAGTACTGCTGCACACGACGGCACTTCCTGTCACGGACCAGCCTCGGGCTCGGCGCGGCGGCGCTGGCCTCGCTGGTTCATCCGCTGCCCGTGTGGCCGCTTCCGGATCCCGACAAAGGCCGAAAGGGAGTGCTCGGCCCGCTTCACTTCGTGCCCAAAGTCCGTCGCGTGATCTACCTGTTCCAGAGCGGCGGCCCGTCTCAACTGGACCTGTTCGACCACAAGCCGCTCCTGCGCGAGATGAACGGTGAAGAGTTGCCCGAATCCGTGCGCAAGGGCCAGCGCCTGACGGGCATGACGGCGCACCAGAAGTCGTTCCCGCTCGCCGGCTCGCAATTCGACTTCACACGGCACGGCGAGAGTGGGGCCTGGATGAGCGCGCTCCTGCCCTACACCGCGCAGGTCGCCGACGAGCTGTGCTTCATCAAGTCGATGCACACCGAAGCCATCAACCACGACCCGGCCATCACGTTTTTCCAGACCGGTTCGCAGCAGACCGGCCGCCCCAGCATCGGCTCCTGGCTCAGTTACGGCCTCGGCTCGGACAACGACAACCTGCCTTCTTTCTGCGTCCTGCTCTCGCGCAGCACCGACTACGACCAGCCGCTGTACTCCCGGCTCTGGGGCAACGGCTTCCTCCCCTCGCTCCACCAGGGCGTGCAGTTTCGTGCCGGCAAAGACCCCGTACTCTACCTCAACGACCCGCCCGGCCTGAAAACGACCAGCCGGCGCCAGATGCTCGACACCCTCCGGGAACTGCACCGCCACCAGCACGAACGGGTGATGGACCCGGAGATCGACGCGCGCATCGCCCAGTACGAGATGGCCTACCGGATGCAGACCTCGGTGCCGGAGACGATGGACCTCTCCAACGAGCCGGCCTATATCTTCGACCTGTACGGCGAAGCCGCACGGATCCCCGGCACGTTCGCCGCCAACTGCCTGCTGGCCCGACGCCTCGCCGAACGCGACGTCAAGTTCGTCCAGCTCTACCACCAGGGCTGGGATCAGCACGGCAACCTCCCCACCGACATCCAGAAGCTGACGCGGGACACCGACCAGGCGTCGGCGGCGCTGGTGATGGATCTCAAGCAACGCGGCATGCTCGAAGACACGCTGGTCATCTGGGGGGGCGAGTTCGGCCGGACGAACTATTCGCAGGGTAAGCTCACGATAGACAACTACGGCCGGGATCATCACCCCCGCTGCTTCACCATCTGGATGGCCGGCAGCGGCGTCAAGAAAGGTTTTGCCTACGGCGAGACGGATCCGTTCGGCTACAACATCGCCCGGGACCCGGTGCACGTACACGACTTCCAGGCCACGCTCCTTTACCTGCTCGGCATCGACCACGAACGCTTCACCTTCCGCCACCAGGGCCGCCGCTACCGCCTCACCGACGTGCACGGCGAAGTGGTCAAGGAGATCCTGGCGTGAGCCGTTTCACCTGGGTGCGAAGCCGTTCTGCACGTGGACCTTGAGGAACCGCCCCGTGTGCGACCGCAGGCATGCCGTGATGGCTTCAGGCGTACCCGCCGCCACCACTTCGCCGCCCGCGTGCCCGCCTTCCGGCCCCAGGTCGATCACGTGGTCGGCCGTCTTGATCACGTCCATATGGTGCTCGATCAAAAGCACCGTGTGCCCGGCGTCCACCAGCCGGTTCAACGACGCCAGCAGCCGTTCGATGTCCGCCAGGTGCAGCCCTGTGGTCGGCTCGTCGAGGATATACACCGTATGCTTCGCCCGCTGCAGCTTGCTCAGTTCGGTCGCGATCTTGACCCGCTGCGCCTCGCCCCCGGAAAGCGTCGTCGCCGACTGGCCCAGCGTCAGGTAACCCAGCCCCAGGTCGTTTAGCACTTCGACCTTCTTACCCACCGCCGGCTCGCCCGCGAAGAACGCCGCGCCTTCCTCGACCGACATGGTCAACACGTCGTCGATGGTTTTGCCGCGCAGCGTTACTTCGAGCGTCTCGCCGTTGAACCGTGCGCCCTTGCACGCGCCGCAGAGCACCTCCACGTCGGGCATGAAGTAGAGCTGTGTGGTGATTACGCCCTCCCCCTGGCACTCCTCGCACCGACCGCCCTTGACGTTGAAGCTGAACCGCCCGGCCTTGTAGCCGCGCTCGACCGACAGCGGCTCCCGGGCAAACAGGGCGCGGATCGTGTCGTAAAAGCCGACGTACGTCGCGGGGTTGGACCGGCTGTTCCTCCCGATCGGCGACTGATCGATGTTAACCACTTTGTGCACATGCTCGATGCCGTCCACCCCGTCGTGGGCACCCGGCAGCGTGCGGGTGTCCACCAGCCGCTTCCAGAGCACCTTGTAGAGGATCTCGCTGACCAGCGTACTCTTGCCCGACCCGGAGGCACCGGTGACCGCGACGAGTTTGCCGAGCGGGAACGTCACATCTACCCCCTTGAGGTTGTTCTCCCGCGCCCCGCGCACCACGAGCGCCTTGCCGTTGCCACGGCGTCGCTCCCTCGGCGGGAGGATCGAGCGCGTGCCCGAGAGGAACTGCCCGGTCGGGGACGCCTCGCAGGCAAGCACGTCGTCGAGCGCCCCCTGTACCACCACACGGCCGCCGTGGATGCCCGGTCCGGGACCCATCTCCACGATGTGGTCGGCGGCGCGGATCGTTTCCTCATCGTGCTCCACGACGATGACCGTGTTGCCGACGTCGCGCAGGCGCTCCAGCGTCGCGATCATCTTCACATTGTCCTTCGGGTGCAGGCCGATGCTCGGCTCGTCGAGCACGTAGAGCATCCCCATCAGCCCCGACCCGATCTGCGTGGACAACCGGATCCGCTGCGACTCGCCGCCCGAGAGCGTGCCCGAGCGACGGTTGAGGCTCAGGTAATCCAACCCGATGCCCAGGAGCAGTTCCAGCCTGCCTCGGATCTCGCCAAGCACCTGCCGGCCGGCGTCGGCGCCTCGACCGGCAGGCACGACGGTACCCAGGAACGCGTGCAGTTCGCCGAAGTGGAGCCGGCCGACGTCGTGGAGGGTCTTGCCGGCGATGGTGAACAGGAGCCGGGTCGCACGGACCCGCGCCCCCTGGCAATCGGGGCAGGTATGCTCGACCATGACTTTGTCCAGCCAGGCCTCCATCCTGGCGTTCGCTTCGCCGCGCTGCCGGTACCGGCGGTACTGCCGCTCGATGCGTCGCGCGATCCCTCGGAAGCCTACCTCCTTCCCTTCCCAGTCGTCCCGCTTCACCTTTGCTTCGGGCGGCGAGGTCAGCACTACTTTCTTCGGGTCGATCCCGTAGAGAATCGCGCGGCGCGCCGGCTCGGGCAGGTCCTTCCAGCGCGCTTCGAGCGAGAAACCCATCGCACTGGCGAGGCTGTACATCATCCGGCCGTCCCACGTGTCCGGGTTGTACCGGAATGCTTCCCGGACGAAGCAGCCGCCCAGGATGCTTCGCTGCGGGTCGGGGATCAGCAGTTCGGGGTGCGTCAGCTTGTCCACGCCGAGGCCGCTGCAGGTTCGGCAGGCGCTTTCCGGGTTGTTGAACACAAAGTATTCGGGCGCGATGCCCCCGTAGATGAAATGGTGGGTCGGGCTGCACAGCCCCTCGTAGAAGCGCTCCGCCGCTGCCCGGCTCGCGCCGCCGGTGATGTGGACCTGCATCAACCCGTCCCCGATGAGCAGCGTGCCGGCAATACCCGCCTTGATCGCCTTCTCATGCTTTCGGCTGACCACGAAACGATCCACCACAGCGTCCATGTCCCGGACCTCCGATTCGTCCGGCTCGACCTCGGCCGAGAGGTCGACCGGTTCTCCGTCGACGATCAACCACCGGCACCCCTTCTTCCGCACTTCGGTGAAGACGAAGTCCAGTTCCTCGCCGTAGACCTTGAACACCGGGGCGCGCAGCTCGATCTCCGCGCCTTCCGGCAGCGACAGGATCGCCTCAAGGATCTGGCTCGACGTCCGGCCCGGCGTCGGCTCGCCGGTGCGGGGGCAGTGCGGCTCCCCGATCGTAGCGAAGAGGAGGTTCAGGTAGCCGGCGATGTCCGTCATCGTGCCGACGGTCGAGCGCGGGTTGTTGGTGAGCGTCTTCTGCTCGATGGAGACCACCGGGGACAGGCCGAATACGAAGTCCACGTCGGGCTTTTTCACCTGCGCGACGAACCGCCTGGCGTAGCTAGACAGCGACTCCATATACCGCCGCTGTCCCTCGGCGTAGATCGTGTCGAACGCCAGGCTCGACTTGCCCGAGCCCGAAAGCCCGGTGACGACAATGAGGCGGTCGCGCGGGATCTCCAGCGAGATGTTCTTGAGGTTGTGCACGCGCGCGCCCTGCACCGCGATCGTCGTGCGCGCCGCCTTAGCCGTCATTCCGTCGTTCCCCGCCGTAAAAGAAGGCAAGTTCCTGCACCGCGACATTGCTCTTCTTCGTGAGGAGGACGGGTATCGAGGCCTTGCCGAGGAGCCCCTGGTCCGCCAGGTATTCGCACGCCGTGGTTACGCCGCTGACGTCGAAGTTCCGCGTGAAGTAGTCCTCGATCTCGCTGCAAGACCGCGCCTCGCCGACCTCGCGCAGGTGATCGATAACCGGCTCGAACAGCGTCGGCGCCCGCTGTGCCAGGTAGCGGTCGACCGCGTGGAGCGCCCCTTGCACGCGCTGCGGCGTCTTTCCGGCGTTGAGCAGGTCGGCATAAATCGTTTTGAAGAATGCCGGGTTGAGCGACATCGCCTGCGGAATCACTTCCCGGTCGGCCAGCCGGTGCGCGCCGATCACCTCTATCTGTGCCAGCGGCGTCGCGGCGTAGAGAATCCAGAGCGCGGTGTAGTCGAGGTCGCGGCGTGTGACGAACCATTTATGGGCCTTGTAGATCGCCGCGAGCGCGCTCGTCGCCGCACGCAACAGCTGCACCCGCGCGTCGCGGTCGCCCATCTCGCCGAGCCGGGCGCAGAGATCGGCAATCGTCTGATCATGGGTATAGAGCAGCCGTCCCTTCGCCAGGAACGTGTGCATGAACGAGTTATGGATCGCGCCTTCGACCGTCTTGCGAAACGCCGCGCGCGGCATGAGGAGGGCGTGTACGTTCACCCCGTCCGCGTACAGCGCCAGATCCGCCGACGCTACGTGCTTGTCGTCGATCGTCACGAGTACCAGGTCGACGTCGGACTTCGCCCAGACCGTGTCGTGCGACAGGCTACCGCAGAGGAGGGCCGCGAGGACGGACCGGTCCTCTTTCACCTGCTCGACCAGCGCATCCAGCGCCTCGGTGAAGGTTTGTCGGATCGATCGGTTTCCGAGGCTTGATCCTCGAAGAGGACCCGGCGACGGCGACGGCTCGGCTTGCTTGGAAGGCATAAGAAACACCGATGATGACCAGGTAGACGGTGTCTCAATATGCCTCCAACGGGTGTCATTCCTACGACATAGGCCACGCCCGGCCCCTTACGCCGAAGAAGCCGCCCCTATTGAATTTTGACGCCCTACAATCGAACAAGGCATAGCCCCGCCGATAGCGACGCAGCTTTCCCATACGGACTGTCAAAATTCAAACCCGCACCAGCTTGATCGGATAGGTCTTGTCCGCATTCCACTGGCAGACGTAGAGGTTCTCGTCGTCGTCGACGCAGACGTCGTGGCAGTGTTTGAAGACGGGCTGTTCCTGCACCATCAGGTGCAACGCGCCGTCCTCGTACACCGGCGCCGTCCCGCCGGGGTTGGAGACGACCTGGTTGTCCCCGTTTAGGATCGTGACAAAGCCGGAGTTGGGCGTCTGGTTCAGATAGCGCAGGCGCGACCAGCAGACGCCGGCGTACAGCATGGCGCCGTGGATGACGGCCCGGCAGACGAAGGCGCCCGGCAGGAAGATCGTCGAAAGGTAGGTGCCGTCCAGCGTGAAACGCTTGAAGCTGTTGTGCACGCGAGAGGTGCACAGCAGCGTCGGGTTATCCGGGTCGCGCGCGTCGATGCAGACGCCGTGGGCGGTCTGAAACTGGTGATCTTCGTCGCCTTTGCCGCCGAACTTGCGGATGAATTCGCCGTCCGGCGTAAACTGCAGGATCCACTGCGAGCCGTAGCCGTCCGCCACGTAGATGTCGCCGGTGGGGCCGACGGCGGTCTCGGTGGGAAAGTAGTTGTCTTCCTCGCCGTAGACGCCGATGGCCTTCGGGTTGGGAAGCCGCATCACGACGCGCCCGTCCAGCGTGGTCTTGACGACCTGGGCGTTGCCGTCGAACCCGTTGTCGCTGATGAACAGGAACTCTTCGCCGCCGGCGTCCCAGAGGGTCAGCCCGTGCCCGTAGGGATACTCGGAGCCCCAGGTATCCAGCAGCTTGCCCGACGTGTCGTAGATGAGCACGTTGTTCCGCGTCTCGTCGCCGACCATGACGAGGCGACCCCGGGCATCCTGGACCATCTCGTGGCAGTTGTTGACCGGCGTCTTGTGGGGATCCAGATCCCCCCATTCCGTCTGCACCCGGTAGCGGTAGTCGCCGTGGCCGATGACCTCGTCGCCGAGGGGAGGCTTGCTGATGATGTTGACCGTGAATCCTGGCATCAAGAAGGCCGAGCTGGTGGCGGTGGCTAGTTGTCTGGCAAAGGCCCTGCGCGTGAGTGTATGCTCCTCCATAGTCCCTCGGATCTGGTAGTGAACCGACCGTACCAGGCTCGAACGAAAATCCGCGCTGGAACAGCAAAAGGATACACTCCCGGCGCTACTTTTGCCAGTACTCCGGTAAATTGCCGGGGACTATTTCACCGGCCCCACCACCACTCCGCGACCTGCCCGCCGCCTTCCACCGCCTCAAAACCAGGCTGGCGTGAGAGGTTTCCGCGTAGTACCTTTGTTGACGCGGGCTCGACAGGTAATCCCGCCCGGCCCGAGCATCGGGCACAACCCTAACGTCCAGGTACGGAAACGCATGCCGTCCGATCAACCATCCATAGGCTTCTCACGGCAACGTGGGCGCCTTCTCCCGGCGGTGGGTCTCCTCATAAGCCTCGCGGCGATAACGACGGGGCCGGGCTGCACCGGAGGGCCGGCGGACGATACGGTCGACTTCAACCGGGACGTCCGGCCGATCCTGAATGAGCGGTGCGTCTCGTGCCACGGCGGCGTCCGGCGCAAAGGCGACCTGAGCCTGCTCTTCCGAAAAGACGCCCTGCAACCGGCCGAGTCCGGCAACCCGGCTATCGTGCCGGGCGACCCCGGCGCCAGCGAGTTGATGCGTCGGGTCACCAACCATGACCCCGAGGAGCGCATGCCGAAAGAAGATACGGCGTTGAGCCCCGACGAGGTCAAGACCCTGCGCCGCTGGATCGCAGCGGGGGCTCGGTGGGAAGACCACTGGGCCTACGTCCACCCCACGGCGCCGGACCTGCCCGCCGTCTCCGACCCTTCCTGGCCGAGCAACGGCATCGACCACTTCACCCTGGCCCGGCTCGACCAGGAAGGGCTGACGCCCTCACCCCGCGCCGAGTGCCCGGTCCTGGTACGCCGCGTCAGCCTCGACCTGATCGGCCTGCCGCCCTCGCCCGAACAGGTGGACGGCGTGTGCAACGACCCGGCGCCCGAAGCCTACGAGCACTTCGTCGACAGCCTGCTGGCCTCCCCCCGCTACGGCGAACGCTGGGCGGCCCTGTGGCTCGACCTCGCCCGCTATGCCGACTCGCAAGGCTACGAAAAAGACCTGCCGCGCACGATCTGGCGCTATCGGGACTGGGTCATCAAGGCGTTCAACGATAACATGCCGTTCGACCGGTTCACCCTCGAACAATTGGCCGGCGATCTCCTGCCCAACCCCACCGAAGCGCAACGGATTGCGACGGCGTTCCACCGCAACACGATGACCAATACCGAAGGCGGCACGGACGACGAGGAATACCGCCTCGCGGCCGTCATCGACCGGGTCAACACGACGTGGGAGGTCTGGCAGGGCACGTCCTTCGGCTGCGTGCAGTGCCACGGGCATCCGTACGACCCGTTCCGCCACGAGGAGTATTACACCTTCCTCGCGTTTTTCAACAACACGGCCGACTGGGACCAGATTGACGAACGGCCCACCTTGAAACAGTTTCCGGACGAGCAGGCAACCGACGGCCAGGCCTTGCTGGCGGCCATCGCGTCCATCGAACAGCAGATGCTCGCCGTCGCCGCGACGCCGGAGATGGAGGATGCACGCCGCCATTGGGAAAGCCGGCTGGACGACCCGAAGATTGCCGGCAAGATCACGGAAACCTGGCAGAACGAGGTCTTACGGATCGTGCGGACGCCGGAGGCCGAGCGGTCCGACGCCCAGCGCGCCCTGATCCGCTACGTCTTCGCCGAACTCGACCCGGCGCCGGAGCTGGACGCCCTGCGGAAACAACGCCAGGGCAAACGAGAGGCGCTGAACCAACTGAATCCCGTCGTGACGCCCGTCATGGCAGCGTTGCCGGTAGGGCAGCGCCGCAAGACCTACGTCTTCGAACGCGGCAACTTCTTGTTGCGCAAGGAGGAAGTACAACCGGGCGTGCCTGCCTCGATGCCGGCCCTACCGGACGACGCGCCGCGCAACCGCCTCGGCCTGGCACGCTGGCTCGTCAGCCCCGAGAACCCGCTGACGGCCCGGGTGATGGTCAACCGGTTCTGGGAGCAACTCTTCGGCATGGGCATCGTCGAGACGCTGGAGGATTTTGGGACGCAAGGGCTCCCCCCGTCCCATCCAGCGTTGCTGGACTGGCTTGCCCTTCAATTCGCGCAGGAGCACGCATGGGACGTAAAAGCGCTGCTCCGGCAGATCGTGACGTCGACTACCTACCAGCAAGCGTCAACGGTGACGCCGGACCTGCTGAACCGGGACCCCCGGAACCGGCTGCTGGCCCGCGGGCCTCGCTTTCGCCTCTCCGCCGAGCAGATCCGGGATCAGGCACTCGCCGTCAGTGGTCTGCTCAGCGACAAGCTGTTCGGCCCGAGCGTGATGCCGCCGCAACCCGAGGGCCTCTGGCAAAACCCCTACAGCAGCGCGGACTGGGAGACGAGCTACGGCCAGGATCGCTACCGTCGGGGGCTCTACACCTTCTGGCGCCGCACCGTCCCCTACCCCGCGATGATTACGTTCGACAGCCCGAGCCGCGAATTCTGCGTCTCCCGGCGCGTCCGTACCAACACCCCGCTGCAAGCCCTCGTCACGCTCAACGACCCGGCCTACGTAGAGGCGGCCCAGGCCCTGGCCCGGCGTATGCACGCCTCCTCAGCCGTGGAGGCACAGCTTCGTACCGGCTACCGGCTCGCCCTCGCCCGCGACCCCGATGCGGAAACCCTCCAGGCCCTGCGCGATTTGTATGACGAAGCCGCTCAGTACTATGCATCCGATCCGGTGGCAGCCACTGCGATGAGCAGCCGGGACGAAGCCCCTGAACACGCAGCCCTGACCGTCGTCGCCAACGCCATCCTGAACCTGGATGCGTTCGTCACCAAGGAGTGAGTAATGGTGAATAGTGAATGCGGAATGCGACGCGTTATGCAAAATCATAGGTGCCAGCATCAAAACCACGCAATCAAACCTTACGGCGCAGCGACACAAGCACCGACGCCTGTCACGAAACGAATAGTCGAATCATCATTCACCATTCTCCATTCACTATTCGCTATTCACCATTAGACCCGAACCATGTCGATATTCGAAGAAGCCCGGCACGAAGCCCTGCGCCAAGTCACACGCCGGCATTTTTTGCAGACGTGCACGACCGGGCTGGGCGCCCTGGCCCTCACCTCACTGACGGGATGCCAGCCGGCCTCTCTTACCCCGACGGCGATGCCGTCCCTGCGAGACACGGCAGACCCGCTGGCCGCCCGCCCGCCGCACTTCGCCCCGAAGGCCCGCCGGGTGATCTACCTGCACATGGCCGGCGCGCCGTCGCAACTCGAACTGTTCGACTACAAGCCGGCGCTGGCCCGGCTCGACGGCGCGCTCTGCCCGGACTCGCTCCTCGAAGGCAAACGCTTTGCGTTCATCAAAGGCGTGCCGAAGATGCTCGGCCCGCAAGCGACCTTCCGGCAACACGGCGCGTCCGGTGCCTGGGTATCCAGTCACCTGCCCGAGCTATCTACCGTCGTCGACGACATCGCTTTTCTCAAAGCGATGCATACCGACGAGTTCAACCATGCCCCCGCCCAGTTGCTCGTCCACACGGGCAGCCCCCGGCTGGGCCGCCCGAGCATGGGGTCCTGGGTGACCTACGGCCTCGGCTCGGAAAACGCCAACCTGCCGGCTTTCGTCGTGCTCCTCTCCGGCGGCGAAGCGCCCGACGCCGGGGCCAGCGTCTACGGCAGCGGCTTCCTGCCTACCGTATACCAGGGCGTCCAGTGCCGGTCCAAGGGCGACCCCGTCCTGTATCTGTCCGACCCCGACGGCCTGCCCCGCGACCTGCGCCGCCGGTCCATCGAGACGATCAACCGGATCAACCAGCAGCAGCACGAGGCCGTGGGCGACCCGGAGATCCTGACCCGCATCGCGCAGTACGAGATGGCTTTCCGGATGCAAACGTCGGTGCCCGAGGCGATGGACATCAGCCGCGAACCCGACTATATTCACGCGTTGTACGGCACGGAGCCGGGAGTCACGTCGTTTGCCAACAACTGCCTGCTGGCCCGCCGCCTCGTCGAGCGCGGCGTGCGCTTCGTCCAGCTCTTTCACTGGGGGTGGGATTCGCACGGGGCCGGGGCCAGCGAAGCCCTCAACATAGGCTTCCTGGATCGTTGCAAGGAAACCGACCGGGCCACCGCCGCCCTGCTCAAAGACCTGAAACAGCGCGGCCTGCTCGACGAGACGCTCGTCGTCTGGGGCGGCGAGTTCGGCCGTACGCCGATGCTCGAAAACCGCACGGGACTCGACAACCCGTACGTCGGCCGCGACCATCACAGCGACGCCTTCACGGTATGGATGGCGGGCGGCGGCGTCAAAGGCGGCACGACGCACGGTGAAACCGACGACATCGGCTATTTCGGCATCAGCGGCCGCGTCCACGTGCACGACTTGCAGGCCACGATCCTGCACCTGCTCGGCTTTGAGCATGAACGGCTCACGTACTCGTTCCAGGGGCGCGACTTTCGCCTGACGGACGTTCACGGCCACGTCGTTCACGAAATCCTTTCCTAATGGTCAATTGTTAATGGTCAATTGTCAATGGCCAACGAAAGCAACACATTGACAATTGGCTATTGACAATTGGCTATTGACTATTAGCCATTCGCATGAAAATCGCCCGGTGGAGCCTGTTCGCAGCGCTGGTCCTTCTGTTGGTATTGGTCTTCACCACCGACGGCGGCGGTGGTGCTTCCGATTTTACACGCTTCCTGGGGCGTTTCCATCCCTCGCTCGTCCACCTGCCCATCGGCATCCTCCTGCTGGCCCTGCTCCTGGAGGGCCTGATGCGAACGCCTCGGTTTGAAGCCTTCGCCACGCTCACGCCGATGGTATGGCTCGCCGGCGCCTGGAGTGCAATCCTGGCGGCGTTCGCCGGGCTGTACCTGTCGCAGGGCGGCGGCTACGACCCGGAGACGCTCGTCTGGCATAAACGCCTCGGCGTGGCGGTGGCCGTCCTGGCTGTAGCGGCATACGGGCTGCGGAATCGCAGTGCAGGGACGCAACGCCTTTCGTGGGGCTACGGCGCCCTGCTGGCAAGCCTCTTCCTGGGCGTGACTATCGGCGGTCACCTGGGCGGCACGTTGACCCACGGCGAAGGCTATCTGACGCGCTACATGCCGGACGCCCTGCGTAGCGTGGCGGGCCTGCCTTCCAAAGAAGACCTCGGCCGGCTAACCCTCGAAGACCCGGAAAACACCCCGATCTATGCGTCCCTGATCCAGCCGATCTTCGACGCCCGGTGCGCCTCGTGCCACAACCCGAACAAGAAAAAAGGCGGCCTGGTGCTGGACTCCGGGGAAGGCCTCCTCGAAGGCGGTGACGACGGCGATGTGCTCGTTGCCGGACGCGCAGCGGAGAGCGAGGTGATCCGCCGCATCTGGCTGCCCGCCACCCACGAAGACCACATGCCTCCGGAGGGGCGCCCGCCGCTGACCGTCGCCGAGGCCGAACTGCTCCGCTGGTGGATCGACCAGGGCGCCTCCTTTGAACAAACCCTCGCCGAGGCGGAGCAGACCCCGGCGGTCAAGCCGATCCTCGACGGCTACGGGCTGGATGAGATCCGCACCGGGATCTTCGCCCTGGACGTGCCCCCTCCCGACTCGGCGGCGGTGGCCGCGCTGCGGGCTCTGGGCCTCGGCGTCATGCCCCTGGCCGAGCAGGAGCCTTTCCTGCAGGTGCGATGCCCGAGTACCGGAGCGTGCCTGAGCCCGCCCCAGGTCGAGGCCCTGCGGCCCCTCGCCCCGCACATCGCCTGGCTCGACCTGGGACGGACGCCCGTCGGCGACTCGGCCCTGGCCGTAGTGTCCACCCTACCTCACCTGACGCGCCTGCACCTCGAACAGACCGCGATCACGGATGCCGCCCTGGCCTACCTCGACGGTTTGCAATACCTCGAATACCTCAACCTGTACGGCACCCGCGTCAGCGACGAAGGGCTTCAGCATCTGTCCGGCCTACCCGCTTTGAAAGCCCTCTACCTCTGGCAGACCGGCGTGACCGAAGCAGGTGTCGAACGCCTCCAACAGATCCACCCGCACCTCGACGTCAACCTGGGCCTGACGTTCGCCCCGCCCGTAACCCCTGCCGGCGATACCTCGGAATAACGTGCATGGTACCCAAGAATACAGATATTTTTATCCGTGCTGATCCGTCTTCCTCTGTCTCATCCGCGTGCTATTCACTTTTTCCCTGTCCTCATGCTCGCTGCTCTCCTACCTGCGCTCCGTCGTCGGCTCAGCTTGCTTGTGCTGCTCCTCCCTGGCATCGCCTGTAATGCCCCCCGTGCCGAAGCACAACGCCCTCCCAACATCGTCATCCTCTTTGCGGACGACCTCGGCTACGGCGACCTGAGCAGCTACGGCCATCCGACGATCCACACGCCTCGCCTGGACCGGATGGCCCAGAACGGTATCAAGCTGACCGCTTTCTACGTGGCTTCGGCGGCCTGCACGCCCTCTCGCGCCGCCCTCCTGACCGGCCGCTACCCGATCCGGGTCGGCCTGCCGCACGTGCTGGGGCCGGATGCGGAGAACGGCATCCCGGCCTCAGAGATCACGATGGCCGAAGCGCTCAAGGAAAAGGGGTATCGCACGGCAGCCATCGGCAAGTGGCACCTGGGCGCCCGGGCTGGTTTCTTCCCCACCGAGCACGGCTTCGACGCGTACTTCGGGCTGCTCTACAGCAACGACATGATGCCGCCCTGGGTGCAAACCGAGCGCCCGCTGGCCCTCTGGCGCGGGACCGAGTCCATCGAGCATCCCGTCGACCAGACGACACTCACCCGGCGTTATACCGAGGAGGCCGTGCAGTTCATCCGCACGGCGAAAGACGAACCGTTCTTCCTCTACCTCGCCCACTCGATGCCCCACGTCCCCCTCTTTCGCTCGAAGGCATTCGAAGGGCGGTCGGCGGGCGGTCGCTACGGCGACGTGATCGAAGAAATCGACTGGAGCACCGGGCAGATCCTCGATGCGCTCCGTGAGGAGGGCCTGGCCGACAACACACTCGTGATCTTTACCAGCGACAACGGCCCCTGGAGCGAGATGCCGGACCGCATGTTCCGCGAAGACAAGATCAAGCCCTGGGATGCAGGCACAGCAGGTTCCTTGCGCGGCTCGAAGGCGACGACGTTCGAAGGCGGCTTGCGTGTGCCGTTCATCGCTTACTGGCCCGGCCGCATCCCTCCGCAGCAGGTGAGCGCCGAGCTGGCTACAGCGATGGACCTCTACCCCACGGTGCTGCACCTGGCCGGCGCCGACGTGCCCCGGGACCGCCCGGTCGACGGCAAAGACATGATGGCCCTGCTGGAAGGGAAAGCCGGCTCGCCGCACGACTATTTCTTCTACATGTACCCGGATCGGCTGGACGCCGTACGCGATGCCCGCTGGAAACTACGCGTCCACGGCGAGCCGGAGCGCAACGCCACGCTCGAACTATTCGACCTGGTCAGCGACCCGTACGAGCGCTTCGACGTGGCGGCGGACCACCCCGACGTCGTGCAAAGGCTCCAAGCGCAGTTGGCGGCCTTTGCCGAAGAAACCGAGGTAGCGATGCCTTTTTAAGCTCCTCGCTCCGTTACGGCCGGCACTCGGGGTGCGCCTCACTCATCCACCTCGCCTTTCGCCTGCACCGCTTCGACGACCGTGCGGATGGCTTTGACAACCAGCCCCGGCTCTTCGAGGGGGATATACCGGCTGCTCGTCGTGGTCACGTAGTGGGTCCCGTGGGCGACCTGCTCGACCCAGGCCGCGTGCACATCCTGCTTGACCTGCTGCCCGGCTTCCGTCTCGCCGACCCAGCGCGGCTCTGAAACCGGCTGCATGGCGGTGAGCACCGCGAGCGGCACGTCCGGCAGCGCCCCGACGCCCGGCACCTCCTGCTCTTCCATCACCCGCAACACCGCGTTGAATTCCGCATGCACCGTCCCCTGCACCGTGCCGTACAAGGCTTGCTGGCCGTCCACGTAGGTCTTCCACGACTTCGCATCCAGCGCCTCCCAGCGCGCGCCCAGGGCCTCGTGGCTGGGATCGACCAGGACGAGGCCGGCCACTTCATCGGGATACAGGGACGCAAAACGACGCACCGAAAATGCGCCTTCGGCGTGCGCGACCAGCACGTACGGCGGCGGGATGCCGGCCCTGCGCAACAGGGTGTGCAGCTCCGTTGCGACCTGCTCGGGCGTACGTGCCATCGGGCTGGGCTCCGAATAACCCAGGCCGGCCCGGTCATACGCGACGACGCGGGCGTACCGGGCAGCCCGCTGCTGCACCATGCGCCAGACGCTCAGGTCATCGCCCAACCCGGCCTCCAGCACCACCGTGACGTCGCCTTCACCCATCTCCACCAGGTTCAGATGATACCCGCCGACGTCGACGGCCCTGCCCGGCACCGCTTCCGACTCAGCGATGAGTTCGGCGCGACTCTTTTGCGCCTGCGGCGGCTCCCAATCAGCCAGGAAGGCATCCTTGTTGATCGCAACCGTGCTCGGATCCACGCTCGGCGGAATCATGACGATCGGTCCCCGGCCATCCCAGGCATCGAGGCAACCACCCTGGAAGCTCCCGTCTTTCTGCCGATCCACCGCACAGGTAAGCTCGACGGCCGGTGCCCATTCGAACATGAGACGGTCTCCGTCCAGCCGCACTTCCTCCAGCGGAAACGTGCGAAAGGACGGCACCTCCAGCGCGATTTGCAGCGTATCTCCTGCGTAGGATACGTGGAAAAATACATCGAGGAACTGGCCGGAGAGATGGACCATCTGACCGCTCCATTTGCCCTCTTCGAGGGGCTGAGCCTGGAGCCGCAAAGCCCCGCCTCCCCCGGTCAGGATCACAATGACGAACAGAAAAACGGAGATACGCATGGATCGGGTGGATGTGTTCATTAAAGATCAGCGAGTTGCCTCAGATACGTGCGGACCAGGAGATGGCCCGGTTTGTACCGGAGCGTCTTGTTCCAGGCGGCCTGCGCTTCCTCGCGATGCCCCGCGTTGGCGTAGGCTACGCCGAGTTGAAACCAGACATCGGCCAGCGTAGAATCCAGCCCGAGGATGGCCTGGAAACGCCGGATGGCCGCATCGGAGTGGCCGCTCTCCATCAAGAGCAGGGCCAGGTTGCTCTGCAAGAAAAGGTTCGTAGGCTCCATCGAAACCGCCACTTTGAGGGCCTCGACGGCCAGGTCATACTGCTCGGACTTTCGGAGCAGCAAGCTCAGATTGACCCAGTTGTCGAGCGACTCCGGATCCCGGTTGATGGCCGTCTGGGCTTCGTTGATCTGCTGCTGTAACTGCTGGGCGCTGTCGGCCTGAGCGAAGTAGCCCTGCGCCTCCTCCTCGCGGCCGAGCCGCATGAGGACCTGCCCCAGGTTATACTGGGCGCCGTGGTGCCACAGGCGTTTTTCAGCTACAGGTTCGAGATATCCGGCGGCTTCTTCGACCTGGCCGGAGCGAAACAACAACGAGCCGATGACATACTTGTAGTCGAGGTTGTCCGGCTTGAGGCGAAGCCCTTGCCGCGAAAAGGCCAGCGCCTGGTCAAAATCGCCCAGCTCTTCGTGTAACTGCCCGAGCCACATATAAGCGGTCGCGTTTGTGCTGTCGAGCCTGATGGCATCCTGGTACGCCATGCGGGCGCTGTCCGGCTCGCCCAACTGGGCGTAGGCCCGTCCCAATTCCAACAGAAGGTCCGACGTGGCTTCGAGGGCACGCTCTTCCTGGAAATAGTCGATGGCGTCCCGAAGCTTGCCCCGGCGGAAGGCGTTGAGCCCCATGTTGAAACGCGCCCCGCGATAGACCGGGTCGATCTCCAGCACCGTCTCGTAGGCCGCCTGCGCGACCGGGAGTTGGTTGAGTTGTGTATAGACGACCCCGCGCAAGTAATGCAGATCAGCCAGATTCGGAGCGAAGCGCTCCACGCTGTCGGTGTACGCCAGCGCGAGGCCATAGGCGCCGCGCTGATAGGCCTGCTGCGCTTCGAGGAGGAACTGCGCCACCTTCGGCTCGACCGAAAGACGCTGTTGTTCCGTGACGGACAACGCCCCTTGCTCCGATTTCGAACCACAGCCCTGGCCCACGAGCAACGTAAGCACCAGAACGTGGACAATGCGTAGGTATCTCATCCGTCGATCTACTCTTTTTTGGGAAGGTCTGCTCTGCCGGGGGGCCAGGGTCTTATAGTGTTTTCGTTGGTCATGGGTCCATCCTCTCTGCCTGCAATCGATCAAATAGGATGATGCTCAAACCCCGGTGGGTATTCGGTCGGGCATCGACACCCGCTCGTACGCCGACGAACCCTCCTCGATCCGAACCTCCTGATCCCCCAACACCCCCTCCAAACGATCCACTACCCCGCTCGGCCAGTACACCTCCAGCACCGACACCGACACCGACCCGCCCAACCCGAATACCGCCACCTTCTCCGACTGCGACAGGTAGCTCGATCCCGTCCGTACGCGCCGCTCCATGCGTAGCCCCCCCACCTCGGCCACGATGCGCGCGCCGAGCCCCTCGCGGTTGCTCCGGCGACCCCGCAGGCGCACCCGCAGAAAGTGCCCGTCCATCAGGTCGTTGCGCCAGAGGTGGGCCGGTCCGTTGTTTTCTGTCAGGAGCACGTCGAGGTCGCCGTCGCGGTCGTAGTCGGCGTAGGCGGCGCCGCGTGCGACGAGGGGTTGGGTCAGGGGTCCGGAGGGGGGCAGGTGCTCGTCGAAGAGGCCGTTGCCCCGGTTGAGGTAGAGTTGCGCCCGCTGACGAAACGTGACCCCCTGGAGAATACGTTCGATCTGGGTCTGTACGTGTCCGTTGGCGGTGAGGAGGTCGAGGTCGGTGTCGAGGTCGGCGTCGAAGAGGAAGAGGCCGAAGGTGAGCGTCATCAGGCTCGGGTGGCCGATGCGGGAGAGCTTCGCACGGTCCAGGAACAGGCCGTCCCCGGTGTGAAGGTAGACCCCGACGGTCTCTTCAGTGAAGTTGCCGACGAAGACGGCGGCCTGCCCGCTGCTGTCGATGACGCCGATATCGATGCCCATCCCCGCACGCGGCTTGCCGTACTGATCGAAGGCGATGCCGCTGCGAATGCCTTTCTCGGTGAAGGTGCCGTCGCCGTTGTTCTCGTAGAGCTGGTCGCGTTCCGTGTCGTTGGCGACGACGACGTCCGGCCAGCCGTCGTTGTTGAAATCGAGTTCCGCCACGCCGAGTGTCTTGTCGCGCGACGGCTCGATGCCCGCTGCGAAACCGGCTTCGCGGGTCCGGTCGGTGAAGGTGCCGTCGCCGTTGTTGCGATAGAAGCGGCTCGCAATGCCGTCGTACTCTTGCGGGGTGCAATAGACCTTTTGGCCTTCGAAATAACACGGGCGGTCTTTCTCGGGCGACCAGTCCACATAGGAGCCGACGAAGAGGTCGAGGTCGCCGTCGCGGTCGGCATCGAAGAACAGCGAGGCGGTGCTCCATTCGGCTACGTCGGCGAGCCCGGCCGCTTTGCCGACTTCGGTGAAGACGCCGCCGTCGTTGCGGAAGAGCATATCCTCGTACAACGTAGTCAGGAAGAAGTCCTCGTCGCCGTCGTTGTCGTAGTCCGCGGCCGCCACGCCGAAGCCGTAGGCGCGAACACCGCCGAGGCCGGCTGCGTCGGACGCCGCGGTGAAGGTGCCGTCGCCGTTGTTGCGGTAGAGCCAGAGCGCCGGATGCGGCGACCCTTCACGCTCCATAAAGGCACCGCCTCCGACGAGCAGGGCGTCGAGCCAGCCGTCGCCGTCGTAGTCGAGGAAGCCGCCGCCGCCGCCCACGATCTCGGGCGCCCAGGCCTGCCCGAAGCCGCCGTTCGTATGCCGAAACCCGCCCAGCCCGGCGGCTTCGGTCACCTCGGCAAAGGTGAGGGCAGGCGCTGCTTCAGGGCTCTCCGTGGCCGGCAGGGTTCCTCCCGTGTCCGGACAGCCGGTCACGGCGACGGCCAGGGCGACGACGCAGGCGCGGTATGTTGTGCTCGGCAGGGTCGGCATACCCGTCAAACCCCGGTGGGTATTCGGTCGGGCATCGACACCCGCTCGTACGCCGACGAACCCTCCTCGATCCGAACCTCCTGATCACCCCCAACACCCTCAAACCGATCCACTACCCCGCTCGGCCAGTACACCTCCAGCACCGACACCGACACCGACCCGCCCAACCCGAATACCGCCACCTTCTCCGACTGCGACAGGTAGCTCGATCCCGTCCGTACGCGCCGCTCC
>Ga0302046_10001887_pt1 | contig 19598 bp, 16 predicted proteins | sample RVTome_11_FD_200261 | JGI IMG/M metagenome (GOLD analysis project Ga0302046, IMG submission 200261) | Soil microbial communities from uranium-contaminated site in the Upper Colorado River Basin, Wyoming, United States - RVT147D111 (version 2) ...
GAGCTGGTCCAGGTCGTAGAGATGGTCCTTCCACTTGTCGTCGAGGACCTGGAGCATCACGTGGGCGAGGAGCTTGTCGGCCAGGTCCGGGACGCCGTGCCGCCGCCCCAGCTCACTCCACGCCGTCAGTTTGTCCTGGAACTGGTTCCGGACGGCGGCCTGGACCGCGTGCGCCAGAGACTCCCCGTCCGGCACCTTCGCGGGATCTTCGATCTCCCGCGCCGACACCAGGTAGCGGATCATCAGCTCGGTCACAATCCGCTTCCGGTCCCACGTCTCCGGCGCGTCCGCTGCCATCTCGCCCGCGAACCGCGCGGCCGCCTGATCGAGCATGCGGAGCGCTTCCGCCTTCAGCTCCTCCCCGCCCTCGAGCGCGAACAGCCGCAGGGAGTAGATGACCTCCCGCTGCTGGTTCATCACGTCGTCGTAGTCGAGCAGGCGCTTCCGCGCCTGGAAGTTCCGCAGCTCCACCTTCTTCTGCGCGTTCTCGATGGCCCGGGTCACGAGCGGATGCGTGATGACCTCCCCCTCCTCCACCCCGGACGAGTCCATCCACTTGGCGACCCGATCCGAGATGAACAGCCGCATGAGGTCGTCCTCGAGCGACAGGAAGAACACGCTCTGCCCCGGGTCTCCCTGGCGGCCGGACCGGCCCCGCAGCTGGCGGTCAATCCGCCGCGACTCGTGCCGCTCGGTGCCCACGATGACGAGCCCGCAGGGCGGTTCCGTCTGGCACTTCAGCTCGGCGATTTCCGCGTCCGACAGGTCCGGCCGCTCGACCTGCTGGCCGAACGGCGCGAGCCGGGCGCGGATTCCGCAGACCTGGCAGCGCCGCACGTTGGGCCCCAGCTTGATGTCCGTCCCGCGGCCAGCCATGTTCGTCGCGATCGTGATGGCCGCCGCGCGCCCGGCCAGCGAGACGATCTCCGCCTCGCGCTGGTGGTGCTTGGCGTTCAGGACCTCGTGCTTCATCCCCCGGCGCTTCAGCATGCGGGACAGCGTCTCGGAGATCTCGACGCTCGTCGTCCCCACCAGGACCGGGAGGCCGCGCTCGTGCTGGTGGGCCACCTCCTCGACGATCGCGTTGTACTTCTCCCGCCGGGTCCGGTAGATGCGGTCGTGGTCGTCCACGCGACGCACCGGCCGGTTGGTGGGAATGACCATGACCTCGAGCCCGTAGATCTGGAAGAACTCGGTCTCCTCGGTCTCGGCCGTGCCCGTCATGCCGGCCAGCTTGTCGTACATGCGGAAGTAGTTCTGGATCGTGATCGTGGCGAGCGTCTGCGTCTCGCCCCGCACCGTCACGTTCTCCTTGGCTTCCACCGCCTGGTGCAGGCCGTCCGACCAGCGGCGGCCCGGCAGGATGCGTCCCGTGAACTCGTCCACGATGAACACCTGCCCTTCCTGCACCACGTACTCCACGTCCTTTTCGTACAGCGCGTGCGCCTGGAGCAGCTTGTGGATGATGTGCAGCTTCTCGCTCTTCTCCGCGTACTCGGCCTCGATCACTCCCCGCTTCGCGATCCGCTCGTCCACGGACAGCGCCTCGTCCTTCTCGACGGCCCCGATGGCCTCCGAGATGTCCGGGATGACGAACAGCCCCGGATCGCCGGGGCTCATGGTCTCCACGCCCTGGTCGGTGAGGTGGACCGAGTGGCCGCGCTCGTCGAGCACGAAGTAGAGGTCTTCCTCCACGTCGCGCAGCTTCTGGTCCCGCGCCGGCAGCTTCCGGTCGGCGAGATGATCCAGCTCGACCTGCTGCACGTGCTGCTGGACGCCGGTCTCCTGGAGCAGCTTCAGCAGCTTCTTGTTCTTGGGGCTCCCGAGCCGCGCCTTGTACAGCGCGACGGCCGCCTCGTAGCTCTCGGCATCTCCGCCCAGCAGCGTCTCGCCCCTGGCCAGCAGCTCGTTCACGATGGCCGACTGCTTCCGGACGAGGGCAATCACCTGCTGGTTGAACTGGGCGTACTTGCGGTCGTCTTCGTTGCCGACGGGCCCGGAAATGATGAGCGGCGTGCGCGCCTCATCCACGAGGATGCTGTCCACCTCGTCAATGATGGCGTAATAGTGCTCGCGCTGCACGCGCTGCTCGAGCGCGAACACCATGTTGTCGCGCAGGTAATCGAACCCGAACTCGTTGTTGGTCCCGTAGGTGATGTCGCAGCGGTACGCCGCGTGGCGCTCGGGGCTCGAGGGATCGGTCTCGTCCAGACAGCCCACGGTGAGGCCCAGGAAGCGGTACAGGTGGCCCATCCACTGGGAGTCGCGGCGCGCCAGATAGTTGTTCACGGTGACGAGGTGCACGCCGCGCCCGGCGAGCGCGTTCAGGTAGATGGGCAGGGTCGCCACGAGAGTCTTGCCTTCGCCGGTGGCCATCTCGGCGATCTTGCCTTCGTGCAGCACGATCCCGCCGATCAGCTGGACGTCGTAGGGCACCATGTCCCATTCGAGCTCGTGCCCCGTCACGACGACGGTGGTGCCGCGCAGCCGGCGGCAGGCCTCCCGCACGGTCGCGAAGGCCTCGGGCAGGATCTCGTCCAGCGCGGCCCGAAGGGCGGCGCGCAGATCGTCCTCGATTCGGTGGATCTCCTGATCGAGGCTCGCGCGGACCCCGGCGTCCACCGCGTCGTGCTTGGCCTGCTTCTTTTCCTTCAGGGCGGCGTCGAGCGTTTCCGTGCGCTCCTGCATCCGCGCGCGGAGCTTGGCGGTCTGCTCCTGGACGGCCTCCACCGGCAGGTCCGCGAGCCGCCGCTCGTGCTCCTTGACGGCGTCGACGATCGGCTGGATTCGCTTGAGTTCCCGGTCGAACCGGGTCCCGAACACGCTCGTGAACAGCTGCTTCAGCATCAGTCCTCGTCTGCGTACAGGCGGTGCGCCGCGATGTACCGGGCCACGGCGTCGGGCACCAGAAACCGGATGCTCTCCCCGGCCCGGAGGCGCTCGCGGATCACGGTCGCCGAGATATCAACGGCCGGCACCGGGAGCATCTGGCCGACCCCGGCCGGCGGCGCCACGCCGGGGCGGGTCAGGACGACCACACGGGCCAGGTCCCGAACGGCGTCCGCCTCCCGCCACTGGGGGAAGTCCCGCGCGGCGTCCGACCCAATCAGTAAAGATAACGAGGCCTCGGGCCGGGCCTCGCGGAGCGCGCGCAGCGTATCCACCGTGTAGGAAGGTCCCGGCCGCCGGCATTCCTGGGGATCCACGACGAAGCCCGGCACGCCGGCCACCGCCAGCTCGAGCATGGCCAACCGGTGATCCGCCGGGGCCACCAGGCGATCACGCTTGAACGGCTGCTCCCCAGCCGGCACGAAGCGCAGCTCCTCGAGCGCCAGGGCGCGCACCGCTTCGGCCGCCACGATCAGGTGCCCGTGGTGCACGGGGTCGAACGAGCCGCCGAACACGCCGACGCGCACGGCCTACGACGTCGTCGCCGCCGAGTCCGGGCAGACGGCCCCCAACCCCTTGGCCTCCGAGTAGAACCGCCGCAGGTGCGCACACGTCTCGGTGGCTTCCTCTTCGTACCCGATGCGGTGGTAGGTCTCGACGAGCTTCATCAGCGCGAGCGGCGCGTGCCGCGATTGGGGCCAGTGCTCGATGACCGACCGGTAGTAGATGATGGCGGAGTCGAAGGCCCGGGTGCGGAAGTAGAAATCCCCGTTCTTCAGGTCCTTCTGCGCGAACCAGTCACCGAGCCGGCCGACCCGCTCCCGGGTGAGCTCGGCCGCGGACGAGCTAGAATAGCGTTGCAGCACCTCGGAATACACCGAGAGCGCCTGCTCCCCGTACGTGGGATCCAGTTCGACGCGCTTCCACAGCTTGGCCAGGGCGTCGCCGGACCGCATGAGGGCCGTCGGGGCAATCTCGTGCGTGGGGAAATCGTCCGCGGCCCGCCGCAGCTCACGCGCGGCCTCGAGATAGTCCTGGTCGTTGAACCGGCACTCGCCGAGGAGATACCGCGCCTCGGCCACCCGCGGGTCGCGCGCGGGAAGCTCGAACACGACGCGGGTGAGCCCGCGTACCGCCCCGCCGCAGTTCCCGTTCTGGTACTCCGCCTTGGACGCCTCGAACAGGGCGGTGGGCGAGGGATAGGCCTCGGGCTTGAAGCCACCTCCGCACGCCACCGCCCCCGCCACGGCGAGCCCCGTCCCGATCCACAGTCGTTTCACGACCCGTTTACACCCCTTCACTGCTGGACGGTTCCCGCGTCCGCGATCGCGTTGAGGCGGGCGCGCGCGCCCTCGGCCAGGGAATCGCCCGGGGCGGCGCGGGCAAGGACCCGCTCCCACGCGTTGACGGCCCCGAAGAGGTCCCCGCGGGCGCGCAGCACGTCACCCAGGCCCAGGTAGGCGGCCCGGCCGGCCGACGTGCCCTCGCCGAGCGTCACCGCCCGGCGAAACCACTGCTCCGACGCATCGTGCCGGGCCGCGTCGAGATGGCTTCGGGCCACGCGCAGCGCGCACAACGCCGCGCCGGCCACCGCACGCTCCTGCACCGCGACCCGCGCGCGGCGGGCCACTGCCTCGAAGACGCCCACCGCCCGCTCGCACCGGCCGGTGCGCGTCAGGGTCTGCGCGTAGGCGAACATCAGCGAGTCCTGCTGGCGCGCGTCGGGCGCGTTGGCGGCCGCCACCGGCAACAGGGCCAGATCCACGCCCCCATCGTCGGCCTCCGCCGCGAGCCGCGACGCATAGGACCCGAGCGACCTCCCGGTCTTCAGGTCCCGCAACAGCCCCACCGCGGTGCGGAGCGCCGCGCGGTCGCCCACCTCCGACGCGGCGCGCGCCACCCGTTCCAGTCCGTCCGCCGCTTCCTCGAGCCGCTGTCCGTCCGTGCGGGCCAGCAGCCCGTACTCCTGCGCCGCGCCCAGCAGGTCCCCCGACCGCGACGCGGCCGCCCCCGCCTTGGCCCGGAGCCGCGGGGCCGACCCCTGGCCCTGGAGGATGGCCAGCCGGTATTCCGTCAGCGCGGCCGCGTGGCGCTCGGCGACATACGCGCGGTCGCCCAGCGTCTCGTGATCCGCGGCCGACCGCGCACAGGCGGCCTGGGCCAAGGCGACACCCGCCACGACGGTCAGGCGGCGCGCGGCCGTCACGCGTCTTCCTCGCTCGCGCGGGCGATCAGCCGCAGATACACCTCGGCTCTCGGATCGCCGGGATGGTCGCGGCGAAGCCGCTCCCAGACGTCCCGCGCGGTGTGGGCATCCCCGGACAGGTAACAGGCCAGCCCGAACGCAGCCCTGCCTTCCACCGACCCGGGACGCGCCTCGATCACCTTGGCGAGCGTCTCCCGCGCCTCGAGCGTGCGCCCCGCCTCGAGCAGCAGGCGGCCCAGCCGCAACCGCAGATCCTGGAACGCCGGCCCAAGTTCCAGCGCCGCCTGGTACTGCTGGATGGCCCGGTCGAGACCGCCGGCCTCGGCATAGGCCTCTCCCAGCGCGGCGTGGCTGTTGGCGAGCTTCCCGGCGTGATGGGCCGCGATCCCGCTGGTCCCGTGGACCGTGACCTGTCGCGCCTGGGTGAACATCTCCTCGGCCTCGGCCGTGCGACCCAGCTCGCCCAGCACCACGCCCCGATGGACGAGCGCCTCGATGTAGCGGGGATTGATCCGCACGGCCTCGCTGAGGCGCTCCAGGGCGCGTTCGGGCTGTCCGGCAAGGTGGTAGCACAGGCCGAGCAGGTGCTGCGCATCCGCGTACGCCCGCCCGCGCTCGGTCAGCTCCAGCAGCAGGTGGATGGCCCCGAAGTAGTCGTTGAGCGCGAAGCGCTCCTTGGCGCGATCGAGCAGCTGCGACGGGTTAGTTTCCACGCCACCTCCTGAACCACGACACGAATTCGCGGATGCCATCCTCGATGCCCACCCGCGGCGCATACCCCAACGCCGACCTCGCCTTGGCAATGTCGGCGCAGGTCCGGCGGACGTCGCCGGGCTGAGGCAGGAGACGCCGGACCTCGGGCTGCCGCCCCAGCGCGTGCCCTATCAGGCTAATCAACTCGTCAAGCCGAATCGTCCGGGATTCTCCCAGATTGAAGACGTCGCACGCGGGCTCGTCCGGTTCGGTCCACGCGACGGCGCCCATCACCCCCTGGACGATGTCGGAGACGTGCGTGTGATCGCGCTCGGCGGACCCGTCGCCGTATTGATCTAAGGGCTGGGCGTCGCTGATCAGGCGCGTGAACTTGTGGATGGCCAGGTCGGGGCGCTGCCGAGGTCCGTAGACCGTGAAAAAGCGAAGGGCGGCGACGCGGAGACCATATAAGTGGGAGAAGGTCGCGCACAGCAGCTCGCCGGCCCGCTTGGTTGCCGCGTAGGGGGAAATGGGCCGTATGGCCATCGCCGCCTCGGCAAACGGGACCGGCGTGTCGTCGCCGTACACCGAGGACGACGAACCGAACACCACCCGGCGCACGCCCGCCCGGCGACACGCTTCCAGGATCATCGTGGTGCCCAGGACGTTCACCGACGCATACAGGCCGGGATCCTCGAGGCTGGGCCGCACACCGGCCCGCGCCGCCAGGTGCACGACCACGTCGGCGTCGCGGAGACACCGGGTCACCGTGGCGTCATCGCGAATGTCGCCCTCGACGAACGAGAAGCGGCCGTGCCGGCGCAACGATGCCAGCGAGGACTCCTTGATGGCCCGGTCGTAGAATGGATCGAAGTTGTCGAGCCCGACAACCTCCCACCCACCCCCCAGCAGCGCATCGCACAGATGCGATCCGATGAATCCCGCCGCGCCGGTCACGAGTATCCGGCCGGTCATGCCCCGAGGACCTGCTGGAAGTACGGGATCGTGCGGCGCAGCCCTTCCTCGAGCGACACGACGGGCTCCCACTCGAGCGTGGCCCGCGCGCGCGTGATGTCCGGACAGCGTTGCCGGGGATCGTCCGTCGGAAGGGGCCGGTGCTCGATGCGGGAGCGGGAGCCGGTGAGCGTCAGCACCAGCTCCGCCAACTCGAGCACCGTGCACTCGGCCGGATTGCCGATGTTCGTGGGCTGGTCCGACCCGCGCGCGTACAGGCGTACGATGCCCTCCACGAGATCGTCCACATAGCAGAACGACCGCGTCTGCGTGCCGTCCCCGTAGATGGTGAGCGGCTCGCCCTGGAGCGCCTGCACGATGAAGTTCGACACCACGCGACCGTCGTGCGGCCGCATCCGCGGGCCGTACGTATTGAAGATCCGGACGATGCGCGTGTCGAGCCCGTGCGCCCGGTGGTACGCCATGGTCATGGCCTCGGCAAACCGCTTGGCCTCGTCGTACACCCCGCGCGGCCCGATGGGGTTCACGTTCCCCCAGTACGCTTCCGGCTGCGGGTGCTCGAGCGGGTCGCCGTACACCTCCGACGTGCTCGCCAGCATGAAGCGCGCGCCCTTGGCGAGCGCCAGGCCGAGCGCGTTGTGCGTGCCGAGCGCGCCCACCTTCAGCGTCTGGATGGGCAGCTCGAGGTAGTCAATCGGGCTCGCCGGTGACGCGAAGTGCATCACGCCGTCCAGCGCGCCGTGGAGCGTGACATACGTGCTCACATTGTGATTCACGAACCGGAAATCGCCCCGGCCAGCCAGATGCTCCAGGTTCCGGGTCGCCCCGGTGACGAGATTGTCCATCCCGACGACCTCGTGCCCGTCCGCCAGCATCCGGTCCACGAGATGCGAGCCCAGGAACCCCGCGGCGCCCGTGATCAATACCGTCATGCCCGCTCTCCCCGCCCGATCGCGAAGTACCGGAACCCCAGGGCGCCCATCCGGGCCGGCTCGAACAGGTTGCGGCCGTCCACGATTACGGGACGCCGCAACCGCTGCTTGATGAGCGCGAAATCCGGATTCCGGAAGACGAGCCATTCGGTCACGATCACGAGCGCGTCCGCGCCGTCGAGGGCGGCGTACGGGTCGGCCGCGTACGTGATGCGGTCGCCGAACACGGCACGCGCCGTCGTCATGGCCTGCGGATCGTGAGCGGCCACCGATGCCCCCTCCGCCAGGAGGCGCTCGATCAGGGGCACCGCCGGACTCTCCCGCATGTCGTCCGTCTCCGCCTTGAAGGCAAGGCCCCAGACCGCGATGCGCGTTCCGCGCGGCCCGCCCCCGAGGGCACCCGAGAGCTTGGCGAACAGCCGGCCCTTCTGGCGGAGATTGACTTCCTCGACCGCGTCGAGCACGTCCAGCCGGACGCCGACATCTCGGCCGGTCTTCATCAGGGCCTGGACGTCCTTGGGGAAGCACGAGCCCCCGTAGCCCGGGCCGGGGAACAGGAACGCCGGCCCGATCCGCGGGTCGCTGCCGATGCCCTTCCGCACGAGCGAGACGTCGGCGCCGACGGCCTCGCACAGCTCGGCGATCTGATTCATGAACGAGATCCGCGTCGCGAGCATCGCGTTGGCCGCGTACTTGGTCATCTCGGCCGACGGAATGTCCATGAAGATGAGGGGCTTGCCGGTTCGCACGAACGGCGCGTACAGCTCCTCGAGGACGGCCCGCGCCTCGTCGGCGTCAACCCCGATCACCACGCGGTCCGGCTTCATGAAGTCCTCGACCGCGGCCCCTTCCTTCAGGAACTCGGGATTGGAGCAGACGTGAAACGGCACCTGGGTGCGTGCCGCGATCGCCTGGCGCACCTTGTCCGCCGTGCCCACGGGCACCGTGCTCTTCGTGATCACCACCGCCGGCCCCGTGAGGTGGTCGCCGATCGTCCGCGCCACGGCCAGCACGTGCTTGAGGTCCGCCGAGCCGTCCTCGTCCGGCGGCGTGCCGACGGCAATGAAGATCACGCGCGCCCCGGTCACCGCGCCGCCCACGTCCGTGGTGAACCGGAGGCGCTCGCTGGCCCGGTTGCGCTGCACGAGCGACTCGAGCCCCGGCTCGTAGATCGGGATATGGCCGCCGTTGAGCGCCGCGATCTTGGCGTCGTCCACGTCCGCGCAGACCACCCGATTCCCGGCTTCCGCCAGGCACGCCCCTACGACCAGCCCGACGTAGCCGGTCCCCACCACGGTCACGTTCATCCTAGCTCCGGGAAATCACGTTGCGCGTGTCCACGATGGCTGGCGCGCGGTCGCGGATCATGGCCCAGTCGAGCGCCGAGTGGTCCGTCACGATCACGACACAGTCACTGGCGGCTACCGCTTCCGGCGTGAGCGGCACCGACTCGAGATGCTCTCCGTCTTCGTCCAGCGCGGGAATGAACGGATCGTGGTACGTCACGCGCGCGCCCTGCTGGTGCAGGAGCCGGATGATGTCGAGCGCCGGACTCTCCCGCAGATCGTCAATGTCTTTCTTGTACGCGACCCCCACCACGAGCACGTTCGAGCCGCGGACCGACTTGACCTGGTCGTTGAGCCGGTCGGTCACTTTGCGCACCCAGAAGAGCGGCATCTCCGAGTTCACCTCGCCCGCCACCTCGATGAACCGCGTCTTGTAGTTCAGGCTGCGCATCTTCCACGCGAGGTAGTGCGGGTCAATGGGGATACAGTGTCCGCCCAGTCCCGGCCCCGGCGTGAACTTCATGAACCCGAACGGCTTCGTGGCGGCCGCGTCAATCACCTCCCAGACGTTCACGCCGAGCTTGTCGCACACGATCGCCATCTCGTTGACGAGCCCGATGTTCACGCTCCGGAACGTGTTCTCGAGGAGCTTGACCAGCTCCGCCGCTTCGGGCGACGACACCGGCACGAGCTGCTCGAACACGGGCCCGTACAGCGCCAGCGTGACCCGATTGCAGGCCGCCGTCACGCCACCCACCACCTTGGGCGTGTTCCGCGTCTGCCACCGCGGGTTGCCGGGATCCACCCGCTCGGGGCTGAACGCCAGGAACACGTCCTGCCCCACCGTGAGCCCGCTCTTCTGGAGCCGCGGCATCAGTAGTTCCCGGGTGGTGCCGGGGTAGGTGGTGCTCTCGAGAATCACCACCTGGCCCGCGCGCACCACGCCGCCGATGGCGTCCGCCGCCGCCAGAACGAACGACACATCCGGATCCCGCGTCTTCGAGAGCGGCGTGGGCACGCAGATCGCGATCACGTCCGCGTCGGCCAGCCGGGCCGCGTCGGTCGTGGCCGCGATCTTCCCGGCGGCCACCAGGGGCGCGAGCCGGGCCGTGGCGACGTCCTGGATATGGGACCGTCCGGCGTTGATGCCGTCTGTGACGCGGGCGTTCACGTCGAATCCGATCACGCGGTATCCCGCATCGGCGATCTCGACGACGAGCGGCAGGCCCACGTAGCCGAGCCCCACCACGCCGAATACCGCCGACCGATCGGCGGCCTTGTGGATCAGCTCCTGTTCCGCAGCATGCCGCTGGGTCATCCCGTGCTCCCGACCACAGGTCTACGAGGGTCCGCCGGCGCCCAGGGCGATGGCCCGCCCATCGCTCCGCAGCGACTCGGATGCAACTTCGAGAATCTCCACGACCTCCACCCCATCCCACGCCGTGACGCGCGGCGTCTCCTCCCCGCGGGCGACCGCCACGAAATGCCGCAGCTCCGCCGTGAGCGGCTCGGCGTTCGGGATCCGCGGAATGAAGATGTCGCCTTCGCGGATCGAGAGGCTCTCGCCGTACGAGCGGTACTCCGGCGGCCGATCCACGCCCTTGTCGAAGATCTTCAGCTTCTCCCGCGGCTGCATGTCGTCGAACACCACCATCCGGTTGGAGCCCACGATGGTCAGCCGCCGCTCCTTGTGCGGATCGAGCCAGGACATCTGGACGTGGGCCAGCGCCCCGGACCCGAACTCGAGCGTGAGGAACACCACGTCCTCGATCCCGGGCTGGAGGTAGCTGTGCCCGCGCGCCGCCACGGACGCCGGTCGAGCCCCAAGCAGGAAGCGCGCCACGGACACGTCGTGCGGGCCGAAGCTCCACAGGGCGTTCTCGTCGGGCCGGACCTGGCCGAGATTCACGCGCTGGCTGTAGAGGTAGAAGATCTGACCCAGGTCCCCGGCTTCCAGCATCTCCCGCAGCCGGACGATGGCCGGGTGGAACAGCAGGAGATGTCCCGCCACCACGGGGACGCCCTTGCGGTCGGCAAGCGCCGCCACCCGCCGGGCCTCGGCCGCGGTCAGCGCAAACGGCTTCTCGACGAGGACCGGGAGGCCGCGCTCGATCGCGGCCGTCGCCAGGCCTGGGTGATCCACCGCGGGGGTCGCGACCACCACCGCGTCGGCCCCGGCCAGCGCCTCGTCCACGTCCGCCGTCACCGTCGTGGCGGGGAATTGGCGGGCCACCTGGGCGCGCCGCTGGGCGTCCACGTCGCACACCGCGGCAAGCTCGGCCTCCGGAAGCCCCGCAATGGTGCGGACGTGGTTGCGTCCCCAGCTGCCGGCGCCGATCACCGCCACGCGCACGCGGCTCATCGCAGCGCCCGCCGCACGGTCGCGATCACTTCGTCCCGCTGGGCCGGCGTCAGCTCCGGGTACACCGGCAGCGAGACGACCTCGCGGCTCGCCCGCTCCGCCTCGGGAAACTGGCCGTCGCGGTAGCCCAGGGCGGCGAAGCACGGCTGGAGGTGCAGCGGCTTCGGATAGTAGACCGCGCACCCGATCCCGGCCGCCTTGAGCGCCGCCACCAGGTCGTCCCGCCGGGCGCACCGCACCGTGTACTGGTGGTAGATGTGCTCGTTGGCGGGATCCGTGGCCGGCGGCGTCAGCCCGTCGAGGTCGGCAAAGGCCGCCGTGTAGGCCGCGGCGTGCGCGCGACGCGCCCCGCTCCACCGCGCAAGGTGCGGCAGCTTGGCCTTGAGGACGGCCGCCTGGATCGTATCGAGGCGGCTGTTGGTTCCGACTTCGTCGTGGTGATACTGCTTGGCGCCGCCGTGCGTGCGGAGCCGCCGCAGGCGCGCGCCGAGGTCGGCGTCCTGCGTCACGATCATGCCGCCGTCCCCCCACGCGCCCAGGTTCTTGCTCGGGAAGAACGAGAAGGCGCCCACCGTGCCCAGCTCCCCCGCCATCGCCCAGGCGCCCTCGATCCGCCGCCGCGCCCCGATTGCCTGCGCGCCATCCTCCACCACCGCAAGGCCGCGGGCGGCCGCCACTGCCATCACGCGTTCCATCGGCGCCATCTGCCCGTACAGGTGAACCGGGACGATCGCGCGGGTCCGCGGGGTCACGGCGCCCGCCACCTGCTCCACGTCGAGGTTGAACGTGCCGGGCTCGATGTCCACGAACACGGGCCGCCCCCCCGCGTTCCAGATCGCGCCCGCCGTCGCGAAGAACGTGAACGGCGACGTGATCACCTCGTCGCCCGGGGCAATCAGGGCCTTGAGCGGCAACAGGAGGGCGTCGGTCCCGCTCGCGCAGGCGATGGCCTCGCGCGTGCGGCACAGACCCGCGATGGCGCACTCGAGCTCGGCCACCGCGGGACCCATGATGAAGGCCTGCGACTCCACGGCCGCCATCACGGCGGGCAGGACGTCGCCCCGGATGGCGGCAAACTGGGCCTTGAGATCCAGCAGGGGAACAGGCATGTAAGGTCTTTTTGAGTAAGGGCTTACGGCGCGCAACCATACAGCGTAACCACCCGGAGGCCCTCCGGTCAAACCGGCCGCAGCGTTTCCCCCTTTTCCTCGTACCGCGCGCCGCATGCGGCGCACGCGCCCACCCCCGCGCTCACCGTGAGTCGCTCCCCGCATTGACACATCCAGCCCATCCGGCGCGCGGGCACGCCCAGCAGGAGTCCGTATGCCGGCACGTCCGCCGTGACCACGGCACCCGCGCCGATGAACGCGTACGCGCCGAGCGTGACACCGCAGACAATGGTCGCGTTCGCGCCGATGCTGGCGCCGCGGCGCACCAGCGTGGCGCGGTACTCGTGCTTGCGCGAGACGTGGCTCCGCGGATTGACAACGTTCGTGAAGACGCACGACGGGCCGCAGAACACGTCGTCCTCCAGCTCCACGCCTTCGTAGATCGAGACGTTGTTCTGGATCTTGACGTTGTTGCCGATCTTCGTGCCGGGCATCACGACGACGTTCTGCCCGAGGCTGCACCGTTCCCCGATCACCGCCCCCGGCATCACGTGACAGAAATGCCAGATCTTGGTCCCGGCGCCGATCTGGGCTCCCGCATCCACGAAGGAGCTTTCGTGTACGAAATAGTCCGCCATAGCATCTCCGTGGGGCGCCACCGGCCGACCGGCCTAGGCGGCCCCGATCAGTTGGACCTCGAGGTCGAGCGCAATGCCAAACCGCTGCGCGACGCGGTCGCGCACCGCGTCCATCACGCGCCGCACGTCGGCGGCCGACGCCCCACCGACGTTCACGATGTAGTTGCCGTGGATCGGGGACACCTCCGCGTCGCCGATGCGGAACCCCGTGAGGCCGGCCGCCTCGATGAGCTGGCCCGCGGTACGCAACTCCCGCGGCTCTCCTCCCGCCGCGTCGGGCGACAGCACGATGGTATCCGTCGGATTCCGGAACACCGATCCGCAGCAGGCCTCGCTGAAGGGGGTGCCCGCCTTCCGCCATCGGAGGTGCTCCGTGATCTCCGCGGAGAGCCGGTCCGGATTCCCCGGGGTGAGCGCGAGATCGGCGGCAAGCACCACCACGCCGGTGAGGCCGGACGACCGGTACCGCCACGCGATGGCGGCCCCGGGCCGGTGCTCGACGGTGCCGTCGGCCCGAACGAGCGTCACCGACCGCACCACGTGACGGAACTCCTGGCCGTGCGCGCCCGCGTTCATGGAGACGCCGCCACCCACCGTCCCCGGGACGCCCACGAGCCGATGCACGCCGGCCAGCCCGCGCTGCGCCGACCGCCGGGCAAGCAGCGGCGTCGGCAGACCGGCGCCCACCTCCCACCCACCGTCGTGCTCCCGGATCGCGGACAGGGCCCGGCCGATCCGGACCACGAGCCCGCGAAACCCGGCATCCTCCACGAGCACGTTCGACCCCAGGCCGAGGGCCACCCAGGGGACGTCGTATCCGCGAACGACCGCGAAGGCCCGCTGAACATCCTCGGCGCTCTCCGGCTCCAGCAGCGCGTCCGCGGGCCCGCCGATCCGGTAGGTGGTGTAGGGCGCGAGCGGCTCGTCCACCATCACCCGGCCCGGGCAGGAACGCTCGAGCGCGGCGACCCAGGCGGTGGTCATGGAACCGCGAGGCCCAGCCCCTTTCGTCCCAACCAGCGCTCGGCGGCGCCCGTCATCTCGTACCACTCCTGGAGGCACCGCACCTGTCCCTCCCGGCTCCGCAGCGCCAGGATGGCGTCACACGCGGCGCTCGCCGCCGACATCGTCGTCGAATACGGCAACCGGTGCTGCAACGCCGCGCGCCGCATGATGTAGTCGTCGCGCTGGGTCAACTTGCCGAGCGGGGTGTTGATCAGGAGCTGAATCGCGCCGCTGCTGATCAGGTCCACGGCGTTCGGCCGCCCCTCGTGCACCTTGGCGATCGCGCGGGCGGGCACGCCCCGCTGCACCAGGTACCGGGCCGTTCCCGCGGTGGCGAACACCACGAACCCCATCTCGTGGAACCGGCGGGTGATGGGGAGGACGGTGGGCTTGTCCGAGTCGTTGACCGTGACGAGAATTGCGCCGGACAGCGGCAGGGCGCCGTCGGCGCCGATCTGGGCCTTCGCGAACGCCATCCCGAAGCTGTCCGCGATGCCCATGACTTCGCCGGTGGAACGCATCTCGGGCCCCAGCAGGGTGTCCACGCCCGGCAGCTTGGAGAACGGGAACACCGCCTCCTTGACCGCCACGTACGGGATCTGCATCTCGTCCGGCACGCCCGCCTCGTCCAGCGTGTGCCCCACCATCACCGCGGCCGCGAGCTTGGCAAGCGGCACTCCCGTGGCCTTGCCCACGAACGGGATGGTGCGCGATCCCCGCGGGTTGACCTCGAGCACGTACACGACGCCGTCCTTGATGGCGTACTGCACGTTGAGCAGCCCCACCACGCCGAGCGCTTCCGCGAACGCCCGGGTGTGCGCGCGCATCACGTCCACGGCCTCTTCCGTGATGAGGTACGGCGGGAGCACGCAGGCGGAATCGCCGGAGTGGATCCCGGCGTCCTCGATGTGCTGCATGACCCCGCCGATCGCGCACCGCGTCCCGTCGGCGATCGCGTCCACGTCCGCCTCGAACGCATCCTCGAGAAACCGATCAATGAGCACCGGGTGTCCGGGGGCCGCGCGCACCGCCGTCTCGAAATACCGCCGGAGCGACGCCTCGTCGTAGACGATCTCCATGGCCCGCCCGCCGAGCACGTAGGAGGGGCGCACGAGCACCGGGTATCCGACGCGGGCGGCCACCGCGGCCGCCTCATCCACCGTGTTGGCGGTACCGTTGGGCGGCTGCCGGACGCCCAATTCGCGGGTGAGCGCCTCGAACCGGCGGCGATCCTCCGCGATGTCAATCGCGTCGGAGCTGGTCCCGAGGATGCGCGCGCCCGCCGCCTCGATCCCCTTTGCCAGCTTGAGCGGCGTCTGGCCACCGAGCTGCACAATGACGCCCTTCGGGTCTTCGAGCCGCAGGATCTCCAGGACGTCCTCGAGCGTGAGCGGCTCGAAATAGAGCTTGTCGGAGATGTCGAAGTCGGTGGAGACCGTCTCCGGATTCGAGTTGATCATGATCGTCCGGTAGCCCAGCTCCCGCAGCGCCAGCCCGGCGCGGACGCAGCAGTAGTCGAACTCGACGCCCTGCCCGATCCGATTGGGGCCGCTGCCGAGGATCACGATGCCCTGCTCCCCGAACGGTTCCGACTCGTTCTCCTCGTCGTACGAGGAGTAGAGGTACGGCGTGCTCGACGGAAACTCGCCCGCGCACGTGTCCACCATCTTGAAGGCCGGATGGATGCGCAGGCCCCAGCGTCGCTCGCGAACGGCCGCCTCGGTCTCGCCCCGCAGGTCCGCGAGCATGCGATCCGAGAACCCCATCCGCTTCATGTCGCGCAGCAACGTCGCGTCCGGCTCGGTCGTGTCCCGGTACCGGTCCTCCGCGCGGACGAGGTCCGCCAGCTGCTCCAGGAACCACGGGTCTATCCCGGTGCGCTCGGCAATCTCGGTCACGCCCAGGCCCGCCACGAGGGCCCGCTTGATCTGGAACACCCGCTCCGGCGTCGGCCGGCCCAGCGCCGCGCGCAGCTCCTCGACGTCGCCCGTCTCGAGCCGGTCGTCCTCCGGGCGGGCGGCCGCGACCCATCCGGGGCGGTCAATCTCCAGCGCGCGCAGCCCCTTCTGGAAGGCCTCCTTGAACGTCCGGCCGATGGCCATGGACTCGCCCACCGACTTCATCTGCGTCGTGAGCGTGGGATCGGCCGTCGGGAACTTCTCGAATGCAAAGCGCGGGCACTTCACCACCACGTAGTCGAGCACGGGCTCGAAGGACGCCGGTGTCGTTTTCGTGATGTCGTTCGGCAGCTCGTCCAGCCGGTAGCCGACGGCCAGCTTGGCCCCGATCCGCGCGATCGGGAACCCGGTGGCCTTCGAGGCGAGCGCGGAGGACCGGGAGACGCGCGGATTCATCTCGATCACCAGCTGCTCGCCGGTCCGCGGATCCACCGCGAACTGGATGTTGCAGCCCCCGGCGGCCACGCCGATCTCGCGGATGATGGCGATGGCGCTGTCCCGCATCCGCTGGTACTCCCGATCGGTGAGCGTCATGGCGGGGGCCACGGTGATCGAGTCCCCGGTGTGCACGCCCATCGGGTCGAAGTTCTCGATGGAGCACACGATGACGACGTTGTCGCTGCCGTCCCGCATGACCTCCAGCTCGAACTCCTTCCAACCGAGCACGGACCGCTCGACGAGCGCGGTGTGGGTGGGCGACAGATCGAGGCCGCGCTCGAGCAGCGTCCGGAACTCCTCGGCGTTGTAGGCCACGCCGCCGCCGGTCCCGCCCAGGGTGAACGACGGCCGGATGATGGCGGGGAATCGCGTGTCCTCGACCGCCACCAATCCCTCCTCGACCGAGCCGACCATGCGGCCGCGGGGGACGGCGAGTCCGATCCGCGCCATGGCGTCCGCGAACTCCTTCCGGTCCTCGGCCATCCGGATCGCCCGGGCGTCGGCGCCGATCAGCTCCACGCCGTACTTCTCGAGCGTCCCGTCCTGGTGCAGCGCCATCGCCACGTTGAGGGCCGTCTGCCCGCCCATGGTGGGGAGCAAGGCGTCCGGCCGCTCGCGGGCGATGACCTTGGCCACCCAGGTGGCCGTGACCGGCTCGATGTAGGTCCGGTCCGCCAGCTCGGGGTCGGTCATGATGGTCGCCGGATTCGAGTTGACCAGGATGACCCGGTAGCCCTCTTCCTTCAGCGCCTTGATGGCCTGCGTGCCGGAGTAGTCGAACTCGGCTGCCTGCCCGATGACGATCGGGCCGGAGCCGACGAGCAGAATGCTCTCGATGTCAGCGCGTTTGGGCACGAGCGATCTCGTCCAATGCGTCGTCCAGCGTGCGCCGCGGGCGCCATCCCGTGTCGTCTCGCAGCCGCGTGGCGTCCCCCACGAGGTGCGGGATGTCCGCCGGACGCGTCATCGTGGGGTCCACGGCCGCGCGCACATCCGCGCCCAACCGGGCCCGGAGCCGTTCGAAGATCTCGCGAATGGACACGCCCAGCCCGGACGCCACATTGTAGCACCCCCCAGGTGTTCCGCGCTCGATCAAGGCCAGATAGGCATCCACGACGTCGTCCACATGCAGAAAGTCGCGGACCGGATCCAGGTTGCCGACCGGCACGTCACGGCGCCCGGTCCGCTGGGCCTCATGGATCCGCTGCGCAAAGGCCGGGATGACGAACCGCGTGTCCTGCCCCGCGCCCGTATGCGGAAACGGGCGGACCACGATGACCGGCAACCCGGTCCGGCGCCCAGCCTCGGCGGCCGCGACCTCGGCGCCGAGCTTCGAGGCCGCATAAGGCGAGCAGGGGGCTGGCGGGTCGGACTCGGCGCGGGCGCGCGGGGCATCACCCGCGCCGTACACCTCCGCCGTGGACACGAGCAGCAGCAGGGGCGCGGCCGGAGCCGATGCGGCAAGGGCCTCGCAGAGGCGCGCCGTGCCGGCGGCGTTGATCTCCCAGGCAACGCCCGGATCGCGGCGGGCGTCCGCGCCGGAGGCAACCGCCGCCAGATGGACCACGACGTCACAGCCTCCCTGCGCGACCTCCCGGACGGATGCGTCGTCGCGCAGATCGAAGGGACGGACCGTCACGTCACCCAGGCGAGGCGCCGTGCCACGTCGAATGGCCGCGGTGACCGCATGCCCGTCCGCGGCGAGGCGGCGGACCACCCGCCCGCCAACGAAGCCGTCAGCTCCGGTGACCAGAACCCGCACGGCGACCGAGGCGTTCGAGATCGGCGTCCACCATCATCGTCACCAGCTCGTGGAACCCGACCTTGGGCTCCCAGGCAAGCCGGGTGCGGGCTTTGCCCGGATCGGCGAGCAGCAGGTCCACCTCCGCCGGCCGCACGAGCGCCGGATCCACGCGCACGTACCGCTCCCAGTCCAGACCGACGTGGCCAAACGCCACCTCGGCGAACTCGCGAACGGAGTGGGTCGCTCCCGTGCCCACCACGAAGTCGTCCGGCTCCGGCTGCTGGAGCATCCGCCACATCGCATCCACGTAATCTCCGGCGAACCCCCAGTCCCGGCGCGCGTCCAGGTTGCCCAGCCGCAACTCCGACGCGTGCCCGAGTTTGATGGCGGCCACACCGTGGGTGATCTTCCGCGTCACGAACTCGAGCCCCCGCCGGGGGGACTCGTGATTGAACAGAATCCCGCTGCATGTGAACAGCCCGTAGGACTCCCGGTAGTTCACGGAAATCCAGTGCCCGTAGGCCTTCGCCACCCCGTAGGGCGACCGCGGATGGAAGGGCGTGCTCTCGCGCTGCGGCACTTCCATGGCCTTCCCGAACATTTCCGAGGAACTGGCCTGATAGAACCGGGCCGAGGGACGGGCGAGCCGCACGGCCTCGAGGAGCCGCGTGACCCCCAGCGCGGTGAACTCGCCGGTGAGCACCGGCTGCGTGAACGAGGTCGGCACGAAGCTCTGGGCCGCGAGATTGTAGACCTCATCCGGCTCGACGTCCCGGATGACCATGGTCAACGAATGCTGATCGAGCAGATCGGCCGCGACGATCTCCACGCGATCGAGCAGGTGGCCAATGCGCTCGTAGGAATCGTGGGAGGTCCGCCGCACCACGCCGACCACCCGGTACCCTTTGGCGAGGAGCAGTTCGGCCAGGTACGAGCCGTCCTGGCCCGTCACTCCGGTGATCAGCGCGGTTGGCATGCGGGTGACTCCGTCCCCTTGAGCATGGGCACGTAAGATACTATCTTGGTTCTCTGCAAGAACTTGGCAACCCGGGACGATGAGAGTGGAACGTGGCGCGAGTCTGTGATATCTGCGGCAAGGGGCCGGCGAGCGGCAACAACGTCAGCCACGCCAACAACAAGACGCGGCGGCGCTGGTATCCCAATCTCCAGCCGGTGCGCGTGCTGGTGGATGGGGCGCCCACCCGGATCCGGGCCTGCACCCAGTGCATCCGGTCCGGCAGGGTCGTGAAGGCGCCGCGCGGCGCCGCGGCCTCCGCGTAGCCGCCGCGGATCCGGCCACACAAAAAAACGGGGACCGCGAGGTCCCCTTTTTCGTTGCCGCACCACGCCCGCCCTCACTCGG
>Ga0302046_10001888_pt1 | contig 19584 bp, 14 predicted proteins | sample RVTome_11_FD_200261 | JGI IMG/M metagenome (GOLD analysis project Ga0302046, IMG submission 200261) | Soil microbial communities from uranium-contaminated site in the Upper Colorado River Basin, Wyoming, United States - RVT147D111 (version 2) ...
AGCCGTTCATCAACGCGCGCGTCCTGAACCGTCGGGTTTACGGCGAAGTGTCGCGCTCTGGAGAGTGGGACGTTGCGCCGACAGAATTCGGGACGATCTACACCCCACTCGGATCCGGTAGCCAGACGGTACTGTTGACGCGCACGTCGTCCGATGGTTCAGGCGAGTACTTGTCGATCGACGTTGCTGCTCCGGGAGTGTACATCATCACGGAAGACTTCCTTTGGTTCGAGTACTTGGGCCGCCCGGTGGTGCCTGACACGTCGTCTGGCTACGAAGGCGTCGACCTATCCCGTGCACGTCCCCCGACCGAGAAATGTTGGGACACAGACACGCTTGACGACTGGACGTACGAGGGCGACTGTTGGGGATTGACAACGTACAGCTTGGGGACGCAATGCTGGGTAAAGAAGTGTGATCGCGAGACGGGCGACTGTGACTTGATAGTAGACACTCAGGGCGGGGATCCGACAACGTACAACGGAGACTGCCAGGACAATCCACCAGATCAGACTACAAGGTGCGGCGACGATCTCTGCTTCACCTACTAGGAGGTGCAGATCCGTCGTCTGGTTCTCGGTGCCCTGGCCTTCGGGCTGCTCGGCGGAACCGTCGTCTGGTTCGGTTCCAGTCCACTACGGTCGACGCTCCGGGACGAATCGGCAGTCGCGCCGGCGCCCGCGTCGACTTCGGAGTCTGCGTGGCGGGCGGAGCTAGCCGCGGTCCGGCAGCAAGTATCGAGCTTGCAAGAGCGGCTGCAACGTTTGGAGGAGCTGCTAACGGAATCTGTGCGCAGACCGGCGGGCGAGGTGCAAGCGGGCGAGGACCCAACAACGACTCGGTTGGATGTTCTGAAAACGCAGGAGATCGTCGGAGAGGTTTTCAGAGAGCGAGAATTCGCGATGGCGTTGCGTGAGGCGCGATCGGTGGCTCGGGAGAATGTCTCGTCAGGACGGGTGCCTGACAATCAAGAAGAGCGTTTGGCGCAAATACTCGCGAAGGTCCGCGTCGCAGTGAACGAGCTCCAGGATCAGGTAGGACTACAACTCACGCCCTCCAAGAAGAACGAATTCGTTCTCGAGGAAGGCAGGAAAGAGCTAATCCGGTGGGCCATTCCGGAGCTAATGGCGCTCAGCGGTGATCTTCAGAAGGCTTGTGACATTCTCAACTCGTGGGTCGGCTACGAAGCTTTGTACTGCTCGACACGACAGGCTCGCGAGCTTCTCGATGGCGGCGGGTGAACACCGGCTTCGTGCAACACTTCGTGTGACGGGAATCTGCGGTAGCCAACTCGCTGGACGCCCACAGAGCTCTGGAGCCCTGAGCGCTGCTGAGGGGAGGCCGCAGGCTGGCCGCAGGCGCCCTACGGCCCGGCCTCCCTACGGCCCCCGCTCGCGCCAGTACACCTCGCGCTCCTCCGGCCGGTAGATGCGCTCTGCCTCGCGCGGGCGCTCGAAGTACGGCCGGTACTCGGGCGGCATGCTGGCGCGCAGGCGGTCGAGCGTGCGCAGGTACTCTTCCTTGCTCGCGTGGCGCTTGCCGAGCTTGGTCCTCGGGAGCGCGTAGAACTTGAAGCGCTGTCCGATCACGAACAGCACGGCGTGGGCCTGCTCGGACGGGCGCGTGGCGACGAGCTCGCGCGCGATGCTCTCCAGCCGCTCGGGCTGGTCGTGGTAGCGCTCGGCGATCGTGCTCGCGAGGACGGCATCGGCGTGCCCGGGCCGGCTCCAGCTCGCGCGGGCGCCCTGGAAGTCGCAGCGCGCGAGCGTCCCCGCGACCGACACCGCGAGCACGAGCGCGAGCGCGCCGAGGGCCGCGCGCGCGCTCCAGCCGGGGCGGCGCCCGAGCGCCTGGAACCCGACGCCGGCGGCGAGCGAGAGCCAGGGCAGGAGCGGCATCGCGTAGCGCAGGTCCTGCACGAAGCCGTGGCGCACGCGGAAGCCGCTGACGACGTAGGCGAGGACGTAGAGCACCGGGTACGTCCATAGGATCACGGACAAGCGGAATGGCAGCCGCGCCGCGCCGGAGGCTTCTCGGACGCTCGCGCGCGAGCCGAAAACCCAGCCGGCGCCGGCGAGCCCGAGCAGCGCCGAGTACGCGAGCAGGTCGAGCACCACGCCCGGGATCCCGGGCGAAGGCGAGTCGAAGACGGCGGGCAGGTCGAGCGCGACCAGGCGCGCGGCGGCCGCGAGCTCGGAGGCCAGCGACTCGCTCTCTGCGACGCGCTGGCCGAGGCCCTGCGAGTACGGCGCGAGGCCCGCGAAGGCGTGCGCGACCTGGTAGGCGAGCCAGGGCGCGAGGCCGAGCGCGCCGCCGGCGAGGCGCGCCGCGAAGCGCGGGCGCAGGAAGAACCGCCGGTCGGCGAAGAAGTCGAACACGAGCAGCGTCGCGACCAGCACGAGGGCGAGGTAGCCGAAGTAGACGCAGAACCCCGCGACGGCGCCCAGGACGAACGCGCCCCGCGCGCTCGGCGCCTCGTGGTAGCGCAGGAACGCGTACAGGAGCCCGATCCCGAGCGCCGCGCCCTCCAGGTGCGTGCCCCAGGCCGTGGCCGCGACGATCGAGTAGCCCGCCGAGGTCAGCGCGAAGAGCAGCCCGCCCGCCCACCCCGCGCGCCGGCCCGCGTAGCGGTCGAGGACGAGGAACGCGAAGAGCACGCCGAGCAGCGCGAAGGGCAGCGTCGAAAGGCGCATCACCGCCACCGTGTCGGGCAAGAGCGCGTAGAGCGGCGCGACGAGCAGCACGATCACCAGCGAGCCGCCCGAGAAGTGGTTCACCTGGTAGTCCTGCAGCGGGAGCAGCGGCCCGTCGAGCAGGTCGCGCGCCGCCGTCCCGCGCCAGAGCTCCTCGACGATGCCCTGTCCATCCGGCGCCAGGTCCGCGGGCGGCGCGAGGATGACGACGAGCTTCCAGAGGACGCACAGGCCGAGCAGCACGCCGAGCGCTCGCCAGCGCGACGTCTTCGCGGATCGCGCGTTCATCGCCGGCGGTACCATTCCCAGAACGCCTCGCGGTCCGCGGGGCCGAAGCGCGGCGCGCCCGGCCCGCGGCGCTCGAAGTAGGGCCGGTACTGCTCCGGAACGCGCGACATCAGGAACGCGCGCGCCGCCTCGGCGTGGGCCTGGATCTCGCGAAAGCGCGGCGAGGGGTCGCGTTCGGCCAGCGTCTGCTCGAGCTGCATCCCCATCCCGAAGAACAGCTCGTGCGCGACCTCGGGCGGGCGCCTCGACACCGCGCCGTCGACGGCGCGCCGCAGGCGCTCGGCGTCGTCGACGTAGGTCAGCGCGACGAAGCGGCCGAAGGCGGCGTACGAGTAGCCCGGCGTCGCGAAGTCGGCTCCCAGGCGAGCGGGGTCCGCCATGCGCAGCGTGGCGAAAAGGCCCGCTGCGCAGAGCGCGAGCGCCCACGAGACGGCGGCCGCGCGCGCCGCCCGGCCCGCGCCCGCGAGCGCGTCGAGGCCGACGCCCGCGGCGAGGCACAGGAAGGGGTAGGTGACGTAGACGTAGCGGTAGGAGATCGCCGCGTCGGGGAGCTGGCCGACCTTGAAGTCGGTGACGCCGTACGCGAGCGCGAAGGCCAGCGGATAGGCGGCGAAGAGCAGCACGGGGTGCAGCGCGGCGGGCGCGAGCCCGCGCGCCGGGACCGCGCGCAGGACGCGGCCCAGCGACGAGCGCGCCGCGTACACGCCGCCGGCGGCGAGGGCCACGAACGAGAGCGCGAAGACGACGTTCCACGCCGGCCCGAGGGCGCCCAGGAAGAACGAGTCCGGGAACGCGCGCCACGCGAGGTCGGCCACGCGCTCGAGGAAGCCGGCGTCGGAGCGCTTCGGGTTCGCGTTGCCGCCCAGCGTCCGGCCGTAGATCGAGAGCCCGGCGAATCCGTGCGAGACGTTGTACGCCAGCCAGGGCGCGAGCCCGAGCGCGAAGCCGAGGGCGGCGGCGCCGAGCTCGCGGCGCGCGAAGAAGAGCTTGTCGCACAGGAGGCGGAAAGCCGCCAGCACTCCGATCGCGATCAGCACGATGTAGCCGAAGTAGACGGCGAAGCCGGCGACGAGCCCCGTGAGGAAGGCCGAGCGCAGCCCCGGCCGCGCGCTGGAGTGCCACGTCCGCAGGTAGAGGTAGAAGAGCGCCAGGGCGAGGGCGTTGCCCTCGACGTGGCTGCCGAACGCCGTGATCGACACCAGCGCGTAGCCCGGCGCGGGCAGCGCGAAGAGCAGCCCGCCGAACCAGGCGGCACGCCTGGAGACGAAGCGCTCGAGGATCAGGAAGAGCAGCGCCGCGGCCACGCCGCCGAAGGCGAGCGTCGTCAGCTTGAGCGTCGTGATCGACGGGCCGAAGAGCGCGAAGAGCGGTACCGCGAGCAGAGCGACGACGAGCGAGCCGCCGAAGAACGGCGCGAACTGGTAGTCGAGCACGCCCAGGATCGGTCCGTCGAGCAGCTCGAGCGCCGTCGTTCCACGGTGCAGCTCCTCGCCGACGTGCGTGACGCCCAGGCCCTGCTTGCCCACGACGTAGAGGTCCGCGCGCGGCGCGAGCACGACGAAGAGCTTGGGCAGCGTCGCCACGAGCACCACGAGGAGGGTGGCCCGGGCCGTCGAGAGGCGCGTCACTCCGCAGCTCCCCTCGGCGTCACCTGCACGCGCCCGCGGTGGACGGCGACCTCGACCGCGCACGGCGGCTCGAGCAGCTCGGCGTACGCCTCGAGGCTGTAGCCGTGCAGCAGCACGACGCTGCGCGCGCCCGGCCCGAGCGGCGCCGGGATGCGCGGCCGCAGGCCCTCGAGGACGAAGGCGCTCTGCGGGCTCGCGCGCAGCTCGCTCTCGTAGCGCGCCAGGAACTCGGTGGCCGCGGCGCTTGCGCGCGGCCACTCGTCGTAGGCGTGGAACAGCGCCGAGTAGCGCACGTGCGAGAGCGCGAGCGCGCCGACGAGCGCGAGCGTCAGCGCGGCGCGCAAGCGCGCGCGTCCCGCCAGCAGGCTCTGCGCGGCCTCGGCGAGCAGCAGACCGGCGAGCATCGCCCAGGCCGCGACGAAGACGAGCGCGTACCACTCCTCGACCAGGCCCGCGAGGCTGCTCACCGCGAAGAGCGCGGCGCACCAGATTGCCAGGAAGGCGAGGCCGCGCCGCAACCCCTGGGACGCGGCCGGCGCGCGCTTCGGGCGCCAGGCGAGGGCGGCGGCGAGGACCACGAGCGCCGCGCCGGCGAGCAGGATGGCGGCCGGGGCGTGCGTCTGGTCGGCGAGGAACGGCTGCGGATAGAGCACGCGTGCGAGGAACGGCAGCGCGAGCTCGCGCATGCGCGCGAGGCCGGCCGTGAACGACACGTCGTGCCCTCCCAGCCCCCCGAACACGAGCGTGCGCATGGCGAGGTAGAGCGCCACGCCGGACCAGCATGCCGCGCTCGCGCGCGCCGCCCGCGCGAGCCGCGCCCGCAGCGCGCCGGCCCCGGCGCGCTGGAAGTGCAGGGCGAAGACGAGGAGCCCGACGGCGACCCCCGTTTCCTTGGAGGCTGCCGCGCACCATGCGAGCAGCCCGGCGCGCAGCCCGCAGAGGCGCCCGCCGCGCGGTCCCAGCGCGTCGATCGACGCCCAGAGCAGGAACAGGAGGCACAGCGCGTCCGCGCGGCGCGGCGGGACCGGCACGACCTCGACCTGCACGGGGTGCAGCACGAAGAGGACCGCGGCGAGGACCCCGGCGAGAGCCGAGCGTGCACCGGGGCGCTCGCCGAAGAGCCGGCGCGTGAGCACCGCGACGAAGGCGCCGTTCGCGACGAGGACGGCGAGGTCGGTGGCGTGGTAGGCGAGCGGGGCGAGCCCGGAGATCGCGTAGTCCAGCGCGAAGCTGGCGTGCACGAGCGGCCGGTAGAAGCGCCCCGTCGGGAAGCGCCCGCCCATCAGCTCGTCGCCGAGGAGCCCCGCGAGGTCCGCGACCGACTGCACGCGCGCCGCGGCGATCAACGGGTAGCTGTCGTATCCCAGCAGCGCGAGCCCCGGTACCCAATGGAACGCGGCGATCACCAGGAGGACCAGGAGGGCGAGGGGGACCAGCGGGGCGAGCGCGCGCGCCGGGTTGCGCTGCGGCGGCGGCGGGGGCGATCGGTCGTCGGCGCTCAAGGAATCGGACCGGGAAGTCGACGGATCCCATGCTACTTCCTCGCACGGGCGGGTTCCGCCCGCTCGCCGGCTATACTCCGCCCGCCTCCCCGCCGCCATGCCCGCGCCGCGCGTCTCGGTGCTGATCCCGACGCTCCACGCCGAGCCCTACCTCGCGGAGCTGATCCCCGCCCTCGAGTCCCAGGAGGTCGAGGGCGGACACGAGGTGCGCGTGCTCGACTCGGACTCGCGCGACTGCACGCGGCAGATCCTGCGCTCGCGCGGCATCGCCGTCACCTGGATGCCGCGCGAAGAGTTCGCCCACGGCTCCGCGCGCAACGCGCTCGCGAGCGAGGCGCGCGGCGAGCTCTTCGTCTTCCTCAGCCAGGACGCGCTGCCGCGCGGCACGGACTTCCTCGCGCGGCTCGTCGAGCCGTTCGCCGACGAGCGCGTCGGCGCCACCCGCGCGCGCATCCTGCCGCGCCCGGCGGACGACCCGCTCACCGCGCGCACCGTGCTCGCCGATCCCGAAGCCTCCGACGAGCCGTCGGTCCTCGACGGCGTGCCCGGTGCATCCGGAGGCCCGGGGGAGCCGGGGCGCCCGGCCGGCGAGCTCCTGCCCGAGGTGCGCTTCTCCAACGTCGCGAGCTGCCTGCGCCGCGCGGCGCACGCGGCGCTGCCTTTCCCGGCCGTGCCCTTCGCGGAGGACCTCGCCTGGGCCGTGCAGGCGCTCGCCGCCGGGTGGCGCATCGCCTTCGTGCCGCGGGCGGTCGTGTACCACGCGCACGCCTACACGCCGGCGCAGGCGTTCGAGCGCTACCGCGTCGACGCCGCGGCGCTGCGGCGCTTCTTCGGGCACCGGGTCCGCCCGACGCTCTTCTCGGTGGCGCGCGGCATCGCCCACGAGGTGCGCGAGGACGTGCGCTTCGTCCGCGCGCGGGGCGGCGCGCGGCACCTCCTGCGCTCGCCGGGCCTGCGCTCGGCGCAGATCCTCGGGCAGTACTTCGGCAGCCGCGGGTGGCGGCTCTCCTCCGCCGGCGGCGAGGCGACGCGGAGCTTCGTGTGAAGGTCCATGGCTCGCGGGGTTGGCGCGCCGTACGCCGCGCGCTCTACTGAGCCGCTCGAATGCGTCCGATCCGTTCGATATCGGTGCTCATGCCGACGTTCGAGGGCCGCCAGTTCCTGGACCGCGCCCTTCGCGCGCTGTCGCGGCAGGAGGTCCCTCTGCCCTGGGACGTGCACGTGGTCGACTCGGGCTCGACCGACGGCACCTTCGAGCTGCTCCTCGACTGGAAGGCGCGCTTCCCCGTCCCGATGGCGGTCGAGCGCATCCACAAGGTCGAGTTCGACCACGGCGACACACGCAACCGCCTGGCGGCGCGCTCGCGCGGGGACCTGCTCGCGTACTTGACGCAGGACGCCATCCCGACCTCGCCGCGCTGGCTGGCGACGCTCGCCGGGAACTTCGCCGACGAGCGCGTCGGCGCGGCGAGCTGCCGCAACGTCCCGCGCAGCGACGCGGAGATCCTGACGCGGATCTTCAGCGCGCGCGATCCCGGCTACTCGACGGCGCGGCGCGAGACGCGGCTCTCCGACCCCGAGGCGTACGCGGTGCTCTCGCCCGACGAGCGCCGCGAGCTGTACCAGTTCAACGACGTGGCGTCCGCGGTCCGGCGCGAGCTCTGGGAGCGCCACCCCTTCCCGCGCACGAGCTTCGGGGAGGACGTCCTGATGGCCCGCGCGCTGCTCGAGGCGGGCTACACGGTCGTCTACGACGCCGAGGCGACCGTCGAGCACAGCCACGACTACGGTGTCGAGGAGACCTACGCGCGCGGCTTCGTCGACGGGCGCTTCAACGCCGAGTGGCTGGGCCGCACCTGCGTCGGCTCGCCGTACGACGTCGGCTTGATCGCCGAGCGCGAGCTCGCGCGGGACGCCCTGGCCCTCGCCGAGCTGGGCCTCGACCCGCTGCACGAGGCGCAGCTCCTGGAGCGCGCGCGCGAGCTGCGCGAGGCGGGCCTGCGCGGGCTCCACGACGGCGGACGCACGGCGCGGCGCCGCCCGACCACGCGCGTGCTCAGCGGCGCGCCGCTGCACGTGCTCTACGTCGTGCACGGCTTTCCGCCCGACACCTGGGCCGGCACCGAGGTCTACACCTATAACCTGGTCAAGGAGATGACCCGGCGCGGCCACCGCTGCACGATCCTCGCGCGCGTGCCGGCGGACGAGCGCGAGCTGCCCGACTTCTCGGTCGAGGACGCCGAGTTCCAGGGCCTGCGCGTGCTGCGGCTGACGCACCGGCTGCAGCACGCGAGCCTGCGCGAGAGCTACCACCAGCCGCGCGTCGACGCCGTCTTCGACGAGGTCCTCGCGCGCGAGCGGCCCGACGCCGTGCACTTCCAGCACCTGATCCACCTTTCGGCTGGGCTCGTCGAGGTCGCGCGCCGGCGCGGCCTGCCGACGGTGATCACGTGCCACGACTACTGGGCGATCTGCTCGCGCGTGCAGTTGATCCGCCCCGACGGCGAGCGCTGCGAGAGCAACATGGGCAGCGGCTGCTACCTGTGCGTGCGGGAGAGCAAGCTGCGCTTCGTGCCCCGGGTGCACCGCATGGACACCGCGACGGGCGAGCTCGCGCGCGGCTTCGCGCGCGAGGTGCGCTCGAGCCGGCTCGCCTCGAGCTCGCTCCGGCTGCGCGCTGGGCAGTACGACGACATGCGCTCGCGCGAGGAGTTCGTGCTGGACGCCTACGCCGCGGCCGACCTGCGCATCAGCCCGAGCCGCTTCCTGCGCGAGAAGCTGCTGGCGACGGGCCGCTTCGACCCGCACACGTTCCTCTTCTCCGACAACGGAATGCGCTCCGACCACGTGCGCGCGCTCGAGAAGCGCCGCCGGACGGACGGGCGCGTGCGCTTCGGCTTCGTCGGGACGCTGGTCTGGTACAAGGGCGGCGAGGTGCTCGTGCGCGCGATGAACCGGCTCGCGGGGCGCGCGGCGGAGCTCAACGTCTTCGGCGACTTCCGGCCGGCGACCGACGAGCACCACGCCGCCCTCGAGCGGCTCGCGACAGCGGGCAACGTCCACTTCCGGGGCCGCTTCGACAACGCGCGCCTCTCCGAGGTCTTCGCCGAGATCGACGTGCTCGTCGTGCCCTCGCTGTGGTTCGAGAACTCGCCGATCGCGATCCACGAGGCCTTCCTGACGCACACGCCGGTGCTCGCGAGCGGCATCGGCGGGATGGCCGAGTACGTCCGCGACGGGGTCGACGGCCTGCACTTCGCGGTGGGGGACGACGCCGACCTGGCGGCGAAGATGTCCCGCTTTCTGGACGAGCCGGGGCTCGTCGACGAGCTCTCGCGCGACTGGATGCCGATCAAGACGATCGAGGCGGACGCCGCCGACACGGAGTTCCGCTACCGCGCGCTGCTCGCGCGCGCGAGCGACGCGCCGCTGCCCGCGCCCGAGGGCGCGCCTGCATGAGCTCCGCTGCTCCCGAGCTCTTCGTGGAGGCCAGCGAGCCGCTCGGCGACCGTGAGCTGCCGCGCTGCGCGATCGTGATCCTCAACTGGAACGGGCGGCACCACCTCGAGCGCTGCCTGGAGAGCATCCGCGGGCTGCGCTACCCCGCGGACCTGCGCGAGGTCGTGCTCGTCGACAACGGCTCGAGCGACGGCAGCGTGGAACTCCTGCGCGCGCGCTTCCCCTGGGTGCGGCTCCGGGTCAACGAGCGCAACGTGGGCTTCAGCGCGGGCTGCAACCAGGGCGCGCGCGCGGCCGCGGACGCCGATGTGCTCGTCTTCCTCAACAACGACATCCGCGTCGAGCCCGACTTCCTGCGCGAGCTCGTCGCGCCCATCGTGCGCGGAGCCTGCGACGCGACGTCCGCGCGCATTCTCTCCTGGGACGGCGAGCGCGTGAACTCCGCCGGCGGGGGCATGAACTTCCACGGCATCGGCATCCAGCGCGCCTACCTGGACGAGCCCGGCCCGGAGCACGAGCGGCCCTGCTGGACGCTCTTCGGATGCGGCGGCGCGATGGCGATGGGCGCGCAGGCGTTCCGCGACGTCGGCGGGTTCGAGGAGGAGTTTTTCGCGTACTACGAGGACGTCGACCTCGGCTGGCGCACCTGGATCCTCGGCAAGCGCGTGCAGTACGCGCCGCGCGCCGTGTGCTACCACCACCATTCGAGCACGAGCAGCCGCGTGCCGCGCGAGCGGCTGCGCCTGCTGCAGGTCCGCAACCCCCTGCTCGCCTGCTTCAAGAACTACGCCGACGACAACCTGCGCCGGGTCTTTCCCGCGATGCTCGCGCTGGCGCTGCGGCGCGCGATCCTGCGCCTCGAGCTCGGGGACCGGCGCGACTTCCGCATCGAGGAGCTCTCCCGGCTGCGCCGTCCCGGGCGTCTGGCCCGGACCCTGGAGCGCCTGCGCGGTCGCGCGGAGGGCCGGCGCGCGGTGGCGCGCGCGGGGCTGGCGGACCTCGTCGGGATCGACGATCTGCTCGGGAGCTGGGACCACTGGGCCCGAAAGCGCGCCGCGGTGCAGCGCGCGCGCGAGCGTCCCGACGACGAGATCCTGCACCTTTTCCTGCGCCCCCTGTGGTGCATCGAGGACGAGCCCGGATACAAGGAGCTCCATCGGGGCGCGACGGCCTTCTTCGGCATCGACGCGCTCTTCGACGGATTGACCAGCATGCCCGACGATCCCAGACAAGCATGAAGCTCTCGGTCGTGATGCCCGTCTACAACGAGGAGCGCACGCTCGAGAAGATCGTCGCGCGCGTGCTCGCCTCGCCGTACGAGAAGGAGCTCGTCATGGTCGACGACGGCTCCAGCGACCGCTCGCGCGAGATCATGGCCGCGCTCGAGGCGAAGCACCCGGAGGTGCGCTGCTTCTACCACGAGCGCAACAAGGGCAAGGGCGGCGCGCTGTCGACGGGCTTCAAGGAGACGACCGGCGACGTCGTGCTGATCCAGGACGCCGACCTCGAGTACGACCCCCAGGACTACGGCACGCTGCTGCGCCCGATCACCGAGGGCCACGCCGACGTGGTCTACGGCAGCCGCTTTCTGGGCGGGTCGTACGCCCGCGTGCACCTCTTCTGGCACTACGTCGGCAACCGCGCGCTGACGCTCCTGTCCAACATGTTCACCAACCTGAACCTGACGGACATGGAGACCTGCTACAAGGTCTTCCGCGCCGAGGTCGCGAGGAAGCTCGACATCCGCTCGCGCACGTTCGCCGTCGAGCCCGAGATCACGGCCAAGGTCGCCAAGATGCGGCTGCGCGTCTACGAGGTCCCGATCAGCTACGCCGGGCGCGACTACGACGAGGGCAAGAAGATCGGGCTGAAGGACGCGTTCATCGCGGTGTGGGCGATCGTGCGCTGGTCCTTGTTCGCCGGACCCCCGCGGTAGCTTCGCGGTAGCTGGGGTCCGGCGAAAGTGCCCGTGCAGAGCGCATCGTTCGGGCCCGTGCCCGGGCACGAAGAGGACCCCGACCCCTTCCAACCCGCTACTCGAACCGCGCGCCCTTCGATCGGTAGTACCCGAACAGGGGCTCCCGCCGCGCGACCCGGAACTTGCGCCACATGCCCCCGCTCCAGGTCCGCCCCGCGGCCCCGCGCGCCGCGTAGTACGCGGCCGCCTCGCGGTCGTGCTCCTCGATCCCGGCCAGCGTCGCGGCGTCGTCGGGAAAACGCCCCCGGAACCACACGGCCTCCACGGGCAGGCGCGGCCGCTGGCCGGGGTCGCTCGCCGGCTCGCCCACGCACAGGCCGAAGAACGGGTAGACGCCGCGCGGGATCTCGAGCAGCCGGTCGACCTCGGGCAGGCGGTTGCGCAGCCCGCCGATGTAGCAGGTCCCAAAGCCCAGCGCCTCGAAGGCGAGCACGAGGTTCTGGGCGAAGAGCGTCGCGTCGATCGCGGCCAGCAGGAACGTCTCGAGGTTCGAGGCGTACTCGGCGCCCTCGCGCTCGGCGACGAGGCGGTGGCGCCGCGTGTCGCCGCAGAGGACGAAGAAGGCCCCCGCGCGCTCGACCTGCGGCTGGTCCCCGGTCAGCTCGCGCAGCAACGTCCGCTCGCGCGCATCGACGACTTGGAGCAAGGCGTAGGCCTGGATCCAGCTCGAGGTCGCGGCGAAGCGCGCGGCCTCGACGGCGCGGCGCACGTCGTCATCCGGCACGGGCGTGGGGTGGAAGTCGCGTACGCTGCGGTGGCTCGCGATCCGACGCAGGACCTCGTTCATGTCGGCTCAAACCTGGAGGTTGGGACCGGGCTCGTCCTGGCTCGCGACGAGCACCTCTACCTGCGAGAGCCCGAGACGGTCGAGCGTCGCGTACGCCGCCTCGAGCGCGCGCTCGGGCGTGTTGTTGTGGAGCGAGAGGTGGGCGAGGACGAGCGTGTGCAGGCGCTCGCTCGCCATCCAGGCGAGCATCCGCGCGCTCTGCTCGTTCGAGAGGTGACCGCGGTCCCCGCCGACGCGCCGCTTCAACGCGGGGCTGTAGGGCCCGTTCGCGAGCATCTCGCGGTCGTGGTTGAACTCGAGCACGAGAACGTGCGCGCCGGCGAGCTGGCGGGCCACGTCCTCGCTCGGGCGGCCCATGTCCGTCAGGACGACGAGCCGCCGGCCGTCCTGCTCGACCGCGTAGCCGACGGTCGGGTCGCAGTCGTGGGGGAGCAGCACGGGCGTGTAGACGACGCCCGCTCCCAGGGGCTCGAGCTCGCGCGGTGTGCCGATCCGCAGGGCGACCATGCGCGGCGCGCGCCGGATGGCGCGGTTCCGCATGATGCGCTCCGGGCAGTGCACGCAGGCCGAGTGGCGCTTCGCCAGCGCGCCCGCGCTGCGCGCGTGGTCGAGGTGGCCGTGCGTGACCAGGATGTGGTCGACGCCGGCGTGGCGCAGCCGCGCGGCCTCGAGCCGCGGACGGAGCTCCCGCAGCGGGAGCCCGGCGTCGACGAGCAGGTGCAGCGGGCCCGCGCGGACGAGGAGGGCGTTGCCGGCGCTGCCGCTTCCCAGGACCTGGGCGTGCACGCGCAGAGGATAGCCCGGATCCTTCACGAGCCTTTGCGCCAGGCGTCGCAGATGCCGCCAGATCGCGGCTCTAGCGACCGAGGCGCCCGGAAACGACCGGGCGGGTCGTCGAGGACGGCGAGCGAGCGGAGTCAAAGGCTCGTGAAGGATCCGGGCTCGGGCCCGTGCCTCAGCCGCGCGCGCGGAAGAGGAAGACTCCGAGCACGAGCCACGCGAGCGCGGAAAGGCTCGCCCCGACGCGCAGGGAAGCGGGCTCGAACTTCGTGCGCACCATGACGTCACCGGCCGGGATCGGCAGCGCCCGCACGGCGGAGAGGGCGCGCTCGAGCAGGGCGTCGCGGCCGTCGACGGTCGCCTTCCAGCCCGGGTACCAGGCCTCGAAGAGGACGAGCCAGCCACCGCCCGTGCCGCGCACGACGACGTCGAGCCGGTCGGGGGTGTGGCGGTAGAGGGTCTGCTCGCCCGGCTGCCAGTCCGGCGTGGCGCCGCGCCGCGGTGCGTCGGCCTCGAGCGCGTCGCGCGTCGCGAACACCTGCGTGCGGCAGGGCTGCTCGCCGTCCGCTCTCGGCTCGCCTTCGGGGCCGGCGCCCGCGCGGTAGCGGTAGGCGAACGCGCCCGGCAGCGCGAGCGCGAGCTCGAGCGAGGGGTGCTCGAGGCGCCGATCCGAGAGCACGGCGCCGACGCGCGCGACCCCCAGGGCCGGGTGCCCCAGGGCCTCGACCCCCGCGAGCGCGAGGAACGCGCGCCCGTGCCACACCCCGGGGACCGGGCCGAAGAGGCGCGCGAGAGAGCCCGAAGGGCGTTCGGTCGGGACCCCGAGCTCCGAGATCCCCGCGCGCGCGAGCGCCCCCGGCGGCGCGACGAGCGCCAGGCGAGCCGGGTCTCCGAGGCGGATCACGCGCCCGTTGCGAGCGGCGGTGCGCAGCGCGTCGGCGAGCTCCGCGGGCGGCGTCGGGCCGCGCGCGCTCTCGGCGAAGGCGAGCCGAGCCGCGTCGAGCGGGATCGCGACGAACCAGGGGAGCGCGACCAGGAACGGCGCGGCGCGCGGCTCCGCGCGGCGCCGCACGATTCCGGCCACGAGGGCACCCAGCCCTGCCAGCAACGCAAGCCCGAGGAGCCAGCGTCCGTCGTCGACCAGGCGCTCGGTGGCGCGCACCGCCGCACCTTCGGGCCAGGCGCGACGCGCCTCCTCGAAGACCGCTCCGTGCCGCTCCGCCGAGCGCGCCTCGAGCCGCGGCGCGAGCTCGGACGGGTCGACGACGAGCGCCAGCGGCAGGGCGAGCCCGGCGACGAGCACGACCGTCCACCCGAGCGCGAGCCCCGCGCCGCGGCGCCGCTCGGCGAGCGCGTCGGCGCCCAGCGCCGCGAGCCACGCCGCGAGCGGCCACGCGATTCCCGTCGCATCGCGCGCGAGCCCCAGGCCGTCGCCCGGCAGAGGAGGCGGTGCGCGCCAGGCGAGCGCCCCCGTCGCGAGCAGGAGGACGAGCGGAAACGCCGCCTTGCGCGGGGTCGCCACCGCCGCCGCGGTCGCGAGCAGCAGCACCGCGATCCCGAGGTAGGCGCTGTCGGCGGCGCCGTCGAGGTCGACCACGCCCGCCGGCGCGCCGAGCCACCAGGCGAGCGGGCCGGTGGCGGCCGACCCCGGGAGCGGGGCGAGCAGCCGCGGCAGGAACAGCGTGGCGAGGGCCGCGCGCGGGGCGGCGGCGTCGTCGGTCGGCTCGGGGCTCGCGGCGGCGGGGGAGCTCGGGGGTCCCGCGCGGGCCGCCGCGCCGTCGAGACGCCAGGCCTCCAGGTCCGGCACCCAGGCCAGGGCCGCACCCACCCAGCCGAGTGCCACGAATCCGAGGACCCGGGCGAGCGCCCGACCCCGGCAGCGCCCGAGCGCGCGCAGAACGACCACCAGCGTTCCCGCGACCGGCAGCGCGACGGCGCCCGCGAGGGCCGCGAGCGCCGTGAAGACGCCCACCAGGGCTCCCCGCGCGCCCCGCTCCGCCCGCTCGGCCGCCCAGAGCGCCCAGGGCAGCCACACGGCGGCCTCGAGCAGGCCCGGCCGGTCGAGCCGCAGCGCGACGAAGCCCGACCCCGCGAACGCGAGCGACCCCACGAGCCGCGCCCCGAACGAGCACCCCTGGGTCCGGAGGAAGAGGAAAAGACCCAGAGCGCCGAGCGCGAGCTGGGCGCCGAGCACCAGCGCGGCGAGCCGGGCGCCGCCCAGCGCACCCACGAGGTGTGGCGGGTACCAGGGCCCGGCGTAGGTCGCCGCCGCGAGCGGGATGCCGAGGTTCACGTCGGGCTGCCAGGTGGGCAGGTCCCCGCTGCGCAGGGCGCGCGCCGCGCTCTCGGCCCAGAGCCGCTCGAGGACTGCGGCCGGGGACGCCGGCGGGTCCGTCGCGGCGGTCCAGCGCGCGGCGACGAGCGCGCCGGGAACGAGCAGGAGCGCGACCAGGGTGGCCGTCCGCATGCCCCGCACCCTACCGACCGAACTGCATGGCTTCCGTGTGGATTTCGGGGCTCATCGCGTTGCGCGGCGCCAGCTTGCGTCGAGCGAGGCCTCGCTGCGCCCGACCGTCGTCGTATCGTTCGCCGCCCAAACGACTTGCACCGATCCCGGCGCGGGGAACCCACAGCGAAGCCACGCAGTTCGGGTCAGGCGCCCTCGCTCGCCGGCGCGAAGCGTAGCGCGAGGCGCAGGCGCGCCCGGCCGTGCGGGTCGGCGACGACCTCCAGCTCGCCCCCCACCCGGCGCGCGAGCTGGCGGCAGAGGAAGAGGCCGGCGGCACCGCGATCGTCGGAAGGCAGATCGCGCGCGGCGCCGTGGCGCCATTGCGCGAGGGTGGGGTGGTCGATCCCCAGCCCGTCGCACGAGAGCTCGAAGGCGAGCGCGCCCGTGGGCTCGGCCTCCAGGGTGCGCACGCGGATCGTGGCGCCAGCGCTGGCCATGCGCAGGACGGTGCCGAGCAGGGCCGTCAGGATCTGCCGCAGCTGCTGGGGCTTGCCGGGCACGCGCAGCTCCGGGTCGGCGGGGAAGGCGAAGTCGACGTCGAGCCCGCGCTCGCGCGCCTCGAGGCTGAGCCAGCGATGCACGGTCTCGAGCTCGCGCGCGAGGACGATTCCCTCGAGCCCCTCGCTCGGCGTCGCGAGCGTCCGGCGCCGCGCGACGCCGCGGTCGAGGTAGGTTTCGACCGGGGTCGAGCGCGCGGGGACCCCGGGTGCGGGCGTGTCGCCGGTGCGCGAGATCAGGGTCGCCAGGTGGGCCGCGAGGGTCCCCGCGCGGCCGATCTCCGAGCTGTCGACCGCACGCAGCTCGGGGTCCCCGAGGTGCAGCACGCCGAGCACTTCGTCGTCCGCCTCGATCGGGACGCGCAGGCAGGTCTTGACCGGCACGCCGAGGATCGAGAGCCCGGGCTCCTCGGGCTCGGTCGAGAGGACGATCCGGCGCCGCAGGACGACGTCGCGGGTGCCCCCCAGGCTGCGACGTTCCTTGGGCGGGGGGGGCGCTCCCTCGCTCCCGAGGAACCCCAGCTGCTCGGCGTCGGGGTCGTAGGCCTCGAGCGCGACGACCGCAAAGCCCGTCGCGCGTGCGACCTCGCGCGCGAGGTCGTCGTAGACCTCGCGCGGGGGGCCGCCCGAGAGCGCGATCCCCGTCAACCGGTGGAGCCGCAGGAGCTCCTCGTTGTGGTCGAGCAGATCGGTGACGAGGTGCCCCTGGCGCAGCGCGTAGCGGATCACCCGGTCGAGCTCTCGCGCGTCGAGATCGTCCTTGTCCAAGTAGCCCGCGGCCCCCAGCGCGAGGGCGTCCTCGTCCACGCCCTCGTTCCCGCGTCCGGTGATCAGCACGACGGGGACGCCGCAGCCCAGGTGCGCGAGCTCGCGCAGGAAGTCGAGCCCGGTGCGGTCGCCCAGCTGGTAGTCGAGCAAGCACAGGTCGTGACGCCCGCGCAGGAGCTCGCGCCGGGCCTCCGCCGCATCGGCGATCCAGTCGAGGTGGTAGTCGCAGGTCTCGATCTGGTCGAGGAGCTTGCGCGTGATGACGAAGTCCACCTCGTTGTCGTCGACGAGGAGGAGGCGCGCTCTTCGAAGCGAACGGGTCAATCGATCGCCCTCCATTGTGGCAGAGAGGGTCGATCGCGGCGCTGGGAGAAGCCTCGGCGTCCGCCGTGGCGCACCTTCGCGACGCGCGTATCGAGCCAACGGAACCAGGGAGGCGACCTCCGGCGCGAAGCCCCCTTCGTGCGGAAGTCGAGGACAGAGGAAGGACCTCCCATCGTAGGTGGAGGTGCCGCGAGCGGAAGCAAAAAGAACGCGCAAACAGGCTCCATGGCTACCTCCGGATGGGCTCGTCCGCAGCCACGGCCAGGACGAACATCTCGACGAGGTCCGCGAGGTTTTTTGCGCGCATCTTGCGCAACGGCGCGGGCATGGTGGATCTCGATCGTCTTCGTCGAGCGCGCGCTTCGGGACGCGACGTCGCGCTTCGCCCTTCCGTCGCCGACGCCGCGCAGAACCTCCCGCTCGCGAGAGGTCGACCGGGGCAGCCGGTCGCGGATCCGAAGCCCCCGCAGGGACTCCCCGACGGCCGGGTCGCCCACGACGAAGACGGTGGAATCGGTGACCATGGCGGCGCCCCCTGGCGCTGCGTGACGCCCGGGCTTCGGAGCCGCGGCCGGGGGAGAGGCATGGCGCGAGGGCACCACGCGCCCGGGGGCTCGACTCACCCGCAGGGACCAGGGAGGAACACGAGAACGGGCCGTACGCCCCGCCCGGTTTTCGGAGAAACGCGCCGGCCCGCCCAGCGCGGGCCTAGCGCCACTCCGCAACGAACAGGTTCGTCTCGCCCGGCTCTCCGCCGCGGTTGCTCGCGAAGGCGAGGTACCGGCCGTCGGGGCTGAACATCGGGAAGCTGTCGAAGGTCTCCTCCCAGGTGACTCGTTCCAGGTCGGTCCCGTCCACGTCGACGGCGAAGAGGTCGAAGTTGCGACCGGACCCGCCGGACTGGAAGTTGCTGGAGAAGAGGATCCGCGTGTCGTCGGGGAAGAAGAAGGGCGCGAAGCTGGCCGCCTCGAGCCGCGTCACCTGGCGGCGATTCGAGCCGTCGGCGCCGATCACCATGATCTCCATGCGGCTCGGCTGCACCTTCCAGTCGGCGAGCAGCTCGCGGTAGCGCGCGTGCTCCTCTTCCTCGCGGCCGGGCGTGAACGCGGTGCGCCGGTAGACGAGCATCCGTCCGTCGTGGCTGAAGAAGGCGCCGCCGTCGTAGCCGAGATCGTCGGTGACCTGGAAGAGGTTCGAGCCGTCCAGGTCGCAGGTCCAGAGCTCGAGGTCCCCCGAGCGCGAGGACGTGAAGACGATGCGGTCGCCGCGGGGGGATACGGTCGCCTCCGCGTCGTAGCCGGTCCCATCGAGCAGCACCCGCTCCTCGCCGCTCGCGAGGTCGACCTCGAACACGTCGAACTCCGGGTGCACGTCCCAGACGTAGCCCTTGCTGAAGTCCGGGGGCGGCGGGCAGCCCGCCTGCACCGCGTGCGTCGAGGAGAAGAGCACGCGCTGGTCGTCGGGCAGGAAGTACGCGCACGTCGTCTTGCCGCGCCCGTTCGAGACCTGCCTCGGCCCCGGGCCGCCCATCTCGTCCGGGCCGCCCGGGCCCGTGACGTAGATGCGGTCGCACTCGACCCCGCGCTTTGCGTTGCGCGCCTGGTAGACCAGACGGTCGCCCGCGAAGCTCCAGTACCCCTCGGCGTTCTCGCCGCCCGAGGTGAGCTTCCAGAGGCGCGCGAAGTGCACCTCGCCGGTCCGGATCAGGTGATCGGCGGGCTCGGCGCCGAAGAGCGGCGGCAGGGGCGTCGTGCGGCACCCGGCGGCGAGCAGGAGGAGGGAACAGACGATCGGGCTTCGCATCGGCGCTTCCTGGTCGCATGCGAGGGGCGTGCGGGCGCCGGAAGGTACGCCCCGGCGATGCCCGTGGGAAGGCCGAGGCCGCGACGCCGTGCGACCACGGGCTACTCGGGCGGGGAGGACGGCGGCTCGGCGCGCGGCGGCGGGACGGGATCGAAGCCGCCGTCGTGGAAGGGGTGGCAGCGCAGGATGCGCCGAGCTCCCAGCCAGACTCCACGCAGGACGCCGTGCGCGAGGATCGCCTCGAGCGCGTACTGGCTGCAGGTCGGCCGGAAGCGGCAGATCGGCGGCGTGAAGGGCGACACGAAGCGCTGGTAGAAGCGGATCGGGAGCACGAGCAGCTCGCGCAGGAACGCCACGCTCACCGCGCTCCGTCCGACGGCTCGGCCAAGGGCTCGGCCGGCGCCTCCGCCGGCGTGGTGCTCGGCGCGCGCCGGGCGACCCAGCGCTCGTGCGCCCTGCGCGCGAGCGCGACGAGCTCGCGGCGGATGGCGCCGAGCTCGGGCTCGAGCCGCGGCCGCGCCGGCACGAGGATCAGATCGCAGCCCCCGGGGAGCTGCGCGTATTCGAG
>Ga0302046_10001891_pt1 | contig 19579 bp, 16 predicted proteins | sample RVTome_11_FD_200261 | JGI IMG/M metagenome (GOLD analysis project Ga0302046, IMG submission 200261) | Soil microbial communities from uranium-contaminated site in the Upper Colorado River Basin, Wyoming, United States - RVT147D111 (version 2) ...
CCGCGGGGCCCAGGCTCAACCCATCATGGCCACCCGGTCCAACCACCGGGACCAAAAGGCCGAATACATGACCGCCCGCCAACACCGCAAAACGACCTTGCAATCCGGGAAGGGTCCATACATGACGTTGTTGGGAATTCCGAACTCGCTTCGGCTTTTCGGCACGCTCAGGCCGCCGTCGCCTCGGCCAGCTCCACCACGCCCGCCTCGGCCAGCGCCTCCACCCGCGCGCCGTCGTAGCCGAGCAGCCCCTCGAGCACCTCGCGCGTGTGCTGGCCGAGGCGCGGCGGCGGGGCGGCGGGCAGCTCGACGTTCTGCGAGAGCATCGGCGGGGTGCGGGCGAAGCGGTAGGCGCCGACCTCGGGGTCGTCGACCGGCATCAGGAAGCCGCGCGCCGCGACCTGCGGGCAGGCGAAGACGTCCTCGGCGCGGTTGACCGGCCCCGTCGGCACGCCCGCCTCGTTCAGCGCGTCGACGGCTTCGCTGCGCGTCTTGTCCGCCAGCCATTCCTCGATGCAGGCATCGATCATCTCGCGGTTCTGCGCGCGCGCGGTGCCGTCCCTGGTGCGCTCGTCATCGGCCAGCTCGGGCTTGCCGATGATCTCGGCCAGGCGCGTCCAGATGCGGTTGTCGGGCACGTTGAGCGCGATATAGCCGTCCTTGGCCTGATAGGCGCCGCGCGGATAGACGTTCTTCGGCACGCCCCGGCTGTTCGACTGCTGCGCCACCGAATAGAGCGCGATCATCGCCTCGTTCAGGCCGAGCATGTTGTCGTACATGGCGCTGTCGACCCACTGGCCCTGACCCGTGCGCTCGCGCATGAAGAGCGCCTGCATGATGCCGTAGGCCGTCACCATGCCCGAATAGACGTCCGCGAGCCCGTAGATCGTCCAGGACGGCGGCTTGTCGGCGAAGCCGACGAGGTTCATCACGCCGCTCATCGCCTCGGAGACGATGTCGAAGGCCGGCCGGTCGCCGTAGGGCCCCTCCTTGCCGGGCAGCCGCCCGAAGCCGGAGATCGAGGCGTAGACGAGGCGCGGGTTGAGCGCGTTGAGCGCGTCGTAGCCGAGCCCCATCCGGCCCATCGCGCCGGGCCGCAGGTTGTCGACCAGCACGTCGGCCTTGTCCACGAGGCCGCGCAGGACCTCGCGGCCCTCGGGCTTGCTCATGTCGAGGGCGAGGCTCTTCTTGTTGCGGTTGTAGCCCATGAAGCCGGCGGCTTTCCTGGCGCCCGCCTTCTCGGCGAAGGGCGGCATCGCCCGGCGCGGATCGCCCACGCCCGGCCGCTCGATCTTGATCACCTCGGCGCCGGCATCGCCCAGCAGCATGGTGCAGTAGGGCCCGGCCATGTACTGCTCGAGGCCGACCACGCGGATGCCGTCGAGGGGGCGCATGCTCATAAGCCGGTCTCCTGGGTCAATCCCCGATCCACTCGACCAGGGTCGACACGCCCATGCCGACGCCGACGCAGAGCGTCGCTAGGCCGTAGAAGGGCCGCGGTGCCGTCGCCGCGCGGCGCTCCATCTCGTGCATCAGCGTCACTACGATGCGCGCGCCCGAGCAGCCGGTCGGATGGCCGAGCGCGATGGCGCCGCCGTTCACGTTGGTGATCGCGGGGTCCATGCCGAGCTGGCGCATGCAGCCGAGCGCCTGGGCGGCGAAGGCCTCGTTGAGCTCGATGAGTTGGATGTCCTGCAGCTTGAGCCCGAGCCGCGCCAGCAGCTTGTGCGTCGCCGGCACCGGCCCCAGCCCCATCACCCCGGGGTCGACCCCGGCCACCGCCGAGCCGAGCCAACGCAGCTTGGGCTTCAGGCCCAGCTCCATCGCCTTGGCCTCGCTCGCCAGCAGCAGCGCCGCGGCGCCGTCGTTGATGCCGCTCGAATTGCCCGCCGTCACCGTGCCGTCCGCCCGGAAGGCGGGGCGCAGCTTGGCGAGGTCCTCGAGCGTCGTCGCCAGCTCGTAGGTTCCGTTCGCCTTGCGGTAGCGCGGGTGCTCGTCGGTATCGACCAGCACCGGATCGCCGCGCCGCTGCGGGACTGAGACGGGCGCGATCTCTTTCCTGAACCGGCCGTCATTGATGGCGGCGACGGCGCGGCGCTGGCTTTCGAGCGCGAAGGCGTCCTGATCGGCGCGGCTGATCTGCATCTCCTCGGCGACCCGCTCGGCGGTCTCGCCGAGGCTGATGATCGGATAGAGCGCGTCCATCCTGGGATTGTCGTAGCGCCAGCCGACGGTGGTATCCCACATCCTGGGTGCCGCGGTCGTCGGCACGCCGTTCGGTTTCGGCACCGACCACGGCGCGCGGCTCATGCTTTCGACGCCCGAGCCGATGTAGAGGTCGCCCTCGTTCGCCAGGATCGCCTTGGCCGCCTGGTTGACCGCCTCGAGCGCCGAGGCGCAGTTGCGGTTGACCGTGACCCCCGCCACCTCGACCGGAAAGCCCGCGAGCAGCGTGGCCATGCGCGCCACGTCGCGGTTGTCCTCGCCCGCCTGGTTGCCGCAGCCGGCATAGACGTCGTCGATGAGCGCCGGGTCGACGCCGGTGCGCTCGGCCAGCGCCGCGTAGCTGTGCGCCAGGAGGTCGTCCGGCCGCACGCTCGACAAGCCTCCGCCGAAGCGGCCGATCGGGCTGCGCACCCCGTCGATGATGACCACCTCCGTCATCGCCCGTCTCCTCCCGTTGGTCTGGAATCCGCCGTGCCGGGGGGGCGCCTTCGCCGGACGCCCTCCCAGGTCACTATCCAACGGATTTCGCGGCTGTCAAGCGGACGCGGGTTCCGGACGCACTTCGATATCGGGTTCCATGCGCCGTCGGCGCCATGACCGGGCGCGTTGCGCGACGGGAGGTTCGGGCCGCGACGCTATTCCGCGGCCAGCCGCTCCTCGGGCCGGGCCTCGAGGCCGCGCACGATCCGGCTGTAGCCGGACATTTCCGGATTGAAAATGAAGTTCCAGACCACCCAGCTCCAGGAGCGGTACCAGCGCAGGTGGTTGTAGAACTCCGGCGCCGCCGCCCGCAGCTTCGCCAGGTTGTTCCAGGGCACGTTCGCGAAGTCGTGGTGCTCGTTGTGGTAGCCCATGTTGAAGCAGGTCCGGTTGAGCGGCCCGTAGTAGGAGTAGGTCTCCTGGCCCGGCTCGGTCACGTAGTGCTCCTGCAGCCAGCGCCCGCCGAGCGGGTGCAACCCGAGCGCGAAGGCGGTCGAGAGCGCGAGATAGCCGAGCGCGAACGGTCCCGCGAGCAGCAGGATCGCGACGTCGACCGCGATCACCGCGATCATGTTGGAGACGATCCAGGGATCCCACATCCGCTGGCTCGTCACCTTCAGGGGACGCAGCGCGACCGACAGGCTGAACAGCGAGAGCCAGATCGCCTTGCGCCACCACGAGCGGCCGATCAGGCGCGCCTCGGCATCGCTGACCACGTCGGGATCGAGCTCGTAGTGGCCGAGATGCTTGTGGTGCAGCAGATGGTACTTGCGAAAGCTGAGCGCGGTCGGGAAGACGAGCGCGAAGTCGCAGACGATGCCGAGCACCTTGTTCGACCAGCCGGGTTCGAACACGAGATTATGGGTGCACTCGTGGAACAGCACGTAGAGCGCATGGTTCACGAAGGCCCCGAAGCCGAAGGCGAGGACCACGATCAGCGCCCAGTGCGCCTCGTAACGTGCGAGTAGCGCCGCGGCCGCCCATTGCGTCCCGACCAGCCCGACGATCCAGGCCGCCGTCCAGGGATTGCGCCCCATCAGCGCCTTGACTTCGGGATGCGCCTTCAGGATAGCCTGACGGCGCGACTTGTCGGTCGATGGACCGTCGGCCCGAATGAACTCTGTGGCCATCGCCAAGGATCCGTCGGCTGGCCCGGCCCATGGGCCGGGCGGGTCATGCGACGGGACTATAGGCGCATGAAGCGGGTGCGCACACCCCAAAACGGGTGATTTCCCATCGCTGCCGGCGCGGCGGCGACGGCGCTCCGGCGCGTCCGGCCGCCGGCCGGGCGCGCAAGGAGTAGGGCGGGAACGGGACCCGCCCCATGAGGATCGTTTGTCGGTGTTGCTTGTCTTTGGCGTTTCGGCGATCCGATCCAGAGCAGATCGCGACCGGATTGAATCATTGCATGCTGCAATCCGGTCTCGTAACCGTGCCCTACTATTGACGAGTTGGATCGGAGTCACGCTTCCAGGCTGGATCGCTTTTTGATCCAGCCTGAAAGCGATCCGATCTAGCGCTTGCAGTCGAGAAACGCCGAGACGAACTTGGCGGCGGCGGCCTTCCGGTCCTTCTTGTCGGAGACCTGGAAGGTGACCTTGATCTTGTGGTTGAAGCGCGCCGAGCCGCTGCGGCTCTTCATCAGATTGCCGCAGGCCTTGGCGGCGCCGTGGGCGTGGTCGCCGAGCTGGCCGCCGGAGAAGCTCGCGGTGAACTTCTTCCAGCGCAGCTTCCAGGTCTTCTTGCCGCGCCACAGGTGATAGCTGCGGCCGCCAAAGATGAGCCAGGCGCTGCGCATGCGGTTCTTCTTCGACTTGATCTCGACCTTGAGGTCGAAGCGGACCTTGTCGGACGACACGACCTTCCACGTGCCGTTGATCAGGCGGACGGTGACGATCGGCCGGCCGCGGGTGCGGTGGTCGACCTTGAGCGATTTCACTTTAATGGCCGCTTCGGCCGAGGTGGCGGTGAGGGGGGCGGTGCCGACGAGGGCGGCGGCGGCGATGAGGGTAACGAGGCCGAGGCTGCGGCCCGTGCGGGTGATGCTGGTCATTGATTTTTCCTCTCTGTTTGGCGTTGATCCTCGGCGCCGCTTTTAGGCGCGCGCCGCTGAACTGCTCCTGAGAGGCTCGTTCATCTGGCAGTCATCCGGGGCGTGGGGGCGTGCGTCGTGCGCCGCCGCGTTTCGGCGGGCGATGCACCGGGGCCCCTGGGAGGTCGTCGGGTCGGGCCATGGCGGCGGCCCGCGGAGATCTATCCGACCTTCGAACACACCAGGTAGATGTGGACGTAGTCCATGGCGTGTCCGTCGGGGTCCGTGCGCACCCGTTCCTCGTAGGCGTCGAAGGTGCGGTCGAGGATCGACACCCGCTCGTCGAGCGGCCGCTCGGGCGAGAGCCCGGCGGCGAAGGTGTGCTCGCTCCAGGAGCGCAGCGTCGGGATGTATTCCCGGGCGAAGCGCTCGGCGTCGCCGTGGCCGGCGAAGGCGCGCGCGTAGGGACAGCGCACCACGCGGGTCTCGACGTGCTCGAGCCGCAGGCCCGCCCGGTGGACCGGGCTGCCCGCGTCCTCCAGCGGCGCGCGGAACTGCGCCACCGTCCGGTAGCACTGGGCGAAGTTGGTGTCGCGGTATTCGGCGTGCGTGATGATGCCGCGGGCGGCGAACCCGGCCCAGATCTCGTTGAAGGTGTCGAACATCGAGACGCCGCCGGTGTGGCCCAGATAGCGGCCCTCCTCGTCGATGCCGAAGTTGAAGAGGGCGAGCCGGCCGCCGGGCACCAGCTCCTCCGCGCGCCGGGTCAGGATCGCCTCCCAGTCGCGCGCGCCCTGCGCCTCGTAGGCCGCGCGCTCCTCGCCCGCGGCGCCGACCATGTGGACGTGGCCCGGGATCGGGCAGGGCCTCTCGCTGATGTAGTGGGAGGCGGTGGCGGAGAAGCCGAGGTGCAGCGTCTCCGGCGGGAAGATCGCCTGGTGGAACGAGGTGCCCGAGGCGAGGATGTAGAGCCCGGGGATGTCGCGCAGCGGGCTCGGCAGGTCGGTCAGCCCGTGGGCGTTCTGGAAGACCTGGCTGAAGTCGTTGCGAGGCAGGTCGGTGTAGACGAGCTGGATCGGCCGGCCGGGCGCGCGGTCGCGGAGCGCGCGCACGACCGCGCCGATCATCTCGATCGAGGTGCCGCCGTCGGCGCAGCCCATGTCGGCGACCGTGATCGGCGTCGCGTCGCCGTCGGCGAGCGGGAGCGCCGCCGCCGCCGCGAGCACCAGATGCGCCGCGCCGTCGATCACGTCCTTGGCGCCGGTCGTGGCTTTCGAGTAGTAGCCGGCGCCTTTCATGGCGATGTCGCGGGCGGTCTGCGGCGTGGTCATGCCTGGGCTCTTTCCTGTTGGGCGTTGCGCGAGGCTCGCCCGCGCCGCCGGTTCGCCGGGAATACTGATGAACCGGCCCGGTTTGGTCCACCCCCCGTATGCGCTCGCCGGCCGGGCCCGGCCCTGGCGCATTGACCTTCGATGGCTCGGACGGGCATAGTCTCAGTCAGGTTCGATTGCGGTCTCCGGTAAAACCGCCCGGGCGGCGTGTGGTTAACGGCGCCGGCCACGGGCGGAGGGGGACAAGGGAACCAAGGCCCGCGGCGCGCGGTTTGCGCTTGCAAGGGCCGCGGGTGTGCGAGGGTGGCGGTCTCGGTTTCGGAACACTCCCCACGCGTCCCGGCCGCGAGAGCCTCGCGGCGAATGCCAATCGAAACAGGACGGAACGAGGAGGAACTATTCCGATGAAGAAGCTCTTCAGCAGCGCCGCGGCGGCCGGCTTCGCGGCGGCCCTCGCGACCACCGGCGGCGGCGTCGGCAGCGCCCAGGCCGAGTTCATCAAGATCGGCACCGGCGGCCAGACCGGCGTCTACTACCAGGTCGGCCAGGCGATCTGCCGCCTCGTCAACCGCGGCAAGTCGAAGCACCAGATCAACTGCACCGCGCCCTCCACGGGCGGCTCGGTCGCCAACCTCAACGCGATCCGCGCCGGCGAGCTGGCCATGGGCGTCGCCCAGTCGGACTGGCAGTACCACGCATACCATGGCACCTCGAAGTTCAAGGACAAGGGCGCCTTCAAGGACCTGCGCGCGGTCTTCTCGGTGCATCCCGAGCCCTTCACCGTGGTCGCCCGCGCCGACAGCGGCATCAAGTCCTTCATGGACCTGAAGGGCAAGCGCGTGAACATCGGCAATGTCGGCTCCGGCCAGCGCGGCACCATGGAGGTCGTGATGGGCAAAGTCGGCTGGACGATGAGTGACTTCAAGCTCGCCACCGAGCTCAAGTCCTCGGAGCAGGCCAAGGCGCTCTGCGACAACAAGGTCGACGCCATCGTCTTCACGGTCGGCCACCCGAACGGCTCGATCAAGGAGGCGACGACCTCGTGCGCGGCGATGCTGGTGCCGGTGACGGGACCTGCGATCACCAAGCTCGCGGCCGACAACGACTACTATGCCCCGGCGACCATTCCCGCCGGCATGTACAAGGGCACCAAGGGCGCCACCACGACCTTCGGCGTCGGCGCGACATTCGTCTCCTCGGCCAAGGTCAGCGACAAGGTCGTCTACACGGTCGTCAAGGCGGTGTTCGACAACATGCGGCGCTTCCGCCGCATGCATCCGGCCTTCCGGCATCTGAAGGAGAAAGACATGATCAAGAACATGCTCTCCGCGCCGATCCATCCGGGTGCCGCCAAGTACTACAAGGAGAAGGGCTGGATGTAAGTTCGTCCAATCCTGAATTTCTCAAAGGGCGGGAGGCGACTCCCGCCCTTTTCTATTGGCGCACATCAAGTGCGCGGGCGCGTGCCCGGGCTTTTTTACTGGCCCTGCCCGGCGGTTCGCGTTTGAATTGCATCATCGAACCGTAACGCGCAGAGCCGGGCGAACCGGCCGGAGGCCCGGTCGAAAAAGGGGGAGGCGAGCATGGCGGAGCCGAAACCGGCGGACGTGCCGGATGAGGGCGCACCGGGTACCAGCGCGGAAGACATCGTCGCCCAGGTCGATACCGGCGCGCGCGATCCCGGCGGAGCCACGGCGAGGCTCATGGTCTGGGTGGCCATCGCCTGGTCGCTCTTCCAGCTCTGGATCGCCTCGCCGCTGCCGACGGCCGTCGGCTCCATCGATCTCGGCTTCGTCAGGTTCAATCTCGTCCTCAACGATTCGATTACGCGGCCCGTGCATCTGAGTTTCGCCGGGTTTCTCGCCTACCTCGCATTCCCGGCGCTGAAGCGCAGTCCGCGCAACCGTATCCCGGTCCAGGACTGGGTGATGGCCGGTCTGATCGTCGTGGCGGCGATGTATCCGGCGGTCATGCAGAATGCGCTCGCGGACCGCGTCGGCGCGCCGGTCGCCCAGGACATCGTCTTCGCCCTGGTCGGCATCGTCCTGTTGCTCGAGGCGACGCGGCGCTCGCTCGGGCCGCCGCTCACGATTGTCGCCATCGTCTTCGTCCTCTATGCGATCTTCGGGCGCTACGTGCCGGGCGCGCTCGCCCACGGCGGCCAGAGCCTGCCGAGCTTCACCAACCACCAATGGCTGACCCAGGAGGGCGTCTTCGGCGTCGCGCTCGGCGTCTCGACCGACTACGTCTTCCTCTTCGTGCTGTTCGGCGCGCTCTTGGACAAGGCGGGCGCCGGCAACTACTTCATCAAGCTCGCCTTCTCCCTGCTCGGCTCCTACCGGGGCGGGCCGGCCAAGGCGGCGGTCGTCTCCTCGGGCCTCACGGGGCTCATCTCCGGCTCGTCGATCGCCAACGTGGTGACCACCGGCACCTTCACCATTCCCCTGATGAAGCGCGTCGGCTTTTCGGCGGAGAAGGCCGGCGCCGTCGAGGTCGCCGCCTCGACCAACGGCCAGCTCACCCCGCCGGTCATGGGCGCGGCCGCCTTCCTGATGGTCGAATATGTCGGCATCAGCTATTTCGAGGTCATCAAGCACGCCTTCCTGCCGGCGATCATCTCCTACATCGCCCTCGTCTACATCGTGCATCTGGAAGCGGTGAAGGCCGACATGAAGGGCCTGCCCAAGCCGGGCGTGCCCAAGACCTGGCAGCGCCGCGTCATCGGCTTCCTCTTCGGCGTCATCCTGGCGATGGTGCTGGCGATGGCGGTATACTACCTCTTCGGCTGGATCCCCGGCGTCTTCGGCGACTTCGCGCCGTACGTCTCGGGGCTCGTCATCCTCGCGGCCTATCTCGGCCTCGTGCGCTATGCGGCGAGCGTGCCCGATCTCGAGCTCGACGACCCCGACGCGCCGGTCTTCGAGCTTCCGGAGACGAAGAAGGTCGTGCCGACCGGGCTCCATTACGTGCTGCCGATCGTGGTGCTGGTCTATGCGCTGATGGTGCTGCGCTGGTCGCCGGGCCTCTCGGCCTTCTGGGCGACCGCGGTGCTCATCTTCATCGTCCTCACCCAGCGCCCGCTGGTGCGCATGTTCCGCGGCGAGGGCGACTATGCCAGCGGCTTCGCCCAGGGGCTCGGCGAGTTCAAGGACGGCCTCCTCGCCGGCGCGCGCAACATGATCGGCATCGGCGTGGCGGTGGCGGCGGCAGGCATCATCGTCGGCGTCGTCACCTATACGAGCGTCGGCCTCAAGCTCGCGGCCGTGGTCGAATACCTCTCCTTCGGCTCGGTCTTCATCATGCTGATCTGGACCGCGATCCTGTGCATCATCCTCGGCTTAGGCCTGCCGACGACGGCGAACTACATCGTGGTCTCCGCCATCATGGCGCCGGTCATCGTCACCGTGGGCCAGCAGAACGGCCTGATCGTCGAGCTGATCGCGGTCCACCTCTTCGTCTTCTACTTCGGCATATTGGCGGACGACACGCCGCCCGTCGGGCTCGCCGCCTTCGCGGCGGCGGCGGTCTCGCGGGGCGATCCGATCAAGACCGGCGTGCAGGGCTTCATGTACGACATCCGCACCGGCATCCTGCCCTTCATGTTCATCTTCAACACCGACCTGCTGCTGATCGACGTCGGCTGGTTCAAGGGCATCTACACCTTCATCATCGCGGTGATCGCGATCTTGTGTTTCTCCTCGGCGACCCAGGGCTACTTCTTCGCCCGCAACCGGGTCTACGAGACGGCGGCGCTGCTGCTGATCGCGCTCACCTTCTTCCGGCCCGGGTTGTGGATGGACCAGCTCATAGCGCCCTGGGACCAGCTGAAGACCGACACCATCATGGAGGTCGTCGCCAAGGCGCCCGTCGGCAGTCCGGTCCGCTACTACATCAAGACCGAGACCGACGCCGGCGCGCCGTTCAGGAAATACGTCGAGTTCAAGGTGCCCGCCGGCAAGGACGCGGCCGAGCGCCTGAAGAAATTCGGCGTCGTGCTGGTGAAGGAAGACGGCAAGTGGATCGTCGACGCCGTCGAGGAAGGCAGCGCCGCCAAGAAGGTGCACAAGGCCCTCGACGAGATCGAGCGGCTCTACGTGCCCGCCGCCCAGCCGCCCAAGGAGCTCTTCTTCATCCCGGCGCTGCTGCTGCTCCTGCTGATCGTCTTCACGCAACGCCGTCGCGCCGGCGGCGGCGGCCGCGAGGGCGCGGTGCAAGCCGCCCCGTCCAGGGCCTGAGGGGAGGGACCCAGGAATGTTCAAAGAGATACTGGTCCCCGTCGATCTCGAGGAGGAAAGCTCCTGGCGGAAGGCGCTGCCGGTGGCGGTGGAGATGTGCCGCAAGTTCGCCACGAAGATCCACCTGGTCACGGTGCTGCCGACCTATGGCATGGCCCTGGTCGGCGGCTACTTCCCCAAGGACTTCGAGACGAAGGCCTTCGCCGAGACCACGAAGAAGCTCGCCGCCTTCGCCAAGGAGCACATTCCCGACGACGTCCCGGTCGACTGCATCGTCCGGCAGGGCACGATCTACGAGGAGATCGTCAAGGCCCGCGCCAAGCTCGGCGAGGCCTGCGACCTCATCGTCATGGCCTCGCACCGCCCGCAGCTCGAGGACTACCTCCTCGGCCCCAACGCCGCCCGCGTGCTGCGGCATTCGAAGGTCACGGTGATGGTGGTGCGCGAGTAGGGCGCGCGGCGGCTCGGTGGCGCTCAGGCCGCGCGGCGCTCAGGCCGCGCGGCGATCGGTCAGCACGCGGTCCTTCGGGAACCGCACGATCACCGTGGTGCCCCTGCCGACCTCGCTTTCGATGGCAAGAGTGCCGCCATGCGCCTCGACGAGTCGCGCCGAAAGGGGCAGGCCGAGCCCGGTGCCTTCGTGCTGGCGGGTGAACGCGTCTTCCAGCTGGCCGAACGGCTCGAGCACGGTTGCAATATCGTCCGCGTCGATACCCGACCCCTGGTCCGCGATACTCATCACCATTTCGCCCGTGCGCGCGACCCGCACGCCGATCTCGATCCGGCCGGCCGCGGTGAACTTCACCGCATTGCCCAGCAGGTTGATGAGTATCTGCTTGACCGCGCACTCATCGGCATAGAGCGGCGGTAGCCCCGGCTGGAGGTCGGCGACCAGCTCCAACCCGCGTTCCTTGGCGCGCCCGGCAAGCAGGCGGCTGCAGACCGCCACCATTTCGCCCATGCCCACGGCCGATTCGCTCAGCGAATGGGTGCCGGACTCGATCTTGGCGATATCGAGGATGTCATTGATGATGTTGAGCAGATGCCCGGCGCTATCATGAATATCGCTCAGATAGTCGACGTATTTGACCGGCGTTATCGGACCGTAGGTCTGGTTCACTATGAGCTCGGCGAAGCCGATGATCGCGTTCAGCGGGGTACGCAGCTCGTGGCTCATGTTGGCCAGGAATTCCGACTTCGAGCGGCTGGCCAGCTCCGCATCCTTGAGCGCATTGGCGAGGTTCAGGTGCTCGCGCTTGCGCTCGATCGCATAGCGGATCGACCGGGCCATGATGTCGACGTGCTCGTGGCCTTTCACGATGTAGTCCTGCGCGCCCAACTGCACGGCGTTGAGGGCGACCTGCTCGTCGGCGAGGCCGCTCAGGATCACGATCGGCAACTGGGGGGTTGCGTGCTGAATGCGCGTCAAGGTCTCCAGACCGCTCGAATCCGGCAGCGACAGATCCACGAGGGCGACATCGAACAAATCCTGATCGAGCGCCTCCAACGCCTCCGCCAGCCTGCCGCAGACAACCAGCTTGTATCGGGCCTGCCCGCAGTCACGCAGCATCTCGCGGGCCAGGCGCACGTCGCCGGGATTGTCTTCCACCAGAAGGACGGAGATGGAGTGCGGTTCGGTCATCGGCGGGTCTTGCCTGCGTCGCTCGGCCCTGGGCGTCAGGCCTTGGCCTCGTAAGGCAGCTTGACGATGCTCAACCAGAATGCCTCGATCTGCTTGATGACATTCACGAATTTGTCGAAATCGACGGGCTTGGTGATGTAGCAGTTGGCATGTAGCGAGTAGCTTTTCAGGATATCCACTTCGGCTTCGGACGACGTCAGCACGACGACCGGGATGGTCTTCAAGTCGGCGCAGCTCTTGAGCTCGGTCAGGACCACATGGCCGGGTATCTTCGGCAGGTTGAGATCGAGCAGGATCAGATCGGGCCGCGGCTTGTCTTCGTAGCCCTCGGTCCCACGCAGAAACGCCATCGCTTCCGCTCCGTCGCGCGCGTGATGCAGCTTGTTGACCAGCTTGCAGTCGCGCAACGCCTCGGCGGTCAGCCTGGCGTCGCCCGGGTTGTCCTCGACCAGGAGGATCTCGATCGAAGCATGTGAGTTCATGGTGACAGGCCCTCATCCGCCGGGGTGAGTGTGAAATGGAAGCAGGTGCCCCTGCCCGGGGTCGACTCGAACCAAATCCTGCCGCCATGGCGCTCCACGATCTTCTTGCAGACCGCGAGCCCGATCCCGGTGCCGGGATAGTCCGTGGCCGCGTGCAGCCGCTGGAAGATCATGAACACGCGGTCGGCGTATTCGCTCTCGATGCCGAGCCCGTTGTCGGTCACGCTCAACTTGATGTGTCCATTCTCGCGCTGCGCCGAGATCTCGACGCGCGGCGGCTCGTCGCGCCGGAACTTGATCGCATTGCCGATCAGGTTCTGGAATAGCTGGACCAACTGGGTCCTGTCGGCCATCGCCATGGGTAGATCGCGGCAGCGGATCTCGGCGCCGGTCTCCGCGATCGTCGCCTGAAGGTTCTCCCGCGCCTCGCTCAAGGCTTCGTCGCAGGCCAGCGGCTGCAGGTCGTTCGCGCGCGTGCCCACCCGCGAAAAGGCGAGTAGGTCGTTGATCAGCCGCTGCATGCGCTGCGCGCCGTTGACCGCGAACTCGATGAACTCATTGGCGTCTTGGTCGAGCCGGTCGGCGTATCGGCGCTGCAACAGCTGGCAATAGCTCGACACCATGCGCAAGGGCTCCTGCAGGTCGTGCGACGCGACATAGGCGAACTGCTCGAGCTCGGTATTGGAACGCTTGAGCTCCATGGCGTGCTCTTCGAGGCGCTTGTTCAGCTTTCGCAGTTGCTTTTCGATCTGCTTGCGCTCGGTGATCTCGGTATAGCTCGTGATGAACCCGCCACCCGGCAGCGGCCGGGCCCGGACCTCGACGAATACGCCATTTGGCAGCTCGCGCTCGAAATTGTGCCGGAGTGTCCCGCGTGCCGTCGCCGAGAACCTGGCGATCAGTTCTTCCGGGTCGCCCTTGCCGTAGTCGCCGCGTTTGGCCGCGAAGCGGATGAAGTCCGCGAAGCTCTTGCCCGCGGCGAGGAGCTCTGCAGGCGCGTCGAGAAGCTCGACCGCGCGTCTGTTGGAAAGCAGGATCGTCAGGTCGTTGTCGAAGGCGACCAGCCCCTGGGCCATGTTTTCCGTCGCTTCGCTCAGCAGCGTCATGGCGTGCTCGGCCTGCCTCTGCGCGTTGACCTCGGCCGTCATGTCGGAACCGCTGCCGCGATATCCGCGAAATGCCCCGTCGGCGTCGAACACCGGCTTGCCGTGCACCCGAATCGTGCGGCGCAGCCCGGCGGTGTCGATGTACTCATAGGTGAAGTCGCGGAACGGCCGATGGGCCTGGAGGTCGGCCTTGTGTCTCTCCCACTCGCTGCGGTCGTCGTCCGCGATCATCAGGCTGAAGCGCGACTGGCCGATGCGCTCGTCGGGGTTGAGCCCCAGCACCGCCTCGAAGCGGTCCGAGAACCAGGTGAAACGGAACTCTTCGTCCATCTCCCAGAACCAGTCGGAGGCGGCCTCCGCGAAGTCGCGGAAACGCTGGTCGCTGTGGTCGTGGGTCAGCGACGAGCCGATGCCATTCGGCTCCGATGCGGCGTCGCCGCGGTCGAGGAATTCGACAGGGACGATCGCCGCCACCGGCTTGCCGCGCCGTGCGAGGACGGCCGGCTGCCGGTTCCGCGACACGGCCCGGACGATCCGTCCGAGCGTGCGGGTTGCCTTGCTGATGCCAATCGCTGTCACCGCCGCCGCCGTCCCGTTGCCTGAATCTGCGTGGCTTTGCGGGTTGAAAGCTAAATCCTCGTGATTAACACAGTATTAAGTTACAAAGATGCAGATCAATATTATGAAAAACGGTAAACACAATTTAATGAAATATAAATACAAATATTAATTTAAATTAGTCAAGAAATAATTCAAAGATGTATTAGTATTGTGTTTGCCAATGTTGATAAAACGTAACATAATGTGAGACAACAGCATTCTTTATATTACAAACGAACCGAACAATGCCTTATGGCCTGACGCCGCCACCGACGGCTCGATAGGGGTCCACGCCATTCTTCGATCGACGGTCCGGTGACGCGAGGTTTCGGGTCGTCGCCATCGGATGCGCGACGCCTGGCGCGACGGACCTTTGGGCCACGTCACGGCAGGTGCCTGGTCGCCGCGAATGTCCGCTCTCCGGTGGCCGTGCCCGAGCCTCAAAAGAGCTCGTCCCAGGCGAAGCGCTCCAGGTGTTTCCGCAACCGCGTCGCGTTGGGAAAATGCGCGTAGATGCGGTCGCGGCGCAGGCCCAGGCAGACCGATTTGATCGCCGCCGGCTGCCGCGCGTAGGTGCGATGTCCGCCCACGATGGTGTGGAGCAGGCGGGCCACGTCGACCACGTCGTCGCGGCGATGCCCGCCCGACGAGCGGCCGTGGTCGAAGAAGTCGACGATCTTGATGTCGAAGAAGATGCCCGCGGGCTTGATCAGGATGTTCTGGTCGTGCAGGTCGCCGTGATACTCCTGCGTCGCGTGGATCTGCTCCAGGCCGCAGACGATCGGGTAGATCACGTGCAGCGCCTCGAACGGCTGCAGCCGCCCGCCGGGGTGCGAGGCGACGAACTCGGACAAGAGGACCCCGTCGACGTAGTCGCTGAACAGGCAGGTGATGGGCCGGCCCTCGATCGACAGCGACTCGGCGTGGTGGTACTGGATGACGATCGGGCAGGTGCGCAGGCGGTCGAGCTTGCGGGCGTAGCTGCGCGCGGCCCGGTCCCGCTCGTTGCCGCGCGGATAGAAGAGCTTCGCCGCCCGGCGGATCCGGGTCCGCATCTCGACGACCTTGTAGACCTCGCCCTGGACCCCGCCGCCTAGGAACTCCTCGACGATGTACTTGCCGTTCAGCCGGTCGCCGGGCTGCAGGTCGAAGCGGGAAAGCCGCTGCGCGGGTTGAGCCATCCCATGGCCTCTATAGCGGTACTGCCGATCTGAGATGGCCCTGAGGTCGTCTCGCCGCCGTCCTATATCAGGTGGTTCGGTCCGGGATACAAGCGTTCGTGCGCGGCATTTTCCGAGGCGCCAACCGGTGGCCCGAACCGGCAGGGAACCGGCGGCGCGCAGCGCAGCCCGGGGCCCAGGCGCTAACCCGGGTGGCCGCTCTCGGGCGGGCTGTCGTCGTGGATATCGACGACGCGGTCCGACGACAGGTGAAGGCCGTAGGTGACCAGCGCCGCCGCGCCCGTCGCCCGGAAGGCGTGCGGCAGGTCGGCCGGCAGCACCACGGTCGTGCCCGGCGCCAGCGCGATCTCTTGCGCGCCGCCTTCGATCCAGGCCACGCCCTCGCCCTCCAGGACCGTCAGGATCTCGGTATAGGGATGCGAGTGCAGCGGCGTGGCGTAGCCCGGCGGCGAGGTCTGGATGCCGATCCGCACCTCGTCCGGCCCGGCCTCGTCGCCGACCAGGGTGCGGTAGGTGGCCCCGCCCGGAAACCGCTCCAGCGAGACCTCGTCGTGCCGGATGACCCGGACCGCCGTCCTGCGCTTCGCCATTTCGCCCTGCCTCGCAGCTCGTGGACCCTTTCGCGATCCCGCGAAGACTAGCGCATTTTCGGTATTCACGGAACCAGCCCGCATACGGCCCGACCGGCGGGTTGCGGACACGAAACGGGCGCGCCCCCGTTGCGAGGCCGCGCCCGTCAGCCGGCCGGTCCCGCGCCCGGCCGCGCCTAGATCGGGTCGCATTTAGGCCGGATCAAAATTTGATCCGGCCAAAATGCGTGAATCCGATCTAACCATTTGGTAATAGAGCAGATTCACGTGATTAGGTCGAATCAAGACGTGATTCGACCTAATCACGACCTGCTCTAGCAGCCTATCGCGCGACCCGGTAGTCCTTGGGCAGGAACATCAGCGAGTCCTTCTCCGCCGCCGCGATGTGGCACTCGTAGCAGAACTTCACCTTGTCGGCGCCCTTGCCGCGGGTGGCGCCGAAGATCGAGCCGTCGGGCATCACCATGGTGTATTTCCAGTCGCCCGAGGCCTTGAACCAGCCGCGCGCCATCTTCTCCATGATGAAGAGCGGGCCCAGCGCCAGCTTGCCGCCCGCCTGGACCTGGAAGCTGTCCTTGGCGAGGATCGCGCCGACCGGCATGCGTTTCACCTTCTCGTAGCCGATGTAGCGGCGCGCCGGCCGGTTTCCGTAGTTGCTGGACAGGCGGTTGCCGTGCGTCTCGGAGACGTAGGCGACCGTGTTGTAGCGCTTCCATTTGGCGTAGGTCCTGGCCACGCGGTCGCCCGACTTGGCGTATGCGGCCTTCAGCTCCTTCAGGATGCAATCGTAGGCCGCCGTCGCTTCGGCATTGCTGATCTTGGCCGCCGGCTTGCCGCCACAGGCGCCACAGGCGCCGCAACCCTTCTTGGCCGCGCCACAGGCGCCGCAACCCTTCTTGGCCGCGCCGCAGGCGCCGCAACCCTTCTTGGCCGCGCCGCAGGCCCCGCAGCCTTTCTTGGCGCCGCAGGCGCCGCATGCGCCACAGGCCTTCTTTGCGCCGCAGGCGCCGCAGGCCTTCTTGGCCGCGCAGGGATTGGCCTTGGCGAGGCGCGGGACCACGCAGGACGCGCTGACCAGGCCGCCGCCGCCGCAAGCGCCGCAGGCCCCACAGGCGCCGCAACCTTTCTTCGCGCCGCAGGCCCCGCACCCTTTCTTGGCGCCGCAACCCTTCTTCGCGCCGCAGGCCCCGCAACCCTTCTTGGCGCCGCAAGCCCCGCAGGCTGCCAGCTGGACCGGCCGGGGCGCCGCCGTCGGCAGCGCGGAGGAGGCGGTCCGGACGCGCGCCGGGCGCTTGGAGGGGGCCGCAGTCTCGAGCTTCTTGACGGCCGTCGGCAGCGGGCTCTTGGCGGTCGCCGGCGAGGCGGCCAGGGCGAGCCCGATGCCGAGGGCGACCGGGATGACCGTGCCGGAGAGCAATCGGCCCCTCAGCGATGGGCGCGTCAATGGCTTCATGGGTTCCTCCTCGATGGTGCTCGGCCAGCCGCCTCGTCGGGCCCGGCAGCGGGCGCGACCTGGGCGGCGTCTGGCCGATCGTTCCGGGTGCGTCGGATCGTCGCGCTGCAAACACCCTAGAGGGCACCCCCGCGCCCGCGACAATCATCTTTGATCACGTGTCTGTGACGCAAGTTGACGGCGCCGTGAGTGGCCGAATTGCGGGGCTCCACCTATCTTCTGGAGGCTTCCGGCGGGTCCGGCCCATGCGGGTTCCACGGCGGCAGACGGTTGGAGACAGGGGAGGCGAGGCGTGCTGCAACCCGGTTCCGGCGCCGGGCCGTCCAGGCGCGGGCTGCCCGCGCTGACGGCGCTGGCGTTCGCCGCTTTCGCCGGCGTCGCGGTGGCGAAGGCCGCCGAGGCGCCGATCCCCCAGGTCGTCGAGATCCCCGCCGGCCCCTTCGTGCGCGGCTCCGATGCCGCCGAGCGCGAGGCGGCCTACCGGCTCGACGAGCGCGCCTACGGCCACAGCGCCACCCGCGAGCAGCGCTGGTACGACGACGAGGGCAAGCGCCGCACCGTCACCTTGCCGGCCTTCGCGATCACCCGCACGCCGATCACCAACCGCCAGTACGCCGCCTTCATCCGCGCCACCGGGCACCGCGCCCCCGATGTCGACCGCGCCACCTGGAAGGGCTACCGCCTCATCCATCCCTGGTCCCGCACCCGCAAGTTCGCCTGGGTCGCCGGCAAGCCGCCGCGGGGCCGGCTCGACCATCCGGTGGTCATGGTCTCGATCGACGACGCGCGCGCCTATGCCGCCTGGCTCGGCCGGGCGACGCCATGGCGCTGGCGGCTGCCGGACGAGGCGGAGTGGGAGAAGGCCGCGCGCGGGCCCGACGGCTGGCGCTTCCCCTGGGGCGACGCCTTCGATGCTGCGAAGCTCAACAGCCACGACGCCGGGCCCTTCGACACCGTGCCGGTCGGCCGCTATCCCGCCGGGGCCAGCCGCTACGGCTTGCTCGATGCCGCCGGCCAGGTCTTCGAATGGACCGCCACGACGACCCGGCCGGGCCGCTTCATCGTCAAGGGCGGGTCGTGGGACGACAAGGGCTGCGGCATCTGCCGGCCGGCCGCGCGCCACGGCCGGCCGCGCGCCATCAAGCACATCCTGGTCGGCTTCCGCCTGGTGCGCGAGGCCCGGTGACCGGCCGGCCGGCGACGGCCCGGGAACCCCGAGGCAATCCGCTCGGCGATGCATTAGTATGTTGTCGTGACGAGTATGCGAGTACATCAGGTGGCGCGGCAACGGGAGAGCCAAGCGGAACGGAACGCATGAGCAGCAAAGCCCAGACCAAGACCAAGGCGAAAAAAACGCCGCCGGCCGCCGGCAAGGCCGCGCGGATCGCGCCGATCGATTTCGCCGCGCTGCCGCTCGATCGCCTGCAGGCCATGGCGGAGGCTGCCGAGGAGGTCGTCGACTGCCACCGGGTGCTCGCCAAGACCGGCGACAACATCGTCGGCGAGCTGATCAAGGAGGTCGAGACCTTCTTCGAGTGGGACCACTATCCCGACGGCGACGTCTACGACTCCGAGTCCCACTCGCAGTTCTACTATCACGCCCATCCCGAGGACGAGCGGCCGGGCGAGCACGGCCACTTCCACACCTTCCTTCGCCCCGGCGGCATGCCCAAGGGGATCAAGCCGGCCAAGGTTCCGGACTACAAGCCCAAGGACGACCCCGACGACGAGCTCTGCCACCTGATCGCCATATCGATGGACAAGTTCGGCGTGCCGATCCGGCTCTTCACGGTCAACCGCTGGGTCGCCGACGACGTCTGGTACGACGCCGAGGACGTGATCGCGCTGCTCGACCGCTTCGAGATGGACGTCGTCCATCCCTCCTGGCCGGTCAACCGCTGGATCACCGGCATGGTGCAGCTCTTCCAGCCGCAGATCGCCGCGCTGGTCCGCGCGCGCGACGTCCGGATCGCCGAGTGGCGGGCGGCGCGTCCCGATGGCAACGTCTTCACCGACCACGATCTGGAAACCACCTCGCTGCTCCCGATCTCGATCGACGATCACGTGCGAAGCATCACCGCGGCGCTGGAGCGGCGGCGCTAGCCCGCATTTCTCAAACTGTCGCTGTTGAGCGGCGGTTGGGTTGGCGCGTCGGTTGGTTGCGGTAGGCCTTCGGGCTGGGGCATGCGCCGCCGGCCGCCGCTTGGCGGTTTGGCCGTTC